>ERZ1027231.90-NODE-90-length-55970-cov-47.776750_pt1 | contig 55970 bp, 50 predicted proteins | sample MGYA00520866_ERZ1027231 | MGnify/ENA primary metagenome ERZ1027231 (study PRJEB33311, sample SAMEA4378411) | marine metagenome | biome: Marine biome; feature: Fjord; material: Water | collected 2014-07-20T08:00:00Z/2014-07-... | depth 75 m ...
TACGTACAGACAAAAAAATTATCACTAAAGTTAATCCTACAAATAATAATGCTAAAACGTGAAAGAAGCCCCTTTTCACTTTAATTTTAACTCGCGACAACTTACTATTTGAATCATTATCAATCCTTGGAATATTGTGAAAAATAGAAAGTAATATATTAAATAGAAGCAACCATATTAAACCTATCAAACTTAATATACTGAAGGTATTTGATGTCTGTACTGGTGAAGGGGATTGTAACAGTTGGGTAATCATAATCCCTACTAGGATTATCATAGCGAGATAAATCAACTTACGAAATGGTAATAGTTTTACTGAAAGTTTTTCTAATATTTCTAACATTTACTTTCCAACGTTCCGATCGACTTTGAAATTAATAAAGATAATGTGACCTTTAATACCAATTTGATTAAATTTCTTCCCAACTCAGAGCTGTGTTACATGTTCAATAACAAGGAAATTTGTTTTGGTCTAGTCATTCTAAATCAAATAAATTTAACGATGTTAATGGGCATAGAACAAGCTCCCAAAGGGTGAGTTTAAAAGGCTTACAAGCTGCGTTATTGATTTTGACAAGGACGCTGCATGGATGCAGCTTATTAGAGAATGCAGGAGCATATTCTCCTGAATAACCATTCTCTTCAATCAATGCCTTGCCTCTAAGCCTTTTAATTCTCGCTGAGTGGGAAAGAGCTTAATCAACTTGGTATAATACAAACGATACCAGTTGATAGTGCTTTGCACTAGTCGATTTTTATGACAAAAAGAGAGGATTACACTCTGAACATAAAAAATGCGACTCAAGGAGTCGCACTTTTATTACTAGCTTATACGGTGCGTCCTGCACACATATTAATGATCTCATCTCGTCCTTGAATTACTATCCTTAGTACATCCCTTATGTGTCCGTTCATATCCATGTAGGGAAACAATTCAACGAGTCCATGTTTTTCCTTTAATCAACTATCCTTAGTTAACATTCCATCATAATAGTCTTCCATAACTACTGTCTTCCTGACCTTGGTTATCCTGACCAAGCCACATCCCTGTTCATATCATCCATAGTGGCATCCTACCACTAGACTTCGTCCTTAAAGCCTCCCTATTAAACCCTATTTTAAATTGCAACTATGTACGATTTAAAATTAAAGCGTCCTGCTTTAGGTTTTCCTTTTATCATCAACAAGCATCCTTACTCATATCTTCCTTGTATTGCATCCGTTGCATCCAACCTATTCCTTAGGTTAAGTTACCGTTCTTGGTAAGTCCTTGAGTCACTTAATTCCATCTTAGTGACAGTATCATCCTTAATCGCATTACAAGTAATGCTGAAGCCCCCTGCTTCTTGTCTTCCTGACATGATTAATACTACACCTAAATATTATTTATTAAACGGGTTAACAATAAAGATCTAAATGTAACAATAAAACCATATTCGACACGTAGAACTTCCCCTTACTAATCAAGAGCATAAAAACAATTACTTTATAATTTAGCTGAAATTGCCAACATATCTCACACTGTTGTACGATATGTCTTACAAGGAACACAGTTGTTATTGAGTCTTTTTGACCTTGTGGCATACATCATTCGATAAGAGATTCTCTTTCATGGAAGGTAATGGCATAAGAGTCTTTTCCCAACTCTCCTGCCTCTACTACCAAGCTTTACAACAATGGCAGCATTAGTTTTTGAGTTACGAATAAAACTAAGAGCTTATGGCGACCGTTACTCTTAACGGTTCCTAGACTCCCCTTTGCCCACTATCGAGACATGCTCACTTTTGCCATCAGAGAGAGTTATATCTATGACATGAATATCTAATTCAAATGTTGTTCTTTTTTGTTATATACGAAGAAGACCATCTAATGAAAATGAAGTTCGGTGAAAACGTTTATTTAAAATATCATTTCAAAAAATGAAGTCTGTTAGCATGAGCATATCTGTCTTAAAATCATGCTAACTAAATTAGACTCACACGTTATCTCAATTATAACATTGTTTACTTCCCCTCCCCCGCGGCTATATATGAATTGATATATAGCCACATCCTTAAATTTTTAAAGCATCATCAAAGATACAAACAAAACATACACAGCATACCCCTGTAGGGGGATTATCAATTTTCAAAATTGAAATATTATGGATCATCAAAATCAATATGATTTTTCGCTGACGAGGACTTAGTTATGAATGTACCGAATGAAAATAATAGAAATGAAGTACCTAAGGCAGACATTAAAACTATAAATAAAGCCAAATTATTGAAAGAAGATAAGCTGCTTAATGAAAGTTATCCCAATCAGTTAGAATCAAATAATCATTATGTCTTGGGATATAATTAAGGTTTAACTATGAATACACAAAATAATGAATTACCGATGTTTTCACTTAAAAATAAAGTTGCTGTAATTACAGGAGGCGCTTCTGGTATTGGTTTAGCAATGGCAAAAAGATTTATAAAATCTGGCGCAAATGTTGTCATTGCTGACTTAGCAGATAAAAATAATGAAGCGAAATCTATTGGCGCTAAATTTTACAAGGTTGATGTATCTGATGAAAATAGTGTCATAAGCCTTTTAAAATATGCATCTGAATATTTAGGCCCCATAGATATCATTGCTAATAATGCTGGTGTTTGTCCTGAATTTAAAGCGTTGAATGAGGCAACACAACAAGATTACGAGTTTGCCTTTAAAGTAAATACGCTTGGCGTTGCTTTTGGCTTAAAACATGGGCCTGATTATATGAATAATGGTGGTAGCATAATTAATACTTCTTCACTTTCAGGAAAAATGGGAGTCTTCGGCTTAGGTGCCTATTGCACTTCAAAATTCTCTGTTATTGGTTTAACGCAAACGGCAGCAGTTGAGCTTGGAGGCAGGCACATCCGTGTTAATGCAATATGTCCTGCGTCAGTTAATACGCCAATGGCTCATGATAATGATCAGAGCCAACTAGAAATGGAAAAAATAATGATCCCGCTTGGTCGGATTGCAGAGCCAGAAGAAATAGCTTCATTAGCACACTTTTTAGCAGCAGACGATTGTGCATTTATTAATGGTCAGGCTATTAATGTATGTGGTGGCATGACGGCAGGTATTGGCCCCAAGTTATGGGAAAAACTTGCCGGTTCCGTAGGTGATTAAATAAAACTATTTCCTAAAAATAGTAATGCATTCTTCTAAAATGCATTACTACTATAGATATTCCTAACGCTTATTTTTCAGTAAGGTAAAACCACCCACAAAGACCAACTACGCTGAAGTTAACTTTTCAATACCGGCATAGGTAAGACCCGCAGACCACCCTCCATCAACTTTCATGTCAATGCCGCTAATATATTTAGATGCGTCAGAGAGTAAAAAATGATACGCCCCAACTATATCTTCGACCAGTGCTGGACGACCGAGCGCAGTGGTGTTTTTGGCTAATGTCGCTTCGACCCCATCAATAGGCTCCATAGGCGTTAATACCGTCCCCGGAGAGACAGAATTAATCCGAATATTACGACTACCTAGTTGCAAGGCTGCATTTTTGGTTAATTGTACAACCGAGGCTTTCGTCATCGAATAAATAGAATACTCAGGTAACGTAACATAAGCGGCAAGTGAAGCTGTATTCACTATGGAGCCACCCTTGTTTAAAAACTGAGTGGCGTATTTTATGCCTAAATAAACCCCTTTTACATTGACGTCGAATGCTTTGCTTAGTAACGATATATCGGAATGTTCTATAGGCCCTTCTGGTATTGCTATACCTGCATTATTTATCAGTCCATCTAGCCTACCATTTTTAAAACATGCATTTTCAAAGGCAGAAAGTAAACTCTCAGGATCAGAAACATCGGCAGAGAAGCAGTTAACGTCCAGCGCTAATAGCTCATCACTGATTTTTAAATCTACTGCGCTAACAATACAGCCAATTTTTTTAAAGTGAGTAGCAAGCGCTAAACCAATGCCACTGCCAGCACCCGTAATTAAGATATGTTTTAAATTTAGATTAAACATTAATATTCCTTGAATAATATTGTGCTAATGGACTATGAAGAACCTTTATCTAAATATTTAGGTATGACTTGACGACTAAATACCTCATCTACAGTTTCATGACGCTTAATCATATTGCATTGTTCACCAGAAATAAGTGCCATACCAGGGCGAGGAAGCGCATTAAAATTTGCAGCCATCGGCTCAATGTAAGAGCCTGTATTTAAAAGTGCGATAACATCGTCTTCAACTAACTCAGGCACGGCAACTTGTTCAAATAACCACTCTGCATTACAAGTCATCCCCACAATGTCACATGTCATGGTATTAGGTTGGTCGGCTTTACTAGCAACAATATAATCAAAAGGAGGCGTAGGATTTACGCCATGAATGCCTAAAAATACTTCAGAGGTGTCTACCTCAGCCCATTTATGGTTAATATTTTTGGTTTCGTGTTTGATATTTCTAACCGTTGTTAAATGCAATCCTGTTTGATTATGAGTCGCTCTACCCGGTTCAACTTGAATCATAATACCTTTTGTAGACAAATTAGCCTTGGTCATGCAATTTCTAAAAGCTGAAGTCATCGATTTGGCATAATCTTCTACTGTAGGCGTTGCATAATTTGTTTGCGCAACTTGAGTTTCTTTATCTAAGCTTGCAGCAAACCCGCCGCCAAAGTTAACAACTGTTGGTGTCCACCCATTTAAAATATCGCTTAACTCTTTAATTAATAAAACATATGACTCAATAAGTTGCTCCCAAACACTCAACTTTTTAGAGTGCCTGCCCATATGAATATGAACACCCAATAAATTAACTTCTTTGCAACTTTTAAGACTTTGGGCCATAGAGAGCACTTCGGTGGTAGGGATACCATATTTAATTGTTTGGGTTAACCTTCTTATTTCACTACTTGGAATAAAGTCAGACATTTCATCTGTATCACCAAGCCAAGGTTTTAACCTTAATAAAACATTTGCTCGCATGCCTAATTTTTGGGCCCCTTCAATGCATAGTTCAAGTTCTTTAGGGCTATCTAGAATGATGGTTGCACCAAGCGCAATAGATTTTTGAATAATCTCTTTATTCTTAATAGAACCATTGACTAATATATTTTCACCCGAAATTCCGGCTCTTATTACGCACTCTAATTCTCCTGGTCCAAATGTATCGCAACCGCCGCCCTCGCTATCAATGATTTTACGAATAGCAATATTGGGATTTGCCTTTACCGAAGGCAATACTTTTACGGTACCTTCAGGCCAATAAGCTTCAAATGCAGATTTATAGGCACGAATATTTTGACGTAAATAGTTTTCTGATACCACAAACAAAGGCGTCCCGTGTTTTCTCGCCGCTTGAGTAAGATCTACGTCTTCCAAAAAAAGCCGTCCTTCTCTAATTGAAAGAAAAGGGTTTTCGTTTACCAATTGAGTTGTTTTCATTACTGTCCGCCCATTGAGTTACACGCTATATTTTATTAATAGTGACATTAGCCCTAAAACATATCAGTACCCCTGAGTGGGTATTCACACAATTGCAGTTAACTCGTTATGGTAAGAAAACGATAACTAGAAGGGCAATAATAATGCAACAGATATACAATTTTGGGAAATTAACAAAGTCGGCCATATCAATTTCAATTGGTTTAGCTTTATCATTAAGTACGACTCAAAGTAGAGCCGAAGAAAGTGCTTCAGTCTCACAAACTGAGCGCAAAGAGCTTGAAGTCATTAGCGTGACATCACAAAAACGCTCACAGCGCTTGCAAGATGTGCCTGCCTCATTAAACGCATTTACAGAAAACGAATTAAAAGACTTAGGAATAACCAACGCTGTAGATATTGCTAATGCAATACCTAATATAGAGTTGAACTCTGCAGGTGGTAACGGTAATCAAATCATTACTATTCGTGGTGTAGGTCTGAACGATTTCAGTTTGAATAATACACCGACGACTGCGGTACACATTGATGAAGTACCACTAAGTTCAAATGCGATGACAGGGTTTAGTTTATTCGATTTGGAGCGTGTTGAAGTACTTAAAGGACCTCAAGGAACATTATTTGGCCGAAATTCAACCGCTGGTGTAGTTAACTTTATTACCCAAAAACCAACTGATATTACCGAAGGTTATGTGACAGCAACTGTAGGCAACTACGGTACATTCAATTTAGAAGGCGCTATCGGTGGGGAATTAACAGACTCATTAACAGCAAGACTTTCTATAAAATCTGAAACAAGTGATGAAGGTTTTCAAACCAATACCAACCCAGATGCTAGTTGGTCAGAAAATGGTGAAGTTGACAAATTTGCTGCCAGGGTTCAGTTAATGTGGACTGGAGACGATACTACGATATTAGCAAATATTCATACTGGATCAGATAAATCGCAACCTTGGCTACCCCAAGCTGAGGGTACAACAGCGGCTGATGGTACCCCTTGTGCCTCAGCATTAGTAGGTCGACCAGATCCTTCAAGTTGTTTTGTTGATGGCTTTTTTGGTGCCGCTTACCAAGAAATTTCTGATACTGATGGCGATGTGCATTCAGGTAGTTATGATTTTAAACCGACAGCTGATGATGAATATAATGGCTTTGCTTTAAGGGTTGATCATGAACTTTCTTTCGCTACTTTTACCTCATTAACAGGTGTTGACAATTTCCATTATAGGCATAAAACGGATCTAGACGGTATAGCCGGAATGGATCTTCAAGAGATAGCTGGTTTTATAGGTTTAGATAAAAATGATAGTTGGCAAACAGCCAATATATTACATCAATTTGAAAATTTTGAAGTTGACCAATTTACGCAAGAGTTTCGCTTAACCTCAACCACTGATGGTGATCTGAAGTGGTTAACGGGGTTGTTCTATGCCACTGAAGACATTAAAAATTCAACAGGTTACGCTTCAGATAACTTTGGCTTATTCGCATCTCTTCCAGCAGATTTTGGTGGCTATGGCGCGGTTATAGAAAATACGGGTGCTGTCTTTAATCATGATTTTGAACAAGAAAATAGCAGTATTGCAGCTTTCGTTCAATTTGACTATGCACTTACTGATGAAACTAATGTTAGCTTTGGATCTCGATATACAAAAGACGATAAAGACTTCGAAGATGAAAGTTACGGACTTGATGATGCTGGAAATCGTGTTGTAAAACTTATGCCATTCTCAGTTGACCCACAAGATTTAACGACATTAAAACAATCTTTTAACACGTCAAATGTTTCATGGAAAGTTGGCATTGACCATAAAATAGAAGACGACTGGATGGTTTACGGTGGTGTTTCTCAAGGTCATAAATCGGGTGGTTTCCCCGGAACAATACCTTTTTCTGAAGCTGATGTTGCAGCCTATGGTGATGAAACAATTTTATCTTATGAGTTAGGCTCAAAATTATCAACATTGGAAAATACGTTGAGATTTGATGTCACTGCTTTCTATTATGATTATCAAGACATGCAGGGCGTTTACGCAACAACTGAAGGCTTTGATACGTTGAATCGTGTTGGTGATGCAAAAGTTATGGGCGTTGAGTTAAGTGGAACATGGCTATTAACTGAATCACTTACTTGGACATTTGGCGCAGCACTGCTAGACACCGAAATATCAGATAGTGTTGAAAATGTTGGTGATGCACTAGGTAATCCTACTGACTTTAATGGTAATGAGTTATCTCATGCACCAAAACAATCGGCAAGTACTTCATTAAACTGGACTAATGATATATCTGACAATTTGCTGCTATCAGTGCAAGTAAATGCGGCGTATAAGTCTGATTTCTTCCTTAGATACGATAATGATCCATCCTCTCATTGGGATGAATCATCTCTAACGCTAGGGTCAAGAATCACATTAACAAATGCAGATGATACATGGAGTGTTGCATTATGGGGAAGAAACATCACTGATGAAGTAATACCAAGTTATCAAAGTTTCAGCTTGGCTAAGCAAGATCACTTTGTCTTTTATAATCAACCCGCTACCTTTGGTATAGATTTCACTTATAGATTTGAAGATTAAACTTTAAGGCCTTTATATACCCGCTCCACCTGAAGCATGCATCTTCAAATGGAACGGGTATAAGTAAAGTTTCACGTTATTTATAGCAGATATATTTCATACAAAATCAAATAAGGTGAATATGAACTTTTCAACTAAAGAAATCATTTCTACTAGTATTATTTCAGCATTGGGCGCGTTAATGTTTCTTTTGCTGCCCGTAATCATTGGTATCACAACGGATAGTCTCAGTCTTTCAGAGCAGCAGAGCGGCTTATTAGTTTCTTTTTATTTCCTAGGTTTTTTAGTTTCTTGTGCTTTCTCACCATTTATCACAAAAAAACTCAATTGGAAAAGTATTGGATACTTAGGGGTTTTGTTAATGTCTCTTGGTCTTCTACTGATCGCTTTCTTACCTTCATATCATCTGGTTTTAATACTTTTAAGTATTATAGGCACAGGCTCCGGTACTTTATTCAGTCTAGCTATAGTGATTTTATCTAACACTGAAAACGCTGAGCGATATTTCGGTATAAAAATAATGTTTGAACAGGTTTTAGGTGCGCTTTTATTATTTATAATTCCAACCTTTGTCGTTGCTACTTTTGGCTTTCAAGGTTCATTTCTGGCGATATCATTCACTGTGCTATTGCTTGGTTTCGCGTCACTGGGCTTACCTAAACCCTCTCTAATCGCCAATAAAAGCGTCATGAACGATGCCAATAAAACTTCAACTTCACTTTCATTCAATATAAAGTTATGGATTGCTTTATTTAGCCTTTGTTTATTTTTTGGTGCGTTATCTACCCTATGGTCACTTGTTGAAAGACTTGCGGTTGCCAATAAGCTTAGTGGAGATGAAATAGGACTGGCTTTGTCGCTATCAGTTATGGGCGGCGCTGTTGGAGGGCTATTGGCAGCTTATATTGGCAATAAACTTAACTTAAAAAAATCTATCCTATTGCTCACGCCTTTAATACTGTTAATCGTTTGGGCCTTTTATCTACAGTTCACATTTGTTGTTTTTACTTTAGCTGCCTTCTCACTATCTTTGTGTTGGAACTTTAGTTTGGCCTATCAAATGAAAATTGTGATCAATCAAGATGAATCAAAAGCATCATGGCTCGCTTCGTTTCTAGCTATAGGTGGAATAATTTGCCCTGCTTTAGGTGGAGTACTTTTAGGACTTTCTGGCTGGCTAGGTTTATTCATCGCCATTACTTCTATTCTTATTATTTGCTCTATAGGCTTTTACAACGTTTGTGCTCACAAACAAGTATTAATGGCGAGCGATATCATCCCTAATATATTGAAATAAAGCGAATATGTATGAAACTATTATTTAATAAAGTGGCTATTGTTACTGGTGCAGCACATCCGATGGGGATGGGGTTTGCTGCGGCTTTAAAATTAGCTCAAGCTGGCGCCAAGGTAATATTAACTGACTTAGGTAGAAATGAACAAGAATTAGCAACATTAGAGCAAAGAGCCAGTGAAATACGTGAATTAGACGGGAATGCTATGGCCATGGCCGTTGATATAACCCAACGTTCACAAATTGATCTGTGTGTGCAAGCAACTATTAAGCAATTTGGAAAAATTGATATTTTATTTAACAATGCCGGCAGCCCTGTCGGGTGTGGTGAATTTCTTAATATGAGCGATCAGCAATGGGATATTAGTTATCAAGTGAATGTAAAAGGAGCCGTTGATTTTTGTCAGGCAGTTATCCCTGTGATGATAGAGAACGGCGGTGGTTCAATTATTAACAATGCATCCTTATCAGGTCTTGCCGTCGTCGAAAAAATGGCCGCATATACTGCAACAAAGTTCGCTGTCGTTGGTTTAACCAAAGCGTTAGCCTGTGAGTTTGGTAGGAACAACATTCGGGTGAACAGTGTTTGTCCTGGTAATATTTGGACGCAAATGGGCCAAATGGAAGCTGAGTTGTTACAAGAGGATGGTCAATCTATAGCTGATGTTAAAACAAGAATGTCAGCTGCTGTTCCATTAGGCCGACTTGGGGTAAGCGCAGATGTCGCTAATGCAGTGGTTTACTTGGCTAGTGATATGTCGAGCTATGTTTCTGGCGTGGCCATGCCAGTAGCCGGTGGTATGGCGCCAGGTCTATAATTAAAAATAGGAGTTATTAACAATGTTTGGTTTTAAAGGAATTCATCATATCGCGATATCAGTGCCCTCTTTGGCCGAAGCGAAAATATTTTATATTGATAAATTAGGTTTCACGGTAGTTGATAGCCAGCACTTTTCCCCATCAAAAATGGGTGATGATTTATTACAGCTCAAAGATGCTGACTGTCATATGATGATGATTAAGGCGGGTAATATCATTCTTGAAATTTTTGAGTTTCATCAACCTATAGCGAAAAAACAAGAAAGCCTTAGGCCATTATGTGACCATGGTTATACCCACCTTGCCTTTGAAGTAGAAGACATACAAATAGCTTATGACTACCTGAAAAAATCAGGAGTGACTTGGCATCATACACCAACAGAAGTCAGTGAGGGTTATATGATGACTTATGGTCGAGATCCTTTTGGGAATGTTATCGAAATTCAACAAATACAAAATGGTTACCCATTTAGTTTTGAGCAATTAAGTGTGTAGTCTCCGAATTAACGCACTAAAAGAAAAACAGAATAAATCACTTTTGGAGAACACATAATGTCATCAAGTACAACGCAAACTGAAAACGTACATTTTCTAGAATATGCTATCAAGCGTATCGCCATGGCTAAAGGTATGACAGAAACACATGCTAACTATATTGCTGATGCTATTTGTTTTGCTCATATTCAAGGGAAGCTAAATCAAGGCCTGGGTGTCTATGAAGCTATTGAACTTGCCTTTCAAACAGGAGTTTTAGATGTTAATAGCATCCCTGCAATAGTAAACGAAGATAAAAACTGGGCTGTTTTTGATGGTAAAAAATCAACAGGCTATTATGCACTATCTTTAATGGCTGAATGCGCCATAGAAAAAGCGAGAACAACGGGAATTTCGATTGTTTTTGGTAGTAATCATAATGATGCTGGCAGCTTTGCAAGATATGTTTATATGGCATATGAGCAAGGTATGGTAGGAATGGCTTCCAACAATACCGTGCCATTAGCTGCCCCATATGGCGGTATGGAAAACAAACTTTCCTGCCCTCCTTTTGACGCAATTATTCCATCAGGTAAACAACCTCCTATTTGGACATCAACTAAATTCGCAGAATTTTATGATGCTGATATTGCTGAGGCCGTACTTTACGATAAACCAATGAAAGGGCCTTGGTTAATTGATCCACAAAGTGGAGCATTATCAGACGACGCTAAGCCATATGCTAGACCTATTCCAGGGTTTGGTCGCGTGATGGATTATACTTGTGGAGGTCAAATTGAAACGCCTCGAACCTATGCATTAAATATGTGGAATGAAGCGCTAACCAGTATTATTAACCCTCTAGGCATCCCATCAACGTCAATGCCATCCATAGAGGAGTTTGAAAATTCTGATAACCCGCTACCTAGTGTAGGTGGTAGTTATTTTATGTGTATCAACCCTGCAGTATTCGGCTCGTTGGAACAAGTAAAACAAAAATCTGACGACTACATTTCTGCTATTAAAACCTCTAAAGCAAGACCAGAACATAAAATAAGAGTGCCAGGAGAAGCTGGATATATAAATATTACGACAGGTAATAAACAAGTAGAAGTATTAACCAGCCATTGGCAGCCTTTTTTTGAAAATATAGCATCTGGTTATAACATAACAGAGCAGCAACTAAGAGCAGAATACGAGAACTTATCATAGTATTTACAATGATTAATTGTTACGCCGCAAACAAAAAACGCTAGTCAATACTAGCGTTTTCTTTAACTTACTCTTTTGTAATGCTAAATTTTTTCTCAGAAAAACTATAGCCATTGAGTAGGGTTATCTTGACCATTTTGGCGGTGACGTACATTAGTCAAAAGATTTAATAATTCCCAATACAAGCCTGCTGCAACATTTCCGAACGCTCCTGATACATCTCGTACTGGATTGAATTCCACCATGTCGGCACCAATGATATTTAAGTCATAACATCCTAAAATCATACCTCTTACTTGTCTAGGAGTTAAGCCGAATGGCTCAGGGCCTGTAGTAGCCATCATTTCAGTACTGCACAAACCATCAACATCAAACGAAAAATAGGTCTTCTCCATACCAACAATTTCTCTGGCTTTATCTAAAACATACGGAACACCTTTTTCAAAGACTTCATCCGCAGTGATAATTGTCATGCCTGATTCTTTAGAGAAATCCCACAAAAAATTTGAACGGCCACGAATACCAATTTGTACAGTACGCTTTGGGTCAATATAACCTTGTAAAACAGCTTGCCTAAACACTGAACCATCATTTACAGCATCGCCGCCCCAAGAAGCCATAGTGTCACAATGAGCATCTATATGGATAAGGCCAAAAGCTTCATCATTATGCGCTTTAGATAAACCTTTAAGCACACCATATGCCGTTGTATGTTCGCCACCACAGTTAAGTGTTGCACAACCGGCTTCCCCCAACCGCTGAAATTCTTGCGCAATATCTTCTAAGCGAATTTGTAAATCAGTTGCAGACCACTGCACATCACCATAATCAATAATATTGCACTGTTGAAAAGGGATATTGCCCGTAACATCATGATATGGACCCATAACATGGCTCCATTTTCTTATGGCTTCTGGGCCATGTCGTCCACCTGCCAGTCCTATCGCGCCTAAATCAAGGGGAGAACCAACAATTGCTATATCTACATTGTTAAGATCATTTTTATGTGGTGCTTGAAAAAAACCTGATTGAGGAAAGAACCCCGCATTATCAAATCGAACTCCAGCCTCAGAGGCACGAGCAAAAAAATCATTGATACTTTCGTCAGTAAATTCAAACGCTGGTTTATCAAGCGTTTTATAGTGAGCTAATTGCTCTGCTGTTAATTTAGGCATAATGTTTCTCATAGAATAATAGTCACATTAAGATAGTCTAGTTTGGCTTTATTTTCGTCACCCTTAATGGGTATGTAATCAAAGTAACATTTAGGTAAAACTGTCATTACCAGTGAAATTTATGTTTAAGTAACAACTTAAAAAAGGTGAAAAAATGGCATTTAACATACAGGACTTTACAAAAGCCCCTTTAAAAATGGAATGTAAAATACATTTTGAAGGGAATTCTGCGCAGGAAGTTTTTGACATTCTTGGTAATCCAGAATTAATTACTGAGTGGTATCTACTCGCAGAAGATGTGCGTATGCATCCACCAAAAGACGGAGAGGAAGCGAGTTTTAATGTTGTTTTCACCTTTTTCGGCGACGTTTATGAAGAAGTGCTTCATTGGGAGCCACCTTTAAGGTACGTTTATTTAGCACAAGGTCCTAATTTTCCCATTAAAGATTATGTCGCTGAAATAGAAGTTGTTGCCGATGAAAACAATAAGGGTGTGATGACCTGGAGACTATTTTATCAAAACATCGAAGGCAATCAATTCAAGAAAATAATACCTGTACTCATCCCTGCTATGAATGAAGCGAGTATGCATAAATTATCCGAGTTCATTGGTGGTACAAAGGTGGAATGTATCATCTATTAATGCCAGCACAACTTTGATTAAAACACGTAAAGGATGGAGAATGAAAAAAACGCTTGGCTATTTATTTTTTGTATTATCATTTGGTGTGTGGGGCCTTGTCGCTTTACTTCCGTTTCTAGAATTAACTAAAGGGGAAATAGCTACAGCAACGACTCTTTTGATTATAGGAGGTGAAGTAGCTTTTTTTATAGCAATTGCGTTACTAGGAAAAGATTTTTGGTCAAAAATAAAGTCACTTTTTACCACTCTTAAATAAAAAATATGACATTTCATCTAGTTGAATTAGATCACTTGTTACCTTTATCCAGACAACTGATTAATCATAAGCCGATATTAATATCGGCTTATGATTAAAATATACTGAAAAAACCTGTCTACTATTACAAAATCTTTACGTTATAAGCCTGGGCTCATACCACCAGCAACAGGCATAGCTACGCCGGTAATATAACGACTAGCCTCACTCGATAAATATACAACCGCATCACCAACTACCGAAGGCTTACCGGTATATCCTAAAGGAATATTACTGTCTTCAAGTTTTTGGGCATCCTCGATACTAATATTATGCTCTTTTGCAATCATATCTAAAGTAATGTCATGCATTTGAGTGTGGATAGAGCCGGGACAAATTGCATTAACTCTTATGCCATTTTTTGCATACTGTGCTGCGAGTTGTTTGGTTAACCCTACCACAGCAAATTTGCTCGCAGTGTAACAAGCGGGAATATCTTCGATTGCTCCTAATCCCGCTAGTGATGCAATATTTACTATACAACCACCACTATCTTGTTCAAGCATTTGAGGGATTGCTGCTTGGCAAAAATCTGCAACACCTTTTAAATTAATCGCTAATGATAAATTCCAGTCATTATCGTTAAGCTCTAAAAAGTTTGCACTGCCTAACCCAACACCTGCATTATTAACCAAGACATCAATAGAACCAAAAAACTCCTTGGTTTCACTGATTACTTTTTCGATGCCATTTTTATCAGTGACATCACAAACGACTGTGTGCGCTCTTACGCCATAACTCGTTAGTTCATCAACCACTGTGTTTAATCCCGCAGCACCTTTAAGGTCAACCACAACAACATTGACGCCTGATTTTGCCAGTGAAACAGCAATAGCTCTTCCAATACCTTTCGGGTGGCTGGCTCCCGTAACAATTGCAGTTCTATTAGTCATTATTTTGCCCTACTTTTATCCAGACAGATTTTGTTTCTAAATAATGCTCAAGTTGCTCTGGCCCTAGATCTTTGCCAATACCGCTGAGTTTTACACCACCAAATGGCATAGATGGGTCACCTGGATCATGTATATTTACCCAAACACTACCTGCTTTTATTTTAGGGATCATTCGGTGGGCACGTGAGATATCTTGTGTCCAAATGCTCGCGGCAAGACCAAAAACATTATCATTAGCTAACTCGATAACTTCATCTTCACTATCAAATGGCTGTACGACAAGCACGGGACCAAAAATTTCTTCTTGAACGATTCTCATGTCATTGGTTGTATCAGCAAATAATGTCGGTTTTACATAAAAACCTTCTTCATCTAAACAATAGCCACCCGTAACCAAACGAGCACCTTCTTCAACACCAATATCAATATACTGTTTAATACTTTGTTGTTGATTTTTAGAGATCACAGGTCCCATTTGAGTGTCTGGATCTAAGCCAGTGCCAAGTTTGATTCCTTCTGCCACTTGTTTAATTTTCTCGATGACTTCATCATAAATTCCACGCTGTACATATAAACGAGAACCGGCACTACAAACTTGGCCTGCATTGAAATAAATACTGCCTAGAGTACCCTTGGCCAATGCATCAACATCAGCATCATTAAACGCTATCATGGGTGATTTACCACCTAGCTCTAGTGTCACATGCTTAACACTATCGGAAACACTCTTGCCAACTGTTTTACCTACTTCGGTAGACCCAGTAAATGATACCTTAGCAACTTTAGGGTGCGTAGTTAAAGCGGTTCCAACAGTCCTTCCTCGTCCTGTTACGATATTAATAACACCGTTAGGCAATCCCGCCTGCTGACATAAGGTCATAAAAAACAGCATACTCAAAGAAGTCATTTCTGCTGGTTTCAAAACAACCGTACAACCTGCTGCTAAGGGAGCTGCCAATTTCCATGTTGCCATTGCAAATGGCCAATTCCACGGCACAATTGCGCCAACAACGCCAACAGGTTCTTTTTGTGTATAGCTAAAATAATTACCTGGCATAGAGGTTGAACGACTAGAGCCTTCTATTTTAGTTGCCCAACCTGCAAAGTATTCCCATACATTGGCAGAACCTGCAATATCGACAGCTTTACAGCCGCTAATAGCCTTGCCACTGTCTAATGACTCCAATTCAGCAATTGTTTGTAGATTATCACGGATCAACTCTGCCAATTTACGCATAACTTGTTCACGTTCGCGAGGTTTATAATTAGCCCATTCGCCATGAAGCGCTTCTTCTGCCGCGTTAACAGCATCATCAACATCTTTTGCTGTTCCTGCAGTAATTGTCGTTAATACTTTACCCGTGGATGGCTCAATAATATCAATATTTTCTGTACTATTACCCTGGGTAAAAGCACCATTGATAAACATTTTTTGTTTCAAATCTAAAAATGACTTCGTTGATTCGGTTACGTCATACTTTGACAATAAATTAGTAATTTGGTTATCCATCATAATTTCTACTCTCTTTCCATTATTTCTATTGCGTTTGCCAACCATTTTGGCGGTGTTGAGACATCACCAACACCGTTTCTGGTAGCAAAAGCGACTGTTTCTAATCTTGTTAAAATCTATCAATAGCTGATAATTAAATTAAACCTTCAGTTAACACTTCTTGATAAACTTCTTCAATACTTTCAGTAACAATGGAGAGTAAGTTAATGACTTCGTCTTCATTTAAGGTAAGTGGTGGTGAAATAACAATTAAGTTGACAATTGGTCGGATAACAAGCCCTTTTTCCATACACTTATCAAAGACTCGACTAGCAACATTTAGTGGTGCTTTAGTTTCTTTATCACTCACTAAATCGATCCCGAGCATAAACCCTTTGCCTCGAACATCGCCAACAATAGGGGTGCTTAACAACTCTTTAGCACCGTTTTGTAAAACAGGCCCTAATGTTTTTACATTGTCTAACAGGTTTTCATTTTCAATGATTTCAATATTCTTTAATGCTGCTGCACAGGCAGTTGCGTGACCTGAATAAGTAAAGCCTAATGATAAAACACCACCGTCACTTTGGGGCTTACTGATCACATCATAGATTTCACTAGAAAAAATTGCGGCACCTAATGGAACATAGCCAGAGTTTATTCCTTTGGCTACAATTAGAATATCAGGTTGATAATCAAAGATTTCTTTTGAGGCAACCCATTCACCTAAACGCCCAAAAGCAGTAACCACTTCATCGGCAATAAATAGCACGTCATGCTTTTTACACACTTGCCAGCAAAGTTTATGATAACTTTCTGGCGCAACTAACACACCGCCAGCGCCCATAATAGGCTCTGCGATAAAAGCAGCAACGTTATCAGCACCTAATTGTTGAATTCGGTTTTCTAATTCATCTGCTAAAAATTGAGCATATTCTTGTTCGTTTAAGTTTTCGCAACCAGAGGGCCTTCTATACATATCAGCGGCAGAAATATGACTAACCAAGTCTTGGGCTATCTGATCAAAACAATCTTTTGTACCATGAATACCCGTTAGATTAGCTGAAAAATACGTTGAACCATGATATCCATAATTACGAGAAATGATTTTCTTTTTAGTTGGTTTTCCACGAAGGTTGTTATAATAATGTACCAATCTAAGGGCGATATCATTAGCTGTTGAACCACCACAAGTATAAAAAACATGATTTAAATCACCAGGTGATATTTCAGCTAGTTTACTGGCGAGTTCAGCCGCAGGTTCATTTGTTGTATGACCAAACGGATTATAATATTGCATCTTAGTTATTTGTTGGTAAATGGCATCTGCCATGTCTTTGCGGCCATGGCCAATATTGGCACACCATAAACCGGCTATGCCATCAAGCATCTTATGCCCATCAGCAGTATAGATATAATTTCCATCCGCTTTTGATATAACTTGACTGCCTTCTTGATGGAAGCTTGAATAGTCAGTGTAAGGATGCATAAAGTGATCTTTATCCATTTGCCAAAATGATTTTTTTTGCTGGTCACTCATCTTCGTTCTCCGAATTATTGTATAGAGCTATAAGACCATATCGGATTTTGGTTGAGTATCACCCTTAGTGGGTAAAGGGATTGCTTTTCATCTTTTTATTTTGCAAAGTATCTTTATAGCAATAAGAAAACTATAACTATAATAAGAACAAGAGAATAAAAATGACTGAAATGAGTAATCAACAAGAAAAGTGGGTAAATTCTTTAGCCAAGCTTATAGAAAGTATTGGCTCTACGGATTTTTATGACAATTTAGGCGATGCTCTCGAAAGCATATCACCATACGAAGACATGGTAATTGTTGCCTATTCATCAGATAAAAAACCATTTATGGTTTTTCAAGATTTATCTGAGACACATAAACAAAATATCCTAAAGCAATATTTAAATGGTGGTTACCTTTTCGATCCTTTTTATGAAATTCAAATGAAAAAGCCAAAAGATGGAGTTTACCGCTTAGTTGATGTAGCACCCGATGAGTTCTATTCTTCAGAGTATTACCAAAATTATTACACTGGTTCTGACTTTCAAGACGAAATTGGTTTTATTATTAAATATGATGATGAATATGAAGTTATAGTTTGGCTAGGAATTCAAAAGGAAAAGGCAAAAATAACTTCACATGAATTATCACAATTAGAAGATACGTTACCTATTGTTATTGCGTTATGTCATCAACATTGGCAACGCGCTAGTTTGCCTTTTCCTAAAACAAGCGATCAATTTGAAAGTGAAATGGGGTTGCAATTAACCAAAGCATTCAACAATTTCGCTACGGACTTCCTCAGTAACAGAGAATGTGAAATTGTACGACTAATTCTCAAAGGTTACTCTTCAAAAGCTATCGCTCAACTTTTAGAAATAAGCCCTGATACAGTAAAGGTTCATCGAAAGCATGTTCATCTGAAGTTGGATGTTTCTTCACAAGCAGAGCTATTTTCACTGTTCTTGTCATCTCTATCGTTAGTAGAAATAGGCTCAGACGTTGATCCGCTTACGCTCTATTTTGCATAAACCATTTAACGATTTGTTTTCTCCACTTTTAATATTAATACCATACCAAAAACTATCGTCAAAAAAGAAAATAGATAAGCGAAATTTATTCCTAAAAATTCCATTAACATACCAAAAAAATAGGCTCCGAGCATGGAGCCAATTGCAAGAGCAGCGGAACTCAGCACTGAAAGCTCTCCTGTAACATCAGCTTTTGCTATGCTGGCAAACATATATGGAAGAGCAAAAAAGTAACTGGCAATTAGAATTAAAACAAATGTACCAAATGAATAAATACTCGGTTCAAGAAACAGCAAGGTGAATGAAAGAATAGCTACGACTAATGAAAACAATATTGGCTTTAATCGACCAAAGCGTTCAGAAACAAGCCCACTCATAAAAGGAGCTATCGCTGAGGTTAATAAAGATAAAGCCAACAAAACAGACGAGTCATCTGGAGAAATATTATATTCTCTCGCTATTATCTCTACAAACCCCCATAAACCTAAAAAGCCCGAAAAGGAAACAAGTAAACCAAGCAATGCCATTAATGCAGACTTTGATTTTAATAATTTTCTAAAATCAGTTTTTACATTTTCAACACGGTTACTTGGAACCCAGCTTGTAAATAGCAATAATATTGAGTAAAGAGCCATTACGGAAATCAATAAGCCCTTGAGACCGTAATCACCGATAACAAATAAAGGAATAATAATAACAAACAGTGAAGGAACAAGCTGTTCGGGTACCATTTTAAAGGCATAATTTTGGTCAACCTTTTCAGTTTTTGCGACTATGCCCATACTAATGGCAAAAAACAATGCACCTGAAAATCCAAGAAAAACCATTGACACCAAAACCCCTTTATAATCATTCATAAAGATAATAGCCACAATGCTTAACAAAGCTAAAAAATATCCCATTCTTACTGATTTTTTCCAAATAATTCGATTAAACCAAATAAAAGAGGTTATTGCGATCAAGCTATAGCCAGCGTAATAAAAGCTTATAATGGTACCCGACTGAATAGGGGTTAATGATAGTTCAGAGGCGATAGTACCTATAAGTAATGGCAGGATTGAAAAAATAAAAACCCCTGCCAAACCTAAAGTACAAAAAGAGGTAAACGTACGTTTTGAATTTAATATACTTTTGGTTTGTAAATCAGTATTCATTCTATAATCCTATTTTATAATAAGGCTAAGTTATAAACTCATGTGTTTAAATTGTTTTCTCAACACTTTTTTATCCAACTTACCCGTTGCGGTATGTGGCAACTCATCTACAAATACAACTGCGTCAGGTTTACACCACTTGGCAATTTTTCCGTCAAAGTAAGCAAGTAAATCATTTTCAGTAACCGCAGCGCTTTGTTTTTTAATTGCAAAAACAACAGGGCGTTCATCCCATTTAGGGTGACTGATACCGATAACAGCAGCTTCCACTATGTCTTCATGATCTGAAGCTAAGTTTTCAAGCTCTATTGTACTAATCCACTCTCCGCCTGATTTGATTACATCTTTCGTTCTATCGGTAATTTGCATATAGCCATTAGTATCAAAAGTACAAACATCTCCCGTATCAAACCAACCGTCACTATCATGGTCATGATTATCAGCCTGATAGTAATGTGCCGCGACCCAAGGGCCTTTTACTTTTAATGTGCCAAATTTAATGCCATCCCAAGCTAACTCTTCATTGTCATCGTTAACAATTTTCATCTCTACGCCATAAAGAGGAATACCTTGCTTAACCAACAGCTTATCTTGTTCATCTTCGTTAATTGACTGTAAATTATTTTTCAAAAAATTTACAGTTCCTACCGGACTCATTTCTGTCATGCCCCAGGCTGGCTGAAGTGACACATTCAATTTTTCTTTATAATTTTTCATTAAGCTTAAAGAACAAGCAGAGCCGCCCACAATGCATCGACTTAGCGTAGGCACATGCTGTTTATGTTCTATAAGGTAGTTGTAAAGGGCTAGCCAAACCGTGGGAACTCCTGCACTGAATGTCACCTTTTCCTCATTAATAAGTGAGGTGAGAACCTCACCATCTGCCATTTTATTCCCAGGAAAAACTATTTTGGCTCCTGCCATTGCACACATGTAAGGTAAGCTCCAAGCGTTAACATGAAACATAGGTACTATTGGCAAAACCACTTCTTCATTTGAAATATTAAAGGCATTAGGTACCATAGCGCCCAAGCCATGCAGGATGGTAGAACGATGACTATAAAGTACGCCTTTAGGGCGTCCCGTTGTTCCTGATGTATAGCATAATGAACTGGCTTCATTTTCATCAAAATTAGGAAATTCGAATTCTTCAGATTCGCCCTGTATCAACTCTTCGTAACAATAAACATTATTTAAAGATGTTTCAGGCATATTTTCTCGATCGGTGAGAATGATAAAGCCCTTGACAGTTTTTAACTCATGCTGGAAATTTTCCAAATTTTTAACAAACATAGGATCAAGAAATACATACTGATCTTCTGCATGGTTAATAATGAATTTAATTTGTTCAGAAAAAAGTCGTGGATTAATGGTATGACAAACATAGTTAGAGCAAGAAATCGCATAATATAATTCAAAATGCCTGTGATCATTCCAAGCTAGCGTTGCAACTCTATCACTAGGCTTTAGTTCTAATTTCTTTAATACATTAGCCAATTGACGTGTTCTAGCAAAAGCTTGTTTATAGGTATATTTATGACGAGGGTTATCAGTTGTAACAGAAACAATTTCTACATCGGGGAAAATTTTATCCGCATAATTCATCACTGAATTAATTGTAAGGGGTGAGTTCATCATCAAGCCGTGCATATGAGTACCTTTTCAAAATTAATGAGCGTATATTTACGATATCTTATGGATATTTTAATTGCAGTAACACTAATGGGGTATTAGTGGTAACTTTGCTTTAACATTGCATGCAATAAAACATTGCAACCAGCTTCCACATCTTCGGACTTTGCATTCTCAGCTTCATTATGAGAAAGGCCATTCTCGCAAGGTATGAATATCATACTGGTAGGAGCTACTTTTGAAACATAAACAGAATCATGCCCAGCACCACTCACCATATCCATATTAGAATAACCTAACATATCAACAGAGTTTCTGACGGCTTGAACACAATGTTCATCAAATTTTACAGCAGGTGATCGCCATTCTTCTTTAATACTATTTTTCAAACCAAATTGCTCAGCACCTTCTTCAACTATTTTGAAAAAACGCTTTTCCATTGCATCTAAAGTTTGTTGCTCAGGGTGACGTAAATCTACAGCGACAATTAGGCGTTCAGGAACAGTATTACGTGCTCCCGGCTCAGCTTTAATATCTCCGAAAGTTAATCTAGACCAAGGTGAAAACTCTGCCACCATATCATAGAGTTTCTGCATCATAATTGTTAAACCCATAAATGGATCTTGGCGGCTTTCCATGGGGCTTGGACCTGCATGACAAGGCTGACCTTCAATAATCAAGTCATACCAATTCATCCCTTGAACTCCAGATAGCACACCTATTTGTAAACCTTCACTTTCTAGAATAGGTCCTTGTTCAATATGGACTTCAAATGCGGCTTTAACTGAATCAGGCGTAAATTTATCTCGGCCTAAATATTTTATTCTATCGAGTTCCTCCCTTATAGACTTGCCTTCTTTATCTACGCGGCTATGCCCATATTCCAATGCAAACTCACCTGACCAAACACCTGAGCCTATCATAGCGGGACTAAAACGAGCACCTTCTTCATTAGTCCAAACAACAACTTCAATTGGGTGTTCAGTTTCGATTTCATGATCATTCAATGTTCTAATAACTTCGAGTCCGGCTAATACGCCATAAACGCCATCAAACTTTCCACCGGTAGGTTGCGTATCTAAATGAGAGCCTGTGAGTACTGAAGGAAAATCATTGAACTTTCCTGCTCTTCTAGCAATAATATTCCCCATAGGGTCTACTATTATCGAGCATCCAGCTTTCTTTGCCCAACTAACAAAGAGATCTCGCCCCTCTTTATCTAAAGAGGTTAATGCCTGTCGATTACATCCCCCTTTGTCAGTTGCACCAATTTTAGCCATGGACATAAGACTGTCCCATAGGCGCTGACCGTTAATACGAATATGCGAAGTTGATAACCATTTATGTTCAGACATGTTTGCCCTCAATTACTAAGCTAAATAGAGTAAATAAGTAATGAGGTTAATTTGTTTAGTCAGTCCTTCCTATACCCCGTTGGTAGTAAAAGAAGCTTGTCAATTGAGGATTAGCTTTATTGGATTTTATTTCTAGTTTCATGGTTACCTTTAAGCGTAGGTAAATGCTACTTAGTTACTTAACGCTGATATGAGTACTTGAACGGACTAAAGTTATAAAATTCTATCTCATTTTTGTACCAAAGCACTTAACGAGTATTAAATTTATTTCCGCTATATAAGGGGAGGTTTACTTATTTTATAATAGATTTCGCAATAAAAGCCTAAGTACTTTAAACACCTCCAAATTGCTGTGTCTCTGATGTTGAACTACATCAACATTCGCCTGCCATCTCATTTCTTCAAACTCAAGTGGTAGCTTAACTAACTGGCCACTTTCAACCGATTCATTGGCAATATGATTAGGCAATAAACACCAGCCATTCCCCTGTAATGCAAGTTCAAGCAATAAAAAGTAATTATCTGCATACCAAACACTCGGGCTTACCTTTAATTGAAAACTGCTTGATTGCGTATTACGAGAACGAATAAGTAACTGGCGATGCAGTCTTAAACTATCGATATTTTTACATAGCTGATTTGCTAAGGGATGAGATTTAGCAACATATAAATCAAAGTTTATTGAGCCAATACACTCAACGTCTAAAAAAGTAGGAATGTTCAATTCACTAAAAACAATTCCCGTTAACGCTTTTTCTTTTTTTAGCATATCAATTATATCAGGGCTTGAGGCACTTAAGAATTCGAGAGTGATATCGGGAAATTTATCCTGTAATTTACTAATAATGCCTGCAATAAGATTAAATGAGATCCCTTCGTCTAACGCTATTGTTATTTCTCTTGGCGTATTATCAGTTAGAGCTATTGCCGAGTTTTTTAACCGTTGGTGCTGATAGATCACTGCCTGTGCATGCGGCAATAACTTCTTACCTGCCTCTGTAAGTAGTGGATATCGTCCAGAGCGATCAAACAACAGACTATTACAGTCAATCTCTAAATTTATAACATGCTGACTCACCACGGATTGAACTTTATTCAAACTACGAGCGGCAGCAGAAAACGAACCTGTTTCTACCGTTGTGATAAAGGCTTGAAGTTGTTCAACACTAAACATATCGCTTAAACCAATGCTATAAGTAAATTAACATCTTTACTTTAGATTAAAACAGTCACATCGTCACTAAAAATTGGAATAAAAAATTTCTTTAGCAGTGGAGTAAAGCACTATTAATTCTCATACCAAGAGTCGAATTAGTATTGAACCGAATGAGTGAGATAACTTATATAGAGGAATTAAGAGTAAAAGAGAGTCTCTCCTCCAGTGATGTATGCTACGGGGATTGAAAAATTAAAACTGAGGCGGGTCGAGTATTATTTAAAGATAATCAGTTTTGCACCAATAAAAAATGCGACTCAATAAGTCGCATTTCTATAACTAGCTTATACGGTGCATCCAGCACACATATTTGATCTCACTTCTTCCTTGAACAACTATCCTTAGCAAATCCTTTATGAGTCCACTCATATCCATTTAGAGAAAAATTAAGTTCTCATTTAATCATCCGTAATTAATGTCTTCCTGACATTGGCTTTTTTGTCAGCCATATCCCTATTGATACTCCATAGTGGCATCCATCCACTAGACTTTATCCTTAAAGCCTCCTTTATAAACCCTATTTAAAATAGCACCAAAGTAATATTAAAAATTAAAGCATCCTGCTTTAGGTTTTCCTTTTACCTGACACAAGCATCCATACTTATATCTTCCGTGAGTAGCATCCATTGCATCCAACTTTATCAACTCAATCCTTAAGTTATTATACCGTCCTCGGTAAGTCCCTAAGTCACTAGATTCCGTCTCAGTAACTTGTATCTTCCTTAATTGCATTGTGAATAATGCTGAAGCCCCCTGCTCCTTGTCTCCCTGACATGCTTAATAATACACTTAATTACCTTTTATCGAAGTGGGTTAACAACAAAGATCTAAATGTAAAAATGATGTAACAATCCACCATAAAATCAATTACCTTAATAATCAATCGCTTAAAATTATTATTGGAGGTAATATAGTATGAATTGCCAATATATCTCACAGCGATGTAAGACATGTCTTACATAAAAAATAGCACTTTATCAGTGCTATTTTATGAGGACATTAACTCAAGAGAAATGAAGCTAGAATTAGCTTCAAATAAGTGGATAAAATTTATTCTTCTTTATTTCGATAGTGCACCATCACTGTACCGCAGACATTGCCTACAGTGACTTCTTTTACGGTATGGTAATCAACTTGTTTAAAGAATTCTTTAAACTTTCCTGAGGTAGCGTATACCGCAACCCCTTCACTCTCTGGATGTTCATCAAGAACCGTATTTACAGCGGCCATTAAATAGTAACCAAAACCATGTTGTTGATGCAGTGGGTGAACGGCAATAAAGGATAAAAAATGAAACGTTTTTAACGGTACTGCAGCCAGCACTGTTTGTTCTTTTTGCATCATATTCTTAGTACTAAAATAACCGGCATTCAACAGCATTTTTAAGCGCCAATGCCAAAACCGATCACTCGTTAATTTTTCGTCAGGACTATTAATACAAGCCACGCCAACCATAGCCTCACCAAGGTACAAACCTATCATAGGTTGTTTGGCTTGCCAGAACGCATTAAGTTCTTCCCTAATAGCGCCACGAAGACGTTGTTCATAGTCTTCTTTGTCACCCTTAAAGATATCTAAAAAAACAGGGTCATCATGGTAGGCTTGATATAACAGTGATGCGGCTAACTTCAACTCATGAGCCCCTAAATAAGTCGCTCGAATATTAACGTCTTGATTTATATTACTATCAACACTACTTTCTACCGATACTGTCTCACTCATTTTGGCCTCTACTCTGACGGTGGATTTTTTGTAATCTAACAACCCACCATAGCAGTATAATTTCAAACAGGTCAAATATAATCAGTTTTATAAAAACCTTCAGTTATATAATGAAGATAAAAAAACCCCGCATTGCGGGGTGTCAAAGACTAAAAAAATTAATTAGACTTAATCTTATCAATTTTTGAATAATCACCACCATTACCGGTTTCGACCAGCTGACCATTAATAAACTGTAAAAAAGTACACTCATCTTTTGTCGTCAAACCATCTTTATGTTTACGTTGGGTACGATAATACAAAACGCGCACAGTGTTATCACCTTCAGCATAAGTCTCAGAAAAGTCAGAAACACCTAACTTTTCTTGTATGTCCATAAAAGAAGTGCCTAATTGTATTTTAGAAATTTTCTTACGATTTTCATAAGTTCGGTCTTCACTACTTCCAGCTATGCCATGCTCAATGCCATCATCATTTATTTTAATAACACAGCCAGATAATGTCATAGCAAGGGGTGCTGCAATCAGTAAAGCAATTATTGATTTTTTCATGTTGATATTTCCTAAAGTATTTTACTATTTATTATAGTGCTCAAATACAATACAGCAACAAACAAGCTAACTAATTAAAGTGTTGAATTTAAAGGATTTATTAAAATAAAGAAATGAAAGAAGAGACTTCTTTAGCTATATTGGCTAAAATATAGTTAAATTAATTAACTCTATTTAAATCAGTAAGCAAAATGACAGTTATCGATGAAATTTTAATCTGCGCAAATAAACTAGCTAACGCAGGAACAAAGCCGACAGTCGCTTTAGTAAAAGGCAAACTAACCCAGCGAGCTCCATTAGCGGTGATAATTTCCACACTTAAAAACTGGCAACACCAACCTGATTTTATCGCTCCTGCTATCTATGAAGAACAAGACGTTAATGACGATTTATCCACAAAAAACACGTCTGAATTGCTGGAGTCTTTACTTGAAAATGGTGTGATAAAAAAAGTGATTCAACAATCATTAGCCATAGAGTTAACAGAGTTGAAAAAAGAGCTAGCTGAAATGAAATTGCTCATCAATAATTTAGGTGAGCAACTTACTAAAAAGCAATAACCCTTTAAATTTTATTATTTGTCGCTAATTACGCTATTCGGTGTTAATTGTCGAAGAAATTCAACTAATGAGTCGCTAATTTTTTTATGCGGCTTACAACCAACCCGTTCAACCCAGACTTCCCCGTTATTATTGTCTACAGAGATAATCATATCTTCTTCATCGGTTACAGCGAAAAAAATAGTTTCATCTTGTTTTAATCTTTGCTTCATTAAAATATGACCAATGATATTTTCTTGTAATCGTTCAAAGTCTTCTTTATTCCAAGCAAAAAGAAGAGATAAGTCACCTTCATCGCACTTAGCTTCAATATCACCACTAAAGATAGTAGTGAAATATATTTTAATATCTGGGTGTAACTCAATATTTAGTGCGGACTCAACATTGGCAAAAGTAAGTGCCTCGTCTTTAGTATCAGATAATTGCTCATTTTTTATTTCAACGCCTTGCCAATAATTATGATTAGTATCATGTGAGCCCAACTCACAAGGGGATAACCATTCTTCATCATGCTCTACTATGGGAAGATGCCCAAATTGCTCGATATGGTATTGACTATAGTCTTTACTAAAAGTTAAAAGTGCTTGTATTAAATTTTTATTTGTAGATGTCATATAAAGAAAAGATCCTTTAAAATAGCGAGATACTAGCTCACTACTGAAAAATTATGGCCAATTATCAAAATGCAACAGAACTCAGCAAATTAACACTGGGTAAAAGTACACAATATTGCAGCGAATATACCGCAGATTTGCTGCAAGGAGTACCTAGAAGTTTAAATAGGGATGACTTAGCACTAAATCAAAGCAATTTACCCTTTGTCGGTGAAGATGTTTGGTATGGATATGAATTATCTTGGCTTAATAACAAAGGTAAACCCGTTGTTGCTGTGGCTGAATTTCGCTTTGCCTGTACCAGTGAAAACATAGTTGAGTCAAAATCATTTAAACTCTATTTAAACAGCTTTAATCAAACTCGCTTTGCTAGCGTTAAAGAAGTTGAACAGATATTAGCAAAAGATTTATCAAAAATTGCGGGTGCTAAAGCTCGCGTAAGTTTATTTGGAGTTGATCATTGTCCTGCTCTAGATATTGCCACAAAATTAGACAAATGTTTTTGTATTGATGGTGAAGATATCAGTATCGATAACTATCAATATGACGCAAAGCTACTCGCTACAGCACAAGACAAAACAGAAGACTCTCAAGTTGAAGAGTATTTAGTCAGTCATCTATTAAAATCTAACTGTTTAATAACCAATCAACCCGATTGGGCGAGCGTCTATATTCATTATCGTGGTAAAGCTATTGATCACTCAGCACTATTAAAGTATTTAATTTCCTTTCGTCAGCACAATGAGTTTCATGAGCAATGTGTTGAAAGGATCTATTGTGACTTACAGCAATTTTGTCAACTTGATGAGTTAACTGTTTTTGCACGCTACACTCGCCGTGGTGGCTTAGACATCAACCCATTTCGCAGTAGCCATACTAAAACAGCACCTTTTGCTAGAACATTACGCCAATAACAAATAGCATTTTTAGCAGAAAGAAGAAGCATTCAAGCGAACTAATATGCACGCTTGAATGCTTTCCTCAGTTATTTACCTTCTGGAAAGTCTACGCCTGTCCATGCTTTAAAAAATGCTCTTTGCCCAGTACTCGCTTTCGCCATAGGTATGATTTTCAGTTTATTCTTAGCCATTGCAGCAAGCTTAACTGTTACCGTTTTCAACTGGTCTCTTCGAAAGTAAGAAATAGTAATAGTTTGCTTAGGTTTAAAGTCTTGTAAGCGGTTTTCAAGTTCATTATCAGCCAGGCGTAACCCATCAATAGCGACTATGATATCTGCTGTAGTCAGTCCAGCCTGCCAAGCAGGGCTATTTCTTTCTACTGATGAAACAATAATATCGTGATTTTCTACTTTAACTTTAAGTCCTGTCCATGCTTTAGATTGCTCGCTCAATTTATCTTTTTCACTTTTAGCGTAAGTCATTTTTAGACCCGCTTTTTCCAACAAAAGAGAAAAGTCGATTTTAGCTGTTCCTCGGATATTTTCTTGCCACCAAGCTTGATAATCATCACCCGTTATCACCTTTAATATAGTTAATACATCTTCTTCTTTATAGCTGTTGGGCAGGCGATGTTGTTGATATAGTTGATTGTGGGCATTACGATAACTTTTCGATAATTCAGTTTTAGTGAGGATATCAAAATCAAGCAACCAAGAGGCTAAGAAACCTTCGGCATAAATATTTACACTGTGATTATTACCGTAATCCCCTCCTTCACTTATCCAAGCATCAAAACTGGCTTGAGCAACACTCTGAATTTCTTTTCCTGGCTTATGACGATGCGCAGAAATACGTTTTGCTAACGCGCTAAAAAACTCATCTGTTGTCATTAAATTACCACGTAATAATAGTTGGTATTGCAGATAACTGGTTGAACCTTCTACTAACCATAATAAGTTCGAATAATTTTCTTGCTGGTAATCATATGGCACAATACCTTCTGGGCGATACTGTTTTACATTCCATGTATGAACAAACTCATGAGCGGCAACCGCGATAAAACTAAGATAATCTTTGCGGGTTGAAAATTTAAAGCGCGATCGCTGAATGATCGTTGAATTAACATGTTCTGTTGCCCCACGAGCACCACTCGTTGCATGTACCATAAATACATAACGCTTAAATGGATAACCCTGCCAAATATGTTTACTTTGCTTTACCAAAACTTGTAAATCTTTGACCATTTTAGCACTGTCGTAATTACCTTCTCCCCAAATAACCAGTTCATATTGTCGATTATCCACACTGAACTCGTGGTGTTCGTTAATACCGGTTTCGATTGGGGAATCGACTAATTGATCATAGTTGTTGGCTATAAATTGATGGTTGTTTTCACCTGTTTCAAGTCCCGAAAAGCTCTTCCATGATTCAGGTACTGAAAGCTGTACCTTATGCTGTTCAGCCCTACTTTCCTTTGAGTACATCACAACAGCAGAACTATCTAAAAAGGCATGGCTATCATCAATATGGCGAGTTCTTTTTGCCAACTGATTTGCATAAACCTGATAAGTTAAGGTGACTTTTTTATTTAAAGTCCCTTCCACCTGCCAAGTGCTTTTATCTGTTTTTTTCCATATCAGCACATTACCCTGGCCATCTTTAGCAACAAATTGACGAATTCCATTGGCTAAGTTGAGTGTTTCATAACGCCCTGTTCGCCAAGTAGGTAAATAAAAGTTAACCTTACTTTCTTTGACTTGATCGAATTCAAGCACTACAACAGCAATATGATGTTCTGGCTGTTCTACATTAATGTTAACTTGGACATTCGCAAATGCAGGAAATAATTGTGAAAAAAATAACGCTATAGCGAGTATTAATTTAATTTTAAAGGTGAACACGTGAGTAAATTCTCTCATTAATGCTTAAGAAAGCAGTTGGCATACGATGGCGCTATTTTACCAATGAAGAAATGCTCAATACTACCAAAATTTACTATGGAACAATGAAAGTAATTTTTTTTCACTCACATACTGATAAATAACATTTTTATGGTATAAACTGTCTTATAATAGGAATAATGTAATCGTAATAAATTAGTTATCTAGATAAATAATAGTAAAGAAAGCATTAATCATGTTATTTTGACTATTTTATGCACTAACTATCCCTCTTCATTAAGGATTTATTGGTTTTATGAATGACAGTTCTGTTGCCCAAAAGCAACTAGTTGCACTAAAAAGGAAACTTGATACAGCAATCGAGTCTCGTAGTTCATTAGAAGATGATTTTAATCTACAATCTAATCTGCTCATTCAATTTATTGGTAAATTGACCTTAATTTCCAAAGGCGTTGATCTTGAACTCGATAACCGTCTAGCACAGTTACGGACCCTATTTAGTAAATCTGCTCCTATAAGTGAAATTGAAGATAAAATATCTGTCATTTCAAAACTGTTACAACAACACAGTATAACCAGTAGAAAAAATATTTCTCATGTGCAAGATCAGTTTAGTCAAGCAGGTGAAAGCTTACAAAAAATAAATGGTTTACCTGGGGAATTACGTCGAGATCTACGGGCGTTGTTAAGCGAAACGAAAGATAGCAAAGATTCTCTAATCCAATATATTCCTTTATTAAGCCAACTGTTAACCTTTTATGACCAAGCCCTAAAAGCCAAAGGTGCTATGCCTAATCAGGGTATTTTACAAGCGCCATCAATTACGGCGCCTGAAAATAAAAGCGCTGGAGAAATTGGCGCTATCATTCTTGATGCTCAGTTCCTTGAAAAAATATCCGTGTCGCTCAGTGCTTTACCATTATCAAAAGCACACACCAGTGATTTATTAGCCATTAAGAAAAAACTAATGACTAACCAATCAAGTGAGAAAGTACTACAGAATTTCATTGATATTTTTGATGTTATTGTCGCTGACTTTAAAGATGAGCAAAAAAATGCTAAAAACTTTTTAACCAGTTTAAGTGCGACCTTAACAACAGTACAAAGTGCTGTTAAAGAAACAATTGTTACACAGAGAAACTCTCAAAAAACAAACGATATAATCAATCAAAAGTTACAAAGTCAATTGCTAGATATGACAGGAACGGTTGAGAAAGCGCTAACATTGACGCAAGTAAAAGAAGATATTAACGAAAAACTACAGATAATATCTAATACGTTAGAGCAAAAATCGAAGTTTGAACAACAAAATCATCAGCAATTAGCTGATAAGCTCAACGATATGTCGGCGAAGGTTGAGCAACTTGAAAAACAGAGTGATATGTTTGAAGAAAAACTTGCTGAACAGCAAAGAAAAAGTATGCAAGACGCGCTAACCAAGCTCGCCAATAGAGCCGCTTTTGATGACTTTTTTGCTAAAACAATGATCCGTTTCCACCGCAAGCCATTTCCGCTAGCTTTGGTCGTTATTGATATTGATGACTTTAAAAAGATAAATGATACGTATGGTCATACTGCTGGGGATAAAACACTGCAAGTGATTGCCAATTCAATTGTAAAAAATGTTACTAAAGGCGTTTTTGTTGGGCGCTACGGTGGCGAAGAATTTGTAATGATCTATTCTAAAATAGATGAAGAAGCATTATTTTCTGAACTCAATGCCCTGAATAACTTTGTAGCTCGCCTACCTTTTAAGTTTAAAAGTAATAAGGTCAGCATTACCCTTTCCATTGGCGCAACGCATATAAAACCTGAAGATAATATCCATATTGCTTTTGAACGCGCAGATCAAGCAATGTATAAAGCTAAAAAACAAGGCAAGAACCAAGTCGTTTACAATAAGTAGCGAGGCAATTTAACGACGTAATCAAGCCTATATCCTCTCACCAGAACAGCTGTATTTTATCATAAGTTATTAGCATAACAGGAGTGAGCTATGCATACTCAAATTAATCCGGTTGGAAATATGAACTTGCTTTCACAAGCAGAAGTAGACCAACTACAGCAGTCAGTCAGCAGTACCTTATATACACTTTATCGAAATTGTTCCCTTGCGGTGCTCAACGCCGGCTCAAATACGGATGATGCCGAAGAAATTTATCAAAAATATCTTTCATTCGAAATACACGTATTAAGACGGGAGCGCGGGGTTAAAATTGATTTAAAAAACCCACCAACACACGCTTTTGTTGACGACAAAATAATCCGAGGTATTAGAGAGCACCTATCTGCAGTACTACGCGATATTCTTTTTCTTCATAGTCGTTACAGAACAATGCCCTGCTCATCAGATGGCATCACAGATGCAACTTTTGATATTTTAAGAAATGCTGATGCCATACTGCCAGAAACTGAGCCGAACTTAGTTACTTGCTGGGGTGGTCATTCAATCAAGCACACTGAGTATAAATACACTAAAGATGTCGGTTACCAACTTGGTTTACGTGGCTTTAATATTTGTACAGGTTGCGGTCCTGGTGCGATGAAAGGACCAATGAAGGGCGCTACGATTGGCCATGCGAAGCAGCGTATTAAAGAAGGACGTTATATTGGCTTAACTGAGCCAAGTATAATTGCCGCCGAGCCGCCAAACCCAATAGTAAATGAATTGGTAATAATGCCCGATATTGAAAAACGTCTAGAAGCCTTTGTACGTATGTCACATGGGATAATTATATTTCCTGGTGGGGCAGGAACCGCCGAAGAGTTACTCTATATTTTGGGTATTATGCTCAACGAAGAAAACGCGGAGCAACAGTTACCCATTATCCTTACAGGTCCAGCCAACGCTATTGAATACTTTAATGAAATTGATCTTTTCATTGGTGCCACCCTTGGGCCAAAAGCACAGTCGTTATATCAAATAGTTGTTGATGATGCTGTTAAAGTAGCCCAATTAATGAAGCACGGTTTAGATAAAGTGCTGGCACATAGAAAAGAAACTGGCGACGCCTACCATTTTAATTGGTCTCTTATGATTGCTGATGACTTTCAACACCCTTTTGAGCCAACCCATGAAAATATGGCAAACTTAAATATTAGCCATGATCTTCCTACCGCAGAACTCGCGGCAAATTTACGCCGTGCATTTTCAGGCATAGTTGCCGGGAATGTAAAATCAGGTGGTATCAAAGCAATTAGAGAGTTTGGTCCTTTTGAAATATCAGGAGAAAAGAAAATCATGGCCTTAATGGACAAACTACTTGCTTCATTTGTGAAACAACAGCGGATGAAGTTACCTGGTAGTGAGTATATTCCCTGTTATAAAGTTATTGAGGGTTAATATTGTCCGCCCACTTAATACTCATTGATGCGCTAAACTTAATTCGTCGTGTGTACGCTGTACAAGAGCGGCCTTTTATCCAAATAAAACAGGATCACGACAATGAGCTCTCTGCCAGCACTTTAAAGCAAGTACTATTTAACACACAAAAGACCTGTGTGAACGCTTTAGTAAAAATTATCGAGCAGCATCAGCCAACCCATGCATTAGCAGTATTTGATAGCCAACAGCCCTGTTGGCGTTATCAATTATTTGAGGGTTATAAAAAAGGCAGAAAAAAAATGCCTGATCACCTTGCTGATAAGTTAATGGATATACAAGATGCTTTTATGGAGCAAGGTGTTGATTCATTAACCTCCGATGAGGATGAAGCTGATGATCTTATTGCCACTTTAGCGGTAAAAATGGCACTGCACGGCCAAAAGGTTACCATTATTTCAACCGATAAAGGTTTTCTACCTCTGCTTAGCCCTAACATCCATGTTTATGATTATTTTAATCGCCGTTATTTGGATGAAGAGCATGTGCAAAATAAATTTAGTGTTAAAACATCTCAACTGATAGATTTTTGGACTTTAACTGGTGACAATACAAATAAAATTGAAGGTGTTAGCGGTATTGGTCAAGTGAATGCTGCAAAGTTACTTAATCAGTACGGGTCTTTAAAGGCGATACTTGAAGCCTCTGACTTAAAAGAATCACTTACTGATAAGCTAACACAAAGCCTAGAACAAATGGATTTAGCGAGAAAGTTGTTAACGTTAAAACAAGATATTCCTTTAGGCTTTAATTTAAAAGATATACGCTTAACAATGCCTTCATCTGTAGCTGAAATTAATGCTAATATAAACGCTATTGATGACGAAAAAAGCTAATATAAAAAAGACAAAAAACTATGAATAAAAAAATAATTGGCCGGATTCTACTTGCCCTTTCGGTTTACGGCATTTTTGTCGCCCTTGTTATTACTTTTTATGATGACAGTCCAGATCAAATGAAATGGAAAGATAGGGAAGCATATAATCGACAATTCATTGCCAAAGTAACGTTAGATAACTTCACTTTTGAACAAGCATTAACTCAATTAGGCAGTCCTGATATTACTGAAGCGAGAACGATTGATGAAGTTAACTACCAAGTTATGTTTTATCGCACCCAGCACGTAAAATCAGATGGCATCACTACGCAGGATGAATGCACTTTTCTTTTATTTGTCAATGGAGCGCTTAAAGAAATTGGTTTAGGCGATAATTATCCTGAGCAATGGGGTATTGTTAAAAACCATTCAATCAAAAGTAAAAATGTGACAACTATAGACTAAAGTCAGATTGCCACCCACAATCTAACCCTCTACTATCATTTGTTAAGTTTTTAGGCTGTCGAAGCATCACCCCTTTGTCGGCTTCAGTAAAAGCTTTCTAGCTCGCATACATAGCATTTCCGTGATATAAAATGCCCCATTAAAGCACTGGGCTGACGTTTTAATATCTCAGTAGTGCGTTACGTATTTAATTTAATGTATGTTGTCGCTTAGTCCGAATTAAGAGACGACATATTACCCCCGAAGTATTATGACAAGGTGAACTTAATGACTAAACAAACCATCACGGTAATTCCTGGCGACGGTATCGGTCCTAGCATTATCGATGCGACGATTAAAATATTAGATAAAGCAGGATGTGATTTTGATTATGAATTCGCAGATGCGGGTTTAACAGCCTTAGAAAAGCATGGTGAGTTAGTACCAGAAGAAACTATCAACCTTATCGAAAAAAACAAAATCACCTTAAAAGGTCCTCTCACGACTCCGGTAGGCGAAGGGTTTACTTCGATCAACGTTACTTTACGTAAACAATTTAAGTTATACGCAAACCTTCGTCCTGTCTTATCATTTAAGGGCACTAAAGCACGTTACGAAAACATCGATATTTTAACGGTTCGTGAAAATACTCAAGGTATGTATTCAGGTGCAGGCCAAGTGACTTCTGACGACGGTTGTGAAGCACAAGCAATGAGTATTGTTACTCGTGAAGGTGCTGAAAAAATATTAACTTTTGCTTACGAGACTGCTATTAAAGAAGGTCGTAAAAAAATAACAGCAGTTCATAAAGCAAATATCTTAAAATCAACTTCGGGCTTATTTTTAAAAGTTGCTCGTGAAGTTGCCCAACGTTACCCACAAATCGAATCAACAGAAATGATTGTTGATAATTGCTGTATGCAATTGGTTATGAACCCAGAACAGTTTGACGTTATCGTAACGACCAACTTGTTTGGCGATATATTATCAGACTTATGTGCTGGATTAGTTGGCGGACTTGGCATGGCACCAGGCGCTAACATTGGCGAAGAGTGCGCAATTTTTGAAGCGGTTCATGGTAGTGCTCCTGATATTGCAGGTAAAAACTTAGCAAACCCAACGTCTGTAATATTAGCGGCAATTCAAATGTTAGAATATTTGGATATGGGTGATAAAGCAGAAAAAATTAGAGCTGCTATTACCGATGTTATTGCAACAGGTGATAGAACGACTGGTGATTTAGGTGGTACTCATGGTACTACTGACTTTACTCAAGCGGTACTTGAAAGACTCTAAGGTATAATTTTTACTAAAAAGATTATAAAAAAAGCCATCATGTTCATTGATTGAACTTGATGGCTTTTTTATTTCCAGTCCCTACTGAGTATTGAAGAGCGTAACTACTCTTTATTACTCAATGGCGCAGGCGAAAGTAAACGCGCATGCACGGTGATTTCTTCACGATCATAATAAAGATGTTTAGCGTAAAGTTCGTACTTCACTTTATGCTCACTAAAGGCATCTTTGATGGTTTGTAAATCGTCAGTAACTTGTTGGTAACGGCCTTTCATTGGCAGCTTTAAGTTAAACATCGCTTCTTTACAGTGACCATGCAATAACCACTCACTCATTAGCTTAGCTACTCGCTGCGGTTTTTCTATCATGTCACACACTAACCAATAAACGTTTTGTTTCATTGGAATGTATTTAAAGCCATCCATCATTTTATGTTTTACTTGTCCCGATTCCATTAAGGATTCTGCCATTGGGCCATTATCTATTGCTGTCACCATCATGCCACGGCGCACTAATTGATAAGTCCAGCCGCCAGGAGCAGAGCCTAAATCAACGGCATTCATACCTGATGTTAGCCGCTCATCCCACTCATCACGGGGGATAAAGTGCAAAAATGCTTCATCAAGCTTTAATGTCGAACGACTTGGTGATGCACTTGGAAACTTCAGTCGTGGGATCCCCATTACATGTGGAGAGCTATTACGGGCTAATGAGAAGCCTAAAATGACTTCTTGCCCACTTAGAAATAGCGCATGTAAAATAGCACCTTCAGGATCATCTGCTGAATTGTTGCCCTTTTGTGTAAGCACTTTATTCTTACGCAAGGCTTGGCGCAAAGGAACTGATAATTTTCGGCAAAACTTACTTAATGATTTACCATCGTTATCATCCGCCATCTCCATACGTAAATCAGTATATTGCCATTCATTACCTAATGCTTCAGTAATGGCCTCAACGCGATTATAATCAGGAAGCTCGATTTTATCGGTAACTGTGATAAACCACTGGCGAGCAAATATCAGTCGCTTAAGCGGCAATTTATTCATCAATGCTTCACCGTGTTCACTCACGTGCAAGTGAAAAAAAACTAATCCTTGGTTTTTCTTTAATTCTAAATAGCCATACATTTCATTCCAAGCAGCTTTTTCTTGGATTTCTGCGCCACACTCTTTTTCAAAGCCTGGTCGACAAAATAATACGATGGAGGTCATATGTTGTTTTTACCTTCTATATCTAACGTTCAGCTAACATGAATAATGAACGTAAGCGTATTAACACTCAAAAGTGTCGTTAAAAATTGTTTTTACCTTCCAGCGCCAATAATAACCAAGCAAGCGCAAAAGAAATACCGCCAAAAGGTGTTAACTTCCCAATAATGGCAAGTTCAAAAAAAGACTTAATATATATTGTGCCACAAAAACATAAAAGCCCGACAACAAAGGCGATACTGGCACTCAATAATACCTTTGAAGACTTAATAGTTTTCAACCAAACCAATGTAGCTAAAAGCGCAAGAGTATGAATAAATTGATATTGTAGTGCCGTTGCCAAACTAGATTGCACATTCACAGGTAATGCTTGACCACCGTGTGCTAACCAAGCGCCGAATAGTACAGAAAAACAGCCACTGATACCAACAATAATCATCAAGCATTTAAGTAAAATTGCCATACGATTTAAATTTAACTCCTGCTGCTGATTTATATTAGTAGAATTCATCTTTTTTACTCATGTTAAGCTTTATTTATTAGTAGTTATATTTAAACGACCTGAAGAGATATCTTTAAACAATTTGAGTGTAGGCCTCAGTAAAGTGCACAATTTCTTTAACGGCGCGCTTCATATGTGCCTGAAGAGTAAAGCCAGATTTAACACGTGGTTTTAAACTGTGATCGCCATCTTCCAAAAAAATACACTGACAGTGCTCAGGTAGCTGATAATCAATAATTTCAACTTTATTGCCTAAGGTATCACGGTCACCTTGTACAATTAAGATAGGTTTATTGGCATCTACTAAGGGTTCAAGACGCAATTTTTCAGGTTTATTAGCTGGATGAAATGGGTAACCTATACAAAAAGCACCTGATATTTTATCTAGTAAATTAGTTTTTAATAGATCAGAATCAGCCACTAAGCTCACCGCAACGCGTGAGCCCATTGATTTACCACCAATGAATAAAGGTAACTCCCTATTCAGTTTATTTTCTACTACGTGCTCAATGACGGTTTCATAACAAATCAACAGCTTTGGCATTCTATCTGGGGGGTATCTTTTACCGGTCAATGCCCTTTTGTCCATAAAAGGGAAATTAAACCTCAATACATTAATGCCTGATGCATTAAGAAGTTCAGATATATCATTCATAAACTCATGTGACATATTAGCCCCTGCACCATGGGCAAATATAACGAATGCTTTAGCATTTTCTACAGTGTTCAATTGTATATTGATCTCACTGCCATCTTCATTAACAATTGTATCTTGCTTTTTCATTAACTTATTTGTCCATCTGTAATTTGCTCTTGCTCTGCTTCAACCATATCCAACATCCACTGCCTAAAAGCAGTAATTTTACCAATGTCCTTTTGATTATCCCTACAGACAATGAAATAGGCATTTTTACTGACTAACACATCGTTAAAAGGACAAACTAAGCGTCCGGAGTCAATATCAGGCTTGGCTAATACACTGTATGCCAATGCAATACCTTGACCATGTAACGCTGCTTGTAAAACCATTGCTGAGTGACTAAAAATAGGTCCATGATTGACGTTACCTCCTTTCACACCCACTTGCTTAAACCAACGTTTCCAGTCTTTACGTGATGTGTCATGTAATAACGTATGCTCAGACAAATCCTCCAATGTTAAAAGAGGCGGTTTACCATTAGCAGCATTTTCTTGTACTAATAAAGGAGAGCAAACGGGAATAAGGTATTCGGTATGTAATTTATCCGCATGAATATTAGGCCAACGGCCTCGACCATAATAAATAGCAACATCGACATCTTCAGTGAGTGAGTTCTCAGGTTGATCAACAGCTTTGATTCTTACATCTATATCGGGATGTAAGGCATTAAAAGCCGTTAATCTTGGTACTAACCATTGAATCGCAAAACTTGCTTGCGAACTAACTGTGATTGCCCCTTTAGCTCCGCGCGCCAGTAGTCGCTCCGTAGCCTCATGCAAGGAGGTGAAGATATCTTTAATATCCAAATAATACGACTGACCTTCTTCTGTCAGTAGTAATGCTCGGTTTTTTCGCATAAACAATTTAATGCCTAAATGGTCCTCCAAAGATTTAATTTGATGACTTATGGCAGCCTGCGTAACAAAAAGCTCTTCTGCAGCTCGGGTAAAGCTGAGCTGCCTTGCTGATGCGTCAAATGCCCGCAAAGCGTTTAATGGAGGGAGTCTACTAGACAAAATTCATCCTAAAATAGTCAATCAAATTTAAATTATGCCGTCAATAAATGCATAAAAACCTACAAATACAGCATAACAATTATTCATTAGTTTTTCTAATGAATAACATTACTTATAGTCATTTTTATTTTTTAATCAACTTGCGTATTATTCGACCCGTAGATGAAGGACATCATCTCAACGTTTTATGAAACTCAGGTACGGCGTGTGCTCCCAACCATACGCTTTATTTTGAAACTTAAAACCAGCGCGAGAAAAGGTCCTAATAAATCTACAGGAGTATTACAAACTTATTATTAGGTCATACATAGGACAACAAAATGAAAAAATGCATTAATAAAACTAACTTAATTGCCGTATTCTTCGCCACTACTATTTTAAGTACTGCAGCCACAGCCGCGGTACCAAAATCTGCACTTGTGAAAGCTGAGCCTGTAAATCGCACTCAACTTACAACTGCAGCACATAAGAACCTTAAGGTTTCGTTAACACCAGCTAAAGTTGTATTTGCGCAACAGTCAGCAGACTCAAGCTTTGCCAAACAAAAGCAAACAGCAAATCAAAACAAGTCTATTACGTTAACTACAGCAAGTTTAATTGCTGAATAAGTAATTTGAACTACACTGTGTAAGGTAATGATAAACACAGTGGTTACTAAGCTTCATGTCGCTTCGTTAGAGTTGCATGTTAACATATTTCAAAATGCTCGCACATTTACTGAAGTAAGATCTTAGTTACTGAGATCTAAAATAAAAAAGGTGTCTTAGGACACCTTTTTTATTAACAATTTATCTAGCATTTTTTTGAAAAGTAAGGGTTTGAAATTAAGCCTTCCTTCACGTCCCGATATTAATCAGTAATCAAAGGTGTAAAACCTTTCACTAAATCATCTATCGCTTTCATCTGAGCTAAATATGGTGCTAATTTATCTAATGGTAATGCGCAAGGACCATCACATTTTGCAGCAGAAGGCTCAGGGTGTGCTTCGATAAATAAACCTGCTATACCGATAGCCATACCACTACGGGCTAATTGTGCCGCTTGAGCACGGCGGCCATCAGCACTATCACTTCGGCCACCAGGCTTTTGCAACGCATGCGTGGCATCAAAAATAACTGGTGCGTAATTTTTCATTTCGTCCATTGCCAACATATCAACAACGAGGTTGTTATAACCAAAACAGCTGCCTCGCTCACACAAAATAATGTTCTCGTTACCTGCTTCACCAAACTTAGTAATGATGTGCTTCATTTCATGTGCAGCAAGAAATTGTGGCTTTTTAACGTTAATAACGGCACCTGTTTTAGCCATAGCGACAACAAGATCAGTTTGCCGTGCTAAAAAAGCAGGTAATTGAATTACATCAACAACTTCACTGACTGGCTGTGCCTGATAAACTTCATGTACATCCGTAATAATTGGCACATTAAATGTTGATTTAATTTCTTCAAATATTTTCAAACCTTCATCTAAGCCCGGCCCTCTGTAGGAGTTAACAGAAGAGCGATTTGCTTTATCAAAGGAAGCCTTAAATACATAAGGTATCCCTAATTTTTGAGTCACTTCAACATAATGTTCTGCAATTTTCATTGCTAAATCACGTGACTCAAGCACATTCATGCCGCCAAATAATACGAAAGGTTGCTCATTAGCAACGTCAATGCCTTTAACTGAAACTGATGTAATTGCCATCTCTTCTTCCTAATAATGTCTTCTAAAGAAAATAGTTTAAGCGCTAATATTTCTGCTCAACGTAATGCATTAACTTTAAGCTGTATAAATCAATTAGAAAAGTATCAATGAGTACTTTTGACACCTAGATTTGTTTATACAGCAACAAGATGATGCTTTATACCTAATTAACTACCAATAATACGTAATAATTGTCCACACATCCAAGCCATATAAGTACCTAGGGCATAACCTAATACCGCAAGTAATACACCTACAGGTGCTAATGACGGATGAAATGCCGAAGCAATAACAGGGGCAGATGCTGCGCCACCAATATTTGCTTTACTTCCTACCGCTAAATAAAAGATTGGTGCTTTGATAAGTCGGCCAACAGCAAAGAGTAAAATAACGTGTATTGCCATCCAGATTAAGCCAATCACAACATATTTTGGTGCTTCAGCTATCTGCGTAACATCCATATGTAAACCAATCGTTGCCACAAGAATATATAAAAAACTGCTACCCACTTTAGAAGCACCAGCAGACTCAAGTTGTCTGACTCGGGTAAAAGATAATGTCAAACCAATAGACGTTACTAAAACAATAATCCAAAATAATTTACTGTGTAAGCTGAATTTCTTTAGTTCTGGGAAGTTTTGTTGGAAAAAAGGTACTAACAAATCCGCTGCAAAATGGGCAAGACCAGCAGCACCAAATGCAACAGCAATAATAAGCATAAAGTCTTTCAACTCTGGCGTACGCTTGTTTTCTTTTTCAAAAGCTTCAACATCAGCAATTAATTTATCGATACCCGAGGTATCTGCACCGCTTTTAGCATCAATGGCTTTATGGTTAGCTGCAATATATAAAAGACAAGCCATCCAAATATTGGCCACGACAATGTCGACAGTAACCATAATGGTAAATATTCTACCGTCTGCTTCATAAATCTCCTTCATTGCCAGCATATTAGCGCCGCCGCCAATCCAGCTACCCGCAAGAGCGGCCATACCACGCCAAACAGCTTCAGGTCCCGTAACACCGATAAGTTCTGGCCAGACAGCAGAAACAAGTAATAAGGCAATTGGACCGCCAATAACAACACCGACTGTACCCGTTAGAAACATAATAATGGCTTTGCTACCAAGCCCTGCTATGGCCTTGATATCAATGCTTAATGTTAGCAAAACTAAACAAGCAGGAAGAAGAAAGTATTTCGCGACTTCATCAACCTGACTGACATCCGCACTGACTATGCCAAAAGTATTTAAAAAAGAAGGTAATAAATAGCACATTAACAACGCTGGTACATATTTATAAAACTTTTGGCAGGCAGGATTTTTACTGCTAGAAGTATAAAATACCAAGCCTAAAATAAGCGCCAAAAGCCCTAATACTACTGCGTCATTGGTAACGAGTGGCGCATTAGCCACAATATTTTCTTGCATCATTTTGCCTTTTATCTATATTTTTATTATTTTATTTTTGTTTTTACTGACGTAAAAATTCTAGTGAAGTACGTTATTATCGATATCAATATTTTCAAGTTGAATCTTTAATATTTTCGCTGCGGGGTCTTTTGGACATTGCTCTACGAAGTAACGATAATCATCGACAGCCACTTTAAAACAATCAAGCTGATGCAGCAAGAAACCGCGGTCTCTACGTTGTAACGGATCGTCAGGATTTAGTGACAAAATGATATCCACACAGGTTAATGCCTTATCAAATGCCTGTTCATGAATCAAAGCGTTCTTCAGTGCTGATAGGTGTTCAACCAAAGCGACATTGTCATTAATTGCTTTTAACTCTTGTTCCCCTGGATCGCCTACTAATTCGTCCAAACGAACTTCCAGTTCTGTCCAGTCCAATGACTCCCCTGTAATGGCATCAAAAATGATAGCGTATTGCTCATCACAACACAGACGTACCATAATTTTATTTGGAATAAAGACTAAGTCTGTTTCAAAACCACATGCAGTAATGATCTCTTTAACTAAAGCCGCCTTAACAACAGGTGACATAGCGCGCTGATTTAGACCCTTTGCGACACTATAAGCTGAAACGGGCCAGCGGGTGTGGTAACGATCTATAAATAAGTGTTGAAAATACAGTTCATTAAGCAAAGCTTCTGCTTTTTCTAAAGGTGATTCAATCTCGCTAATGATCGCAACACACTGACTGATAATTAACTCTAAACTATCTAACGATTCATCGGCGTGCAAAGGCTGTTGGCTACTATCGGCAAAAACATGCTCTTCTACTAAGACAAGTTTTTGTAGTAAATCTTTATCGACAGACTTTAATTCTGATAAAAACAATTCATTCATAACTGATTATTTTAATGACTCCATTTGATGCTAACCCTTAGACGTTTTTTATCTTTAGCTGAAAAACAGCGCTTCTCGTGTCATTGCCAAGCGTACTATCAACATTACCCAGCCCATAGCACCTAAGTAACCAAGAATTTGCATCGGCTTATTACGCGCTAACTTCAAGGTATAATAGCCAGTAAAAATATAAGCAAATAAGGCTAAAATCTTTTCAGCTAACCACATTTGTTCCATTGGGTTTAAATGTAATTTTACTGCTAACGAAATACCGGCAATAAGTAAAAAGGTATCGATAACATGAGGACTTATCTTTAACCATTTACGGTCAAGATTTTTTGATGCCATTAACGTTAAAATAAAACGGTAAGTGAATAAACTAATACTAAGTACTGCAAGGGTGATATGTAAGTGTTTCAAAGTTCTTCCTTTTATTTAGCAAATGGCTCAAGTATGTTGCACATTTGCACATTAAATTATTTTGCATAGTGTAGCGATTTTAGGTTATCAAAACGTTTTAAAGTGTAACCCTATCTTAAAAATCAACAATAAAGCTCAAAACAGTACTAAGAACAGTGCAATCTCGCCCAAGTAATACGTTCATGCCCGTTAAAATCTCTAACGGTTTGTGCATTGTGGTAACCTAAAGCAGTTAAAATATTTCTAACTGCTTCACCTTGTTCAAAACCATGTTCAAAAAATAGAGAGCCTTGGCTATTTAGATACTTTAGCGCTTGTTGTGCTATATGTTTTATATCACCAAGTCCATGTTCATCAGCAACCAAAGCTGATTCAGGCTCAAAGCGCACATCTCCCTGGCTTAGGTTTTCATCTAATTTATCAATGTAAGGAGGGTTAGAAACAATCAAGTCAAATTTACGGTCGTTTAACGCACTAAACCAATTACTTTGGAAAATGTTTACATGACTTAATTGCAATTTTTTCGCGTTTTGCTGTGCTAGCTTCACTGCGTCAAGACTAAAATCAATAGCGTCAATTTGCCAGTTTGGCTGTTCTGATGCAAGTGCTAGTGCAATAGCACCGGTACCGGTACCAAGGTCTAAACAATGCAATGTATCAAAGTCAGCAAATTGTTCGAGCACCAATTCAACTAAAATTTCTGTGTCCGGACGTGGAATAAGCGTTGCGGTTGATACCATAAAAGGCAGAGACCAGAACTCCTTTACGCCAACAATATAGGCGATAGGCTCACCAGATATTCGTCTGTCTAATAGGGCTAAATAATGTTGCTTATCTTGCTGAGCTAACGTTTTTTCTGGCCAAGTAAGTAAGTAACTGAGTTCTTTATCTAACACGAAGGCTAATAGGATTTGAGCATCAAGCTTAGCGCTATCTGAACAGGAGACTAATTGTTCCTGTCCATATGCAACCAAATTAACAATTGTGGCATTCTTTAGTGAAATTACTGACAAAACTGGTCTTAGTTTTGTTCAGCTAATTCAGCTAATAGATCAGCTTGGTTTTCTTGCATGATTGGCTCCATAACCAAATGCAAACTACCTTCCATTATTTCGTTTAATCGGTATAAAGTAAGGTTGATACGATGATCACTCATGCGACCTTGTGGGAAGTTGTAGGTACGGATACGCTCAGAACGATCACCACTGGCAACTAAGTTACGACGTGACGACTCCTCTTCACTGCGACGTTTTTCATCTTCAGCTTGTTGAAGGCGTGCTTGAAGTACCGACATCGCTTGTGCTCTATTTTTATGCTGAGAGCGTTGATCTTGACACTCAACAACTACACCTGATGGAATATGGGTGATACGAATTGCAGAATCTGTTTTGTTAACATGTTGACCACCAGCGCCCGAAGCACGGAAAGTATCAACTTTTAAATCAGCTTTATTAATTTCAATGGCATCTGACTCTGGAATTTCAGGCATTACCACCACTGTACAAGCAGAAGTATGCACACGACCTTGAGATTCAGTTTCAGGTACACGTTGAACACGGTGCCCTCCTGATTCAAATTTCATATGACCATAAACGCCCTCACCATTGACTTTCATGATCAGTTCTTTATAACCGCCCTGCTCACTTTCATTGGTGTTCATTACTTCAATTTTCCAGCCTTTTTTCTCCGCATAACGACTGTACATTCTAAATAAGTCACCAGCAAAGATAGCAGCCTCATCACCACCAGCGCCCGCTCGGATTTCAACAAAACAGTTGTTATCATCATTAGGATCACGTGGTAACAATAATATTTGCAACTCATCCGCTATTTCAGCAACAGCTTTTTTAGCATCTTTGAACTCTTCCTGAGCCATTTCTCGCATATCAGGATCGTCATCTTTAAGCATCATTTCTGCCGTTGCAAAATCATCCTCAGCACTTTTATAGTCATTAAAAACTGAAGTCACGGCCTCAAGTTGCTTAAACTCTTTAGATAAAGCACGAAACTTTTCTTGGTCGCTAATGGTTTCTGGATCGGATAATAATGCTTGTACTTCTTCGAAGCGCTCAACTAGCACTTCAAGCTTTTGATAAACTGATGATTTCATTGGAAGTATTCTTATATTTTAGATGAGGTAAACTAAATTGCAGCTATTCTAACACAGTAATAACGCAATCCACCATGCCAGCGCAAAAATGTCATGAGGGTTAGACTAACTGGCGTAGGTTTTATTGGCCTTTCTCGACTCAAATTTGCTCAATGTAAAGTCGCCAACAGTGCATTTAAATTTTATAACATAGTTAGGTTATGTAAAAGACAAATACAATAACAGTGTGATTAGTCGTATTTATTGGGGTTAGTAAGACTACTCTTGTGAATCAATATTAAAGATGTCACGTAAATAAATAAGTTTATCAAGTTCACCACCTTGAGCGGCAGACTGGAGCGCACTAGTCGGTGCATGCATAAATTTATTAGTGAGTTTATTGGCAAGCTCGGCTAGGACAGCCTCAGAATTTTTACCATTTTTTAATTGTATAAATGCTTTTTCAAGTAACACATCACGGTTTTCTAAACATTGTTTACGATAACTAATAACAGTATCTTGGGTATTTAAACCACGTAACCATGCCATGAAATTATCAGACTGACTATTAACAATACTTTCAGCTTGAACTGCCGCTTTGCGTCGATTTTCAATATTTTTAGCGATAATGCCTTGTAAGTCATCAACAGTATACAAAAACACATCTTCAAGTTCAGAAACTTGTTCTTCAATATCACGAGGGACCGCTAAATCTACCATAAAGATCGGCTGATGCTTACGCGATGCTAATGCTTGCTCAACCATACCTTTACCAATAATTGGTAAAGTAGAGCCGGTAGAACTAATAACAATATCGGCATTACACATATGTTCAGGTATTTGTGCAAGGGTAATAACATCCGCTCCAATTTTTGTTGCCATGCTTTCAGCACGCGCAAGTGTTCGGTTAGCGACAGTAATTTTGCCAACATTATTTTCATATAAATGTTTTGCCACTAACTCAATAGTTTCACCGGCACCCACGAGTAAGACTTTTGTTTTTTCAAGACCGCCAAAAATATGCTTGGCTAAATTAACTGAAGCAAAAGCGACAGAAACAGCACTGGCTCCAATTTCAGTTTCAGTACGAACTTGCTTTGCTACACCAAAGGTACGTTGAAATAATCTGTCCATGATCAATGACATAGAGCCAGCAGCTTTTGCTTGACTATAAGCCTGCTTCATTTGACCTAGAATTTGCGGTTCCCCTAAGACAAGAGAATCTAGACCACAAGCAACACGCATCATGTGATTAACGGCTTGCTGATCTTTATGCCAATATAAGCTAGGTAGAATGGTTGAGGCAGGTACATTATGAAAATTTTCTAGCCATTGAACTAGACGTTGCTGGGTAGCATCAAAGTCACCGTCTTGTACTAAGTATAATTCAGTACGATTACAGGTAGACAGAATAGCAACTTCACGGCACTGTACGGCATTAAGCATTTCTTGTAGGGCAATAGAAAGTTTATCTGGATTAAAAGATATCTTTTCTCTCACAGCAACAGGTGCAGTTTTATGATTAATTCCAACAGCAACGATAGACACAGTAATAAACCTATTTTGTAAACATTTTCGACAAGTTTTAAACAACTTGTTTTATCTAGTAAAGCCAGTATACCCTAAGCGCAGCTATTAAAATATGATCTGTGATAAAAGACCCTAAAAATAATACTGCTATTTACAAAGGCTAAATAGCTATGTTTCAATAACAACCATCTTCGTTATCAGCACTTACCATTAATGTTTCAACTATTTAAAGCTAATTTCCATCAGTCAACCCTACTTATCTTTGCCTTATTTACCCTGGTTCTATCAGGTTGTAGCACTATATCTAATAAAGACTCACAGATACTGATTAAACAGCCCCCCCAACAACGAATTAGCCAGTTGGAGCAATTACAACAGTGGAAGATAAAAGGTAAAATAGCTTTTATTGAAAAAAAATCTCGTAATAGCGCAACACTTTCATGGCAAGTTAACGAGAGTAAGAACACCCAACTACTCAACTTAACCAGCTATTTAGGTATCAATGTTCTACAACTTGATTCAAGTAAAAACAACCATAAGATCCAAGTAGATGGAAAAACCTATCATGGTCGTGACCTTGAAACACTTATCTATTCTATTACAGGCTTAACCTTGCCGACAAAAGCCTTAACATTTTGGCTCAAAGGAATGCCCTACCAAGAGGGTGATAAAATTAGCTACCAGCAATCAACACAGCTACCACTATCGTTATCAAGTAATTATAATAACGAGTTGTGGCAAGTTAGTTACGCAAACTATCAGCAGATAAACGGCTATAGTTTAGCGACTAAATTTTCAATTAGAAAAGATGACTTATTAATTAAAATTGTTATCAATGATTGGTCTATCGCAGCGAATTAACGAACTACTCACCAAACCATATTACTTACAATAAGCAGAATATTTACATGACTTGTTCTTCTCACTCAAACTCTTTCCTTAATAAAGTGATTGATTTCCCCTCCCCAGCAAAGATTAACTTGTTTTTACATATCGTCGGACAACGTGAGGACGGTTATCACAATTTAGAAACGCTTTTTCAGTTTATCGATCATAGTGACACTCTTACCTTAACCGTCACCGAAACACCTGAGATAGAATTATTAACCCCTATTGAGGGTGTTAACAATGACGATAACTTAATTGTCAAAGCGGCACGATTACTGAAAAACAAAAGTAATTCACCTTTAGGCGTTAAAATCAGTATCAATAAAATCTTACCAATGGGTGGAGGTTTGGGCGGTGGTTCATCAAATGCCGCAACCATTTTAGTTGCACTTAACTTATTATGGCAATGCGACTTATCTCTAAGTGAATTGTCCCTATTAGGTTTGAGTCTTGGCGCTGATGTACCTATATTTATTCACGGTTTTTCTGCCTTTGCCCAAGGCGTAGGTGATGATCTTACGGCACTTGAACCACATGAGTCTTGGTATTTGATTACTAAACCCGAATGCAGTATCTCGACAAAGGAAGTTTTTACTGCGGTAGATCTACCCAGAAATACTAAGAAACTTGAGCTCTCAGCCCTTAATACTAGCGACTTCATCAATGAAAGCTTTCATAATGACTGCCAAACTTTAGTAATTAAACAGTATCCTGAGGTTGCCAAGTTACTGGCTTGGTTGGTAGAATACGCACCCTCAAGAATGACAGGAACTGGTGCGTGTGTTTTTACGCGGCTTTCTAGTTATCAAGAGGCGCGTTCATTACAAGCGAAACTCCCTAAAGGAATAAGCTCTTTTGTGGCGCAAGGACTTAATAAGTCCCCACTTTGCTCAGTCATAGCCAAGCTATCACTGAACAAATAACGTTTTATAAAGATTTGCTAGCTTAAGTTCGACTACTTTTAAGCTCATTTTGTGCTAAAAATTGCGAAAGTTAAGTCAGCCTATACTGTTCAATGATTGCTTATCAATCAAAGAGCCTACTTTTAATGTCAAATATTTCTGAGGAATCGAAAGTGCCTGACATGAAGATTTTTGCGGGTAATGCCACCCCTGAACTGGCCAAAAAAATTGCTAATCGCCTATATATGCCTCTAGGTGATGCTAAAGTCGGTAGTTTTAGTGATGGTGAAATTAGTGTTGAAATAAACGAAAACGTCCGTGGTGCTGATGTTTTTATTATTCAATCAACCTGTGCTCCAACCAACAATAACTTAATGGAATTAATTGTAATGATAGACGCTTTGCGTCGTGCCTCTGCTGGTCGTATCACTGCTGTAATCCCTTATTTTGGTTATGCTCGCCAAGACAGACGTGTACGTAGTGCTCGTGTACCAATTACTGCGAAAGTAGTTGCTGACTTCTTATCAAGTGTTGGTGTTGACCGTGTATTAACGGTTGATTTACACGCCGAGCAAATTCAAGGTTTCTTTGATGTGCCTGTTGATAATGCTTTTGGTACGCCAATCTTATTAGATGATATGCAAAACCGTGAGTTAGATAACCCAGTTGTTGTTTCTCCTGATATTGGCGGTGTAGTGCGTGCTCGTGCAGTAGCAAAATTACTTGACGACGCTGACTTAGCAATCATTGATAAACGTCGCCCTAAAGCGAACGTTGCACAAGTTATGCATATCATTGGTGAAGTTGAAGGCCGTGATTGTATTATTGTTGATGATATGATTGATACTGGTGGTACATTAGCTAAAGCTGCAGAAGCTTTAAAAGAACATGGCGCAAAACGTGTTATTGCTTATGCTACTCACCCAGTTTTATCTGGTAATGCTGCTGAAAACCTTAAAGCATCTGTAATTGATGAAGTTGTTGTTACGGATTCAATTCCGCTGTCTCCAGCAATTAAAGAGCTTAAAATGGTTCGTCAATTAACATTAAGTGGCATGCTTAGTGAAGCAATTCGTCGCGTAAGCAATGAAGAATCTATTTCTGCAATGTTTGACTAATATCTTGTAGTTAATTGCTAGTAAATAATAGCTAGCGATTATCAAATCATTTTATGAAAAGCAGCCTCTACGTAGGCTGCTTTTTTATTGTTGCCAATACATTATATCTACTGTGGCTCTCTTCTTTTACACATATCAAACATTTTTCATCTAATTAACATGCATTTTAGCCTGCTATTCTCGCTTAAAAACCTATATATTAATGCCTTCTCGAATTTAATAATAAGTACTCTTTAAGGAAGAACTGTGCGTATTCAATCAATTGACATATTACGAGGAATAGCCATTTTAGGTATTCTGTTTATGAATATCTATTTCCATGGTTCACTGATAACAGGTTATGGTGAATTATCTCCCAAGCCCGTTATGGATACTTTTATAGAGACCATTAATACAATATTTTTCGATGGCAGATTTAGAACGCTATTCTGCCTGCTCTTTGGCGCGGGACTGGCTATCCAATATAGCGCCTGTAAAAAAAAGCAGTTATCTCCTAAGGTCTTTTTAACCAGCCGATTAAATTGGCTCATTGTATTTGGTATTATCCACGGAGTATTTATTTTTGGTGGTGATGTGTTGCTGTTATACAGCGTAAGTGCATTAACTATTTTAAGTACGCTAGACCTAACATTACAAGAACTCTATAACAAAGCAATCCGCTATATATCTATAGGCATCATTCTCTCACTCGCGTTTACAGTACTTGTCATGATCTCTGCAGAAGATTCTCCTATGTTGAGATCTTCAAACGATTATATTGAGATGTATGAACTTTGGTTTAGCCATTATGGCTATCAGGTGCTCATTCAAAGCGGTGTCACATTCGGTCTACTCATACTTTCTCCCTTATTCATATACTGGCAAGTAGCGGGTTTAATGTTGTTAGGTGCTTTCTTATATCGAGTGGGCTTCTTTACTAGAGGCTTTAGTGCTAAACAGCTAAAAGTCATTTTAATCATGGCACTTATTTTTACCGGTATCGATATATCTTGTATGACACTATTTGCTATAAGTGGTGAAATGAGCTCTGTGCTTTCAAGCGTGTCAGCAATATTTGTTGCCTTATTATATGCACATGTTGTTATTAGGTTAACACAAAAAAAATGCCGTTTTATTAGGCTTTTTTCAGCACCTGGCAAGATCGCTTTTAGTCTTTATATATTTCAATCAATCTGTATGGCCTTGCTACTAAGAGCATGGCAACAAGACTTCCATTTAACAGCACACAGAATAGACTATGTCATGATAGCTTTAGCCTTCACTTTTGTTCAGATAATACTTGCTCATCTCTACTTGCATTTTTTCAGACAGGGGCCTTTAGAGTATATTTGGCGAAAAGCATATCAAAGGAGCCTCACTAAAAAGAAAGGGGAGCTAGGGATAAACAGCGCATTATATTAATACCAATTAGAGATCAGGTAGCAAGCTCCTTAGTAAAAGGGATGTTACGTTAAACATTAAATAAGCGTAGCTTTTATATACTGTAGATGTTAATATTTCGCGCCTTTTTTATCTGCCTAATTAGGATTAATCTTAATTAGTATGATGATTAAAGGTTTATATCCTTGTTTTTGGTCGCAAAAAACAAGACAACATTTTTTAAGCCTTCAGGCTTATTTAACACAAAGAGTATTAAAATGACTGATTTATTAACTTTAGAAGCTGAAGTACGTACTGATTTAGGGAAAGGTGCGAGCCGCCGCCTACGTCACGCGAACAAAGTTCCTGCAATCCTTTACGGTGAAAACCAAGAACCTGTATCTTTAACTTTAGAGCACAAAAACGTTTTCCGTGCTCAACAAGAAGAAGCGTTCTACTCGCAAGTATTAACATTAAACATCGCTGGTAAGCCAGTTGAGTGTTTAATCAAAGACATGCAACGTCACCCGTACAAACAAGTTGTAATGCACTTAGATTTCATGCGCATTGATGCGAAGCACGTTGTTCATGCAAACGCTCCTATTCACTTCTTAAACGAAGATGAAGCAGCAAAAACTGGTGCTAACATTTCTCACCACGTGAATGAAATCGCTATCACTTGTTTACCAAAAGACTTACCTGAGTTCATCGCTGTTGACTTAGCTGGTTTAGAACTTGGCCAAACTATCCATTTATCAGACGTTACAATGCCAGCTGGCGTTACTTCTGACGAATTGGCTAAAGGCGAAGATCACGATCTAGCTGTTGTTTCTGCTAATGCGCCTAAAGCTGCAAAAGCAACTAGTGACGACGAAGCTGCTCCAGCTGAAGACGAAACTCCAGCTGCTGAATAATAGCTACATTCATTTATAATATTATAAATAATGACTATTAAACTAATTGCGGGGCTGGGTAATCCTGGCCCCGAATATAGCAAAACACGCCACAATGCAGGTGTTTGGTTCGTAGAAGAACTAGCACGCAGCCATAACATTTCCCTCCGTCCCGAAAAAAAATACTCTGGCCTTTATGGTAAAGGGTTAATTGCGGGAAACCTTGTTCACTTAATAATTCCTACTACTTTTATGAATCGTAGCGGCCAAGCAGTTGCCCCGCTTGCTAACTTTTTTAAAATATCAGTAGATGAAATCTTAGTTGCCCATGATGAATTAGACATGCAACCGGGTGTTTGTAAGATTAAAAAAGGTGGCGGACACGGCGGACACAATGGCTTGCGAGATATTATCGCTCGCATGGCTAATAATAAAGAATTTTACCGGTTACGTATTGGCATTGACCACCCTGGTCATCGCGATAAAGTAACGGGTCATGTGCTGGGTAAAGCGCCGAGTGCAGAACAAGAAAAAATTGAAAAAGCAATCGACGAAGCCAGTCGATGTTTAGATATTTGGCTAAAAGATGACTTAAAAAAAGCGCAAAACCGCTTACACTCTTTTAAAGCCGAGTAATTATACACAAGTAAATACACGTTAGAAATAATCAGTAGGAAATAATCATGGGTTTTAAATGTGGTATCGTTGGCTTGCCTAACGTCGGTAAATCAACACTATTCAATGCACTTACCAAAGCTGGTATTGAAGCGGCAAACTTCCCGTTTTGTACTATTGAGCCAAATACTGGTGTAGTACCAGTGCCAGATCCTCGCTTAGATAAATTAACTAAGATAGTGAACCCAGAACGTGTATTAGCCACAACAATGGAGTTTGTTGATATAGCAGGTCTTGTTGCTGGCGCATCAAAAGGCGAAGGTTTAGGTAATAAATTTTTAGCTAATATTCGTGAAACTGATGCTATTGGTCATGTTGTTCGTTGTTTTGAAAATGAAAACATCATTCATGTTGCTAATAAAATTGATCCCGCAGATGATATTGATGTTATTAATACAGAATTAGCCCTTGCTGATATGGACACCGCTGAACGTGCTATTTTTCGTTTAGCGAAAAAAGCTAAAGGCGGCGATAAAGACGCTAAATTTGAGATGCCTGTTTTAGAGAAAATCTTAAAGCATGTTGAAGATGGCCACATGGTTCGCTCTTTAGAGTTAACTAAAGAAGAAGTAGCCGCTGTTGCCTACTTAAACTTCTTAACAATTAAACCAACTATGTATATTGCTAATGTAAATGATGATGGTTTTGAAAATAACCCTTACCTTGACATTGTTCAAGCAATTGCTGACAAAGAAGGCGCTGTTGTTGTTGCTGTTTGTGCTGAAATTGAAGGTGAGTTATCTGAAATGGATGATGAAGACAGAGTTGAGTTTATGGCTGAAATGGGCTTAGAAGAGCCAGGCCTAAATCGTGTAATTAACTCTGGCTATGGCTTATTACATTTACAAACGTATTTCACCGCCGGTGTAAAAGAAGTACGTGCATGGACAGTAAAACAAAATGCCACAGCCCCACAAGCGGCTGGTGTTATACATACTGACTTTGAAAAAGGCTTTATTCGTGCAGAAATCATTAGCTACGATGACTTCATTGAGTTCAATGGTGAGTCTGGTGCTAAAGAAGCTGGTAAATGGCGCTTAGAAGGTAAAGAGTACCGCGTAAAAGATGGCGATGTAATACACTTCCGCTTTAACGTATAACACGCTAAAAGCTCTTAATCCCAAAAGGCTCATCATGATGGGCCTTTTTTGTGCCTGTAAAACACGAACTATAGCCGTTTACTTAAATCAAATTACAACAGGCAGTTAAGCGAAAACATTTAGATAAAAACGTAATTAACTAATAACCCACACTATGCTGTGCATAATTCAATGTACTTAAGAGGACTAGTTAACGAGTCTCCGCAAATTTGAGATAGTTATTACGGACTGACAAGCATAAATTTTGTCATTCGATAATATGGATTACGTTCAAATATTCCATTATTGGCAATTTATACATAAAAATGGAGACTAAAAGAGATCCCTAAGCAGCACATTTAGTATATTTAACCAAGTGAGGTAAAAAAAAGTAATGTCACGTCTTCCGTTTGAAAGACAAAAGTACTCCCTAATTCATCAACTCACTGCTTTTTTAGGTGATTCCCTGCATAGTTATTCGTCAAACTGCACACGCAATAGCCAAACAAATAAAAAGTACAAGTTTTTTGAAAATAACTGTTGACGGAAGGCAAGTAGATTAGCATAATACGCCGCACTTGCTACAGAGCAGGTTGGTAAAGGCTACATAGCTCAGTTGGTTAGAGCACATCACTCATAATGATGGGGTCCCAGGTTCGAGTCCCGGTGTAGCCACCATTTTACTTAAGTATTTATACTTTAGTAAAAAGAGTTCAAGTCTCTTTAAACCTTGAATGTAATGCAGGTTTGGCGGAATTGAGAAATCGATGACGCGCTACTTTTTTTTATAGAGAGTAGGTTCCAGTATTGCAAGATGTGAGAGCTCAAGTCTCTTTAAAAACTTGAATGTAATGCGGGTTTGGCGGAATTGGTAGACGCGCTGGATTTAGGTTCCAGTATCGCAAGATGTGAGAGTTCAAGTCTCTTGACCCGCACCATTACAAAGCAACATTGTTGCACGTAAAAAGTAAGTACATTGCAGGGATATAGCCAAGCGGTAAGGCAGCGGGTTTTGATCCCGTCATTCAGAGGTTCAAATCCTCTTATCCCTGCCACTTTTTATCATCATTGTGAATTCAATGTTTAATAAAAAGTCTGCAATGTAACTTATTATCCTGGAGGGATATAGCCAAGCGGTAAGGCAGCGGGTTTTGATCCCGTCATTCAGAGGTTC
>ERZ1027231.91-NODE-91-length-54318-cov-34.751470_pt1 | contig 54318 bp, 59 predicted proteins | sample MGYA00520866_ERZ1027231 | MGnify/ENA primary metagenome ERZ1027231 (study PRJEB33311, sample SAMEA4378411) | marine metagenome | biome: Marine biome; feature: Fjord; material: Water | collected 2014-07-20T08:00:00Z/2014-07-... | depth 75 m ...
TCATGCGAAAAGCAATTATCACGAGTAACTCGTGTTGCTAAAGGCGGCGCTAAAGATGCTGTCCAACAGAAGAATTTACTAGAAGCCTTAGTTGCTCATTTAAGTGACGGCTCACCAGCACGTACTCTTGTAAAAGAAGACGGTGATTACGAGCTATACGATCAGTTCCACTTGATCACTTTAAAGCCTGTTATGTATATCGCTAACGTCAGCGAAGACGGTTTTGAAAACAATCCTCATCTTGATGTTGTTAATGAAATTGCTGCTTCTGATAAAGCCGTAGTGGTTGTTGTTTGCAACCAGATCGAAGCTGAAATCTCTGAGCTTGATGACGATGAGAAAAAAGAATTCTTAGATGATATGGGCATGGAAGAAGCCGGTCTTGACCGCGTAATTCGTGCTGGTTACGAATTGCTAGGTTTACAAACTTACTTCACTGCTGGCGTTAAAGAAGTTCGCGCTTGGACAGTACCAGTAGGCGCAACGGCTCCAAACGGTGCAGGTGTTATCCACACTGATTTCGAAAAAGGCTTTATCCGCGCAGAAGTAATTGCTTATGAAGACTTCATTGAATTCAAAGGCGAGGCTGGTGCTAAAGATGCGGGTAAATGGCGTTTAGAAGGTAAGGAATATCTGATTAAAGACGGCGACGTAATGCACTACCGTTTTAACGTTTAACGCCTTTTTACGAACAAAGAACTGAGATTTCTAAAAGTTAATTTCAGTTCTTTCGTTTAAGCTCTTCGCTCTTCCTCTGTGATCTCCGTGTCCTCTGTGGTTAACTTTCTTCTAGTTGTTTGCTTTTATCTAAAGCGACGAGATTAAAAGCAGTTAACCACAGAGAACTCAGAGCGCTGCGCTTCACAGAGAAAAGACTAAGGCATAAAACAGTTAAGCTCCCATCAATTCAGCTAACTCAGCATCTTCTTTAGCAATACGAGCTTCTACTGCTCTTTCTTCATGAGTTTTCTCTAGCGATAGTCCAGCCAATCCTGATGGCTCTTCACTAATAGCCTTTCCAGTATCGCTTTCTGCCAACTTAATTCTCAGGCGCAAGTTATTTTCTGAATCCGCATTTTTCAATGCTTCTTCCATCGAAATCCTACCCGCTTGATGTAGTTTAAATAGCGCAGCATCAAACGTTTGCATACCTAGATTTTCAGACTTAACCATAATCTCTTTGATCGAGTCGGTATCGCCTTTATAGATAAGATCTTGGGTTGTTTTATTACCCAATAAAACTTCTACTGCGGCTACGCGCTTGTTATCCACAGTCGGAATTAGGCGCTGAGAAACTATCGCCTTCATATTTAACCCGATGTCCTGCAATAACTGAGCATGACGTTCTTGTGGGAAAAAGTTAATGATTCTATCCAGTGCTTGGTTGGCATTTGTCGCATGTAAAGTAGAAATCGCAAGGTGGCCCGTTTCTGCAAACGCTAACGCGTGCTCCATGGTTTCACGATCACGAATTTCACCAATTAAGATCACATCGGGAGCTTGGCGTAAGGTATTTTTAAGAGCGGCTTGGAAAGACTTAGTATCAACACCCACTTCTCGCTGATTAATAATCGATTTTTTATGGGTATGTACAAATTCAATCGGATCTTCGATGGTGATGATATGACCTGCAGACGTCGAATTTCTATAATCGATTAACGAGGCCAATGAAGTCGACTTACCTGAGCCAGTTCCACCTACAAAAAGTATTAAGCCGCGCTTGGCAGTAACAACTTTCTTTAAGACCGCTGGCAAACCAAGATCATCAAAACGTGGGATGTCGGTAACGATATTACGCGCAACCAATGAAACTTCATTACGCTGACGGAACATGTTTAAACGGAAACGACCACCAGCAGGTAAGCTGATCGCCATATTGAGCTCCATTTCTTGCTCAAATTCTTTCTCCTGGTCGGCATCCATCACCTGCTCGATCATTTTTTCGATCTGCCCAGGCTTAAGTGATTCTTTGCTGAGTTGCTTAAGCGTGCCTTGAAACTTAGCACTCGGTGGCGCACCCGTGCTTAGGTATAGGTCTGAACCATCGTGTTTAGCAAGTACTTCTAGATATTTTCTGATTGGCATACAAGACTACTTAATTATTATAATGAACAGGAGTTTACCACTCGAAGTTTATAATAATTATATCAACTGATTAGAAGTGTGAGGTAGTCCTTATTTATTAGACCATTATCATTCTAATCTTTTTTTCTGCTAGCCTGAAAGCGCTCTAACTCAGCATCTTCAAGCGCTTTTTTTTCTTCCTCTTGCTTCTCTGCATCGGTCTTTTCCAAAGAAAGGCCATCAAATGCTGAAGGTTCTTTTTTACTGCTATCCTCCCCAACAGAGCGGCCATCATCAGCAGAGCCTCCTTCTGCCAACTTGATGCGTAAGCGTAAATTATTAGCCGAGTCAGCGTTTTTGAGTGCTTCATCCAGGCTGATTTTACCTGCCTGCTGAAGTTTAAATAGCGCCGCATCAAAGGTTTGCATACCTAAATTTTCAGACTTCGCCATAATCTCTTTAATCGAATCAATATCACCTTTATAAATTCGATCTTGAATGGTTTTGTTCCCCAACAGGACTTCAACGGCAGCGACTCGCTTATTATCCACCGTCGGCACTAAGCGCTGAGAGACAATAGCCTGCACATTCAAACCAAGATCTTGCAAGATTTGCGCATGGCGCTCGGAGGGGAAAAAGTTGATGATTCGATCTAAGGCTTGGTTGGCATTATTTGCGTGTAATGTTGATATTGCTAAGTGACCCGTCTCAGCAAACGCGAGAGCGTGCTCCATAGTTTCAGCATCACGAATTTCACCAATCAGAATCACATCAGGGGCTTGGCGTAAGGTATTTTTCAACGCCGCATGGAACGATTTAGTATCAACTCCCACTTCGCGCTGATTGATAATGGATTTCTTGTGACTATGAACAAACTCCACAGGGTCTTCAATGGTAATAATGTGGCCAGCAGAAGTGCTATTGCGATGGTCTATCAATGAAGCCAGAGATGTCGATTTACCCGAACCCGTTCCCCCTACAAATAATACCAAGCCGCGCTTGGCTGTGATGACCTGCTTAAGAATTTCAGGCAAGCCTAAATCATCGAATTTGGGAATATCAGTGACAATATTACGCGCAACCACAGAAACTTCATTACGCTGGCGGAACATATTTAAACGAAAACGGCCAATACCAGGCAAGCTGATAGCCATATTCAGTTCAAGCTCGTGTTCAAATTCCTTTTTTTGATCATCGTCCATGACCTCTTCAATCATCTCAGAGATTTGGCCTGGCTTAAGAGGCTCCTTACTTAAAGGCTTTAATACCCCCTGAAATTTGCCACTAGGCGGCGCCCCCGTACTTAAGTAAAGGTCTGAGCCATCATGTTTCGCAAGCACTTCGAGGTATTTTGTAATCGGCATGAGCAGGGTCCACTTTTTCTAGCCAGAAGCGTCTATCTAAAACGCCAAAGAGTAACGAGGTATAGAAAAAGTTTAGCAGCCCCTACTTATTTAGCTGAAAAATGTCACCTTATATGGCAAAAACTAGACTGGGTTATCAATATCAATAAAGCACACTTCCAGTTCAAATTTATCCGCTAAATGTTGCCCTAAAGCACGAGCGCCATAGCGTTCTGTCGCATGATGACCCGCCGCAAAGAAATGAGTACCTGTTTCAACGGCCAGATGATGGCTCGGCTCAGACACTTCCCCCGTCAAATACGCATCCACGCCCGCATCAACAGCGTATTGCATATAGCCCTGGGCACCACCAGTACACCAAGCAATAGTTTCTATTATTTGCTCTTTGTCTAACCCAAGATACAAGGGTTCACGCTTTAAACACTCACCCAGCCAAGCCGAGAATGCATGCGCTGGCATTGGTCGAGGCAAACGGCCAATCAACCCTGGAACAGAAGCATCCTTAGGGTCTAGTGTTGACTCTATCTTCAAGCCTAAGACTTCGGCCAGCTGTACGTTATTGCCAAATTCAGCATGATTATCAAGCGGCAAGTGATAGGCGATCAGGTTGATATCATGAGCCAATAGTGTCTGAATACGCTTTTTCTTAATACCCGTAAGGCATTCATTTTCACCACGCCAAAAGTAGCCATGGTGTACCAAAATAGCATCCGCCTGTTCAGCAATGGCCGCATCAATTAATGCTTGGCTCGCCGTCACTCCAGTGACGATTTTCGCGATGTTATCTTTGCCTTCAATCTGTAACCCATTAGGACAATAATCTTTACATTTTTCTGGCTGCATTAACGCATTAAGGTACTGCATTAACTCGTTACGCTTTATACTCATAATCAATCCTAACTCTGCATTACAGCCATAAATAAAGTACACTCATTTTCAGGCACTACTAATTATTAGCACTATTTATATATTATGAATTCTACACAAATACCTAAAGATACTGGGCGACAGCCCAAAGAGTGGCTAACGCTTTATTTAATTCCAGTTCTGTTTGGGTTAATTATTGCTTTGCTTATTATAGTAATCAAGCCCCAATGGTTTCCACCTATAGTTCCAACTAAACAAGAAGCGATCACCGAAGATCAAGTCAACACGGTCACTGATAGTTTTAGTGGCCCTGTTAGTTATTCCACCGCCGTTGATAGAGCAGCCCCTGCCGTTGTTAACATTTTTACTCAACGAATTATTAAAGAGAAAAAAAACGCATTATTAGACGCTCCCTTTCTGAAACGTTTTTTTAACAAGCAAGATCAGCCTGCAGAAAGAAGACAATCAAGTTTAGGTTCTGGCGTACTAATGAACAGTGCAGGTTATATTTTAACCAACTATCACGTTATTGCCAAAGCGTCTGAAATTAAAGTATCGCTACACGATGGCCGCGAGGTTGAAGCCAAGCTGATTGGTAGTGACCCTGAAGTGGACCTTGCGGTATTAAAAATAAATCTACCTAATTTACCCCATATTCGTATTGCCGATTCAGGGCCAGTAAAAATTGGCGATGTTGTTCTCGCCATTGGTAATCCTTTTGGCGTTGGCCAAACAGTAACCATGGGCATCATCAGTGCCTTGGGCCGCAACCAATTAGGTTTAAATACCTACGAAGATTATATTCAAACCGATGCGGCGATTAACCCAGGCAACTCAGGCGGCGCTCTCATTAACGCACACGGTTATCTGGTAGGGATAAATGCTGCGATCTATTCACAATCAGGAGGCTCTCAAGGTATTGGTTTTGCCATACCTGCCAATAGTGCCGCCCAAGTACTGGCTGATATAACTCAATTTGGTAAAACCGTTCGCGGTTGGATGGGGATAGAGGTTCAAGAAGCAACACCCGCCCTGCTATCCGACTTAGGGCTACCTACTGCACTAGAAGGCCTACTGGTCACAGGCTTATCGTTAAATGGCCCTGCACAGCAGTCTGGTTTGATGACAGGTGACATTATTACAGCACTCAATAATAAAGACAGTTTCAGTGCAAAATCAGCGATGAATCAAATTGGATCGCTGCGCCCTGGGGAGAATATCAGTATCGAATTTATCCGCTCAGGCCGTAAACAAAGCACTGTTGCCATCGCCGGGAAAAGACAAAGTCCAACAGCAGAAAAATAATTGGATAAATCTTAAAAAATTACAAAATGGAACTGGCCTTTTTCCTACGGTCGATTAAAATGCTCAACCTTTTTCCATCAAGATTTGAGAAGTATTTTGATCGTTTTTACCATTACCAATGATGTCACCGACGAAGTCTATGTTGGCACAACAACAGTCAGCATAGAAGAACGCTGGAATCAATATCAAGAAGCAGCCAAGCTAGACCATACTGCCGCTCGTCTATATAAAGACATTCGAGACTTTGGCGCCAAAAGTTTCTCTCTCTCTGAATATGCAGCTGCTTACGATAGAGAAGATTTAAAAGACTTATTCGACGAAGCCATGGACGAATACCAGGGCATAAGTTTAGTCGGTGTTAAAACCACAAAACCGAAACCGGTAAAAGTGGCTGTTAAAAAAGCTGCAGTGAAAAAGCCTGCAGTTAAAAAAGCCGCCGTTAAAAAACCTGCAAAAGAAAAAGTATCCTCTGGACGTACGAACTCGGCAGCGAAAGAGCGTGCGATTAAAGAAGCAATTTCTGAAGAGAAAGCAGAACGCGAAACTCAAAAGCTAATGAAAGCGGCTGCGGAAGCACAAGAAATGCGCGATATCATGGCACGCTTAGATAATCGAGGTTCTAGCCTTAAGAAGCGCTAAACACTCAATTTTTAGCTCTGCGTAAAGCGAAAAAGCCGCAATAATCTATCCTCATTTAGGATTGATTATTGCGGCTTTTTTACTACGCGCTATGGCATGCAATATTATAAAATATCCGCTAGTGCTGCTAATAAGACCGTATTTTCTTGTTCGGTACCAACGGTAAAGCGCAAGCAGTTTTCTAATAGTGGGTGCCCACCGGCTAAGCACTTAATCAAAACATTATGCTGTTTAAGCTGCTCGAATATTTCTTTAGCTTGACCTTCAAACGCCATATCAGCACGAGCTAAAATAAAGTTCGCTTCGCTTTTATAACATTTAAACCCTAGCTCAGTTAAAGCGTTATCCATGCGAGTACGTTGTTGTTTTATCTGTTCGCACTGGTCTAATAAAATATCATAATGTTCTAGCGCAAACTCAGCGCTGATTTGCGTGAGTACGTTAATGTTGTACGGCATACGAATTTTATCGAGCTCGTTCAACCATTCACTACGTCCAAAGATCATGCCTAAACGCAAACCTGCCAAGCCTACTTTCGAAAGCGTACGCATCACTAATACGTTATCGAACTCTTCTAAAAAGTGCAGGTGATCACGGCTGGAAAAAGGTAGATAGGCCTCGTCCATTATCACTAAACCTTCGCTGGCTTGTATAAGCTCACGCAGCTGAGATTCAGAATATAAATTGGCGGTTGGATTGTTCGGCTGGGCTAAAAATATTAACTCTGGCTGCTGTTCATTAATGCATTTCAACATAGCTGGCATATCCAGCTCAAAATCTGCTGTTAGTGGCACTCCGACATAATCAACACCGCAAAAAGTCGCGATCATTTTATACATCACAAAGCCTGGCTCAGGAGCCATAATTTTAGCCCCCGGCTTTGCCACCAGCATGGCTAATAATTGAATGATTTCATCTGAGCCGTTACCTAACAGGCAATCAAACTCTTCAGGTACATTCATCGCTTTACGTAAGCCCGCTTTCACTTTTGGTGCTTGCGGGTGTGGGTAACGATTAATATCAGCGTGCTGTAATTTTTCTGCCCAGGCTTGTTTTAATTCTTCTGACCACTGATGTGGGTTTTCCATGGCATCGAGTTTCACCATGCCGCTGGCATCACCTACAGGATAAGCCGATAGTGCACGGATTTCTGGACGAACTAGGTTTTCAACCATTTTGGAAATTGATGTCATGGGAGATGCACTCAAATATGAAAAGATGTATTTATGACGTTATGAAATGTCACATATAACTCGAAGCATGATTGAGTGTTTCTGTAGCAAATGTGGGAGACACGGATGTCGAGCCCAAGGCTACAGGGATCGTATTCACGCCGTTTTGCGGAACGAAATACTCAATCAGGTTTCAAGGTTTTTAATCTTGCGAAACTTATCAGCAAGAGTTATTGTTTTTTAATACGATACTCAGCAGAACGAGCATGACCTTCAAGCTGCTCACCACGGGCTAGTACAGAAGCAATCTTACCCAGCTCTGAAGCGCCTTCCGGAGAACACATAATCAAAGACGAACGTTTCTGGAAATCATACACACCTAATGGTGATGAGAAACGTGCAGTTCCCGACGTTGGTAAAACGTGGTTTGGCCCGGCGCAGTAATCACCTAACGCTTCAGACGTATGACGACCCATAAAGATCGCACCCGCGTGACGAATCTGCGGCAATAAAGCCTGCGGATCTGCAACCGATAATTCCAAGTGTTCAGGCGCAATGGTATTGCTCACTTCACACGCTTCATTCATGTCTTTTACTTTCACTAATGCAGCGCGTGCATTTAATGAGGCGCGGATAATATCTTTACGCGCCATGGTCGGTAAAAGTTTTTCGATAGAAGCATGAACTTGATCTAAAAAGTTTTGATCTGGGCTGATTAAAATCGCCTGTGCGTCTTCGTCATGCTCTGCTTGCGAGAATAAATCCATCGCAATCCAATCAGGATCGGTTTTGCCATCACAAACGACCAAAATTTCAGAAGGGCCAGCGATCATATCGATGCCTACCGCACCAAATACTTGGCGCTTAGCGGTCGCTACAAAGATGTTACCTGGGCCAACGATCTTATCTACTTTAGGCACAGTTGCGGTGCCATACGCTAATGCGGCAACAGCTTGTGCGCCACCCACTGTAAATACTTTGGTGACACCGGCAACGGCTGCAGCGGCTAATACCAGTTGGTTTAATTCACCACCTGGAGTTGGAACAACCATGATGATTTCTTTAACACCGGCAACGTGTGCAGGAATCGCGTTCATTAAAACTGAAGAAGGGTACGCCGCTTTTCCGCCCGGAACATAAATTCCGACGCGATCTAGTGGTGTTACTTTTTGGCCCAATAAAGTGCCATCTTCTTCGGTATACGACCAAGAATCTTGTTTTTGCTTATCGTGGTATTTACGTACACGATCGGCAGCTGCTAATAACGCATGGCGCTGATCAGCAGGTAGAGTATTGAGTGCATCTTCTAGCTGTTCTTGAGTCAGCTCTAGCTGATCCATGCTTTCAACATGCAAGTGATCAAAACGATTACTGTATTCAACAACAGCCGCATCGCCGCGAGTTTTTACATCCGCAAGAATGTCGGTAACGATTTTCTGAACTTGATTATCAGAAACAGATTCCCAAGCTAGTAATGTTTCTAGCTCAGAAGAAAAATTATTATCACTGGTATCTAAACGACGAATTTCAATAGTCATTTTTAACTCTCTCTATCTTTATCAGCAAGCGCTTAGCCTTGCTTTTTAGCTTCCTGACGATCAACAGCCGCAGACATTTGATCAATAATCGGCTGGATCTGCGCGTGTTTAACTTTCATTGCGGCTTTACCCACAACTAAACGAGAGCTAATGTAGGCCATGTGGTCACGAGGCTCTAAACCGTTCGCTACTAACGTTTTACCGGTATCAACAATATCCACAATCACATCAGCTAAACCCACAATCGGCGCTAATTCCATACCACCGTATAACTTGATGATATCAATTTGGCGGCCTTGTTCAGCGAAATAACGTTTAGTCACATCGACAAACTTAGTCGCTACTTTTAAGCGCCCTTCTGGTAGAACGGCGCCTTTAAGCGCTGCAGTCATTAAACGGCAAGTTGCGATTTTTAAATCAAGTGGCTCGTATAGGTTTTCGCTATTGAATTCCATCAGTACATCTTTACCAGATATACCAAGATCGGCTGCGCCATATTCAACATACGTTGGGACATCGGCTGCTCGAATAACAAGCAGCTTGATATGATCATGATTGGTATCGAAAATCAGTTTACGACTTTTACTAATGTCCTCTGCTGGATGGATGTTTGCCTCGGCTAGTAAAGGCAAGGTGTCATCCAAAATGCGGCCTTTTGATAAGGCAATCGTGAGAGGCTGTGTCATAACGTTTTCAATCTTCTTTGTATGTTCTAAAAATGAATAGTTTTACTATAAAAATCATGCCCAAGTATTTACGCCGTTTTGTGGAATAAATACTCAATAATGGTTTCACAAGCAATAAAATTATTGCGCTGGTACGCGACGAATCTTAACACCTAAGATTTGTAGCTTTTCTTCAATACATTCGTAACCACGGTCGATGTGGTAAATACGATCAACTAAGGTATCGCCAGTAGCAACCAAAGCAGCAATCACTAACGATGCCGAAGCACGTAAGTCGGTTGCCATTACTTGAGCAGAGCTTAAAATCTCTTTACCGGTAACCGTCGCAACATTACCTTCAACATGAATGTTTGCACCCATGCGTACCAGTTCATCCACATGCATAAAACGGTTTTCAAATACAGTTTCTTGCACGGTTCCAGTACCTTCAGCAACACAGTTCATAACCATGAACTGCGCTTGCATGTCGGTTGGGAATGCTGGGTGTGGTGCGGTGCGAACATTAACCGCTTTAGGGCGTTTACCTTCCATATCGAGAGAGATCCAATCGTCTCCACATTCGATTTTCGCACCCGCTTCTTCAAGCTTGGCTAGCACCGCATCCATCAACTTAGGGTCGGTATCTTTAACCTTAATTTTTCCGCCAGTAACTGCAGCAGCGACTAGATAGGTACCCGTTTCAATACGGTCAGGCAGTACGTCAAAGGAACAGCCATTTAGCTGTTCAACACCTTCGATGGTTAATGTATCTGTGCCGCCACCGGTAATCTTAGCACCCATCGCATTTAAGCAATTGATTAGATCAACAACTTCAGGCTCGCGCGCCGCGTTGCCGATCGTTGTTGTACCTTCGGCTAATACCGCGGCCATTAAGATATTTTCAGTACCGGTAACAGTAACCATATCTAAAAAGATATTGGCGCCTTTTAGGCGGCCATCAGAACTAGCATGAACATAGCCGTCGATTACTTCTACTTTAGCACCTAGCGCTTCCATTCCACGTAAGTGCAAATCAACCGGGCGACTACCGATGGCACAACCACCCGGTAGCGATACAACCGCTTCACCGTAACGGGCTAACAATGGACCCAATACTAAAATTGAAGCACGCATAGTACGCACTAGCTCGTAAGGAGCAATGCGACTGGTCATGGTGGAGCAATCTGTCTCAACACTCATGTCTTCATTGATAACAACCGATACACCCATGCAGCCTAATAGCTCGATCATGGTAGTGATATCGTGTAAGTGCGGCAAGTTGCCCACACGCATCACACCGTGTGCTAACAAGGTTGATGCAATAATCGGTAGCGCTGAGTTTTTAGCGCCTGAAATGCGAATTTCACCGTCAATGACAGCGCCGCCTTCAATTAATAATTTATCCATAGATGTCTATTATTCTTTATATCAGTGCAGCTTTTTTTGCTATAGCTGCTTATTATTTTTAATCTGTTAGCTAGTTTTTTTCAGTAGGCGTAAGCGCGCTGATTTTCACTGCATGAACAGTACCGCCGGTAATCAATTCAGTTAATGGCTTATATACCATTTGCTGTCGCTTCACTGCTGACTTACCTTCAAATGCTTCACTCACAACTTCAATTTCGTTGTGGTAGCCTTCTTCGATGGTGATTTCACTTCCTGGAAATTCTTTTTCTAATAATGCTTGGATGTCAGCTGAAGACATAAATCACCCGTATTTGCTTAATAATTCAACGATGTCGACCGCGTAATAAATAATATACGGCGGCCAATGATATAAAAGGCGTAATGATAGCTGATTTACAGGTTAAGACGAAGTATGTTCTGCAATCAGTTAGTAGGAATTCGAGGTAATATGAACTAGTTCAGCTTAAAAACCTCTGCCAAACCACTAAATTCAATTACATCATGCATTTTCTGCGGCACATTAAGCAGTTCAAGAGTTACGTCTTTTCTCTGACCATAACGCAACCAATCCAACAATAAGGCAATGCCGACACTGCTAGAGTGATTAACCTCAGATAAATCGACTTGCCAATGGCTACCCGACTTAGCAATTAGACGGCGCCCTTGCTGTAAAAGTTCCTTGCCCGTTAAACGGTCTAAGCGACCCGATAACTGAGCTTTTTGCGGACTAATAGCGATCAATTTTGCATACATATCAGCACTCACGATCGCCCCCTATTGCTCTGCTTTGTTAAATAAGAACTGACCAATCAGCTCCTCGAGCACTAAAGCAGACTGGGTATCTTCAATCACTCCACCGTCCTCAAGGTACTCATCATCAGCCCCGACCGTTAAGCCAATGTATTTTTCACCCAATAAACCCGCAGTCAAAATAGCGGCTGAGGTGTCTGTGGTTAGAGTCGACATGCTTTTGTTGATTTCCATCTCGACTACGGCAACGTAGTCTTCAGCATCTAAGTGAACACTGGTTACTCGACCAATAGTTACTCCAGACATAGATACCTTGGCACGCTCAGTTAGACCGCCCAAATTTTCGAAATAAGCTTTTACAATATACTTATCCCCAGCATCCGATGTGGAAAGACCACTGACTCGCAATGCCATTAAGATTAAGGCAATAATGCCCATGACGATAAAAGCACCGACGGCTAATTCCATTAAACGTGTACGCATTCTAAATACTCCCCAACATGATGGCCGTTAATACAAAGTCTAAACCTAATACCGCTAATGATGCGACAACTACTGTTTGTGTTGTCGCCTTACTGATCCCTTCTGACGTAGGCGTGGAATCAAAGCCTTGATATACCGCAATCCAAGTAACCACTAAGCCAAAAACTAATGACTTCAGCAAACCTTTAAGTACATCATCGAAGAACCCCACCGAGGCCTGCATATTGCCCCAATAAGCCCCCTCATCCACCCCAAGCATATTGATACCGACATAAGCACCGCCCCAAATACCCACCAGACTGAATAATAACGCCAAAATAGGCATCGCTATAAAGCCAGCCCATAAACGAGGAGTAATGATGCGTTTAAGTGGATCAACTCCCATCATTTCCATCGCAGAAATTTGCTCAGTAGCTTTCATCAAACCGATTTCAGCGGTTAACGCTGAGCCTGCTCGACCCGCAAAGAGCAGTGCAGTCACGACAGGGCCAAGCTCACGCAATAAGGTCAGCGAAACCATTGTTCCCAACGCAGCTTCTGAGCCAAAATCCGACAAGATGGTATAACCCTGCAAACCTAGAACCATACCGACGAAAAAGCCTGCTACTAAAATAATGGAGAGGGAACGAACACCAATGGAGTAAATCTGCTTAATTAAATCACTAAAACCTGCACTGCCTGGGCCACCCCAAAGGATAGACGAGAATAAGAACACCCCTGCTCGCCCGAGCGCTTGTACGCGCAATAAGCCGATTCGACCCAATGCTTCGAATGCATTTAATATTTTATCAATCAATGCCCGCATTCTATTTCACTCGCTTTAATAAGTCGGCGCTAAAATCATTTGCCGGGTAGTGAAAAGGAACTGGACCATCAGGTTTACCTTGCATGAATTGACGCACTTGCTCAGAGCCGTTAGCGATAAGATTCTCTGGAGTATCAAACCCTATCACCTTGCCCTCCGATAATAGACACACATAGTCGGCAATAGAGCAGGCCTCATCCACATCGTGGGTGACTAGTACGCTGGTTAAACCTAAAGCATCATTTAAGCTCTTAATCAGTTTAACTGTCACACTTAAGGAAATAGGATCAAGGCCAGTAAAAGGCTCATCGTAAAGCATCATCTCTGGATCGAGTGCGATTGTACGCGCTAAAGCGACTCGACGCGCCATACCACCGGACAGCTCAGCGGGCATTAAACGACGAGCACCACGTAAACCAACAGCTTCTAATTTCATCAAGACAAGGTCTCGAATCATCGATTCGGGTAAATCAGTATGAACTCGAATAGGAAAAGCAACGTTATCGAATACCGATAAATCGGTGAACAACGCACCTGACTGAAACAACATTCCCATGGTTTGCTTACGTAGCTCAAATAATTGAGCACGTTTCAGCGTCGGTACGTTATGACCATCAACTTTAATAGTGCCAGCATCGGGTAAAAGCTGGCCACCAATCAAGCGCAACAAAGTGGTTTTTCCAGTGCCACTGGGGCCCATAATCGCTGTGACTTTACCGCGGGGAATATCCAAATCAATATTATCGTAGATCAAACGGTCACCGCGACTAAACGACATACCGCGTATTGATACAAAAGCTTCTTCCCTGGACATTAATGATCTCTTATTTATCGCACGTAGTAATGATAGCAATCATAATTTTTTTCATCTTGCCTTAGCATAGCGGAATGTAAAACAAGAACCAAATACAAGCTAACTTAGATCTCTCGCTAGGACTATACCTTCTAATGGAACAAGCCATACCGAGATTGATAATTTACAGGTATAATGTCGCACTTTTTTTCTTAAGGCCTTCAAATGACTCTTACCGCCCTCGCCCCTGCCATAGCCGCATTACTAGTCGGTTTAGTCATTCTTGTTTGGAGTGCTGATCGCTTTGTACACGGCGCTGCTGCGACCGCACGCTTTATGGGTATCTCCCCTCTCGTCATTGGCCTAACCATCGTTTCTTTAGGAACTTCCGCTCCTGAAATGTTTGTTTCAACCATGGCCGCCTTAGATGGCGCCGGTGGTTTAGCTGTCGGTAACGCCATTGGTTCAAACATTGCCAATATCGCACTTGTATTAGGCATTACCGCATTGGTTGCCGCTATTCCGATTCAGAAAAAACTGATCAAAAAAGAAATTCCTATTTTATTACTGGTTACGATTATCGCAGGCTTAGTACTTGCTGATCTAAAACTGGACTTATTTGACGCGCTCATTTTGATCATTGCTTTAATCGTTGCTGTTTATCTGCTTTTCCAACAGAGCAGTGAGTCGGGCGAAGCCATCATCGATGAAGACGAGCAAGCAGAAATTGATGCGATGCCGAAAAAGAATGCTATTTTTTGGTTAGTTGCGGGCTTAATCGCTCTGATGGTCAGTTCTAAAATGTTAGTTTGGGGCGCAACATCTATCGCTCACGCTTTTGGCATCAGTGATTTAATTATCGGCCTAACGATTGTCGCCATCGGCACTAGCCTACCTGAGCTAGCCGCATCCGTTGCCAGCGCATTAAAAGGTCATCATGATATCGCCATTGGCAATATCATCGGCTCTAACATCTTCAATCTATTAGCAGTATTACCTATTCCAGGACTTATCGCTCCCCTAGTGATTGATAGCGCCGTCATCGAACGTGATTATATGACCATGCTAGGATTAACCATTGGCTTGGTGCTAATCATTGCTTTAAGTTATCGCAGAGGCACTATCCCTCGCTTTACGGGTATTATTTTATTAGCGGCTTATGTTGCTTATATGGGCCTACTATATAGCCAGAGTATTTAACTGGCTTTTCAGAATCTCATCAAGTGAGAACTTAACTAAGCAAGCGCAATCAGATAGAGTATTGTTAGTTAAAATTAGAAATTTTTAGAGCATCGCTAGTAATAGTCATTAACAATGTCGCTAGCAATAATAACCAGTAATCATAAATAGACAGCAAGAATAGACAATATTATGAACCTAGATTTTGATTTCAGCGCTTCCGGTATTCGTACCATTAAAATTGAGCAAGAAGCCATTGCGAACCTGAAAAGTCGTATTAATGATGATTTCATTCGCGCTTGTAAACACATGCTAGCCTGCGAAGGCCGTGTTGTTATTACTGGTATGGGTAAATCAGGACATATTGGTAAAAAAATTGCGGCAACCTTAGCCAGCACAGGCACCCCTGCATTTTTCGTACACCCAGGCGAGGCAAGCCACGGGGATATGGGAATGATTACCAAAAATGATGTGGTTATTGCCATGTCGAACTCTGGCGAAACCGCAGAAGTGACCAGCTTATTACCGTTACTTAAGCGTCTACAAATCCCAGTTATTAGCATGACAGGTAAGCCTGGCTCTACTCTTGCTCTTGGCGGTCACTGCCATTTAGATATCAGTGTCGAAGAAGAAGCCTGCCCACTAGACCTTGCGCCAACATCAAGTACTACGGCAACACTGGTGATGGGCGATGCTTTAGCTATCGCACTGTTAGAAGCCCGTGGCTTTACTGCAGAAGAATTTGCCTTCTCTCATCCTGGTGGCAGCTTAGGCCGTCGCTTATTATTGAAAGTCGAAACCCTAATGCATTCAGGCGATGCGATGCCACAAGTATTGCCGACCACACCTTTAGCCGAAGCACTCATGATTGTTACCTCGAAAGGCCTAGGTATGACTACGGTAATCGATGAGCAAGGTCAGTTACAGGGCGTATTTACCGATGGCGATTTACGTCGCGCCATTGATAGCGGCACCGATATTCATCACAGTGAAATTGCTAGCTTAATGACGGTGGGTGGTAAAACGACTAACCCTGACTTATTAGCCGCTGAAGCGTTAACAGTAATGGAAGATAATCAGATTAATGCTCTGGTTGCGATAAAAAATGGCTTACCAGTCGGCGTAATCACTATGCATGACATGCTGAAAGCAGGTGTTATCTAAATGTTTCGCAAGCGCTTTCTCTTATTGCTTAGTGCCGCTGCTGTCGGTATTGGTCTGCTATGGATTGAAGACTACACCACGCAAAAAACACAAGAAAGTATCGATAGCGCTTCATCATTACCCGATTATTATGGCGAAGGCTTACGTAACCGTAGTTATACGGACAAAGGCATATTTGAACGCGAGTTCATCGCTAGCTACTCGATCCATTACCCAGTAAAAAAACTCACGGAGTTTAACGACCCTGAACTGCATTCAGTTTCAGACAATGGTGATATCTGGGTATTGAAATCCCTGCTCGGTTTTCATTATGAAGACCTGAAAACACTACTATTACAGCAAGAAGTATTGGTTACACCTTTATCCGAACTAAGCTCTGGTGAGCCCTTACAAACTACTATAAGAACCACTGAACTCACTCTGTACACTGAAGAAAAAATAGCCAAAACAGATAAACCTGTCGAAGTTACCGGTATTGATGGCAGGCTTAATGCTGTTGGCATGATCATGAAACTCGATCAGCAAACAATTGAATTCCTATCTCAGGTAAAGGCTCACTATGCCCCGTAGAAACCCACTGATTTTATCGATATTTGTTAGCATACTGACTTCATTTCACGCGCACGCCCTAGAAAGCGATGCCAGTGAAGAAATTATTATTCAATCGAATAGCGCTGAATTTGATCGTAAAGCAGGCACCGCTATTTATATTGGCGATGTGGTATTGGATCAAGGCACGCTTAAAATTACAGCTGATCGCATCACACTTTATAGCAACGAACAAAAGAAACTGACCAAAGCCGTCGCTATTGGAGAGCCTGCCCACCTGCAACAGCAGATGGAAGATGAAAAAGGGCTAACCAAAGCACGTGGAAAGACTATTACCTACCGCACTCTAGATAAAGAAATCACTTTATTAGACGATGCAATTCTTGAACAAGAAGGTCACGTTTTTACTGGCGAAACCATCGTCTATAACATGTTAAGTGAAAACGTTTCTGCTAAAGGCGGCACTCAGACTGAGCTTGACCCCAGTGGTGAAAAAAAACCAACCCGTGTAAAGATGATTATTCAGCCTGAAAGCACTGAAACAAATGAAGCCGCACAGCCTAGCCCAAAAGAATCCAGCACCGATAAGGGTAGCGCCTCGTGAAAATGCTTAAAGCTGCCAACCTGGCAAAAAGTTATGATGGTCGTCAAATTGTAAAAGACGTATCACTAGAAGTTAACAGTGGCCAAATCGTTGGCCTGTTAGGCCCTAACGGTGCAGGCAAAACCACCTGTTTTTACATGATCGTAAACCTCGTGCAAGCTGACCATGGGACTGTGAGCATAGATGATCACGATATTAGTCACTTACCGATGCATGGCCGCGCTCAACAAGGCATTGGCTACTTGCCGCAAGAAGCCTCTATCTTCCGTAAATTATCCGTCGCGGATAACATTATGGCGATTTTAGAAACGCGTAAAGACCTTGATAAGAGCCAGCGCAAAGAGCAACTGGAAATATTATTGGATGAATTTCATATCCAGCATATTCGAGCTAGCATGGGCATGGCACTGTCGGGTGGTGAGCGTCGCCGAGTAGAAATTGCTCGGGCATTAGCCGCCGAACCTGCATTTATTCTACTGGATGAGCCTTTCGCGGGGGTAGATCCTATTTCTGTTGCCGATATTATGGCGATTATTCGTCAATTAAAAGATCGCGGTATTGGCGTATTGATTACTGACCATAACGTCCGCGAGACCTTAGCTATCTGCGAAAAAGCCTATATTGTTGGCGGCGGACACATCATTGCTGAAGGCACCGCAGAAGAAATTTTGGGCAATCAGCAAGTAAAAGACGTTTATTTAGGTCACGACTTTAAGCTTTAGCATATACTTAAGGTCAGTAAACTGTATTATCAAGTATGAACTAGGCAGCGCAGTGATAACTCATCATCTCTGTCGTTAGATGTATTTTTATGATTTTTTTAACGGGTGATTGTCCTACTGTATGAAAGCGTCATTGCAATTAAAAATCGGCCAGCAACTGACCATGACACCGCAGCTGCAGCAAGCTATCCGCTTGTTACAGCTTTCGACTCTTGATTTACAAGCTGAAATTCAAGAAGCGCTTGAGTCCAACCCAATGCTTGAGGTGGAAGAGGCAGATCATCAGTCGACAGAAAGCCCAAGTGAACATACCGACCAGCATGACTCAATTGCCAGTGCCGATCTCGGTGGTAGCCCCAGTAGCGATAGCAGCTCTGAAAGCTCCAACCAAGATAACAGTGCTGAAACATCCCTAGAAGAACACCTTAATAGCGATACCATTCCCGATACGGTCGCCGATGAACTGCCTGTAGATAGCCCATGGGAAGAATCATATCAAGCCAGCGCAGGAGTTAGCTCGAGTGCAGGCTCTGGGGATGATGATTTTGATCATGACGGTCGCAATAGCACCTCTGATAATCTGCAAGACCACATTCTTTGGCAGCTCAACCTAACACCCATGAGCCCCACCGATACTGAAATTGCCATGGCGCTGATTGATGGCCTCAGTGATGATGGTTACTTATCAATTCCTCTTGAAGACGTTTTGGAAAGTCTTGATGAATCATTAGAAGTCGAAGAAGACGAAGTGCTAGCCGTATTACACCGCTTGCAGCAATTTGAACCCTCTGGTGTCTTCGCTCAAGATTTACAGGATTGTCTGCTACTACAACTTAAGCAGTTACCAGCAACCACGCAGTGGCTCGAAGAAGCCAAAACGGTGATTGAGCATCACATTGCCCTACTCGGCAGTAAAGATTACGCTCAGGTGATGCGCAAAACGAAGCTCAGTGAAGACAACCTAAAAGACGTATTACGCTTAATTCAAGAGCTCACTCCTCGTCCAGGAGAATTGATTATTTCTGAGCAATCAGAATATGTGATTCCCGATGTGATTGTGCGTAAAGTTAAGGGTGAGTGGCGAGTAGAGCTAAACCCTGAAATTGCACCTAAGCTACGGGTGAATTCTGATTATGCATCCCTAGTAAAACGAGCAGATAACAGCCCAGATAACGCTTACCTAAAAGATAACCTACAAGAAGCTCGCTGGTTTATTAAAAGCCTATTGAGCCGTAATGATACCCTGTTAAAAGTCTCCAATAAGATTGTAGAGTATCAAGAAGATTTCTTTGAAATAGGCGACGAAGGCATGAAGCCTTTGGTGTTACATGACATTGCAGAAGCTGTCGACATGCATGAATCGACGATTTCTCGCGTCACTACACAGAAATTTATGCATACCCCTCGTGGTATTTTTGAACTAAAATATTTCTTTTCTAGCCACGTTAGTACCGACAGTGGTGGTGAGTGTTCTTCAACAGCGATTCGTGCCATGATCAAAAAACTGATCGCTGAAGAATCATTAAAAAAACCCTTAAGTGACAACAAGATTGCAACTATCCTTGGAGATAAAGGCATTCAGGTTGCCCGCCGCACGGTAGCAAAGTATCGTGAGGCCATGATGATTCCGCCTTCTAATGAACGAAAACGTTTGTTATAAGCGATTGCTGTAAAGATTTTTGTAATTTGTAAAAAGAAGGTTCTTGCAAAAAGTAATTTTTGTAAAAAGAAAGTCCGAAGGTCAACTAGGAGTAACTTATGCAATTCAACATCAGCGGTCACCACATTGAAATAACCCCTGCTTTAAGGGAGCATGCTGAGACTAAGATTAAACGTTTAGAGCATCACTTTGATCAAATAACACGTTCAGATATAACGTTGACAGTAGAGAAATCTAGACACAAAGCTGAATGCAATATTCATGTGAGTGGTAGCGATTTACATGCTTCTGCTGAAAATGAAAATGAAAATATGTATGCTGCAATTGATACCCTTGCAGACAAGCTTGACCGTCAATTACTAAAGCATAAAGAAAAACTCATCGCTCGAAATCAAGGCCAAGGCTAAGCATTAAATGAACTCTGCTATACATTCCATTCTGACCCCTGAGCGCACCGTAAAAAGTGCGCCAGCGTCTAGCAAGAAAAAAGTTCTTGAATACCTCGGTAGCTTTATTGCCGATCATATACCCGAAAGCTCTGCTGATGATATTTATGAACGCTTATTAAACCGCGAGCGCATGGGCAGTACGGGAATAGGGGAAGGCATTGCCATCCCCCACTGCCGCTTAAAGCAATGCGATAAAACAGTTGGTGTTTTATTGCAGCTAGAAGAAGCAGTAGATTTTGACTCCATAGATCAAAAGCCAGTGGATTTAATTTTTGCCTTATTAGTCCCTGAAGAAGCGACCGATGAGCACTTAAAAACCCTCAGCATGCTAGCGCAGAAACTTAGCCAAGCGGATTATCGAGAAGCATTACGTAATTCTCCCGATAGCCAAAATTTATATCAGAAAGCTATTTCTTAACCTCTCGCATTAATTTTGAGTATTTTAGAAAAGAAGATTATGGAAGATGAAATGCGTTTAGTTATTATTAGTGGTCGCTCAGGATCCGGAAAATCTGCCGCTCTAAACGTATTAGAAGATCTTGGCTTTTATTGCATTGATAACCTGCCACTAGGTTTATTGCCCGCGCTCACCGAGCAAGCACAGCAACAAAAGCATCATTCCGCCAACGCTAACGAAGTTTCCTTACAAAATCTTGCTGTCAGCATCGATGCACGCAACGTTGCTCAAGACATGACACTATTTCCAAAGATTCTTCGCAGCATCGAACAAGGCCCTTTTAAACCAGAAGTTTTATACCTGGATGCGAACAAAGAGACCTTAATGCAGCGCTTCAGCTCGACGCGCCGTAAACACCCGCTGACCAATAACGAAACCTCTCTCGATGAAGCTATTGAGCATGAACAAGATCTGCTGCACCCCATCAGCGATCTTGCTGACTTAAATTTAGATACCACTCGCCTATCAGTACACGAATTACGCAGCCTGATTAAGTTGCGCATATTCAATAAAAAAACAGCCGATATGGCTTTGTTATTTCAATCATTTGGCTTTAAACATGGTATCCCCATTGATGCCGATCTAGTATTTGATGTGAGAAATTTACCCAATCCTTATTGGGATCCTAACTTGCGCCAGTTCACTGGCAGAGATACTCAGATTATTCAATTTCTTGAGAAAGAACCTTTAGTACAAGAAATGCTAGACGATATACAGCAGTATCTGACTAAGTGGCTGCCCAGCTTTGAACAGGCAAACCGCAGCTACATGACCGTCGCAATTGGCTGTACTGGCGGCCATCATCGATCTGTATTTATCTCTGAAGCACTAACAAAATTATTTGCCGTACAGTTCAAAAACGTACAAGTTCGCCATAGAGAGTTGTCCGACTTATGATTAAAACCAATACTCTGATCATCAACAAGCTAGGCCTTCACGCCCGCGCTGCGTCAAAGCTCGTCACCACGGCCTCGTCATTTGCTAGCCAAATACGTATTGGCAAGGATGATAAAATGGCGGATGCCAAGAGTATTATGGCCGTGATGATGCTAGCCGCCTGCAAAGGTACAGAGCTCTACTTAGAGGTTGAAGGTCACGACCAAGACCAGGCTTGCCAGGCAGTGATCGATTTAATTAATCGCCGCTTTGATGAAGAAGAGTAAGCATATTTCTGATTTGATCTGAATATCACTTAAAAAACAGCCGCTTAGCCTCAAATTTTCACCTCTCAGTCAGCTCTCCAGATAGCAAACTGGCACTATTCCAGCTAGAATGAACAACTTACCCTTTGTAATCATTTTAGTTACCTGCATTCAACAAGAGCGGCGCTATGGGCCAACAAAATCAACGCGCAAAAGCAAAGCTACATAGCATTAATACCGCGCTTGAAAGTGGTGGCCTGCTAGAAGTTAAACGCACAATTAATACTGGCTTAGCACCCGCTGAAGTTGCCCACCTGATTGAATCGTCACCTCCCAAAGTTCGAAAGATGATATGGGAGCTGATCGAGAAAGAAAACGAAGGGGAAGTACTCCAGCATTTAAGCGATGAAATTAGCGCCTCTTTCTTAAATGAAATGAGTGCTGAGCAACTGGTTGACCTAACATCAGAGCTAGATACTGATGATGTAGCCGACTTATTACAACAGCTTCCTGCACACGTCAGTAACGATGTATTGCGTGGCATGGATAGCGAAGATCGAAGCCGTTTAGAAGCTGTCTTGTCTTACCCAGAAGACAGTGCCGGCGGCTTGATGAACACCGATACCGTGACGGTGCGTGCGGATATCAAATTGGACGTTGTATTGCGTTACTTGCGCCGCCATCGTTCATTGCCAGAAATGACCGATAATCTATTAGTCATTAACCGCAGTTTTGAATTTATTGGTATTTTACCGATCAATAAATTATTAGTCAGCGATCTGAATCAAACTGTGCGTGAAGTAATGACCACTGATACCCAGGTTATCCATGCAAATATGGATGAAGAGGATGTGGCGAAGATATTTGAACGCCATGATCTAGTATCTGCGCCGGTTATTGATAGCGCAGGCAAGCTCATTGGCCGTATTACCATTGATGATGTGGTAGACGTTATTCGAGATACCGCTGACCACTCATTAATGAGCATGGCGGGTTTGGATGAAGAAGAAGATACTTTCGCGCCCGCATTAAAAACGGGTCGCCGTCGTGCTGTATGGCTCGGTATTAATCTGGTCACTGCTTTTATAGCTTCTGCAGTGATCGGTTTATTTGATCAAACGATTGAGCGTTTAGTTGCTCTTGCTGTATTGATGCCGATTGTCGCCAGTATGGGTGGCATTGCAGGTAGCCAAGTATTAACTCTGGTAATTCGTGGGCAGGCATTAGGCCATATCAGTAGCCGTAATGTCACTTGGCTAATGAACCGTGAATTAGCCGTTGGATTTTTTAATGGATTGTTATGGGCTGCTGTTATTGCAGGCATTACTTTCTTTTGGTTTAACGACCCTCAGCTGGCGTGGATTATCGGCGCCGCTATTATTATTAACTTTATAGTCGCTGCTCTAAGCGGAGCAGCGCTACCCATAATACTGAAGCGCCAAAACATCGATCCTGCCTTGGCCGGCAGTGTCGTTTTAACAACGATTACAGATGTTGTTGGCTTCTTTTCCTTTTTAGGTTTAGCCAGTATATTTTATTTATAGAAGGCAGCGTTATCATGGCCAAGAAAAAGAAAGACCCGTTCGCAGAAGAGATCGAATACGAGATTGTCAGCAAATCAGAAATGAAACGCGACATGATAAAACTACAAGAGATGGGTGAACGTATTGTCGCCTTACCGCGCAAAAAAGCGATGGAATTGCCACTCTCTGAAATGATGAAAGCCGCTGTTCGTGAAGCCGATCGTGTTGGTAAGAACGAAGCGATGCGTCGCCACATGCAATACATTGGCAAACTTATTCGCAGCGAAGATATTGATGCAATTCAAGAAGCATTGGATTTATTAGATCCATCCACAGAGGCTTATGGCCGAGTGACTGGGCAGCAAGAGCAATGGCGCACACGCTTGATTACCGATCCAACTGCATTGAACGATTTCATTGAAATGTTTCCACAAGTTGATCGTCAGAATCTACGTACGTTGATTCGTAATGCATCAAAAGAAATGAGTACTGAGCCGCCAAAAGCGGGTAGTAACTACAAGAATTTGTTCAAAGCAATTAAAGAACAGTACAACGCAAAAGAAGACTAAAGGTCTTAGTAAAATGAAAACCAGCGCTAGTCACCAGTATTATATTTCTCGCTGGTGATTAGCGATTGGCATCTCACGTCGAATTCGTTCAACCTCAGCTAAATCGGTTTCAGCACAAGCAATACCCTGCCCTTCTGGTAGCTGATCTAAGACTTCTCCCCACGGCGAAATCACCATCGAGTGACCATAAGTACGACGCTTGCTATCGTGCTGTCCCCATTGATTAGACGCTAAAACATAACACTGCTGTTCAATTGCACGAGCTTGTAATAACGGCTGCCAATGAGCCTTCCCTGTGGTTTCTGTAAAAGCCGCTACGACTGAAATAATATCAGCACCGGCTTTACGTAAACGGTCGAATACATAAGGGAAGCGTAAGTCGTAACAGATGGTGAGCCCTACATTGCCATAAGGGGTTGGGAAAACTTTTACCTCATCACCAGATAAGAACATATCAGATTCACGATAAGACCCTTGAGCATCATCAATGTCGACATCAAACAAATGAATTTTATCGTAATGCCCCAGCTCTTCTCCCTTGTCGTTATAAAAATAACAGCGAGGATATACCTTGCTCGAGCCTGATTTTAAAACAGGAATAGTACCGCCAATAAGGTAGACCTTATGTGCTTTTGCCCAGAATGCCATGCGTGAGCGTAAGCTGCCCAGTGCATCCATTTCCTGCTGGCCTAGCGCTAGATATTGTTGGCTATCGTAACAAGCAAAGACTTCCGGCAAGGCAATGATTTTGGCCCCCTGACTAGCAGCAAGAATTAACTGCTGCTCAACAGATTGAAGGTTTTTTTCTACATCTGGGCCCGTTGTTATTTGTACTGCCGCAATTTTAGTCATTATTCATCATCACCTAAGCCAAAGATATCAAGAATTCTATTACCAAGGCTGCGGCTTTTTTCACCCTCTAACTCATTATCGAAAGCTTGCTCAATGGTCAGTTTTGGCTGCTCAATCGTTCCTGTAACCGAATAACTTGCACTGGTAAATTTCTCTAACTCTTCACCGATTAATTTCTCTGTCACATAAATTGCTCCCGCTATTGTCGGGGCTAAACCTGCCAATACAGCGACTAAAGGTAAACTACTGGCAATAGGAAAGGTAACAATCAATTTTTGATCAACAGTTTCAGTATTAAAATCGATACTGCCTGAAGATCGAAATTTAGCGGATGGGCTAACAACGACGAGAGGATCAACTAATGTCGCGACGCCATTTTCGAAAGACATGCGGGCTTTTAAACTATCAAACACAACACCCGCTTCATACAGGTCAGAAAAGTCTAACTTCAAGCGCCGACTAATAGAGTTGAAGTTTAATACCCCAAAAGCTTTTAACGCCCCTGCATTATCACTCACTAATATGCCATCTTTAATCGATGCCTTGGCTAATCCATTTAACGTTGCATAGTTAAATTTCATAGGGGATCCTTGCCAAGACATATCAACATCAAAACGAGCATTTTCAGATTCAACAGCCGCCGCTTTACGGAATGCTCTTTGACTATCACCCAAGTTTTTACTCGAGATACGCATTAACTCTAAATGGGTTTTATGCCCACTCTCATCCTTACTCCAGTTTATATCGCCTTGAACTTTCAATGCTTTGGTTAATGAGTCATTAATATGAATCTGGGTATAATCAGGCTTTTGTCTAATCGCCACATCCCAGCGACCAAAGTTACTGGTTCCTAAAAATATTTCGCCTACTGTTAAATCCATTGCTGGTATTAAATGTGGATCAAAATCCTGCAGGCTATCTTTTGTCTCACTTGAACCAAATTTAATATTTTCACCCGCAACATCATCACTCACGGGCATATGAATATAATCAAGAGTAAGGGTCATTGTCTCGGCGCTATCATCAGGCAATACAATATTCCCTTTTATCAAGTCACTGTTTAATTCAAACTCCCATTGCCCCCAACTATAATTACCCACAATGTGCGATGCTCCCATCGGCTGCTGCCATGCATTCACTTTAAGAGCTGAAATATCGATGTGAGTTAATAACTTAGAATCAGAATCTTTAGCACCTTCTGCCACAATTTCCTTAGCAGGTTCAATTTTCTGCCATAAATCCCACCAAGCTTTAATATCAACTTCTACAGGCAGATTACCATTTATTTTAAAACCATCATCACTGGGCAAGTAAGCTTTAGTTGTTCCTAAATATATTTGCCCACGCTTTAAACTCCCTTGTTCTAAAGCCATCACGCCATTAGCCCACTCTCCATAGGTGAAACTAAAACGCATATCTCTCGCATTCTTAATTGAAAATTCAAAAGGGATACTTTCTTCAGAGGTTTTACCAAATGGCGCGGGGGTATCAACATCAACACCGACCAAGTCACTTTCCAGCGCAAGCGTTATTCCACCACGACTTAGAGGTTTAATATCAAGATCGATTTTATAATCAAAGGTTCCACTGATAGGCTCAAATAAAAACAACGGCTGCCATTGCTTAACTTCCTCACTATCAGCTTTCCCTTTAGCACTCACACTTATATCTAAATTACCTTCGATATTTTCAGAACGAATATTCGCCACGACTTTACGACCAAAAACATGCGCAGTTATATCTTCCGAAGTAATGCCAGTCTCACTATCAAATTCAATCTGACCAATAATATTATTAAACTTTAAATCTAAGCTATTAATTTCTAGATCAACCTTAGCCAAATCACTGGTTAATCTAATTTTATTTTTTAGCTGATTATCAACTAAAGGGATTTTTTCAGGCTGAGTTAAAGGAATTCGAACATAAAGCTCGGAGTGTAATACTCCCTCTGCAAGCCAATCATCAAATGCACTACCAAGATCTTCGCGTAAAGGAGTAGTTTGTAAATACTCAAGCCCCTCTTGAGCTGAACCCTTGACCTCACCTTTAATGGTCATCCAAGAAATATTATTTTTATCCGTACGAACCCGGATACGACCAGAGTTGGTAATTAACTTGCCACCCAATGTATTGGCACTATGAAGCCAAATATTCACAGTCGGTGAATCAAGCATTAGCTTAGCTTTCACATCAGTGATTTGAGGCCAATCAGGTAGGTAACTTAATCGAGCCTCTTCAATATCAAGGTATAATTGTAATGTTAAGGATTCCTTAGGTGCATCAGCTCCGACAAAACCAGAATAGATAAAACTGCCTTCATCAATTGTTCCACTGTGAATATTATTATTTAACCAGTCAGATAAATCAGGGGTAGCATTAGGCGGTAAAAATTGTGGCTGAGCTTGCGCTGCTATATCTTTAAATCCTAGTGATAAATTCAGTTGCGGCTCGAGTTGGCTTCTATTAATAGGCAGGTACAAAGAGAAACCACCGGCTAACTCACCTTCTTGGTTATTAAGATGTGGATACCTGGCTTGAATTCTGGGGGATACCAGTCGTAAATAATCATCCTCTATTTGCCAGAATACCTGAGTCGATAATTGTTTAAAATGCCAGCCTTGTGGATATAAATCAGGGAAATGAAGTAGCGTATCGTTATCCCTAACGGTCACTCGACCCTTCTTAGCATTCAACTCAACTTTTGCATTAACACCCTCAAGAGTAGGTATTCCATGCCAACCGATAACGCTAGTATCGACTAAATCAAGCTCAACGCCCCAGCGCCAGTCTTGTTCAGGAATTAAGTTAATGTGTATTTTTTTGGCTACCCCTTGTGACTGTAAATTAATAATATAGTCGGTATAATTTTGTGGCAATACCTCAAAGTCTTCAATTAAATAACTCGTAGATTCAAGATCGACATCCTTTAATGCCAACTGCCAACCACCTGCAAAGCCAGCTAGATAACTCAACCTTCCTTTGGGTAGCGACGGCGCTAATGTTGATAGCCATTGCGCTTCACTATTAAACCAGAGATGCCAATCGAGCTCATCCCGTCGCCCTACAAAGGTAATCCTTCCCTCTTCAAGAGCAACATTCTGTCTATAGTCCTTACCTTGCTTCGATATTGAATGATAAGGGATATCAATGTAGCCATCGAGGTTATGCACCAACCCCTGATTTAATTCAATCCAGACTTTACCGCCAACCACCAGCTGCTCTAGCTGTAAGCTTTTATCTTTAATGGGTAGCCACGACTTCCACTCTCTCGGCTCTAACTCGACATAGCCTCGGCCATCATGCTCTTCGAAATTCCACAGGTCGCCCTCAACTTCAAATTGAGTTTTAAGAATGGCACCCTGCTCTCCGCCAAGACGAACCTCCCCATCCAACCAATGCTGTAATCCTTTATTACGTAAGCGCAGGTCAATCAGCTCAACCCTCTTCTTTTCTTCAGCGAAAGCTTGTATATCTACTTGCCAATTTAATAGCCGTAGCTCCCCTTGCTGAGTCAATAATTTAAGCCATAAAGGTTTTTCGTTATTAGTTTCAACACTAGGTTCTGCTGTATTATTTAAACTAAATTGACCAATCTGCCATCCAAGATTTTCATTTTGAAAGACGGATAGCTTCACATCACTTAAAGTGATTTTTGTAAAAACGAGGGAGCGATAAAAAAGGCTGGCGCTAACATCAAGTTCAGCCTCTAGACGTTTAGCGTGTAACTGATTATGCGGCTCACCCAAGGTAATATTATTAACATTTACCACAGGCGAAAACCAAACCCAATCGCCCTCCAAAGACTCAATAGAGACAGGAAGACCCAACTGTAACGATAAAACCTCTTCAATATTTTGGTTGAGGGTTTCGATCAAAGGAATCAGCTGGCGACCCAGACTGGTATACAAAGCAAGCAGCACTAAGCCGACAACGCCAGTAAGCCAAATTTGTGTCCAAATATGATGCAGCCAATGTTTCATATAAATAAACTGCACTTAGGGTAAAACAATATCATACTGATCCTGAGCATAGTTCGGCTCGACTTGAAGCTTAATGGTTTTCCCCATAAATGCTTCAAGGTCTGCTAGGCTGCTAGAATCTTCATCTAATAAACGATCAATAACCGCACTAGAAGCCAATACTAAATATCGACTTGCATCATAAGCACGCTCTTCGCGTAAAATTTCACGAAAGATATCATAGCAAATGGTTTCAGCGGTTTTTACAGTGCCACGACCATCACAGCAAGCACAAGGTTCGGTCAACATCTGACCTAGACTTTCTCGCGTTCGCTTACGGGTCATCTCAACGAGACCTAAATCAGAGACACCGCTGATTTTTGTTTTCGCGTGATCTTTTTCTAATACTTTTTCTAGCATGCGGTGAACTTGACGCTGGTGCTCAACATCCATCATATCAATAAAGTCGAGAATGATAATGCCACCTAAATTTCGCAGCCTCAACTGACGACCGATCGCTGTTGCCGCTTCTAAATTGGTTTTAAAGATAGTTTCTTCAAGATTACGGCGACCTACAAAAGCCCCTGTATTCACATCAACCGTTGTCATCGCTTCCGTTTGGTCAATCACTAAATAACCACCAGATTTTAACGGTACTTGGCGCTCAAGGGCCCGTTGCATTTCATCTTCGACACCGTGCAGGTCCAATATCGGCCGCGGACCAGGGTAATATTCGAGCTTCGATAAAATCTCAGGGACAAATTGCTCTACAAATTTTTCAATACGCTGGTAGGTTTCTTTTGAGTCGATTAATACACGGCTAATTTCTGGACGAGCATAATCACGCATAGTACGTAAGAACAGCGGTAGTTCATCGTAAACTAAGCTAGGAATCTTCGCTCCTTTTAAGCGCTCACCTAAGGTGACCCATAGGCGTTTTAAATAACGAGTATCGGCATTAATTTCTTCTTCCCCGGCGCCTTCTGCAGCGGTACGTAAGATGAATCCACCCTTGCCCGTTAACTCTTCGGCCTTGATGCTGCCCTCAACTAAAGCGCGTAAACGATCACGCTCTTCTGTACCATCGATCCGCTGAGAGATCCCAACATGATCGGTGCCTGGCATATAGACGAGGTAACGAGAAGGAATCGCAAGTTGATTCGTTAATCGTGCTCCCTTACTCGAAATTGGATCCTTAGTAACCTGCACAACCAACGACTGGCCTTCATGCAGTAAACTATTGATTGGGGTTTTTGAATCACCACCTGTGATATCAGACGCATGAATAAAGCCTGCGCGCTCAAGACCAATATCGACAAATGCTGCCTGCATACCTGGCAGAACTCTAACGACCTTACCTTTGTAGATATTCCCAACTAAGCCGCGTAAGTGCTCTCGCTCAATAAAGACTTCTTGCAATACGCCGTTTTCAACCACTGTGACACGAGTTTCTGTCGGAGTGACGTTAATTAAAATTTCTGCTTTCATATTATTGCCCCAGCACTGGTCTTTGCATTATTTTGCCAGAGCGGAATATTAAATTGGTTGAGTAATTTTGCTGTTTCACACAGAGGTAGTCCGACAACATTGCTATAGCTACCTTTGATACTTTCAACGAATACAGCAGCAAATCCTTGAATTCCATAGCTGCCCGCTTTATCCCTAGGCTCACCAGTATGCCAATAAGCCTCTATTTCAGACATGGACAGATCTCGAAACTTCACTTTAGTCGTCACAACTTGCTGAATACAGATATCCTGACCAAAAAGCCCAATCGCCGTTTTTACACTGTGCTCCCGCCCAGATAAGTGGGATAAAATTCTTTGGCAATCCGCCAGAGAACTAGGCTTTGCCAAAATAACCCCGTCACAAATTACAGTTGTATCCGCCGCCAGCACCACACTGTTTTGCTGCTGTTGTTCAGATACTTGATCCGCCAACAGGTTGTAGCCAGCGATAGATTTTTCTTTGGCTAAACGTAAAACATAATCAGTCGGGCTTTCCCCTTCTTTCACGTCTTCGTCAATATCAATTGCCAGCTGAGTAAACTCGATACCAACTTGCTGTAATAACTCTTTTCTGCGTGGAGAAGTTGAGGCCAATACCAATTGCTTAGTCATCTACTTATCTCAACTTGTGCGACATGCTGGATAATAACAAGTACAACCAAGGCCACACTAAGGCACTAACCAATGATGGTAACCAGAGCGAGAGGGGTTTATTAATATCATCCACAATCGCAACAGACCAATAAGTCACTAGCTGAAAACTGCAAATCAGTAAAAAGATCACCAGTGTTTGCTGGGCGACGTTAAAAACCTTCAGTCGCTGATACATCAATTGTAAGACGTATAAAGTAACCGCAAAAGCAATAACAGACGTGCCTAAAAAATTAGCCTGCTGAACGTCTAATAATAAACCGATAGGCCATACCCACCAGAAATTAATTAACCGAGGCCGATGCATCTGCCAAAAAATAAATATCAGCAAAACCCACTGCGGTACAAACCAACTCATGAAATCAGCAAGAGGCAAATATTGTAAAACAAACCCCATACAGAGACTGAGAATAACAAATATAATTTCACGGAATGACATTATTTCGCTTCCCATAATGACTGCGGCGGAACATTACTCGTTTCTTCACTAAAAACTAATAACATATGGCGACTACGATCAAGCTGCGCACTGGGTATAACTTTTACTACGGCAAACGCCTTTCCTGGATGGTGCTCAACCGTTGCAACTTTCGCAACAGGATAACCACGCGGATAGCGTCCACCTAAGCCAGAACTCACTAACAAGTCACCCTCTTCAATATCGGCAGTATCTGGAACGTAAACCAGATTCAATTCATTTAACTGACCAGAACCTACCGCAATGGCTCGCACACCATTACGATTTACCTGAACGGGAATAGCATGGTTAGAATCGGCAATTAATAAAATTCGGCTGGAGTGAGGCAATACGTCAATCACTTGCCCCATCAAACCATGGCTATCTAATACTGGTTGGCCAATAAAAACGTTATCTTCCAAGCCTTTATTAATCACAATCTGCTGACTAAATGGATCGGGATCTACGGCCACCAGCTCGGCGACAATCACTCGCTCGCCAATGCGTTCAGAGGCACCGAGTAATTCTCGTAACTCACTGTTCTCTGTTTCCAAAGAGATTAAACGCTGAATTTTTTGCCCTAAGATTAAGTTTCTCGCCGACAACTCAGCATTCTCTCTAATAAGCTGCTGCTGACCCTTAGCAGAGTCACCAAACCAATTCACCAGAACTGAAGGTGCAGAAGATACTTGATGTAAAGGATATAGCACGTAACCCAGTGCAGAGCGCACGGGTTTAAAGATTTGACTATGACTATCAAGCCACATAATGGCGATAGATAGAAACAAAATGCCGACTAAGCGAGAGGCATGTAATGGTGATATTTCAACAGGGGATTTAATAGCCTGATCCTTCTTGAATCGTCGAACTGCTACTATACAAGGAAAGTAAGGATAGAATAAGGATTAATGCGCTTAAAGCATGATAAGTTCATGCTTTAAGCTTTGCTATTTATCGTTCTAAAAACTGACGACAGCCGAGTATTATCGGTCTGCTGCCAATAATTCAAGCTCAGCCTCGCTGGCATTCTCCAAGAACATACCGCCACCACGAGCAACACAAGTTAATGGATCGTCAGCAACGTGTACTGGCAGACCTGTTTCTTCGCTTAATAGCTTATCAAGATCACGTAATAATGCGCCGCCACCGGTTAATACCAAGCCACGTTCAGCAACATCAGACGCCAATTCTGGTGGCGCTTGCTCTAATGCACCTTTAACCGATTGCACGATAGAAGCTAACGATTCCTGAAGAGAATCAAGAATTTCATTAGAATTTAAAGTAAAGCTACGAGGGATACCTTCCGCTAGATTACGACCACGTACATCGATCTCACGAACTTCACCACCAGGGTAAGCGGTACCGACTTCTTGCTTAATACGTTCAGCCGTTGCTTCACCAATTAAGCTACCGTAGTTACGACGAACATAAGCAACGATGGCATCATCAAAACGGTCACCGCCGACTTTCACCGATTCTGCGTAAACCACACCACTCAAAGAGATAATCGCGATTTCAGTAGTACCACCACCAATATCGACAACCATAGAACCACGCGCTTCTTCAACAGGAAGACCCGCACCAATAGCAGCAGCCATCGGTTCATCAATTAAATAAACTCGACGAGCACCGGCACCTAAAACAGATTCACGAATCGCTTTACGCTCAACCAATGTTGCTTCGTGTGGAACACAAACCACAACACGAGGGCTAGGAGATAAAAAAGCATCTTGATGCACAGTCTTAATAAAATACTGCAGCATTTTTTCTGTTACTTCAAAATCAGCGATTACGCCATCTTTTAACGGACGAATCGCTTGAATATTGCCAGGAGTTCGACCCAACATACGTTTAGCATCAGTACCCACAGCCGCTACAGTTTTTTGATTACCCTGCAAGCGAATGGCCACAACCGATGGCTCATTCAATACAATCCCTTTTTCTTTCACATAGATCAAGGTATTGGCTGTGCCCAAATCAATGGATAGGTCACTTGAAAATAAACCTCTTATTTTTCTTAACATCCGCTAATTCCCAATTGGATAAGAGTTCCCCGTCGATGAAAAAGGGAACGTAACTATAAAAATTGCTTGTAACTCTAGCAATGGCGCAAGCTTTCGGCAAGCCTGAAGATCACAACTTGCGCATTAATCGTCAACTTGCTTCTGATACAGGCGAGTTTGAGCCAATAAGCTCTAATATACTGTCACTATTTGTGGTAACTTATCGCCTTAAAATATGCCCTTGGCAACCAACACTTATAGCTGCATAACGTACCTGCATTAACAGTGGAGTAAACCCATGTCTTTGGACACGAATCAGGTTCTCGCAATCGCCGACCTTTCGCGCTTGCAGATAGACGAAAAAAGTATCACCGAATTTCAAACCAACTTATCTAATGTTCTAGATTTAGTGGACCAACTACAAGCGGTTGATACCGCAGGCGTAGAGCCAATGGCACACCCAATGGATGCTGTGCAGCGTTTACGTGCTGATGTAGTTACGGAAGAAAATAAGCGTGAAAAATTCCAAAAAATCGCGCCTAGTACAGACAAAGGTCACTACCTTGTGCCTAAAGTTGTTGAATAACAGAGCTAAGAAATAGGGATTCATCATGCATAACAAAACCTTGGCTCAAATCTCTCAAGATTTACAAGCCGGCGAATATTCCAGTGTTGAAGTAACGCAGCACTTCTTGGACCGTATTAAAAATTTAGACGGCCAATATAATAGTTTCATTACCGTTACTGACGAACAGGCATTAACTCAAGCAAAAGCGGCAGACGAATTACGCGCGGCAGGTAATGCTAACGAGTGGACTGGCGTGCCGATGGCACACAAAGATATCTTCTGCACCGAAGGTGTTCGCACCAGTTGTGGCTCGAAGATGCTAGATAAGTTCATCGCACCTTATGACTCTACTGTTGCCGACAACTTTAATCAGGTTGGCGCCGTCTCTTTGGGTAAAACCAACATGGACGAATTCGCCATGGGCTCTTCTAGTGAAAGCTCTTTTTATGGTGCAGTTAAAAACCCTTGGAACGCAGAACATGTTCCGGGTGGCTCTTCTGGTGGTTCAGCTGCAGCAGTTGCCGCTCGCCTAGCACCAGGTATTACGGCAACGGATACCGGTGGTTCAATCCGTCAGCCAGCTTCTTTTTGTGGTGTAACCGGTATTAAGCCAACGTACGGTCGCGTATCTCGCTTCGGTATGATTTCTTACGCATCCAGTCTTGATCAGGGCGGCCCAATTGCTCGCACTGCAGAAGATGCCGCGATGATGCTGAATGTAATGGCAGGCTTTGATAAAAAAGACTCCACCAGCATTGAGCGCGACGTTCCAGATTACCGCGCGAACCTGAACAATTCAGTGAAAGGCATAACCATTGGTTTGCCGAAAGAATATTTCAGCGCTGATCTTGACCCTGTTATGGCACAAACCATTCAAGACGCGATCAAAGAATACGAAAAGATGGGTGCTACGCTAAAAGAAATTAGCCTACCGAATACCAACTTGTGTGTTCCTGCCTATTACGTGATTGCGCCGTCAGAGTGTTCTGCCAACTTATCTCGTATGGATGGCGTTCGTTTTGGTCATCGCTGTGAAGATCCTAAAGATGTTGAAGACCTTTATAAGCGTTCTCGCAGTGAAGGTTTCGGCGATGAAGTTCAACGCCGTATCATGCTAGGTTCTTATGCACTGTCTGCCGGTTTTTATGATGCTTATTATAAAAAAGCCCAGCAAGTTCGTCGTTTAATTAAAAACGATTTTGTTGCGGCGTTTAATGATGTTGACGTAATCATGAGTCCTGTTGCTCCAAGCCCAGCATTTAAGTTTGGAGAGAAAAGCAAAGACCCTGTGAGCATGTACCTAGAAGATATTTATACCCTAGCAACTAACTTGGCTGGCCTACCGGGCATGTCGGTTCCAGCGGGAATGATTAATGATCTTCCTGTGGGTCTACAGCTTATCGGTAACTATTTTGATGAAAGCCGTTTATTAAACTGCGCACATCAATTCCAGACGGCTACCGACTGGCATACTAAAACTCCAACTGGCTTAAAATAAGAGGACTCTATCATGGAATGGGAAGTGGTAATTGGCCTTGAGATTCACGCTCAGTTGGCTACAAAATCAAAAATATTCTCCGGTTCAAGTACTGAATACGGTGCCGATGCAAATACTCAAGCAAATATCTACGACTTGGGTTTACCGGGCGTACTGCCAGTATTTAACGAAGAAGCATTACGTATGGCGGTTAAGTTCGGCCTAGCCATTGATGCTGAAATCGGTATGAAATCTGTTTTCGATCGTAAGAACTATTTCTACCCTGATTCACCAAAAGGCTATCAAATTACCCAGCTACACGAACCAATCGTTGGCATGGGTCATATTGATATCGATCTAGGTGAAGGTAAGAGCCGCCGCATTAATGTAACCCGTGCGCACCTTGAAGAAGATGCAGGAAAATCTGTTCACGACGGTTTTGATGGCCAATCAGGTATCGATTTAAACCGTTGTGGTACGCCGTTGATCGAAATCGTTTCTGAACCTGAATTGCGCAATTCGAAAGAAGCGTCTGCTTACTTCCGTAAAATGCAAAGCATCGTAATGTATTTGGGTATTTGTGATGGCAACTTGTCACAAGGCTCTATGCGTTGTGACTGTAACGTTTCTTTGCGCCCTAAAGGCCAAGAAAAGCTAGGCACACGCACCGAAATTAAAAACGTTAACTCGTTTAAGAACGTAGAACGCGCGATTGACGTTGAAATCGAACGCCAAATGGACATTCTTGAAGACGGTGGCAGCATCACTCAAGAAACTCGTTTATTCGACGCTGATAAAAACGAAACGCGCAGCATGCGTTCTAAAGAAGTTGCTAACGATTACCGCTACTTCCCTGATCCTGATTTACTGCCAGTAATCATTGATAAAGAATACATTGAAGCCGTTCGCGCTACTTTGCCTGAATTGCCTGAACAGAAAAAAGCCCGCTTTGAAGCCGAGCATGGCCTGTCTTCCTATAACGCTGGTGTCTTGTCTGCTAGTCGTGAGATGGCTGATTATTTTGAGGCCGCCGCTGAAATTTCTGGCGACTACAAGATTACCGCCAACTGGGTAATGGGCGATGTTTCTGCTGCGTTGAATAAAAACGAAATCAGTATTAATGAGATTCCTGTTAGCGCAGAGCAACTTGGTGCTATTTTGAAGAACGTTAAAGGCAACGACATTTCAAATGATGGCGCGAAAGACGTCTTTAATGCAATCTGGCAAGGTAAAGGATCTGATGTTGATCAACTAATCGACCAGCTAGGCCTGAAACAGGTTTCTGATACTTCAGCGATTGAAGAAGTTGTTGCTCAAGTATTAGCCGATAACCCTAAACTGGTTGAAGCGTACTTAAATACTCCTGAAGACAAGCGTGCAAAAGCGATTGGGCCATTCATTGGCGCAACCCGTAAAGCCGCTAAGGGTGTAAACCCGCAAGTTGTGATGGAAGTATTAAAGCAGAAGTTAAGTGAGCTTGGCTAAGCCTCTCTTACTTAATAGAGGCTGCACTTAACTGAGCTAGCATAAGAATCCAGTGCGCTTGAAAAGGCCACTGGATTTTTTTATGCCTATCGCTTAACCATTTTATAGCGTTTGATTAGACAGCAGCGATAAAATAAATAAGAAAAATACCTAAAGGAACTAGAACAAGATAACTAGCCATAAACCGATACCAGAATTTAGGCGCAAGGTTCAGCCCCATAAAAACATCGGCGACTAGCATGCCTTTCACAATGGTTATGATTAAAACGGCTTTCAATAATAAATTATGATCGACACCCATTTTCGAAAGAGTAACCGCTAACAATGTTAGTACTAACAAAAATAACCAGGTAAAGCTGGCTTTTATTACTTCAGATCTCATATTCCCTCCTGCTTCGTACCATGCTTTATAAGACATAGACCAGTGGAAAAAGAATTATCCATAACAGATCAATCATATGCCAATAACTTGCTGCCGATTCTAAATTTCCTAGCTCAGAACTACTAGACTTTGCATCAAGCGCATCAGGCGTAAGAGATACAGCAGGTATAATTCGAATTAACATAATCAACAAAACGACTAGGCCCAAAATCACATGCATAAAGTGAAAGCCCGTGGTGAAGAAATAAAACATATAAAAATTATTAGTAGATAAATTAAAACCCGTATTAAATAATTCTTGGTACTCCCATAATTTAATAAAAACATAAACCAAGCCGAGCACGATTGATAATGCCAAACCTACTTTACAAGCTCGAATCTTGCCTTGTTTTGCAAAGATGATCGCTAAAGCAACAGTATAACTACTACTAATAAGAGCTACTGTATTTATCAGTCCCGCTTCGGGATGAAGATTCGCCTGCCCTGCCTCAAACATCTCCACATTATGGCTGTGCATCCAGCTATAGCAAAAAAATAAAATAGCGAAGACGGTTAACTCTGCAAAAATAAATATCCATATTGCAAAGTCACCAGGAAGCTCTTTAACTGTTTCTTCATTTTTATTTAGCACAAGGTTATCTAGCCCAATATTGTCCAGCACAGAGTATTGCTGCTTCAATCATTCAGTAATCAAACTGCATACTATTTCTTTGTTGGCTGCCAAGTACCCGTTGCTTCAGTGCTAGTTGCTGTTGATTTTCCAGCATCTTTAGAAGTTTTCTTTTCATCTACTTCAGTCGATTTTTCATTTTTCTTTAGAGGGTCTTCACCACCACATCCACCGCAACAATGACTCATAATTCGATTCCTAAATTAAAAATTTGAATCATCATAATATGCACTTGAGCTGCCAGCCTAGTTGATATACATCAGCTGAAAATAGGTTATTGCAGAAAACAGAAAGAACCCTAATCCAGATCATTTTTTACTCTTAAAAGTAACCAAAAGGCAGGGGGTGCGACAATTTGTCACTGCTTAAGTTCAAGTTGGGTTGTTAACCTCTCATCTTATTGATTTTTATCAAAATAACTAACTGTAAAACACCTATAGTCATTAAGAAATAAAACTGAGGCCACCATGAATATCAAAATGCTTAAAACAAATACCTTTATTAAAGCGACGACAACAATACTCGCTACCTGCATGTTAATGGCTTGTGGCGGCGAAAGTTCTGATTCAGATACGATTGCAAACACTACTCATGCGATGACCCTTATCGCACCAGAAATGGGACCAACTGAAGGTAAGAATATCTTCACTCTAAATGTAAAGGATACTGATGGCTTCGCTGTTAACGCTGTAGTGCCAATGATGATACCTATGATGACTATGGTAAATGGGCATCAACACAGCACACCTAATCTGGGCTGCCAGGAAACAGATGCCGAAGGTAATGCGCAATGCACCTTATACTTTTCCATGGCCTCTGGGCCAACCATGGGAGTTTGGAATCTAGGCTTTACTCTTCCCAATTCTGAGCAAGCAGCAATTGAATTCACCCCCGCTGTTTCCATGGCGATGGGCGATACGAAGAAGACAAAACTAAAAGGCATTGATGACACGATTGCAGGAATGGAAATGGATGGCATGACAATGCCTGCCTCTCGCGAGTACCAAATTTATAATAATGGCTTAACTGGCATGGGCGATAACCGTTCAATTGAGTTATTCATTGCCGCCAAAGAATCTATGATGAGCTACCCTGCACTCGTTCAAAACCAAGCATTAAACGATGGCTCGGCCGATTACGAACTAACCCCAACATCAATTGACGTTAAAGTCAGCACCAATAACTCAGACTGGGTCGATGCCACAACTTCTGGTGGTGGAGTTTGGAATGCTAGCTCTTTAACTGGGCTAGTCGATAATCAAGAAGCAACCCTGTATGTTAAGTTAGCAGTAAATGGAGAAGACAAAACAACAAATGGTGAAACTGCTGATGGGCTAAATGCCAGCGCGCAATTCACACTTAAGATGACTTCTGGCGACATGTCAGCCATGAATGGAGCCATGTAGTAAATGAAGACTTTCACCAGAAGTCCGATATCAGCTGCTGTGGTCAAAAGTTCGATGCTAGCAATCGCACTTTTTAGTAGCCCTACTTCCTTTGCAGCTTCGTGCTGCGGAGGGGGAAATCCTAGCTCTATACTTCTGCCTAAGTTCGGCGAAAAAATGGTCGATATCTCATTTGATATTGAAGATTACAACGGATATTGGAATCAAGATGGGGATTACATTGAAGACCCTAAAGGTACTGATCTAAACCAGTATCGATTGAATCTAGGTTATGCCCAGCGCCTGGCTGATAACTGGCAGGCCAATATTATTGTTCCTTATGTTTGGAACGATAACGAATACCCTGGTATTTCCTCTCAAGAACATGCCTTTGGCGATGCTAGCATGAGCTTTTGGTATGAAGCATTTGATCGTGTTACCTGTGTCTATAAAGTAAATACCTTAGCCGACTTAAAGCCTTCGATTTACTTAGGTGGAACCCTCACCCTGCCAACGGGAAGTTCTGCCTATGGCGATAGTGCAGAGAATAGTTTCGAAATTACCGGTCGTGGCATGTACCGTTTTGATACTAACCTAATCATAGAAAAAACAATTTATCCTTACACCTTAATGCTACAAGGCTCTTACGGGAAATATCTAGAGCGCGATGTTAATCAAGAATACGGCAAGCCTGTTGAGCCTTATACTAAGCGCTTAGGAGACCGTAAATTTTTATCTATCTCCGCTGGCTATACGTTCTTTCTAGAAGATTTGGATACCCTAACGCTTACCGCTGCACTTGCCGATTTACGAGAAGATGCGGGAGAAATCGATAAAGAACAAGACCCACAAACTGAAATGAAAAAACAATCATTTTCTCTTACCTCCTCTTATGCCAGCGCTGACTTGCGCTATATTTACAAAGCCACCTGGAGCCACGCCTTTCAAGATGATAATAGAGGCATGAATTTTAGTGTGACTGATATTTTAACTTTAGGTTTTAGTTATGCATTTAATTAAGCGGGTTAGCACTCTCATTGGAACTCTCATTGGTAATCTCGTCTGTATCTTTCTCTTAACGGGTTGCGTAGAAGATTTGAATCCAAACAGTAAGGACCTACGAGAAGATCAAATTCTTACAGCAGAAAATTTTACTGCGATAACGACACTAAATGAGAGCATCATACTCGAAGATGAATTATTAACTCACGATGCCGTCGTTCTATATTTCACCATGTGGTGTTCCCTATGCGATCAGCACATGGATCATATGCGCCGATATATCATTGATGACTACCCTAACGTTCGCTTCCTTATGGTCGACTACGTTTCTGGAAATATCGACCAAGCGCACTCCTCGCAATTAAACAGTGGTTATGCAGATTTAACGGTTTTAGTTGATAATGAAAATGCATTATTAACTTCTTTTAACGCAACGATGGCCTCCGTTATTGTGATCGATGATCAAAATAATATTTTACTTAACGAAGATTATAAAAATGGTTCGCGCCTAATCGACACTTTAAAGGCCCTATAAAATGAAACTCCTTTCTGTAAGCTTACTATTTTTATTTACCAGCATTATGAGCTTGCCGACGCTGGCCAGCATGTCCTACGATAAATTTCCAGCGGACCCCGCTATTATGGCTCCTGATTTTCAGCTGCCTAGCTTATCTGAAGAAAGCATTCGACTATCAGACTACAAGGGCAAAATCGTTTTATTAAACTTTTGGGCAACTTTCTGCGCTCCATGCCGAATGGAGATGCCCTCATTACAAATCCTTTCTGATCAATACCAAGACTCAGACGTCGTTATTATTGCCGTCTCATTAGATGAAGGGCGTAGGCGCGCCATTAAAAAATGGATCAGCAAAATTGGTTTAGAATTTCCTATTGCCCTAGAAGGGGAAACTGCTGGTGATGATTACGAAGTATCTTCCCTACCCGTAACCTTTATCATTGGTAAAGAAGGTCAATTGATTGGCCGCATTCTGGGTGAAAGAAAGTGGGATAGTAGTGAGACCCGTGAATTCATAGAGACACTTTTATCCCAAAGTGAGAATCAAGCACAATGACATAGCGGTTCTGAGTACCTATACTGACAATAAAAACTTTTATTGGATTTATGTATATGCGCTATCTCCTACTGTGCCTCTTATTGCTTTGCCAACCTAGCTTTGCCAATTTTGATTGGTCAGACTATTCATCCTTATTATCTCAGCATGTTATCAAAGCTGAAAAAAGCGGTATCAATGGGCACCTACTCGATTACAAAGGTTTCAGCCAAGACCCTAAATTCACTAGCTTAATAGAGCGTCTAGCGCTATTCGACAGCACAGCATTAGCTGGTAATGAAAAAATAGCCTTCTACCTTAATACATACAATCTACTAGCCATTAAACTAATCGTCGATCACCAGCCTAATAAAAGCATTCGCGATATAGGTACTTGGTTTAGCCCTGTTTGGCAAAAACCTGCTGGGGTTTTAAATGGCAAAGCCGTTAGCCTAGATACCATTGAGCATAAAATCCTACGCAAGATGAACGAGCCAAGAATCCACTTTGCCCTAGTCTGTGCTTCCATGAGCTGCCCAGACTTAAGAACCGAAGCTTACAATAGTAAGGATTTAGACAAACAGCTTGATCAGCAAACCCGTGTCTTTTTAGCCAATAAAGACAAGGGAATTCAAATTAAGGATGAAACTATTTATATCTCAAAAATATTCGATTGGTTTTCTGAGGATTTCAGTAAAGAGAAAGGGCCTCAAGGGGTATTACAGTTTATTGCCCACTATCAGATAGAGGCTGGGCGCTTTTCTAGCTATCAAACTTTAGATTACAACTGGGACTTAAACCAAGTTAAATAAAAAGCATATCTCGCTCAAATAACAGACAAAAAAATACCCCATAAAGTTTATTACTTTATGAGGTTTTTATTTAGCTTAACGGCTATTTACCTAGCGAGCTACTTTACAACTTTTAAAGCAGGTCGTGCCTTAACAGGCTTTTCAGTCTTAGCATCTGACTTCTTAGGCTCTGGAGGCTGATCAGGATCAGGCGCTCCGGCTTCATTACCAAATACCATACCCTGACCATTCTCTTTGGCATAAATCGCCAAGATAGCAACCATAGGCACGTATAGATCAATCGGTACGCCGCCAAAACGAGCATTAAACGACAGACCATCATCATCGATAAGCAATGCTTTCACTGCAGAGGTACTGATATTCAGCACAATCTGACCGTTATTCACATAATCTTCTGGTACTTGAACCCCAGGCAAGCCGGCATCGACTAATACATAGGGTGTACAGTCGTTTTCAAGTATCCATTCATTCAGCGCCCGCATTAAATACGGACGACTTGGTGTCATCGTCTGCATCTCAATTAACCGCGCATTTCCTGCTCAGCTTCTGACAAGCTAGCTTGGAAAGATTCACGATCAAATAAGCGTTCCATATACTGGAATAAAGGCTCAACGGCTTTACCGCTAAGTTCAATCCCCATTGCAGGTAGACGCCATAAAATTGGAGCCATGCAGCAATCAACAATAGAAAATTCTTCACTCATGAAATATGGCTTATCTTTAAAGATAGGCGCAATTGTTATCATGCTTTCGCGTAATTCTTTACGGGCTTTTTCTTTGTCTTTATCTTTTGCGGTTGCAGAACAAATAGTATCAACAAGCACACACCAATCTTTTTCGATGCGGTGTATTAATAAGCGACTTTCCGCACGAGCCACCGGGTAAACAGGCAATAATGGCGGATGAGGAAAACGCTCATCCAAATATTCCATCATTACGTTTGGCTGATATAAAACCAATTCACGATCAACCAATGTCGGCAATGAATTATACGGATTCAAAGTAGCCAAATCTTCTGGCTTGTTATCAGCGTCTACGTCGTGTATTTCTACGGTTACACCTTTTTCAGCCAAAACAATGCGTACACGATGGCTATAATGATCAGTTCCATCCGAATAAAACGTCATTGAAGAACGTTTAGCAACAACACCCATATAATTCCCCAGCTAAATAAATTTTTAACTATTCAAAAACAAATACAGCCCGGACACGTTTCCGCGCCGAGCAGTACAGGTAACTCAACTAATTCTAAGACGAATTAGTGAATGTCTTTCCAATATTCTTTGTTTAACAAGTAAACAGGAATTAGGAAGATCATCAAGAACAACAAGACCCACCAACCAAGACGTTCGCGCTCTAAAGCAACCGGCTCAGACATGTAGACTAAGAAGTTCACCAAATCATACACTAGATTGTCGTATTCTTTTGGAGTTAATTGACCTTCTTCCGCTAGGTATAAAACTTCTTTCGGTTCAGCAAGTTCACAGCTATCAACCATGATCTCAGTACCGGTTAAAGAATCATAACCCGTTGATACTGGTGCACAACCTTTCTTCTGCACACCTTGTAAGTCAGCAAGAACGTGAGGCATGCCCACATCTTTAAATGCGGCATTGTTTACGCCCCAAGGACGGCTAGTATCTTCGTAGAAAGAACGCAGGTAAGTGTACAACCAATCACCACTACCACCACGCACACGAGTTACCAAAGTAAGATCTGGAGGCGTCGCGCCGAACCATTTCTTAGAATCTTCAGTACGCATAGCGATGGTCATCAAATCACCAAAACGCTTACCCGCGAAGTTCAAGTTTTCTTGCATCATTTCTTCAGGAATATCTAAGTCCTTAGCAACACGGTTATAACGACCGTGCTCTAATGAGTGACAACCCATGCAATAGTTCATGAAGGTTTGAGCGCCACGCTGCAAAGATGCAGTATCGCCCAAATCAGTTTTATGTTCGTCTAGGTGAATACCACCACCGGCTGCGTATGAAAGCGAAGAAGCCATCAAAGCGAACAGAGCTATAACTTTTTTCATTCTAGTGGCCTCCAGTAACGCGTTCAGGTACAGGTTTGGTTTTTTCCATACGAGTATAGAAAGGCATCAGTAGGAAGTAACCGAAGTAGAAAGCAGTTAACCAACGAGCCAAAGTCGTATTATTGATCAAACCTAGGAAATAACCGTCTGAAGGTTGAGTTCCTAACCAAGTCAAAATAGCGAATGCAACACCAAACACAGGAATCAATGTTTTACTGATCATTCCCTTGTAACGAATACTCTTAACAGGGCTCTTATCTAACCAAGGTAGTACGAACAAAATTGCGATCGCAGCACCCATTGCAATAACACCTAATAACTTATCAGGGATCGCACGTAAGATGGTATAGAAAGCACCGAAGTACCATACCGGAGCAATGTGCTCAGGAGTCTTAAGACCGTTAGCAGGTTCGAAGTTCGCATATTCCAGCATGAAACCGCCACCCATTGGGAAGAAGAACATCACCGAACAGAAAACCATCAAGAACACTACGATACCGACCATGTCATGGACAGTGTAGAAAGGGTGGAAAGGAATGCCGTCTAGTGGTACGCCGTTTTCATCTTTGTGTTTCTTAATATCAACGCCATCTGGGTTATTAGAGCCTACTTCGTGCAATGCTAATAAGTGCAAAACAACCAAAGCAACAATCACTAAAGGAACAGCAATGACATGCAAAGCGAAGAAACGGTTTAGTGTAGCGCCTGAAATCAGGAAGTCACCACGAATCCAAGTTGTTAAGTCATCACCAATTACTGGGATAGCACCGAACAAAGAGATAATTACCTGCGCACCCCAATAAGACATCTGACCCCATGGTAATACATACCCCATGAAAGCTTCGGCCATAAGTGCTAAATAGATACCCATACCGAACAACCAGATAAGCTCACGAGGCTTCTGATAAGAACCGTACAATAACGCACGCATCATGTGTAGGTAGATAGCAATAAAGAAGAAAGTAGCACCAGTAGAGTGCATATAACGCAACAACCAACCCCATTCAACATCACGCATGATGTATTCAACAGAAGCGAAAGCTTGATCAGCGCTTGGCGTGAAGTTCATCGTCAACCAAATACCCGTTAGGATTTGGTTTACTAGCATAATCATCGACAATACGCCGAAGAAATACCAGAAGTTGAAGTTCTTTGGCGCATAGTACTTAGACATATGCTTTTCGTAAGTCACGGTTACTGGTAGACGATCGTCAATCCAGCCCATGATTGGATTTTTCTGCTGGCTCATTATGCAGTCTCCTCATCAATACCGATAACTAGGGTATCACCGTCAAGTGTGTAAGGAGGTACAAGCAAGTTATCACCTGCTGGAGAACCGTTAAATACACGGCCAGACATGTCGAAGCGAGAACCGTGACAAGGACAGAAGAAACCACCCTTCCAGTTTGCATCAAATGGCTCTGGCTTAACTTCAGCATAGAACTTCGGCGCACACCCTAGGTGAGTACAAACACCTAGTAGAACCAATAATTCAGGTTCGCGAGAACGCTGCAAGTTATCTGCATAAGCTGGCTGTTGAGCTTTATTGCCATTTTCAGGATCTTTCAAGCTATCATTCAAGCCTGCAAGCATACCCAGTACTTCTTCAGTACGGCGTACAACATACACAGGCTTGCCACGCCATTCGGCGGTCAGCATAGCACCAGGTTCTAATTTACTAATGTCTACTTTAGCAGGTGCACCAGCAGCTTTTGCTTTCTCGCTAGGATTCCATGAAGCAAGGAATGGAACAGCAACAAAGCCGGCGCCTACAGCACCAACAGCAGCGGTCGAACCCAGGAGTAGCAGACGTCGACTGTTATTCACGCCGTCTTGACTCATCACCTATTCTCCCATCATTATAATTTTTTGGCTTAACGCAGTATAGCCCGTAATCACATACGAGCCTGCGCTAGCATCAGCTAGATCTATAAAGCGGCGCACATAGTAATGAAAATGCGCCCGCCTGACAACTAAAAACCCCAATAGAGCAGGGGCTTTAGGTAAAAAAAAACGCCCAATGCATAAGCATTGAGCGTTTCTTGATGTAGCGCAAGTTTGATCTTAACGCTTGCTGAACTGTGGCTTCTTACGTGCTTTACGTAGGCCAACTTTCTTACGTTCAACTTCACGAGCATCACGAGTAACATAACCCGCTGCACGAAGAGCAGGACGAAGTGTTTCGTCATACTGCATCAAAGCACGTGTAATGCCGTGACGAATCGCGCCAGCTTGACCGCTACCGCCGCCGCCTTTTACGTTTACGATCACGTCAAACTGACCTAAGCTTTCAGTCAACTCTAAAGGCTGACGTACAACCATACGTGCAGTCTCACGGCCGAAGTAAACTTCGATAGATTTTTTATTGATCTGGATAGTGCCTGTTCCTGGACGCAAGAAAACGCGTGCAGTTGAGGTCTTACGACGGCCAGTACCGTAATATTGAGTAGCTGCCATATCTTATCCGTTGATCTCTAAAGTTTGTGGCTGTTGAGCTGCGTGTGGATGCTCAGAACCAGCATACACTTTAAGCTTACGATACATATCACGACCTAAAGGATTCTTTGGAAGCATACCTTTAACTGCCTGTTCGATAATCATCTCAGGCTTGTGATCAAGTAATTTGTCAAAAGAGATAGAACGTAAGCCACCTGGGTAACCAGTGTGACGATAATACATTTTATCAGTCGTCTTTTTACCTGTTACACGAATTTTATCCGCGTTGATAACAACGATGTAATCGCCAGTATCTACGTGAGGAGTATATTCAGGCTTATGCTTGCCTTTTAGGCGAAGAGCGATCTCAGTTGCCAAACGCCCCAGAGTCTGCTCGGCTGCATCAACTATAAACCACTCGCGTTGTACGCTTTCTGGTTTTGCACTATAAGTTTTCATTAATTTCTCGCCTTTCTAGGGCTTTGCAATCTTAAAAAAGAGGCGAAATTCTACACAAGTAGAAGCCACCGCGCAAGCCCAATTTACGAAGTTACAAATTCACAATGCCTTTATAAAGCTCAGGGGGACGGGGCGAGCTAAAATTAAAGCATTGTATTAATATTTTTCAGGCTGATGAAATCTCACCAGACCCCAAATTAAAGTCAGGAGAGCGACCATAATGTCTAACAAAATAGCCAGTGCCATAGCACTAGAGCTTTCTTCCTGATTGCTGTAGCCCAATACTTGGCCTACATAAAAGCTTATTCCACTAGCTAAAAAACCAATCAATATTGCAGCGATTAAATAATAGCCTTTGGCATCATCTAAAGTCAGCTGACAAGTATTCACTCGTTGTTGGAAAAAGCGGTACGCACCATAACAGATTAATCCTGTTGTGGATATTGAAATTATAAAATAAGCGATCATATTGTATTCATCCTGAACATTAAAACCAAAAACAAGAGCCTTACCTCATCGGCTCAGCCCCTGTCACAAGGTTAGTTCAGAATGTCAGTTACGCTAGCAACCCCACATCTTGCTACTATAAAATCAATGCTCCCGAGTCGAGCTAAACTCTACTTCAGGAAAGCGATCTTGAGTTAAGCTCAGATTGACTCGAGTTGGCGCGATATACGTTAAATGACCACCGCCATCTAGCGCTAAATTATCAGCAGCCTTGCGTTTAAACTCGGTAAAGACCTTCTCGTCATCGCAATAAACCCAGCGCGCGGTACTGACGCTAATAGGCTCATAAATGCACTCAACTTTATACTCGTCGCGTAAACGCTGCTGCACAACATCAAACTGAAGCACACCTACTGCTCCGAGAATCAGATCGTTATTATTCAACGGCATAAATAACTGCGTTGCACCCTCTTCTGATAGCTGCTGCAAACCTTTTTGCAACTGCTTCATTTTAAGAGGGTCTTTTAAGCGTACGCGCTTAAATAATTCTGGAGCAAAGTGAGGAATACCGGTAAAACGAAGATCTTCGCCTTGAGTGAAAGTATCACCAATCTGAATCGTACCGTGGTTATGCAGGCCGATAATCTCACCAGAAATTGCCTCCTCAACGTTAGTTCTATCACCTGCCAAGAATGTCACCGCATCAGCAACTTTAATATCTTTGCCTAAACGAGAATGCTTCATTTTCATGCCACGGCTGTAGGTGCCAGAACAAATGCGCATAAAAGCAATACGATCTCGGTGCTTAGGATCCATATTGGCTTGGATTTTAAAGATAAAACCACTGAATTTTTCATCTTCTGGCTTAACCGTTACCTCACCCGCCTGGCGAGGAATTGGTGCCGGTGCCCACTCAACAAAGTAATTCAACATCTCACGAATACCAAAATTCGCCAATGCAGTACCAAAGAAAACTGGGGTCATTTCACCCGCTAGGTACTCTTCTAAGTTGAACTCGTAGCTGCCACCACGGACTAGTTCAACCTCTTCGATAAGTTCCTCAACCAGGTCCGCGCCAAGCTCTGCTCGCGCCTCTTCGGTATCAAGCCCTTTAATCTGTACATCTTCAGGAACAATGCTCGCTTGCCCTGGCTGAATCAAGTGCACAGTATCGGTATACAGGTTGTAGACACCACGAAATGCCTTACCCATACCGATAGGCCAAGTAATAGGAGCACATTTAATTTTAAGTACTGACTCAACTTCGTCTAAAACATCAATTTGATCGCGCACCTCGCGATCCATTTTATTAACGAAAGTGAAGATAGGAGTATCACGCAGGCGGCAAACATCCATCAGTTTAATAGTTCGATCCTCTACCCCCTTCGCACCATCGATCACCATTAATACGGAATCAACGGCCGTTAATGTGCGATAAGTATCTTCCGAGAAATCTTCGTGCCCTGGTGTATCGAGTAAATTAACCATGCGGTCGTTATACGGAAACTGCATCACAGAAGTGGTAATCGAAATACCACGATCCTGCTCCATCTTCATCCAATCCGAGGTTGCCATACGGCCAGTTTTTCTACCTTTCACCGTACCCGCTAATTGAATAGCATTACCTAATAATAAAAGTTTCTCGGTGATGGTGGTTTTACCCGCATCAGGGTGGGAAATAATGCCGAATGTGCGACGTTTTCCAACTTCTTCTGCAAACTGACTCATTTTGCGCTTAGCCTATGATATGGATCAAAAGCAGCATTATACAGAATACTCACCAACACCGTATAATAATGAACGTGCAATCTACGAGTCTTATGTAATTTATGCAAAATCCTGCGTTATCTAGCCTTAATAGCAACCTAACTTTTATCATTGCGCGCTTAACAGCCTTACGCTCAATAATTGTAATCCTATTATTGATGTTTATTACTTATCTGCAATTGAACAATTTTGATCCTGAACCTGCAGCATGGTTTATTCTTGCAGGCTATTTCCCCCTATTATTCGCAGGCTTTCTACAAAGCCGAAAAGGTCTTAATCCTAATCACCTAGCTCTACACTTGATCATGGAAGTCCAGCTCATCACTCTATTTTTATATTTTACTGGCGGTGCAGGCAATCCATTAATCTCTTACTTTTTAGTTTTGATTGTCATCGCAGCGTACAACCTAAATAAGCTTTGGGTTTGGCTAATCGCTTGCGCCTGCATTATTGACTACAGCCTGTTAACGCAATTTTATCAACCACTAGAATTATCCATGCCAAGCCATCACTTAGCGGGCAGCGGCCATGATCAAGGCTATCTAATTCTTTGGCACTTAGCGGGAATGTGGTTAACCTTTGTTGTCAGTGCTATCGCTCTCAGCTTATTAATTCCAGCACTCATGGAAACCACCGTTAAAAAACGCCAGCAATTGACAGAACTTCGAGAGAAACAACTAAAAAACGAGCAACTCATCGGCATAGCAACCCTAGCAGCGGGCACCGCTCATGAAATGGGCACTCCACTTATGACGATGGAAATGTTACTCAATGATAGCCTAGAGCATGAAGTGCCTCTCAATCAGCAAGATAGAGAATTGCTACACCAACAAGTTATGATCTGCCGCCAAGCACTGCAACGATTAGCCCTTGCTGGCAGAGATATAAATACAAATGACGAATATATTAATGCAGATCAGTGGTTAAGCAGTTTATTACATCGCTGGCGCCTAAGTCAGCCCAATGCACTTTGGTCAAATAAAGGCTTTGAGCACAAGGCGAATATTCGAAAATCCCCACTACTCGATCAAGCATTATTAAACTTGCTCGATAATGCGACCCAAGCAGGTAAGGAAACAATTGAACTGTCGAGCAAAGTTACTACACAGCAATGGCAACTCACCATTCACCAGCCCGACCCCCAAGCAGCGCAACACATTCAACAAGAACATCTATTTAATAGCCAGAAAGAGCACGGTATTGGTTTGGGCTTATATTTAAGCAATGCTAGTATTGAGCAATTCAATGGCCAGGTTCATCTTGCAGCCAATCACGACGGGTCAACCAGCTGTATCATCAGCCTTCCTTGCAGAGACGATATATAATGGACAAGCCTGAAAACAGTGCCAATAAACGTATTTTAATTATTGATGATGAAGAGCATTTCGCTCAAGTTTTAAGTCGCAGCCTCTCCCGACTTGGCCATTATACGGTTTGTGCCAATAATGCAGAACAAGCAATTTCTGCCATTACTCAAGATTCTTTTGATTGGATTAGTTTGGATTTAAGATTGGGTCAAGATTCAGGATTAACTTTAATTAGCCAATTGCAATCTCACGCTCAGGAATCACGCATCGTAATACTTACTGGTTTTGCCAGCATCCCCACCGCTGTGGAAGCTATAAAACTAGGGGCATTCAATTACCTGCACAAACCAGCAACCGTAAAAGAACTATTACATGCTTTTGAAGATGGCAGCGAAGAAGAAGCCGTTATTGAAGCCAGTCCAATGTCGGTAGAAAGGCTAGAGTGGGAGCACATTCAGCGAGTTCTACATGAGAACGAGGGTAATGTTTCTTCTACTGCACGAGTTTTAGGTATGCATAGAAGAACTCTACAAAGAAAGCTGCAAAAACACCCAAGTAGAAATTAGAGAATAGTATTAATTACAAATAACACGCGAGTAAAATCGCATTTTCTCGACCTTGCTGGCAGGGGTAGTAATTATTTCGTACACCAACTTCATTAAAACCAAATTGGTGATACATAGTAAAAGCAGGGCGGTTAGATTCACGCACTTCTAGAAAAACCTCTATACAGTTTTTACTCTCAGCATATTGCAAGAGATTAGCCATCAGCTGATGGCCAATCCTCTGACGTTGAGCCTTCGGAGAAACCGCAATATTCAATACGCTGGCTTCATCAACCACCGTACTTAAAATTGCATGCCCTAATATTTCGCCAGCATTCTCACCATCGGATTCCGCTTCAAAAACAACACAATAATGGCGCTTCTGATTACTTTCCATAATAGAAGCAGACCAAGGAAAATCATAAGCAGCCTTTTCATTGATCATTACGGCAGCAAGATCTTCCTCCTGCATTAAACGTATAGACATAGATATTAAGAAACCGTCATCGAAGGGAGGTTTTGCAAGGCTAACCACAGTTGCTTTTTACCAGTAGAGCAATACAAATTGGCAGCATAATTAACAGAAAACAAGGGTTTCGAGGCAACCTTAGATAACCACTCAAGACTTGAGCTATCCATCGCAACCCAACCGCGAGCACCTTGACCACTCATAAATTCCCACTGAGCAGTTAGCGCACGTAAAGCCACTGCCATAGTTTGATCTTCAGTACTGCCTTCGATATAGGGCCATTTAAACTGAGAATAATTTGCCTGTGGAACTGCATTACCTAATAGAGAATAACTAACTGCAGTCTGAAAGGTATTATCCCTGCGTTCAAATGGCTTGCTCGCAACCCATAAAATCCCACAAGGCCATAAAGCAAAATGCAGTTCAAAATTTGGGACGGTTAAATCAACAATAGCAGCAACATCTTCGTCAGCAGTCGCTACGCCCTCGACTTGAGCTGAGGGTTTATCTTGATCTGGCACCTGCTGAGATATCGCCACAGAATTATCTTGGAGGCTATTTGTTTTAGTAGCAGGCGCTGGCTTAGCGTACACCTCACCTAAACCCATACCAGCCAACAAGTCTGCCGCATGACCTGCTTGAACTGGAGCCCCAACAGCTTCAGATTGGGCCTTATCAGCAGCAGAATCTGCTAACCAGCTAGGTTCCGCAGCATTATCCAAAGCCTGACGAGGCATCCATAGCTGGATCCCCATCGCTTGTAAATACTCAATCCGCTGCTGCTCTAACATAGCTTGATATCAAATATATAAGCCCGAAAGCTTATACACCTTCTGTTTGAGGGTGTTGACGCGAGCTATCGTCCATCAACATATTTAATGCACAAATATAGGCTTTCGCTGAAGCCGTTACGATATCGGTATCAGCGCCACTGCCGTTTACTATGCGGCCGCCTTTTTCCAAGCGTACAGTTACTTCGCCCTGCGAATCCGTACCCTCAGTAATAGCATTGACAGAATAAAGCTGTAAATTAACTTTCGAATCTACAATTTGTTCTATTGCTTTAAAAGCAGCATCCACAGGACCACTGCCATCAGCTTTTGCTTTTTGCTCAGTACCATCCATATTCAGTACAACTTCAGAAGTAGGCGTTTCACCTGTCTGACTGTGGGCTGATAAAGAAACTAATTTAAAGCGCTCTAAAGCAGTTTTTGCATTACTATCTGAGACCAACGCTTGTAAATCTTCATCGAAGATTTCATGCTTTTTATCGGCTAATTCTTTAAAGCGAGTAAAAGCATTGTTTAATGCTTCATCAGTATCAAAAGCAACACCCAGCTCTTCTAAACGACTACGAAATGCAGCACGACCCGAGTGCTTACCCATAATCATTTTATTAGCACCCCAGCCTACATCTTCTGCCTTCATTATTTCGTAGGTTTCACGATGCTTTAAAACGCCATCTTGGTGAATCCCTGATTCATGAGCAAAAGCGTTCGCCCCAACAATTGCCTTATTAGGCTGCACAGGGAAACCTGTAATTGATGAAACCAAGCGAGAAGTCGGTACGATGTGGGTTGCATCAATAGCCGTAGAAATATTAAATAAATCATGACGAGTACGAGTCGCCATAACTAATTCTTCGAGGGATGCATTACCTGCACGCTCACCCAAACCATTAATAGTACATTCTACCTGACGTGCGCCATTAGCAACCGCTGATAATGAGTTAGCAACAGCTAAACCCAAATCGTTATGACAATGAACAGAGAAGATTGCTTTATCAGCATTTGGAATTCGTCCAATCAACGTTTTAATCGTTGCACCAAACTCTTCAGGAATAGCATAGCCAACAGTATCAGGAATATTAATCGTGCGTGCGCCTGCATCAATAGCCGCTTCAATAATGCGACATAAAAAATCGATTTCAGAACGACCAGCATCCTCACAAGAGAATTCTACGTCATCAACAAAATTGCGCGCTTTTTTAACCGCGTAAACAGCACGCTCAATAACTTGATCAGGCTCCATACGCAATTTGTGCTGCATATGAATTGGAGACGTCGCGATAAAGGTATGGATACGCGCCATCTTAGCTTTTTTAAGTGCTTCAGCAGCATGCTCGATATCGCGATCAATTGCTCTAGCCAAACTACAAATTCGACTATCTTTCACATTTTCAGCAACAGCCTGGATCGCTTCAAAGTCGCCAGGACTAGCAGCAGCGAAACCTGCTTCAATAACATCAACCTTCATTTTTTCGAGGGCTTTACCGATACGGATTTTTTCATCTTTTGTCATTGATGCGCCAGGGCTTTGCTCGCCGTCACGCATAGTCGTATCAAATATGATTAAGTTATCTTGGCTCATTAAAGGCTCCACTACTTCAAGCTACACACCCTGAGAAATCCGCTCAGAGCTGGGAATAATTATTGTGTTAATTATGACATAGCTGGTTTCAAAGCGCTCGTTTTGAGTGAGGGGATGATGGGTTGGATTTTAGTGGGCTGGTGATTGCTTATTTGGCAATTGGAGTGGGGAATATATTAGAGCTGAGTAAGGAAAATAGTACGTTTTCTGATTAACCGATAAGCCGTGTTATTTTTATTTATTGGTAGACTTTAATCTGGAGTACTGTCTGCTGGGATGCATCCGTTGATTGCTTTTGGGGACGTTCACGCAGCAGGGAGCGAAGCGGCGTGAATACCTGCAACGACT
>ERZ1027231.92-NODE-92-length-53942-cov-56.693655_pt1 | contig 53942 bp, 45 predicted proteins | sample MGYA00520866_ERZ1027231 | MGnify/ENA primary metagenome ERZ1027231 (study PRJEB33311, sample SAMEA4378411) | marine metagenome | biome: Marine biome; feature: Fjord; material: Water | collected 2014-07-20T08:00:00Z/2014-07-... | depth 75 m ...
AGGACATTACTAAACTTCACTCTCTAATAAATAATGAGAAGCCCGTTACGAAAGTGACGGGATTTTTGCTGTCTGGGATTCAAAGCAATGACGAATAAGCGCGAATAAATTCCCGCCTACAGTAGGCGGGATTTCAATCGTAAGCGTGGTTGTAATTGTAGGCGGGATTTCAATCGCGCAAGATAATAAGCGTGTGGGTGTTTTTCTCTTTATGTGAGCGTAGGACATTACTAAACTTCACTCTCTAATAAATAATGAGAAGCCCGTTACGAAAGTGACGGGATTTTTGCTGTCTGGGATTCAAAGCAATGACGAATAAGCGCGAATAAATTCCCGCCTACTGTAGGCGGGATTTTAATCGCGCAAGATAATAGCGCTGTAATAAGCGCGTGTGTATTTTTCTTTTTATATGAGCTGTCAAAAGCCTATTTAAAGAAAGCCGTAGCTCACGCTACGATTTTTTGCTTTCTCGCTTTTGAACAATCTATCTATAGAAGGTGTCCACTGATTTTGGGTAACACTGAGCCCTTACGCAGAGGGCAGTGTGATTCAGCTTACAAGTTCATATGAACATGGACATTGCTTAATATCTGTTAGTAGAAGAGTACACATAATTGTCAAAATGTTTACTGATCACTGTCTAAATAAATATATACTTAATAAAGTTACTTTTAAACAGGAACTAAGTGCAAAAAAACATTGTTTTATAATGGGTTACTTTGCCAAGGTGAAATTATTTTGAGAATATATATTCATTTTACTTGCTTAGTTATGCTAAATAGTAATAGTATATGAGAAATAAGCTGTTTGTATTACAGACGCTATAAGTTAATGTGAGTTGGTTAATAAATTGTGGTTTACTCCCTAAGCAACAAATTAATAACTGCATACTTATTGGTAAACCTGATCTGTCAATCATTTACCGCAAGTGTCCATTGCCGGAGTAGGCTTGCCTACTCCGGCATTTTTCTTTCTAGCTTTTAATTTTGCTTGGTGAAAGAAAAAGTCCACTAATAACATTATCCATAAAGTTTAATTGACGTTAGTTTGTCTAATTACTTGTTATCAATTGCTCAGCATTTATCGTTCTCCCTTGAATTTCAAATCCCCAACCCCACATACTTTCTAACAACTTTTACAAAAGTATATTTTATTCTTTTACAGGAGATATTTTAGATGTCTGAAGCTAATCAAGTAGAAACTCATGGGTTTCAAACCGAAGTAAAACAACTATTACAATTAATGATCCACTCACTATATTCAAATAAAGAAATATTTTTGCGTGAGTTAGTATCAAATGCTGCGGATGCTGCAGATAAACTTCGCTTTAAGGCATTATCAGACAATGCTCTTTATGAGAATGATGGTGATTTACGTGTTCGCGTTAGTTGTGATAAAGCAAACAACACGGTGACTATTTCAGATAATGGCGTAGGTATGAACCAAGAAGATGTTATTGAGCATCTTGGTACTATTGCTAAGTCAGGTACTGCTGAGTTCTTCTCACAATTATCAGGTGATCAAGCATCCGACTCACAACTTATCGGCCAATTTGGTGTTGGTTTTTATTCTGCATTTATCGTTGCAGATAAAGTAACTGTTCGCACGCGTAAAGCAGGTGATAGTGCCACAGATGGTGTGGAGTGGATAAGTGCAGGTGAAGGCGAATTCACTACGGCTAAAATTGAAAAGGCTAATCGCGGTACTGATATTATCCTTCATTTGAAAGAAGATGAATCTGAATATGCTGATGATTGGCGCTTAAAGTCTATCGTGACTAAATACTCAGATCACATTTCAGTTTCCGTTGAGATGTTAACAGCTGAAGTGCCTGCTGTAGCGGCCGTTGAAGAAGTTAAAGATAACGAAGGAAAAGTAACTGTTCCTGCTGTGGAAGCCATCGATGCGGTTCCTGCATTATGGGAAGCTGTCAATAAGGCTACTGCTTTGTGGACACGTGAAAAAGCAGATGTTACCGAAGAAGAGTATAAAGAGTTCTATAAACATGTTTCTCATGACTTTGGCGACCCACTTTTATGGGAACATAACAAAGTTGAAGGTAAAACCGAATACACTTCTCTTTTGTACGTACCGAGCAAAGCACCATTTGATATGTACAACCGTGAAAAACAGCATGGATTGAAATTGTTTGTACAGCGTGTATTCATTATGGATGATGCTGAACAGTTCATGCCGACTTATTTACGTTTTGTAAAAGGTCTTTTAGATTCTAACGATTTGCCATTGAACGTTTCTCGTGAAATATTACAAGATAACAAGATCACTCAAGCAATTCGTAAAGGCTGTACCAAACGTGTTTTAAAAATGCTTGAGAAATTAGGGAATAAAGATGCTGATAAGTATCAAGGCTTTTGGGATGAATTTGGTCAAGTATTAAAAGAAGGTCCAGCTGAAGATCAAGCAAATAAAGAGCAAGTTGCTGGTTTATTACGCTTTGCTTCTACCCAAGAAGATTCGGCTACACAAAATGTATCTTTAGCCTCATATATTGAACGTATGAAAGAAGGCCAGGACAAAATTTATTTTGTTGTTGCTGATAGCTTTGAAGCGGCTAAAAACAGCCCTCATCTAGAAGTTTTCCGTAAAAAGGGCATTGAAGTATTACTAATGTCAGATCGCATTGATGAGTGGTTAGTAAGTCATTTAACCGAGTTTGATGGTAAGCAATTACAGTCAGTTACTCGTGGCGGACTAGATCTTGGCGATATGGATGATGCAGAAACTAAAGAAGCTCAAGAGAAACTTGAGAAAGAATATGATTCTGTTGTTAAACGCATTAAAACGAGCTTAGAAGGCAAAGTTAAAGAAGTTAAGCTATCTCAACGTTTAACTGATTCTCCTGCCTGTATCGTTGCTGATGAAGATGATATGAGCAGCCAAATGGCTAAGTTAATGGCATCGGTTGGTCAAGAAGTACCTGATACTTTACCTATCTTTGAAATTAATGGTGAGCATGCATTGGTTAAGCATGTTGCAGATGAGCAAGATGATGAAATGTTCAACCAATGGGTTGAAGTTTTGTTTGAACAAGCAATGTTGGCTGAACGTGGTAGTTTAAAAGATCCAGCCAGTTTTGTTTCACGCTTGAATAAATTAATGTTAGGTCTTACTAAGTAGAATATACAATTTAAATGTAATATTTAGCTAGTACTTTAGTCTTAAAAAGGAGGGTTTCATGCATGAAACACCTCCTTTTTTGATCAATCGAGCCTTTCACCACTTGTTTGCACATAGCCTAACTTGTATAGTGTCAGCCGACTTATTTATAAAGATTAGAAATATTACCTTTGCTCGATCAAATGAATATTTATGCTATCGAGCAAAGGTAATATTTACTTCCACACTTCAACCATCAATTAAGGTTACATAATATGCGCATTGTTTTATTGGGTGCTCCAGGCGCTGGTAAAGGCACACAAGCACAATTTTTAATGGCTAAATTTGGTATTCCACAAATCTCAACAGGCGATATGCTTCGTGCTGCTATTAAGGCAGGTTCGGAGCTAGGTATAAAAGCCAAAGCCGTAATGGATGCTGGACAATTAGTTTCTGACGATTTAATTATCGGACTAGTTAAAGAGCGAGTAGCTCAAGAAGATTGTAAAGCTGGCTTTTTGCTTGATGGCTTTCCTCGTACTATTCCACAAGCGGACGCAATGAAAGAAAGTGGTATCGTTGTTGACCACGTGCTTGAATTTGATGTACCGGATGAAGTGATCGTTGAACGTATGGCTGGTCGTCGTGTTCATTCTGGTTCAGGTCGTGTTTATCACCTTGTTTACAACCCACCAAAGGTTGAAGGTAAAGACGATGTAAGTGGCGATGATTTATCTATTCGTCCAGATGATGAAGAAGCTACAGTACGCAAACGTTTAGCTATCTATCACGAGCAAACTAAGCCATTGGTAGATTTCTATCAATTAGAAGCTAAATCAGGTAACTGCAGTTACTTAACTGTTGATGGCACTCAAGCTGTTGAAAAAGTTAACGAGCTGTTATCAACTCAATTAGCTTAAGTTATAGTCATTAGCTCATAAAAAAAACTCGCGTTTGCGAGTTTTTTTATGTCCATTATTTATTCGCTGCAGTCGCGGATCATGGCAATATGCGGTATGTCATCTTCCAAGTACATTTCTGATACTTGAGTGAAGCCATATTGCTTATAATAGGCTTTTAAATGTTGCTGTGCTGAGATCTTAATACTTTCATTAGGAAAACGTTGCTGACACTGCGATATACCTTCTGACATCAGCTCATGCCCTAATCCAGCACCTCTTGCTTGAAATGCAGTAACCACTCGGCCAATACTAATGTGATCAGGGTAACTTTGCCCCTTAGGTAATATTCGTAAATAGGCTACAAGCTGATCTTCTTGATATCCCAACAAGTGTAGCGTATCAGGATGCCGGTCTAAAAGATCTCTGTCACTATCCAAATCGGGATAGAAACAGGTTTGTTCAACAACAAAAATATCAACACGTAGTTTTAGTACATCATATAATTGGTTAAGTGAGAGTTCTGTAAATTTCTTCGCTTGCCAAGTCGTTTTTATCGTCATAATTATTTAATATTTAAAATTTTTAGGGAACCATAATACTTATGATTACTAAGGTAGTCTTTGATTTCTCGCTTGTATTCTCTCATGCACAGCTCGGGAAACTCGTCCGCTGTGACTTTATTTAATGAGCAAGAATCTAAAAAGAGTAGGTAGCCAAGCGGTAAATATCTTGGATTAAAGTTGCATTGATAAATCGTCGATCTCACTTGGCTGGCATTATAGAAATTTTGCTCGCCATAACGTTGCTGAAGTTTAGGTAATAGTTGATTACCGTATTTTTTTATTGCTCTTCGTTTTAACATCGATATTTTTTAGCCGCTAATTATTATACTGAAATATGAATATGATTAACCATTATTGTGAACAATGCTTTAGCTTGATTAAATAATTTCATTCGCCAGCATGGTACTACATGTGAGGAATGAAATCGATCACGTTTCAGGGGTTGATGATGATGATTTTATTAGTATCAATAAAGAAACCCGCTTGTTGGTAAGCTTTAACAATAGCGCCATGGGAGCGGAGTATTTTAAGCCCTTTGTTCATAGCAGTAAAAGCTTCTTGCCCTTTAAGATGTCTTTTACTTATAACAAAATGACGAGAGTCTTTAAGTACGACGCCAATATTTTTAACAGGCACCAAATGTACTTTATTCATAATAAAGCTTCGGTCTGGAGTAGGGTTAAATGGCATTAAAATGAAGTCGATCCATTCTATGTCCACCATACGTACCATAGATAACCAAGAATCTTCCCTTGTTAGACTTTTAAGGGGTAACAGCTCAAGTGTTTTCCAATCAGTTTTCCATTTAGGAGTCGACACAGAGGTGAGGTGTTTGAAATCATCTAATTTCTTTAGAGAGAGCGTTTTTTCATTTGTAGGGCTGGTGTATATGCCTGCAATGTACTCACCATTTCGTATTACTTCGTCAGAAATATATACCCAAACTACTTGAAGATGCAGGTTTCAGCTGGAATTAGAAACGTCTTATAGGCAAGGCATTGATTGAAGAGAATGGTTGTTCCCTTGTCGAAATCAATAACGTAGCATAAAACGTTTATAAACCAGCCCTGTGGGGACGTCTGAGTAATTCATGTTCTTCGTTGCCTCACTTGTTAAGGGAACAACCATTAATAAAGTGAGGCGTCTTGCTCATGAATCGCTCAGGCGTCCTGAAACACGTATCTTCAAGTAGTTTGGGTATAAAGCTTATCAAAGAGAGGAAGTGCATCTTGTTGCCAGTAGGAATCAAAGCTAATAAGCAATTGGCCATTTTGTAGCAACTTAGTATTACGAAAATTAACCTTACCTGGTGCATAAGTGAAACTATGCTTAAAGCCACCAAGTTTTAGTGCTTGTTGCGCAATAATCATATCGACGACATCACGGCGAATGTTTTCACCGGAAAAGTTATTGATTAAGCTAATATCCCTATCATCAACAAATTGTAGATAGTCAATGTAGACATCATCTTGAATATATATGAGAACGCTATCTTCTTTAGCATGTGCAAATTGTGTGATGCAAAAAAGTCTAAAGAAGAGTAGTGCTTTAATTGTTAACGCTCGATATGAGCGAGAAAATGAGTTTTCAAAAGCGAACGCCTTCTAATTAAAACCTACTTCACAGGTGTTAGAATAAAGGCATCCTTGTTTTATAAAGATAACAAGGATGCTAGTGATTTGTAAAGTAGCTTAACCGTTCATTAACACCGAAGAGGACTATTTGTTATGGCGTGTTTGCAGTACTTCCATAACCTCACTGAGTTCAATTTTTTGATCGGCAAGAAGCACTAAGGTGTGATAGAACAAATCAGCACATTCACCTAGTAAGTCTTCTTTAGTTTCAGCGACAGCAGCAAGTGCTACTTCAACACCTTCTTCACCGACCTTTTGAGCCATTTTAGTGGTACCGCGAGAGAATAAGTGAGCCGTGTAACTCTCTTTTGGATCATCATCTTTGCGCTGTTGAATTACTTGCTCAAGTTGGCTAAGAAAGTTTTGTTGAGTAAGCTTTTGTTCAGGGAAACAAGATTCAGTTCCTAGGTGACAACTTGGACCAATAGGCTGACAAGCTATAAGTAAACTATCGTTGTCGCAATCAGTTAATACTTGTTTTACTTCTAGGAAGTTGCCCGAAGTTTCACCCTTAATCCAAAGCGCTTGTTTTGAGCGGCTAAAAAAGGTTGCCTTGCCCGTTGTCAAGGTTGCTTCTAAAGAGGCTTGGTTCATATAACCTTGCATTAATACAGCGCCTGTTGATGCATGCTGAATAATAGCAGGAATAAGATTATCCATTTTCTGCCATGCCAAATCATTTATATTATCATTAGTTACTAACATGGTCTTACCTCAATATTTTGTTCTTTTAAGTAGGTTTTTAAATCGTTAATCGGAATAATACCTTTATGGAAAACAGATGCGGCGAGTGCACCATCAACATCGGCTTGTTGATAAACATCTCTGAAATGTTCAATAGTACCAGCACCACCAGACGCAATTAAAGGCACACTACATTTTGCTCTAGCCTGTTTCAACTGTTCAATATCGTAACCTTGACGAACACCATCTTGGTTCATGCAATTTAATACTATTTCGCCAGCACCTAAGCTAACTACTTTTTCAATCCAGTCGAATGTATTCCAACCCGTTTGTTGAGTGCGTTTTTCATCACCGGTAAATTGATATACCTGATATTCATTAGTATCTTTGTTATAAAAGCTATCAATACCTACGACGATACACTGCTGACCAAATACATCTGCTAAACGTGTTATTAAGTCGGGATCTCGCAATGCAGGGGAGTTGATACTAATTTTATCAGCGCCCATCATTAAAATCTCTTTGGCGTCGTCTTCACTTTTAATACCGCCAGCAACACAGAAAGGAATATCAATAACTTCTGCGATACGACTTACCCAGCTTTTATCAACCACGCGCCCATCACTACTTGCTGTAATATCATAAAAAACTAATTCATCTGCACCCGCTTCCGCATATTGTTTTGCTAAGGGAACGATATCACCAATAATTTCATGATTGCGAAATTGTACCCCTTTTACTACCTTTCCATCACGTACATCAAGACAAGGAATGATTCTTCTGGCTAACATTATTTATCACCTATCTTGCTTGCTGAAGTTGTTGGCCAACAAGCGATTGCTTCTTCGAGGGTGAATTTACCTTCTAACAATGAACGACCCAAAATCACGCCGCTAACACCCGTTGGGATAAGGGCTTTGATATCAGCTAAGCTACCGATGCCGCCTGAAGCTTGCCAATCAATCTCTGGGTATTTAGCACAAACCTCAGCATATAAATCAACATTGGTACCTGTTAACGTACCGTCTTTACTGATATCTGTGCATAAAACGTGTTTTATTCCTGCATCTTGGTATTGCGCAAGTAAGTCTTCCAGGTTCACACCACTATCTTCAATCCAGCCATGTGTTGGTAAGGTTTTGTTACCTTGTGCATCAATTTTGATATCTAGTGCTAATACAATTTTTTCACAGCCGTAGGTTTTCAGCCATTGTGTTACTAGTTCAGGTTGTTTGATAGCTAAACTGCCGATAACAACACGATCAGCACCGAGAGCTAATAACTGCTTTACGTCATCTTCACAACGTACACCACCACCGACTTGAATGATCATGGAAGGGTGGTTTACAACGGTTTTTAAGGTTTCTAGTTGACGTCTGGTGCTATCTTTAGCGCCATCTAAATCAACAAAGTGCATAACAGTAGCACCTGAGTTTGCATAAGCTTGCTGACGCTCTTGTACCGTATATTGATAATTCGTTTTTTGAGCGTAATCGCCTTGATATAAACGAACGACTTCACCACCGATGAGGTCAATTGCTGGGATCATCATAAGTTTACAAGCTCCTGATTAAGTTCTGTAGAGTCTAGCTCTAGAAAATTTTGAATTATTTTACTGCCTAACGCACTAGAGCGTTCAGGGTGAAATTGACAACCAATAAAGTTATCTTTGGCGATAGCAGCAGAAAAAGTACTGCCATACTCACAACTGGCGATGGTGTATTCACTTACCGGCGCAGCAAAGCTATGCACAAAGTAAAAATAATCGCCTTCAGATATACCTTTAAAAACAGGATGATTGCTTACTTGTGTGAGCGTATTCCAGCCCATATGTGGCAATCTATTTCCTTGTGCTTTTAATGGTTCAATGTTTGTTGGGATCAGGTTTAAGCATGGGACTAGGTTACTAGTATTTTCATCACTGTTACCTTCAGTAGAAGATTTTTTACCTTCGGTTGAAGACTCAGTCATTAACTGCATGCCTAAACAAAAGCCAAGTACCGGTTGAGTTAAGCCTTGTAAAACAGCGACTAAATTTTTAGCTTTAATGTTTTTCATGGCATGCTTAGCGCTACCAACACCTGGAAATATAACTTTTTCAGCTTGTTGGATTAGCGTTATGTCATCAGTGATGGTCACTTCAAAGCCAAGCCTCTCAACAGCAAACTTAACAGAAGATAAATTTGCACAGCCGGTATCTACAATGACATTTTTTGCTGAAGTCATTACCATTGTCATTATAAGGTACCCTTTGAACTTGGCATTGCATCACCATCAACCTTGATGGCTTGACCTAATGCGCGACCAAAAACTTTAAATAAGCTTTCAACTTGGTGATGACAATTACCTTTACTTGTTGATAAGTGTAATGTGATTAACATTGCATCAGCAAGAGAGCGGAAAAAATGAGGAACCATTTGTGTAGACATAGTACCAACATTGGCGCTGGTGAAATCAGCATCAAATTCTAACCATGGACGACCAGAAAGGTCGATAGCACATTCTGCTTTGCATTCATCCATAGGAATTGTAAAACCAAAACGATTAATACCACGTTTATTGCCTAATGCTTGTTTTAGCGCTTGTCCTAAAGCGAGTGCGGTATCCTCAACACTGTGGTGTTCATCAATGTGATAATCGCCACTAACATTACACTGTAGGCTAAAGCCGCCGTGAGTAGATATTTGATCTAACATGTGATCAAAAAAACCTAAGCCAGTATCGATACTACTTTCACCAGCTTTATCTAAGTTAACAGTAACCGTAATATCTGTTTCTTTAGTTGTACGGGTAACCGTGGCTATTCTTGGTTGTTGCAATTGAGTAATAATTTGATCACTCACTTGCGCCCAGTTTAATGTCTCGCGGTCATATTTGATGCCAACGATGCCCATGTTAGCCGCGAGTCCCATATCGGTTTCTCTATCGCCAATAACAAATGAGTTAGCAAAATCTACTCGACCTTGCTGAAGGTACTCACTCACTAAGCCAAGCTTGGGTTTACGGCAATTACAATTGTCTTCATCAAAATGCGGGCAAAGTAATACATCTTGAAAATGTACGCCTTGAGAGCTAAAGAAATCCATCATTTTGTCGTGAGGTAAATCAAAATCTGCTTGTGGAAAACTGTCTGTTCCTAGGCCATCTTGGTTTGAAACCATGACGAGTTTAAAACCTTTCGTTTGCAGTTTTAATAACTCTGCAATGACATTAGGTTCGAATACAAGTTTCTCTAACGTATCAAGCTGCTTATCGATAGCTGGCTCTTCCACTAAGGTACCATCGCGGTCGATAAATAATATTTTCTCTTGTGTATTACTCATAAAATGCTCTTCATTTTGTTTGTTACGCTACACCTGTAATGCAGCATTAACTGTACTTATAATGTTTCTAATAGCTGCTTAAGTTGTGCGATTTCTTCTTCACTGCCAATACTTATTCGAAGGCAATTCTCAAGCTGTTGTTGCTTAGACTGATCACGAATTAAGATGTTATGTTCTACTAATAAGTTAAAGACTTTGTTTTTTTCATCAACATTATTACAACGAAATAGAACAAAGTTAGCGTCGCTGTCAAAAACATCGTTACACCACTTTTGTTGCTTTAGCCATTCACTCAACTGCTCACGTAAACTATTGGCATCATTTACTCGGGTTTGCATAACACTTAAATCATTCGTTAATGCCTTGCTAGCAATTTCAGCAACAGGTGCTGCAATAGGGTAAGGAGCAATAACCTTGCTTAGAAGCGTGATAACTTCTTTACTAGATAAAGTAAAACCACAGCGTAACCCAGCTAAAGCAAATGCTTTGGATAAAGTTCTCAGTATAATCACGTTATCACATTGGCTAATGAGTTTATTATTTACTTGCTCACCGCCCAACGCTTCATTGGTATATTCATAATAGGCTTCATCAACAACCACTACCGCGCTGTCTTTAAAAATGTCAATTGCCGCTTGAATTTGCGCTGATGGCAAGGTATTGCCTGTAGGATTTCCAGGGGAACATAAAAAGACAACTTTTACTTTTCCTACTTGCTGTTTCAAACCTTCAAGATCTAGCTGACATTTTGCCTCTGTGGTATTAACTAACGGCACGCTAATAATGCCTGCACCGTGATTTTCGGCGCTAATGGCATACATGCCATACGTTGGCGGACAAATCAGAATGTTGTCTTGATATGCTCGACAGAAACTACGAATAATTAATTCGATACCTTCATCAGCACCACGAGTTGCTAGTATGTTATCAACCGGTAATTGACAATAATTACTATAAGCGCCTAACAGTGCTTGCGGTTGAAAATCAGGGTAACGATTAATATTTTCGCTGTTTAATTGATACTGACCTTGACCAGGGGCTTCATTGGCATTCAACCAGATTTTGCTATTGGCTTGCTCATTATCACCACTGGCAAAAAGTCGTCGAGCAGATTGGTAAGGAACCATTTCTACCAGCTCTTCTCTTGCTAACCTATTTATTAAGGTATTAGTTTCTAAGGTATCATCAACTGGCGAAGTCATAACTAACTACCTTCTTCTAAGCGAATCGTTACGGCGCGCTGATGGGCATCTAAACCTTCGGCGTCTGTTAACTCAATAATGCATTCAGCCAAACTTTGCAAACCTGACTTTGTGATCTCTTGTACCGTATAGCGACGAGAGAAATCAGCTAAAGATAAACTCGAAATTACTTTTGAGTATCCATAGGTAGGCAAAACGTGGTTAGTACCACTGGCGTAATCACCGGCAGATTCTGGTGTATAAGCACCGACAAATATTGAACCAGCATTTCGCAACTTACTGAGTAATGTTGGCGCATCTTCTGTTTGAATGATTAAGTGCTCTGGTCCGTATTGATTAGATACTTCCACAGCCTGCGCTAAATCTTTAGTAAGAATCAAACGAGACTGTTTTAATGCTTGCTCAGCTATTTTACAGCGAGATAACAGCGTCAGTTGCTGCTCTAACTCAGTTGATACTTTGGTGATTAATGATTCACTATCACTGAGTAATATTACTTGGCTATCAACGCCGTGCTCAGCTTGTGATAACAAATCTGCTGCGATAAAGGCTGGATTTGCTTGCCCATCCGCGATAACTAATACTTCTGAAGGACCTGCTGGCATATCAATAGCAAAACCGGCAACTTGTTGTGATAACTGAGTTTTAGCTTCTGTAACATAACGATTTCCCGGGCCAAACACTTTATTTACCGCGGGAACAGTTTCTGTGCCATAAGCCAGTGCGGCAATCGCTTGTGCACCGCCTACCGTGTATATTTCTGTAATACCACAAAGATCTGCAGCGACTAATATTTCATCCGCTAATTGACCATTTTTATCAGGAGGACACACAAGTACAGTACGTTGACAACCTGTAAGCTGTGCAGGCACACCTAACATTAATACGGTAGAAGGTAATGGGGCGGAGCCAGCGGGAATATATAAACCAACACTTTCAATGGCTTCCGTTTTGAGTGTGCACTTAACGCCAGGTGTTGTTTCAACTGTAATATCAGTCGCTTTTTGAGCGCTATGAAATGATTTTATTTGTTGATAGGCAGTGTTGATCGCTTTGGTACGTTTAGCGGTTAGTGCTACTTTTGCTTTAGCAATCTGTGTTGAAGTTACCGACAAAGTGCTAAGGGCAATACCGTCAAACTGCTCTGTTAACGCATAAATAGCCTTATCACCTTGACTCTTAACTTGGGCTAAAATATTGGCGACTTGCGTTGATAATAAAGCGCTATCGGCAATGGCTGGTCGAGCAAGGGCTAAATTTTTTTGTTGCGGCGAAAGCTCTTGCCAATTGATAAGTTGGTTTATCATAATTTTGTCTCGGTATTAATAATTCAATTTTTACTGCATATATTAAGCAGTCAATATACGCTAAATATTTGTGACTTCAGCAAAGCCGTCAAGTTGTGAGTTGCCTGAGCTTAGTGTTCTAAGTGATGGTAACGAACAACGCCGACAATGCAGCTGAAGTTACAAGTATGACGTGTATTAGCCCATCATCTTCTCAATTGGCATCACGAGTATTGAGTGACAACCTAAGGCTTTTAACTGCTCCATCGTCTCCCAGAAGAATGTTTCTGTTGCAACTACGTGTACAGCGACCATATCATCACGTTCAGCTAGTGGTAATACAGTAGGTGTTTCTGTACCAGGCATTAACTTGCTAACTTCAGTTATTTTATCTTTTGGCGCGTGCAGCATAATATATTTACTTTCTTTTGCTTTCATTACGCCGTGCACACGTGGTAATAAGGTATCTAAAATAGCTTGTTTTTCTTCACATAATGCATCAGCGCGTTGGATCAGTGATGCTTTTGAACGGAAAACTTCAGCGACTTCTTTTAAACCATTGGCTTCAAGCGTTGCACCCGTTGATACTAAATCACAAATACCATCTGCTAAACCAACACGTGGTGCTACTTCAACCGACCCCTTTAATAAACAAAACTCTACGTTTATGCCATTAGCTTTAGCAAAACGGTTTAATAACTGCGGATACGTTGTGGCGAAACGTAAGCCGTCTAAACAGGCTAAACCTGTGTATTCAAACTCTTCTGGCATGGCGATTGAAAAACGACAACCACCAAAATCCAATGAAGTAGTGCGAATGTACTCAGACTTATTACCTTTTAACTGACGATCTAACTCTTCTTCTTCGAGTGTGTTATCACCAACAATACCTAAATCACAAACGCCGTCCATTACCAAACCAGGAATATCACTACTACGGACACGCATAATATCAATAGGCATATTGCTGACATGAGCTAATAATCTTCTATCGCTTAGATTTAACTTTAATCCACAAAGCTTAAGCAATTTTTGGGTATCTTCACTTAGGCGTCCTGACTTTTGCATGGCAATGCGTAAACGTGGCTCTGATGTGCTCATAATGTTAATTCCTATCGTTTTTAATCTTTAAATTCGTCATGTATATACAATTTATTATTCGCTAAAATGCGAAAAACCCCCGAGAGAGTTGTGACTCTTTCGGGGGTTTAGCAATTACGTTACTTCTATTTAGAGGATGTATTATGCTTTTTAAAACCACTGAAAGGCCAGTTGCCCTTCAGTAATCTACTTAATAAGTAAACCTGAATGGGCTAGTTGTAATGATGGTGGTGATGTCGGCTATTCAGGTTAATAATCATGGTTAAAAAGTCTCTAATAGTTGCTCAGTTGCTGTTAATTTATTGTTATTCTAAAATTAAATTAACAGGTAGAAAAATAATTTTTTTGATGTTCTTTACACTACTGATTAATGTGGGGACCTGCAAGTAATAAATAAGAGTTTTTTATTATGATTTGTTATATGAATCTAGCTTAAAGTTATTACTCTAAATTGATTGCGTGGCTCAGCCAATCTATTTAGCCTAAAGATTTTTGAGTAATGGCCGATAACGGGACTGTGTAATGTACTATTTTATTGTGACTTTCAATATGCGGAGGAACTAGGAATGGATATTTTTACGACTCAACTAACACGTGTAGTCCCTGTACCTATTAAGCCGGCAAGCTTAAAAGTTAAAGCACTGCTTAAAGAAGCAGCCAACAGTAAACTGCAGCAAGATCCCGACCATGTAGAATACCATGAGTATTATTTTGCCAAGGAAGAAGATCAATACCATCCCAGCCAGCAAAGGGAAGAAGAGAAAAAACATGCTGAGAATATTAATAATGAAATTGATGTTGAGCAGAAAGCAGCAGAGGTCAAGGTTGAAAAAACGAGTAAAGACGATAAAGGGAATACTAAGCACTTAGACCTTTATGCTTAAGCCTTTGTTCAGTATACTCTCTGGCATAAATACTCATTTGTGTCGCCTCGTTTTACATGACCGAAAGCATAATTAGCCCAGTTAGCCCAGTTAGCCCAGTTAACCAAGTAAGCCAAGCCTTTGCGCAAGAAGGTGCTTTAGCTAAAGCCATCAAAGGCTTTTCTCCTCGTCAGGCGCAAACGGATATGGCGCTTGATGTTGCTCAGGCAATTGATAAGCAATCCTCGCTTATTGTTGAAGCAGGCACGGGAACCGGCAAGACCTTTGCTTATTTGATCCCTGCTTTTTTATCTTTGAATCCAAAACAACCTAAGAAGATTGTAGTATCCACAGGGACTAAGAATCTCCAGGAACAACTATTTCATAAAGACATCCCCCTAATCAAAAAGGCGCTAGCGAGCAATGCTCAAGTTGCTTTATTGAAAGGTCGTGCAAATTATTTATGTAATTATCGTTTAGAGCAGTACCAAAATAGCCGAGGTCAACTGGATGCACAAATGTTGCAAGACCTGGTTAAAGTAAAAACTTGGTCTAATGGTACGCAAAGTGGTGATATTGGCGAGTTAGTCAATGTCAGTGAAGACTCTAGTATCTTTCCCTTTGTAACGAGTACCTTGGATAATTGTTTAGCGAGAGATTGTCCCGATTATGAGGCATGTCATTTAGTTAGGGCACGTCAAAAAGCCAGTGATGCCGATATTATAGTGGTAAATCATCATTTATTCTTTGCTGATATGGCACTGAAGGATACGGGCTTTGGTGAGCTTATTCCAAAAGCGCAAGTGATGATTTTTGATGAAGCGCACCAAATTGGAGATATTGCGAGTGAATATTTTGGCGAAGCTTTTTCTAGCAAGCAACTCGTTGATTTATGCACTGACGTATTACAAGTGCACCGTAGTAGTTTAACTGATGTTAAACAATTAGGCTTAGCAGCGGAGAAACTGCAGAAAACCTGTCAAGAATTTCGACTATTGTTTAATTATGATCCTGAACGCGGCAATTGGCGAGAAAAGCATAAACAAGTTCAATTTCAGCAAAAATTCGCTAACTTAAAAATAGATTTAGATTTTCTATATCAGGTCATTAAGCTTTGCGTTTCTAGAAATGAAGCGATAGATAATTGTTTTGATCGGGCGGTTAACCTGCTTGCTCAATATGATGTGATGGCGAATGTTGAAGCTTATGGTATGAGCTTTTGGTATGAAACCACGCCAAGAAGTGTGGTATTGCATCAAACGCCACTAACGGTCAGCGACAAGTTTAGTGCCGTTGTAAAAGAGTCTGGTGCAGGCTGGATTTTTACTTCAGCAACATTAGCGGTAGATAATCGTTTTGACCACTTTGCCCAGCATTTAGGTTTGCAAAGTGCTAAGCAACTTATGCTTGATAGTCCCTTTGATTATCAGAGCCAATCGCAGCTTGTGGTACCACGCTATTTACCTCAGGCAAATGATAAGAATCGTGCATCAAAACTTGCTGAGCTTGCCCAACCACTGATTAAAGCTAGTAAAGGCGCGTGTTTTATGCTTTTTACCAGTTATCGTGTTATGCATCAGGTTGCTGAAGTTCTGGCTGAAAGTATTGATAATCCGTTATTAGTGCAAGGAAAAATGGCCAAGCGAAAACTGCTTGAGCAGTTTGTTGAGCAAGAAAGTGCCGTATTGCTCGCCACTGCAAGTTTTTGGGAAGGTGTTGATGTTCGCGGTGATAAGCTCACTTGTGTAATTATTGATAAATTACCTTTCGCTTCACCTGATGATCCTTTATTACAGGCTCGATGTGAAGATGTAAGACGACAAGGGGGAGAGCCCTTTAGTCAAATTCAATTACCTCAGGCCGTTATCGCGTTAAAACAAGGGGTAGGGCGACTTATTCGAGATGTGAGTGATCGTGGTGTGCTCGTGATTTGCGATGATAGGTTAGTGAATAAACCCTATGGAGAAACGTTTTTAAAGAGTTTGCCAGAGATGAGACGGAGCAGAGATATCAACAAAGCAGCGAAATTTTTGCAAAGCTTGTCTTAATTTTTTTTTATTAACTAACCTGAACTCTGTTTAGAGATAGTTAATACTTTGAAATATATGCCTTAAATTGTTTCAATATCGATAGCTTGATAGTTTTTCTTAATTCAAGGTAAATTTTCGTGTTAATAGCTAGCCAATTGCAAGTGAATTTAATGCAGAAGTCAGTAAAAATAGCGGCGAGTGAAACATTTATTCAGCAGAGCTCAGGTGAACTATATAGCAAGAAATAATAAGTCTATATATAAAAAACGAGTGCTTAATGGCACTCGTTTTTGATTTACAAACTTTGAAGTTAAAGCTTTGATTGATAGGCTAGTCGTTTGACTAGACACTATTTAAGGACATTCTAACGTGAAATATCCACCATCAAATCATCTGCTATTTGCTCTAATGCACTAATAAGATTGTCAACTGATGTATCATCAATAGCTATTTGTACTTTAGCTTTGAAAATGTCTTGACCACTGTAAGCAGCACTATCTTTTGTGCTTACTAGTTTAATCAAGTTACCATTTTGATGATGAATGACAGAAGATACTTCTTGCACAATACCCGCTCTATCATTCGCTGTAATTTCTAGTACTAGATTACTAACAACCGCAGGTAAGTCAGGCTCAGCCATTTCAATTTGACAACTCAAACCATTAATTGCTTTTAATTCATTTATTAAACCTTCACTTTTTTCACTTGCCACTGCTATTTCAATAACACCAGCGAAAAAGCCCGATAAATGATGCAAACTACTGACTTGCCAGTTGCCTTCATGCTTGGAAATGATTTTAGATAAAGTGTCTACTAGGCCTGTTTTATCAGGGCCAATACAAGAAATAATTAGATGATTCATTAAGACTCCTAAGAAGCTTTGAGTAAAAAAGGTGTAAATTCTACTAAATTGAATTAAATTAAAATGTAATTTTAATCAATGATTTAGTTTTAATTTACACGTGATAGTTGACTTAGTTCTTTATTAAGTTGTTCATTATTACCTAGATTGAGTTCCACCAATCGACGTAAATGGGTGACACTATCAATATCAATAGCATTACACTGCAAACCTGTTTCATTTGCTTCTTCATGAACAACAGTAATGTTCATATTCACTTCTGACTCATCGTCGGATAATAAAAAGTGCAAAGTACCTTGTTTACCTTTTAACGATTGATCACTTTCTATCACAGTAATTAAGGCACCGTTTAGTGATATATCATGAATGGATACATGGTACATATTCTTTTCAATTTCTACCTCTGCTTTTATTGAAAATAAAATTCGAGTAAATTGCCGTCTATTTTCCATGTCTATTATCCAATTCGACTAATAACTTTTACGATTGCCTAACTTCAGCATACCCCTCTTTTATTGAAAAGTAAAAAACTATCGGGCACAAAAAAGCCAATTAAAATCAAAATTTTAACTGGCTTTTAACGGTGTTTTTCATCACAAATCACAGCAAAATTACTAACATAGTTGTAACGGCTGTTTTTATTTAGTGTTTAGCCTATTTTTTTGTATTTTATTCTGTGTGGCTCTGTTGCTGCAGGTCCTAAGGTTTTCTTCAACCATGCTTCATAATCAGTAAAGTTACCTTCATAGAAGTTAATTTGACCTTCATCACGGTAATCTAGAATATGAGTTGCAATGCGATCTAAGAACCAACGGTCATGGGAAATAACCATGGCACAACCAGGGAACTCTAATATTGCTTCTTCAAGTGCACGTAGGGTTTCAACATCTAAATCATTGGTTGGTTCATCGAGTAGTAATACGTTACCACCTGTTTGTACTAGCTTGGCTAAATGCACACGGTTACGTTCGCCACCAGACAACTCACCAATGATCTTTTGTTGATCATTGCCTTTAAAGTTAAAACGTGAACAATAAGCACGGCTTGGGATTTCAAAATTACCAATTTGTAAAATATCATGGCCTTGTGAGATTTCTTGATAAACGGTTTTGCTGTTATCCATATCATCACGGAATTGATCAACACTGGCAAGTTTAACTGTATCGCCCAATACTACTTCCCCAGAATCTGGTTTTTCAGCACCTGACATCATTTTAAATAGCGTTGACTTACCCGCGCCGTTTGCTCCGATAATACCGACAATAGCGCCTTTAGGTACACTAAAGCTTAAATCATCAATGAGCATTCTATCGCCGAACGATTTGGTTAAGTTATTAACATCAAGTACTTTGTCACCAAGACGAGGTCCAGGTGGAATGTAAAGTTCGTTGGTTTCATTACGTTTTTGATGATCTTGACTATTAAGCTCTTCAAAACGTGCCATACGGGCTTTGCTTTTTGATTGACGGGCTTTAGGGTTTGAACGTACCCATTCTAGCTCTTGCTTGATGGTTTTTTGTAATGCGTTTTCTGTTTTACCTTCACGCTCAAGACGGGCATCTTTTTGTTCTAACCATGAAGAATAGTTACCTTCATAAGGAATACCATGTCCTCTATCAAGCTCCAAGATCCAACCCGCAACATTATCTAAGAAATACCTATCATGAGTGATTGCTACCACAGTACCAGCGTAGTCATGTAAGAAGCGCTCTAACCATGCAACAGATTCAGCATCTAAATGGTTAGTTGGTTCATCCAGTAATAACATATCTGGTTTTTCAAGCAATAAGCGACAAAGGGCAACACGACGACGTTCACCACCACTTAGTACAGCAATTTTTTGATCCCACTCTGGCAAGCGTAATGCATCAGCAGCACGCTCAAGTACATTATCAATATTATGGCCATCGTTAGCGTTGATGATATCTTCTAACTCGCCTTGCTCTTTAGCAAGCTTGTCAAAGTCAGCGCCTTCCTCAGCGTATTCGTTATAGACTTGATCTAAACGCGCCATTGCATTTTTAACTTCCGCAACAGCTTCTTCTACTGCTTCGCGAACTGTTTGATTTTCTTCAAGCTGTGGCTCTTGTGGCAAATAACCAATTTTAGTACCTGCTAAGGCAACGGCATCACCTTCAAATTCTTTATCAACTCCGGCCATAATACGAAGCAAAGTCGACTTACCTGAGCCGTTTAAACCTAATACACCGATTTTAGCGCCAGGGAAAAATGAAAGAGAAATATCTTTTAAAATAGTGCGCTTTGGTGGAACTACTTTAGAAACTCGATTCATCGACATGATGAATTTATCTGGTAGTGGCTGAGCCATGTAGATACCTTTTTATTTGGAGGGAAATTATAATGGCGATATTTTAGGTTAAAGCAGCGGGGCAAGCAAATGTGTTTGAAGTGATTTTAGTTTTTACCGCCATAAGCATCTTTAATTAAGTAATTATTATGGTTTGTGTTATGACTTTATTGCAAAAAAGTATTTATATAACGAGCGGTTAATTAATATTTCAATCAAGATGACAACTGAAATGATACAATTTATTATATTGATTTCCACCATTAAACCAAGCTGTTGAGTTTCGATGAAAAATTCTCTGTTAATTCTATTTTTACTGCTTTCTTTTACTGTTCACTCAAACGAAGAACCACTGAACGTAGTAACAGAAGATTGGCCGCCATTTATTTTGAAGGGGCAGGAAGTATCCGGAATAGTTACACAAAATATAAGAGAAATACTGGCATACACAGATATCAAATACTCTATAGATGTCTACCCTTGGGCGAGGAGTTTTCATCTGGCAACAAGCAATGCAAATGTATTGATTTATTCTATTTACAAAACACAGCAGCGAGAATCAAAATTTCATTGGTTTTGTCCAGTCTACAAGTCCACTCCAATCCATGCCTACAAACTCGCGTCAAATAAAATTAATATAGATTCTTTAGAGGCATTAAAATCAAGCGTGGTAGGTATCATGCGTGGAGATAATAGTCACAACTACTTCCTGAAAAACGGATTTGAGGAGGGAGTTAATATAGATCTATCTTCTAATGAAGAAACCAACCTTAAAAAGTTAATTAAAGGGCGAGTTGATGTAGTAATACAATCTCAAGAATCACTCAACTATCGCTTAGCGTCACTCGGAGCTTCGGGTATGAATCTTATATCAGGCCTAGAAATATCAAAGGGCGAAAGTGCTGAACATTGTATGGCACTAAGCCTTAACACTGAAGATGAAACAATTAACAAAATAAGAAAAGGGTTTGAAGAATGGCAAAAATATCAGCAATGATGTTAATGCTTTACTTATTTACCATAAAAGTAAAAGAAAGGGATTTATCTGAGTCTAATTAGCCTCTAATCGCTAATATAGGCAGCCAAAAGCTAATAAACTCGCTAGCTTGAAAGACCACCACGGTTATAAATTATGCCTGTGATATTGTGAAGCATTACTTATCTTTACGTCGGAATTACGATTTTCAACAGTTTCTAAATGTTGTAGATATATACTAGTCGCTACATTAGCCAAGTCTTAAAGACAAAACCCCCTCTCAAGAAAAGACAAATGAATTCTAATATTATCATCACTATTACCACTTTATCATTATCGGGCTGTGGCTCTATAGGCGCGTACACAGAAACTGACCGAGATACGCAAGTAAAGTTTTTGCAATATAATGTTGATACAGATAGTTATGTGAATAAACAGGCTAAGCTGAAAGAGGCTCAAACAGGTTTGGTTTCAGGTAACACATTACTGTATGCAGCTCAGGGCACGATGTCTTCGTCGAATACCGATAAAAATAGTTTACATATTACTTACCCTTTATGGATAAATGAGTCAGAAGTTGACGAGGTTGAGTTTGCTATTGACAGGTATCGACAATGGCAAAGTCAGACAACACCGGATGAATACTTATTCACTCAAGCAATTAATGAATATGTGTCGGAATGGATGAATGGTGTGACTTTCAAATTTGGTTTGTATAGCACTAAGCAAGGGCAAGACTTCCTCAGTGTTTGTTATGAATTTAGTGCATCAGGGACGTGTACTTTCACCTACATGATTGATGCACAAAATGTTGAGCTTTTAGCGGAAGACTTAGATAAGTTTAAACTGCATTCCTTAGATCTGGGCAGCTAGTTATTAACGCTGCTTAGCTATTTGTAGCAATCAAAAACTATAAATAAGTACTGCGGAGGTCTCTGTGTTTAAATTCTCTTTGTCATCGTCTACTTTTGAGTTGTAATCGATAACAAAATTAAGCTTAAGTTGCAGTGAATCAATCAATTTACTGGTAATTGAGCTTTCAGCTTTATAAATACTGTTCTGTCCCTGTTCTATTGCGTGTTTGACCACGAAAAGTTGCTTAAACTCTATATGTTCATTTATTTTTCTAATATATAGCGCTTGTGCTTGTAGAATAAGAGTGTCTTGGGTTTTACTTGTCATGCCCGATTTTCTTTCTTCAGGGGTAACTTGGGTAATATCTCTCTTAAAACCGGGACCTACATCGGCATCAAAGCTAGCTTCTTTACTTTCAAACCAACGACGACCCCAACCAGTTGATATTGAAGCTTGTGAGTCAAAACCAGAAAATCTATTTTCTTCATAAAAAACACTGCCATAGACATAGTTTTGTTTTATTGCGTCAAGGGTGTAGTTAGTTTGTGAGGTGATGCTCCACTTTTGGTCGGTCGTTTCAAACTCTTTTTTAATATCATCAATACTCACTTCATTCTCGGTTTCAGTTTTTTTCACTAATAAATCAAAAACAAAGAAACTTCGCCAAAGCCCTCTTTCAAAACGTAAGTCCAAGCCTGTTTTAATATCGGCACTACGGGTATTACCTGTTAAATAAAGTAATCCTAGCTGTGCTGAGGCGGTAAACAAGGTGCCAGATGCAGGTTGTTGGGACTCATCAGCTTTTTCAAGACTAAATAATATATCTGAGGCATCAGCCGAACCTGTCTCTATTTTTTGCTCTTGAGCATAAGACAAGGTAGGAAAGGCGCAATAAATGGCAAAAACAAGGGGGGAAATAAAACGAGAAAACATCTTGAAAAAATTACTTAATAGAAATGACACATGATTATATTAAGCGATTATACCTAAGTACTTTATTTTTTTCGAGCATAAAAAAAGGGCCTAAGCCCTTTTAATTAATAGTTTTTGTAACTACTTTGTATCAATGCTGTTACTTGATGATAGCTTTTAGCTCGCCACTTTGGTAACGATCAAACATGTTATCAAGACTTATTGGCTTAATTTTACTCGCGTTACCAACAGTATTAAATGCTTCATAGCGTGCTTTACAAATATCATACATAGCATTAGTTGATACTTGTAAAAATTTACGAGGATCAAATTCACTTGGGTTTTCAGCTAAGAAGCGACGAATAGAGCCCGTGGCAGCAAGACGTAAGTCAGTATCGATATTGATTTTGCGTACGCCATTTTTAATACCGTGCTGAATTTGTTCAACTGGTACACCGTAAGTTTCAGGGATTTTTCCACCAAACTCATTAATAACAGCCAACCAATCTTGTGGTACAGATGAAGAGCCGTGCATTACTAAGTGAGTGTGTGGGATACGTTGATGAATTGCTTTAATACGATCAATCGCTAAAATATCGCCTGTAGGTGGACGTGTAAACTTGTAAGCACCATGAGAAGTACCACATGCAATAGCAAGTGCATCTACTTGGGTTTTATTTACAAAGTCAGCGGCTTCTTCAGGGTCTGTTAACATTTGCTCTTTTGTTAATACACCTTCAGCACCAACGCCATCTTCTTCACCAGCCATACCAGTTTCAAGCGAGCCTAAACAGCCTAATTCGCCTTCAACAGAAACACCACATGCGTGCGCCATTTCAACAGTGCGACGTGTTACATCAACATTGTACTCATAAGTACTTGGAGTTTTACCATCGTCCATTAATGAGCCATCCATCATTACTGATGAAAAACCTAATTGGATAGAGCGTTGACAAACTGTAGGAGACGTCCCGTGGTCTTGATGCATTACCACTGGAATATGTGGAAATTCTTCAATTGCAGCTAAAATTAAATGGCGTAAAAAAGGCGCGCCGGCGTACTTTCTGGCACCAGCAGATGCTTGCATGATGACAGGGCTATCAGTATCACTAGCGGCAAGCATGATTGCACGCACTTGCTCTAAGTTGTTTACATTAAATGCTGGAATACCGTATTCAAATTCTGCCGCATGGTCGAGCATTTGGCGCATTGAAATTAAAGCCATTTACTTACTCCTAGATAAGTTTTTGTTGCTAAGGTTGAAAGTTTTTATTCGAATAACAAAATTATAGCAAATAGCACCTTTATCTGACAGGATAATTTACTAAAAGTTGATTTTAAAACACTAATAGATGTAAAAGCTGAATTTTGTGCGAATATTACAAGATACACTTGTTTTACAATCTATATTAGTGACTTTTCCGAGATTGTGATTGTAAGTTTACTACAATTGCTTTGCAAGATGTTTCGTTTGTATTTCGATTTTATTTCGTTCTTGTTTCGTTTTGGTGTTTATTGTCAGCTTTGAATTTCGTTTTACTTTCTTTTTCTTCTAATATTGATATTTTAGGCAAGAAAAAACGAGTACCTTAAAAAGAGACTCGTTTTCAATTTAGTTCAAATAGCTGCAAATTGTTAGCGGCTATTGAGTAGTCGCAATTTTACTATTTTGCGCGTTGCTCTAATATTTCTACTGCGGGTAATTTTTTACCTTCTAAGAATTCTAAGAAAGCACCACCACCTGTTGAGATATAAGATACTTTATCGGCAATATCGTATTTATCAACAGCGGCTAAGGTGTCACCACCACCAGCAATTGAGAAGGCTGAACTATCAGCAATAGCTTGAGCAATTACCTTAGTACCTTCACCAAACTGATCAAATTCAAATACACCAACAGGGCCGTTCCACACAATAGTGCCGGCGTTTTTGATAATTTCAGTTAATGCTTTAGCCGTTTCTGGACCGATATCAAAAATCATCTCTTCTTCAGTCACTTCATTTACTGGTTTTAAGGTCGCAGCAGCAGTAGGTGAAAACTCATTTGCGACAACAACATCACTTGGTACTGGAATACTACCGTTATTGGCTTGTGCTTGCTTAGTTAAGCGAGTTGCTTCTTCAACTAAATCGGCTTCATACAAAGATTTACCAACATTGTGACCATCAGCCGCTATAAAGGTGTTAGCAATACCACCACCAACAACAAGTTGATCAACAATGCCTGCTAAAGAATCAAGTACTGTTAATTTAGTTGATACTTTTGAACCACCAACAATTGCCACCAATGGTCTAGCAGGGTTATCTAAAGCCTTACCTAGCGCGTCTAATTCACCCGAAAGTAATGGACCAGCACAAGCAGTTGGGGCAAATTTTGCTACGCCATGGGTACTGGCTTGGGCACGATGAGCAGTACCAAAAGCATCCATAACGAAGACATCACATAAAGCAGCTAATTTTTTAGCTAGCGTATCATCATTTTTCTTTTCACCCACATTAAAGCGAATGTTTTCAAATACCACTAATTCGCCAGCAGCAACATCTACACCGTCTAGGTAATCAGTTACTAAGCGTACAGGGTAGTTTAATGCTGCACTTAAATAATCGGTTACTGGTTTAAGCGAAAACTTCTCTTCTGGTTCGCCTTCGGTTGGACGACCTAAGTGAGACATAACCATGACTTTTGCGCCAGCTTCTAACGCAAGTTTTAGTGTAGGTAATGCGGCGCGTAAACGAGCATCTGAGGTGATTTTACCATCGGCTACAGGTACATTTAAATCTTCACGAATTAATACGCGCTGGTTAGCTAATGTAAGATCAGCCATTTTGATAATCGACATTGTTGTCTCCTGTTTTCACTGTCGGTGAATTATGTGAAATATTTATCTATAAAATTTAGTAATTTGTTCTTAGTTTTCTGCTTGATGCATTGCCATGGCTGTATCTAACATGCGATTGGCAAAACCCCATTCATTGTCACACCAAACAAGCATTTTAATTAATCGCTTATGGCTGACGCGTGTTTGATTACCATCAACGATACAAGAGTGAGGGTCATGATTGAAATCGACCGAAACCAGTGGCTCTTCGGTATACGCTAACACGCCATACAAATCATGGTTACTTGTTGCAGCTTGTATTGCTTTATTGATGTCGCAAATGCAGACATCATTATTAACCGTGAGGCTTAAGTCCATTGCGGTAACATTGATGGTAGGTACACGTACAGCAATCGCCTCAAAGCGACCCTTAAATTTTGGTAATATTCGTTCAATACCTGCTGCGAGTTTAGTATCTACTGGAATGATTGATTGACTGGCTGCTCGAGAGAGGCGTAAGTCTTTATGATAAGCATCAATAACTTGTTGATCGTGCATTGATGAATGTATAGTGGTGATACTGCCACTTTCTACGCCAAATGCTTCATCGATGACTTTAATAACCGGAACAATACAGTTGGTTGTACAAGAGCCATTAGACACAACACGATCAGCAGAGGTTAATGTCTGATGATTTATGCCGTAAATGATGGTTGCATCAATATCTTGGTTGCCTGGGTGAGAGAATAAAACTTTCTTAGCACCTCGGTTAATATGGCTCATGCCATCGGCTTTATTGCCGTATTTACCGGTACAATCAAGCACAATATCAATATTTTGCTGCTTCCAAGGTAGGCTATTTAAATTGCCAATATGGGTTAATGCTACTTCATCACCATTGATAATTAGTTGCTTTTCTTTTTCACTCACACTGAACGGAAATCGACCATGAGTACTATCATACTTTAATAGATGTGCAATGCCTGAAGCTGGTGCTAGTTCATTGATTGAAACTAAAGTGAATAAATCTGTCTTGCCACTTTCATATAGCGCTCTAACTACGCTGCGACCTATACGGCCAAAGCCATTAATGGCAATTCTAATTGTCATGATTTTACTGCATTTATGGATGGTGTTAATCGATAAGCTAGTAATAACTTATGGGATAATGCGAACTACAACACTTGCTTTTAGCCGTTGTAGTTCGCTTAACTCAAAGCGTTATAGCTCGTTTACAGTATTTACAACGTTATCTACAGTGAAGCCAAAATGCTCAAGTAATACATTACCTGGAGCTGACTCACCAAATGTTGTCATACCAACAACTGCACCACTAAGACCTACATATTTAGCCCAGAAGTCAACATGCGCTGCTTCAATAGCGACACGTTTAGTTACGCTAGCTGGTAAGATTGATTCTTTGTAGTCGCCAGTTTGTTTATCAAAAACATTTGTAGATGGCATAGAAACTACGCGTACCAATTTACCTTGCTCAGTTAATGTTGTTGCGGCATTAACAGCTAAAGCAACTTCAGAGCCTGTTGCCATTAAAATAACATCAGGAGTTCCAGCACAATCAACTAAAATATAAGCGCCTTTTTCAATACCGCTTACTTGCGTTTGAGTTCGGCTCATTGCAGGTAAACCTTGACGAGAAAATACTAATGCTGTTGGTGCTTTTTGATTTTGTACCGCAGATTTCCACGCTACTGCAGATTCTGTTGCATCACATGGGCGCCAAGTCGTTAGATTTGGTGTGGTTCTTAAGTTAGTCAATTGCTCAATAGGTTGATGTGTTGGACCATCTTCACCTTGACCAATAGAGTCATGAGTATAAACAAAGATATTTTGAATACCCATTAAGGCAGACATACGTACCGCATTACGCGCATACTCCATAAACATCATGAAGGTTGCACCGTAGTTAACAAACCCGCCATGCAATGAAATACCATTCATGATACTGCTCATACCAAATTCACGTACACCGTAAAAGATATAGTTACCAGCAGCATCTTCTTGAATACCTTTAGAGCCAGACCATAACGTTAAGTTTGAACCAGCTAAATCAGCTGAGCCACCTAACATTTCTGGTAACACACTACCGAAGGCTTCAATAGCATTTTGTGATGCTTTACGTGAAGCAATGTTTTCGCTTGCTTCATGACATTGTTGAATGAAGGCATTCGCTTTTTCTTCAAATTCAGCAGGTAATTCACCTTTAATAACACGACGTTCATATTCACTGGCTAGACCAGGATGTGCTGCTTTGTATGCGGCAAATTTATCATTCCAGCTTACTTGGCTCGCTTGACCTTTTTCTTTTCTATCCCATTGCTCGTAAATGTCATTTGGAATGTCAAATGGCGCATGTGACCAGTTTAAAAACTCACGCGTTGCTGCAATTTCGTCATCACCTAATGGTGCGCCGTGACAGTCATGAGTACCTGATTTATTTGGTGAACCAAAACCAATGATAGTTTTACAACAAATCATACTTGGCTTATCAGTGACTGATTTAGCTTCTTCGATAGCGTGAGTAATTGCCTGTGGATCATGGCCATCAACACAAATAACATGCCAGCCGTAAGATTCAAAACGGGCAGGGGTATTGTCGGTAAACCAACCTTCAACTTCACCATCAATTGAAATACCATTGTCATCCCAAAAAGCGATTAACTTACCTAGGCCTAACGTACCAGCAAGTGAACAAGACTCATGAGAGATACCTTCCATTAAACAGCCATCGCCTAAGAAGCAATAAGTGAAATGGTCAACAATTGCATGATCTTCACGGTTAAATTGAGCTGCTAATGTTTTTTCAGCAATTGCCATACCTACAGCATTGGCAATACCAGCACCTAATGGACCCGTGGTTGTTTCAACACCTGGTGTGTAACCATATTCTGGGTGACCTGGGGTTTTAGAATGCAATTGACGAAAACCTTTTAAGTCATCAATAGATAAATCGTAACCCGATAAATGCAATAAAGAATAAATAAGCATTGAGCCATGGCCGTTCGATAAAATAAAGCGATCGCGGTCGGCCCAGTTAGGGTCAGTAGGATTATGCTTTAAAAAATCACGCCATAATACCTCTGCGATATCGGCCATCCCCATAGGTGCACCAGGGTGCCCTGATTTTGCTTTTTGTACGGCATCCATACTTAATACACGGATAGCATTTGCTAACTCTTGACGCGATGACATATATAGCTCCAGATCTTATAGTCTTGAAAAAATAAAAATTGTGCGTATTTTCGCTTACCAAAGCACGTAGCGCAAATTAAATTATGCAATTCTTTATATTATTTTGTATGGTGATCAATTATTCGGATACTATAACTCCATGAAATTTTAAAATGTAAGTGTTAAAATTCTTGAAAAACTCATGCTCAAAGCGCATCTCCTTAGTAAGAGCAGAGCCTATAAAAACAGGTAAAAGGAAGAGTGAACTTCTCGGTAATTACCGCTGGCCTGCTTTAGAGCGGCCCGAGGCGATGTGATTGATTTTGAAAATAATGCAAGTGGTTATAGATAATGCAGAAGCAATTATCCTAAGCATACTTTTCTGAAGAACTATTTTTTAAATCAATGCTTTGCTAAAAGGGTTCTAACTCTAGCTGAGTCCTGCATTTTGAAGTGTTATGGGTATAATGCTAGTATCTATTGATGATTAAGATGATAAATTATCAATAGATTAACGCACTCACTCTGCTTATTTTAAATAATTACCTATGATGCAACTCCATTTAACGCGTATTTTTATCTCTGCTCTTTTATATCTTGCCGTTTCTTTTGGTGCTATATGGCTGATCAATCCTCAATCGTTAGTCAACTTTGTCGGCCCTTCAGCAGCTCTTTTTAGCGGATTATTGCTTCTTTGGGGCATTACGCCTTTGATTGCTGTATTACTGGTGAGTCCAATATTAGCATGGGGCATAAGTTATTACTTTCACCTAGAGGCAAATTTAGCGGTAATGACTATTGCTGTGCTAGCCATCATTTTACAAGGTTATTGGACGAAACAGCTGGTATTTCATTTTATCCATTATAAAAAATGGTTAAGCTCAAGAAAGCAGCTATTCTACTTTTTATTACGTATTGGCCCCATTCCAAGTTTAGTTTCGGCTAGTTCGGTATTAGTTATTACCATACTTGATAGTCAAGTCATCACGGGCACTTTTTTCTATACCTTTATGAATACCTGGTCTACGAGCATGTTAGCTGCGGTATTTTTTATTCCATTATTATTATTAGTTAACAATGCTGAGCAGTTTAAATTAACTAAACGACTCTTTGTTAGTTTTACTTCTATTTTAGGGGGCTTGGCGATTTTATTACTGCTTAAAACCTCCCAGAACGAACAACAAGACTATAGAGAAGCACTTTTTAAACAATCTAAGGTGGAAGTCGAGCGTTTAGTACTTGCTGAGGTTGGTGACGTAGCGAACAAAGTTAATAGCCTTGCAGCGCTATTTAAAGCTAGTGATCATATTTCATTAGCCGAGTTTACCCTATTTAGTGAGGGGATCCTCGGGCAGAATTCAAGTGTTAGAGCACTAGAGTGGGCACCTATTGTCCCCTTTGCCGAGCGAGCCATTTTTGAACAAAAAAGCTCAACAATGTTGCAGAAAGACTTTTATATTAGCGAGCGTACCGAAAGTGGCAAGCCTACTCCAGTCGAACCTCGTACTCAATATGCCCCTTTGTATTATATTTATCCTCAATACAATAACCAAGCCGCATTGGGGTTAGATGTTTATAGTAATCCCGCTCATATTTTGTCTATGCAGGCGGTTACCAAGAGTAAAACAGCCGTGGCGAGTGCACCAATCACTTTAGTACAAGATGAATTAGCCAAGCCAGGTATGCTATTCAGTAAGGCTGTTTTCTCACCTCCGGAAGATAATGAGGTCATGGGGGATTATGGGAAACAGAAGTTATCAATAATTAAAAAAGGTAAATTATTAGGCTTTGTCGTAGCCGTAGCCCAATTTGATGGTTTTTTTAAGCGACTTGCGGAGCAAAAAGAACAAGAGGTGAGCTTTTTTATTCAAGATGTGTCGAGTAACAAAGCTCTTACTTTATTTGGCCAGGCATTTCCTAAGGTCAATCGCCATGTCGATACCATGACCATCGAAGTATTTTCACGACTTTGGCAAATTAGTATAGCGGAAAAAGAGCCGTGGTTTAGGCAGGATAAAAGTTGGCAAGCATGGGCTGTGCTTGTTGGTGGAACATTTGGCGCCGTATTATTTCAAATGCTGGTATTAATGATGGCTGCATACTCTAGTGAATTAGGCGAGCAAGTAGACATTAAAACCCGAGCACTAATTTTAGCGAAAGAAAGCTCCGAACAAAAAAGTTTAGCCAAAAGTAACTTCTTAAATAACCTAAACAAAGAGTTGCGTGTTCCACTGTTAGCTATGAAATCATTTATTGAGCAGTTAAAGAAAAAAGGCATAAACAATAAACAAGTGACTGGAATAAGCCATGCTGGCAGTAATGTCGCTCTACTACTCGACACTATGATGGATTTATCTGATATTGAGTCAGGTAAAATTACTGCAAAAGAAGACTGTTTTGATTTTCATGGCTTTTTACAGCGTACAGAATCGCTGTTGAAAGCTAGCAATGCATATGAAGGGAAATCCATTTTTTTCTTGATTGATGAAAGTGTGCCTCACTATCTTAATAGCGATGAGTTATATATACAAAAATTGCTCAATGCTTTGATTGAAAGTGCCCATCATTTACTGAAAGTAGATGCGCTTCGTTTATCAATCAAACTACATAAACATAAGCTTGCCGATACAAGTTTGTTTTTTACTTTATCACCACTAAATCCTGCTTCAGTGGATACAAATGACCATGGGGTTATAGAAAGAACTTCGGGTGATTTGGCTGCCGATAGTACTGCTCTGGCGATGGCGATTAAATATAGTCAATTACTCGGAGGGGATACAACGTTAGGTGCGTTAAGCTCAGGGGTAGGAGTGCTTAACTCTTCTATTCGAGTCATTATTTCATCAAAAGAACAGCAAGAAATTCAACAAGGATTAATATTTGATTTGATGAGCTAACTTTAAATTTTTAAATGAGTGAAAACTCTTGTTCAAAAAATATAAAAACCTTGTAAAAAAAAAGTTAATAGTTTAGTGTCGTCCTGTCTGTTCATAAATAGTACAGCTTAACAATAAATCAAACAGGCTGCGACAAAGGTAAAACAATGAATAATTCATCATCGCGAGGGTTTAAATTAACAACCGTGATATTTGCAGTAATTATTATGGCTGTGACTGCAATACTGAGTGGTAACTCAGTTGCTGATGACATGGATGTAGAAATAACACAATCAGAAGAATAGCAAATAAATCGGTGTTGATTTACTTTCTATGGAAAACTTAAGCTCCTCTACTGAAACAGTAGTGGAGCTTTTTCTTTAATAAATCCCACATTAATTACATTTTTTATCACGCAATGCGCTGCATAGCGTTTTGGAATTCATATAGATTGGTTCTCAAGTCAATTTTTAGCTTAGCTTAGCTTAGCTTAGTTCAGTTCAGTTCAGTTCAGTTTAAATTCTAGTTCGATTCTAAGATTCATTACAAGTGCAAATTAAAGCTCATCAAACGTCAGCATTGACATATTAACTGCGTTTTATTGAACTTTGCATCCCCCCTTATGATGAATTTACTGGCTCTGAAGGGGGGGGGAGTGGTTCACTTCATGAAGGAGTAATTTAAAAGGAATATATTTTTTCGATTGTTACTGCAATTGATTTATAGGTAGGTGTGCCACAATCATCAGCGATGCTTTCTAATGGCACTAAAGGGTTGGTTTCAGGATAATAAGCGGCTACGCAACTTGAAGGTATTGGGTATTCAATAATTTTGAAATGACAGAGGGAGCGTTCAATGCCATCGTTTGAGATGGTCGTTATTTTGACATAATCGCCATTTTTTAATGACTGTTTATTGATATCTTTTGCATTCATAAAAATAACCTTTCGCTCGCCATAAATACCGCGGTATCGATCATCCATACCATAAATCGTGGTATTGTATTGATCGTGCGATCGCAGTGTTTGCAGCGTTAATACTGGTTTTTTGGTCAACAATTGTGCACGCTCATGTGCGAGTTGCTCAGGTAGTTTAGCATCACAAAATGTCGCCTTTTTCATTGGTGTACGCCATTGACGTTGCGAAGCAGGATTATTCAGATAGAAACCTCTGCCATTTTTAATTCGTGCATTATAGTTTTCAAAATCAGGAATAACGATACTGATTTCTTGACGAATTAAGGCATAATCACTCGCTAATTTATGCCAGTTTACTATGTTATTTCCTACCGAGGCCGTTGCCATACCGGCGACAATAGCTGTCTCTGAGCGAAGCTGGTCAGAGGCGGGTTCGTTTTGCCCTGTTGAGCTATGCACCATACTCATAGAGTCTTCCACAGTGATGCATTGCTCACCGCTAAGTTGACGATCAATTTCTGTGCGACCAAGACACGGCAGAATTAGCGCGCGTTTTCCTGTGATCACATGGCTTCGGTTTAGCTTAGTGCTAATTTGTACTGTTAATTCACATTGTTGCAAAGCTTGATAACTACGTTCTGTATCGGGGGTCGCCGCGGCAAAATTACCACCTAGGGCAATGAATATTTTAGCTTTACCCTCAAGCATGGCGTGTATGGAGTCAACAGTATTAAAGCCATGATCACGTGGAACATTAAAAGAGTAGCGCTTTGCTAACGCATCAATAAAGGCCATAGGCGGTTTTTCATCAATACCAACGGTACGATTTCCTTGCACATTTGAATGACCACGGACAGGACATGCGCCCGCGCCCGCTTTACCTATATTACCTCTAAGCATCAACACATTAAGTAGTTCCTGTACTGTATCGACAGAATGACGGTGCTGAGTAATGCCCATAGCCCAAGTGAAAATGACTTTATTACTGCATGCGTATATCGTGGTTATTTGTTCAATTTCTTCTTTACTTAAATTACATTGTTTAAGAATGGTAGCCCAATCACTTGATGAAACGCTGCGTTGGTAAGCTTCAAAACCGTGGCAATGCTGTTGAATAAAATCGGTATCAAGTACCGATTTGTCCTGTTCAAAGCGCTCAAATAAACATTTAGCCACCCCGCGCAATAACGCCATATCGCCGCCTAATCTTGGCGTGAAATAATGTTGACTAATATTTGTGCCTGTTAAAAATATCATTTCCTTTGGGCTTTGCGGGTCTGAGAATTTTTGTAATCCGCGTTCTTTCAAATTGTTTATTGAAACAATTTTAGCGCCGCGTTTACTTGCTTCTCGCAAGGTTCCCAGCATACGAGGATGGTTAGTGCCAGGATTTTGGCCAAAGACAAAAATAGCGTCTGCTTTAGAAAAGTCTTCGATAGTCACAGTGCCTTTGCCTGTACCAATACTATTGGTCATGCCAATACCTGAGGCTTCATGACACATATTCGAGCAATCTGGAAAATTGTTAGTCCCTAATACTCGACCAAATAATTGATATAAATAAGCCACTTCATTACTTGCTCTCCCTGAGGTATATAATAATGCCTCATTAGGTGAAGAGAGTTGTTGCAGACTATTACCAATCACTTTGAAAGCGTCTTCCCAACTAATGGCTTGGTAGTGATCGCTTATCCCGTCGTAAAACATAGGCTCAGTTAGACGGCCACTTTTTTCCAGCGAATGATCATCCCATTGTTGTAGCTGTGTTTTAGAATACTGCTTGAAAAAACTGCTATCGACACGTTTACTCGTTGCTTCCCACGCAATCGCTTTAACGCCATTTTCGCAAAAATCTACTTTGCCCGCGGTTTTAGCATCTCCCCAAGCACAACCTGGGCAGTCAAAGCCGCCAGGCTGGTTAGCTCTGAGCAAGGTTTTAACGCTTTTAGCTGCATTTTCACTTTGGATTAAATGTTTTGCTGAGCTTCGTAGTGCGCCCCAACCGCCAGCGGCAGAAGAATAGGCAGGCTTTCTTTTTGAGGTACAGGTTTTTAATGACTTGTTTTTTGCTGACGTAGACATTCGATTTCTCTTGTTAAGCGTAGCGTTTTAGTTGCTCGCGCTGGAAGCAAAATAAGGCTATCTGGGTTTTACGGGCTGAACTAACGGCTAAGTCAGTTGGTTGTGCTAAGGTAACTAAGGTGGTCATTGATAAACGCGCGGCCTTGGCGATTAAATCATGACTACAGCGGCTGGTTATCAAGGCAAAACCTTTATATGTTGATTGTTTGTTATTTGATAAACAGCCAATCAATTTATCCAATGCCGAATGACGACCAACGTCTTCTCGAAAAGCGAGCATATTTGCAGATAAATCAAAGAAAGCAGCGCAGTGATTTCCTCTTTTACCACCTGCGCTTTTTAACAGGGCAGGTAAGTTATCTCTGGCTTGTATGATTACCTGCTCAGATGGCAACTCAAACGATTTAGTTGTCCTTTCTTGAGGCAATGTTATCAACATTGCTGCTTCAATAGAGTCAAGCCCACAAAGGCCACAGCCACTTGGCCCCGCCATCGTTCTTCGTCGTTGTTTAAGTTGGTGTTGAACCCGTGCTAAAACGAGTAGATCAACTTGCCAGCCACAGTCATGAGAATGAACAACAATATCTAAAACGTCACTGCTTGAATTAATCAAGCCTTCACTTAAGCTAAAGCCAAGGGCAAAGTCTTTCAGATGTTCTGGAGATGCCATCATGACCGCTTGGCTAATACCATTGATACTAATGGCAACCGCCACTTCAAGCAGCTGTGCCTGGTGTAGCTCTTGCTCGAAAGGTTCAGTAATAGCTAGGGTAGCACTTAGCTGTGCTCTTGCTAGATTAGGCAAAATATTGGCACCTGAAACAGGAGGTGTTCATGTCGACAAATACACAGTATCTGTCGACGGTACCTAAAGGATTTTTAATTGCCACCGGCATCTTTTCGTGAACGCTCGGTATTTTCAACGAGTACGCCCAAGCCTATTTTATTAATCTCTTCCCAAACGTCTGCATCAATTTCAATACCATGTTCAACAGTATGTTTTTTGTTGCTTTCCACTTGTTTAGGACTAATAAAGTGACTTTTACTATTTTGCAAAGAAGAAGTTAAGTCAACGCGTGAGCTACAAATAATAGTCAGCGCTTGTTTGTCATTCTCATTGCTTGTTAGGTTAGTAACCCCTTCACTGTAACTTGGGTAACGCTGACCAGAGCGAATGGCTGCAGTATGTTCGGTTACACTATCAGTGCCATTTTGCCAATAAGCTGCCGCACTAATACCGCTACGTCCACGATCAGTTAATGCTTTTAGAATAAAAATTCTGTTATGACAGTTATGCACTGTGACCGTGGCGATACCACTTTCTAAGGCTTTGGCATGTGCAAGGTCTACCGCTGCTGCAATACAGTTAAGCGCGCTACGATGATGAGCATCAATGGTTGCTGAGGTGCTATCTTCATAAATAACATTACTTAATGGCTTGTTTTTATCTTCGCCAATATAAGGCAAAGCTAGCTTAAATTCACTCAAGCCATTTAAGCCATGTTTTTCTAACCACAATACCATGTTGGCTGCATCTTCATAATTACCGACAAAGTAATCGCTTGCTTCAAAGCATCTGCGTAGAGCTGCTTTTAATTCATTCATTGAAATATTCACGGAACTCTCCTATTGCTTTGGTGCTAGTGGCATAAACCAGTCGTCATTAAATGTTTGACCAATTTCTTCTAACAGGGGCGCGCCCTGGAACATGGTGTTACGTACCCATAAACGAGAACGAGGATCAAATTTACTTACACCAAAGAAGGCTAACTTTGCACGTAATAAGTGCATAGGTAATACTTCGCGGTCTAACAAGTTTGCTTGAATATCGCCATAAACACAGCGGTTCATGCCTTGAATTCGACGTACAATGCCACGTAATTTAGGATGCGCAACCATAAACCGAGCCGTGGTGTCGTCTGGGTTTTTTGCGATATAATCAATTAATTGGTTATAACATTTTCGCACAGCATAACCGACACCAAGTGCCATCTGTTTCTTTTTACCTTCAATATCGGCAACACTACCTAGGCGAGGTTCCATTTTTTCTTCTGAACGATACCAGTAGGTTTCACGTGCCCCTTCTGCGTCAAAATCTATTGCTAGTGCCCAGTCATAACGGTTTTCAATGATATCTTTAAGCTGCCCAGCAGGCATGAGTGGATCTAGGTCTAGAAATTCTTCAGCACTGTGAAAATCTTCTAATTCGTCGACAAGTTCAGGGTATATTTCTAACATGCATGACACCAGCATCTCTTGCCCTTGCAATGAGCAATGTTGCTCACTGTGCTCGATCAACTCGTCCCATGAATCAAAACCACATTCGATACGACTTTTTAGGCAGGTCATATCATCAATGACGGCTTTATTATTATTGGTTTGCCATTCATCTTCTGTCAGCGTTTCAAGCGTGTGTTGTGCACTGCGATCAATCAATTGACTAATAGTTTCACGTACTTGTTGGTTAACGCTGCCAAGGACACGAACACGTGCTAAAGCGAGTTCTCGCATTTCTATCCATTGGTTAATAAGTAGCGGGTGATTAACTAAATAAGGTGCCATACCTAAACCGGTTGAATTACCAATGCCAAAATAGCGTTTTATCTCAGGCTTCATTGGGTTAAATGTGTCGGGTGTTTTATGGCGAGCAATATGTTCCACTTGTAATAGACTGAAGTTACGAAGCATTAGACAGACAAACATTTCACCCGCAAATGGACGGGCAAAGTCTTGATGTTTTTCTCTTACTTTTTCCCAATCAGCCATCCCGAGTTTACCACTGCCATAAACAGCTGTGGTGCGATATAAGTAGCCTACTTCAACAATTTTAGCCACATCAGGTTGTTCACCTGCGGCAAGTTGATTGACCACATAATCAAAGTTACGGGCACTGCGGTTGGCTCGAGATAAAACAAAAACACGGGCATCAACACGTCCAGCTTCTTGTTTAGGAACATTTTCTCGTAATTTTTCAATGTATTCTTGGTCAACCTTACCTTCAACTAGGGCCATAGTCAGGTCCCATTTAGTCGCAATAACACGGTCATTGCGCTCATCAGGTGAAAGGTAGTCAGAAAAAAGGACAAAGCTGAACAGGCCATGTGGCGCTTGAACTTCATAGACAACAGTGCCGTAGCCATCATTGTCAAGATTAAAAACGGAGGGTTCAATCTTCCAGCGTTCACGAAATATTCGACGTACCAAAGTACGCATAAAACTTAAGCGACTTTGATGATAAGCCCCGAGGCGTTCCAATTTCATCACCTGACTCGCAGGGCGAAGGGGTAGTGAGTTCTCACCCCAAAGTGATGAGTGGATAGCTGCATTTGTTGTCATTTACTGATCCTCATTTGCTATACAAAATATGTTATCTGAATTGACTTCGATTTTCTTGTTGTTCTTGTTCTGAGATAGAAGCAAACTCAAACATTAACTCGTTGAAGCGATATTAAATCAACGTGGATATTAAGGAAGCCTAAAAAATGACCTCACTGAATGTGATGTTATTTTTGGCCAATTCTGCTGTTTTATACAAGGCAATAAGGTCTATCAGCTGATAAGGAAAACTTATGGATAATAGTTAGTGTATTGAATTGTATTGATTTTATCTTTTGTTACTCTCCTTTTTTTATATTGTTATTTTTTGAAGGATGTTTTGTTTATTAACAGGGAAATTACCAGAGTCGTTGTTAAACTTAGGGGCTGAAACATTATGATAAGTGGATTATCTTAACTACAACGAATAAGTTTATTTTATCGTTGCATATTATTTATTAATTTTTATTATCAAATGAGGCTTACTATAATCATTGCATATCCAACAGCGGTAGTTGTTAAACCGCACAAATTGATTGAGGTGCACAATGAATTCACTAAGCCATGATGAGAGTAATTGTTTCAACGCGACAGGTTTAGAGCATAAAGAAGTAGCTGTTAGCGAGAATACACGCCAAACTAATACCAATACACAGCAGCATATTAGAAAGCATGAACAAGCTATGTGTAATGATGTGAGCACTGCAAGTTATGTGCGTGGTTATAATTGATATTATTGAAAGCTAATATCAGCTCTATTTTGATTTATTCATTTTGAATCAACAAAGTATTATGCTGTTAATTAACTTTTGACAAGTTGATGAAAGGGTCCTGACCTAATAATAAGCTAAAGGCTAACTAAGCAGCATTATTGTTCTCGACCCTATGGCGGCAGAGGTGCAGGATAAATGATGCTCAATAATGTTTGCTGTAACTCGGTTATTTCCGGTTGAGCGAAAAAAACTAATAGACTCGATATGTTCAATGAGTTGGCTGCCAATTAAAAAATCAGCAGCCCTTAGGTCTTATTCTGTTTTAAAGCGCTCAATTAATAACTGCATTTGACTGGTAAGTTGCGTTGTATAGTCACTTTTATTGGCAGTTTCTTGAGATCCCTTAGCTGTGCGTTCAACATGCTGATTGATATTATCCACAGTACGGCGTATTTCCTCTATGCTGGCATTTAACTCTTCAGTCGCTGCAGCTATGTGGCTATTAATATCGCTAATTTCTCCTACCGATGAGGTGATTTTTGATAGAGAGTGGCCAGCTTGCCCTGTATTTTCTACACAATCAGTAGTCCGATTTTTACTGTGTACGATTACATTAACAGCATCCCTAGCACCAATTTGCAGCTTCTCAATCATTTTTTGAATTTCAGCGGTTGAGTCTTGTGTACGCTGAGCTAACGTACGAACCTCATCAGCTACCACAGCAAACCCTCGTCCTTGCTCGCCGGCCCGTGCTGCTTCAATTGCTGCATTTAAGGCCAATAAATTAGTCTGGTCGGCAATGCCACGGATAACATCTAATACTGAACCGATATTATGAGTATCTTGCGCAAGTTTATTGATTACTGCAGAAGCATTATCAATATCTACTTCTAATAAATTGATATTATTATTTGCTTCACCAACCACTTGTAAACCTTCTTTTGCTGCATCGTCGGAAAGTTTTGCTTGTTCAAGCCCTTGCGAAGCATTAATGGCAACTTCTTGTACCGCTGGAATCATTTGCTCTATAGCAATAAGAACTTGTTCAATGTCTGTTTTTTGTTCGGTTACAGACTGCTCGGTTAAATTTGCTGTGGTATTCAATTGTGCTGATGAGCTAGAAATCTCACCAATAGCGCTGCGCAGTTCAATCACCACTGTTTGAATATAGCTGGCAAATAGATTAAAACCTTTGCCTAAAGATGATAATTCATCTTGACCATGCTCATGTAAACGTTGACTTAAATCACCATCGCCGCCACCAATATTATTCATGGCATTAATGACATGCTCTAAGGGTTTAAATAGGGTGACTTTCATAAAGAACATCAGAGAAAGCAATATTATGGCGACGATTACTTGCACGATTAAACTATTGCTTAACCAAAAATTTGCTTCTTGTTGTGAATGAAGTAATTCATCGGAGGTGCGTTTATCTAAAGCATTAAAAAACTCGTTTACAGGCGCCATTATTTTTTTGACGTCTTGCTGATACGCATCACTAAAAACTAAACGTAAAGCAAAGTCCTTGATGCTTTCATTAGGGGATTTTTGGAACGGACCTTGCGCGACTTTTCCGTTTTTAATGGTTTGCATTGCTTGCTCTTCTGTAGCAATCAAGGTGTTAGAGTAACTATTGGCTTTTTCTAATAAACTAAACTCGTTCGCTGAGAAGTTTAATTCTTTCATGATCTTACTTTGTTTAATGCGCTGATTTGGAAACAAATTATTATCAACAGTATTAGGACGCTCAACTTCGCCATTGCGCCAGTTAACAATGTGCCAATAAGCATCCCAATATTTTTGTTCCCCGGTGGCAACAAATAGACGGCAAAGGCGGGTTAAGTCTATTGAGCTTTGTCTAAATTCATCGGCGAGTAAATATGAAAGGTAGCGAGTTTCACTACTTAAGGTTTGATGCTTATTTTTGTTTGTGGCAATTTTTTGTGAGGTTATCGCTGTAGCGAGTAAGATAATCATTACGATCAATATCGCAGTTAATCGAACTTTAATAGTCATTTGATAGTCCCTTAATAATACTATTACAATGCTGCTAAAACTTTAATGTAGCAGTAATTTTAAGAGTTGCACGTTTGTAAATGTAAAATTTAGTGTCTTGCTATCTGTGTTAACTAAGAGAGGATTGATTGTTGGGTAATTTGACTTATAGACAATTGAGCTTAACTAACATACCGATGAGAATAGAAAAACCCAAAGGCATCCTTGCTTTGAGTGGTACTGGTATAGCTATTTCTTGGCAGGCGTTATTGCAAATTTTTCGTGGTAGTGTGTCGTTATCACGATGATCATTTTCAACACTTATTCAGGTTCAACATCGCTAGCCTTATTCTTGGCTGTATTGCTCAAAATAAAATTTGCTAGTGCTTCTGCTGCAGGAGATAGCGACTTGTTTGTCAGCTGAACTAAGCCAATATGACGTATTATTTTAGGGCTTGTCAGAGGAATGAAACGAAGTTTGCTATTATTTTTTGGAAATGCAAACCAAGGTAATGTAGTAATACCAAGACCTTCTTCTAACATGGCAATTAATGACAGCATATTAGAAATAAGGAATTGTGAATCACTTAATAAAGGCTCTGCTTCAGTATCTTCAAGTAAACGAGAAGTACCATTTCGGATCAACCGCTGCTTACGTAACTCTTTCCAATGTAGCTCAGTGACATCGGCAAAAGGGTGATCTTCACGACAAACTACGCCCAGTTGATCTTCCCAAACAGGGGTAAAAGTGATCTCAGCATGTTCATGCCCATGGGGCAAGCTGGCAATACCAATATCTACTTGTTGTTTTTCTACCTTTCTTAATACGGCCTCAGAGTTATCATCGTAAAAACTTATGTGAAGCTCTGGTACATCAGCAATAAATTTTGATAAGAGTTCGGGTAACATCCTGCACGCAATAGAAGGTACAGAGGCGAGACGTAAATGTCCGGTTTTGTGTTCGCTCATCAAAGCCATATCTTGAGCAACATTGTCATGATGAGCAATAAGCTCTTTCGCCTTTGGAAGAAAATACCTTCCAAAAGGCGTTAGTTCAGTATTTGATGTTTTCGCATTGCGCTTTTCAAACAGTACAGCACTGAGTTTATTTTCTAGATCTCGGATGGATAATGATATGGCTGGCTGAGTTCGACACGCTTTTTCTGCCGCCGTATGAAACCCCTTTAATTCTGCGACCCAGACGAAGTGTCGAAGCTGAGCTATTTTAAATTCAGGTAGTGCCATAAGGATTCCTTATCAACAGATATTTTTTATTAATTTTTATTATTAAAACATACTACCTATAATGGATTCAATTATTTAATGGAGGTATTTATGTCTGAATCAATTTTTTGCAATTACATCAATGGCGAATGGGTAGAAGGCGCAAGTTCACTTGCTAACATCAGCCCTGCAGACACGAGTGATGTTATTGGTCACTACGCACAAGCTAACCAAGAACAAGCCGAAGCAGCGCTTGATGCAGCGACTAAAGGCCAACTTGAATGGCAAGAAAGTGGCTTAGAACAACGCTACTCAGTATTAATGGCTATTGGTGATGAACTGATTGCCCGTAAAGACGAATTGGGTAAATTATTAGCGCGTGAAGAAGGTAAAACTTTACCTGAAGGCGCTGGCGAAATTTATCGTTCGGGTCAATTTTTCCATTATTATGCCGCTGAAGTATTACGCCAAATGGGAGAAACTGCTGATTCAGTTCGCCCTGGTATTGAAATTGAAACACGCAGAGAGCCAGTTGGTGTTGTTGGTATTATCACGCCTTGGAATTTTCCTACCGCAACAGCAGCTTGGAAGATTGCACCAGCATTAGCGTTTGGTAATGCTGTTGTTTTAAAACCAGCCAACCAAGTACCTGCAAGTGCTTGGGCATTAGCAGAAATCATCTCTCGTCAAGGTTTACCAGCAGGTACCTTTAACCTAGTCATGGGTCCAGGGGCAGAAGTAGGTGATTTGTTAATTAACTCTAAAAAAGTTAATGCACTAACCTTTACAGGTTCATTAGAAACAGGTCGTAAAGTAGCCATAGCAACAGCAGCAAACTTAGTAAAATGTCAATTAGAAATGGGCAGTAAAAATGCGCTAATCGTACTTGATGATGCTGATTTAGATAACGCTGTTGAGTGTGCTGTTGGCGGCGCTTTCTTTGGCACGGGTCAAAAGTGTACCGCTTCATCACGTTTAATTGTCACTGAAGGTATTCATGATCGTTTTGTCGACGCTGTTGTTGCAAGAATGAAGCAACTTGTTGTCGGTCACCCATTACGTGAAGGTGTTCATATTGGTGCGGTTGCTGATGCACGTCAAATGAAACAAAACCTTAACTACCTTGAAATTGCCAAAAATGAAGGTGGCAAGTTAGTGAGTGGCGGCGATGTTATCGTGGAAGAAACTGAAGGTTATTACTTAACGCCAGCTTTATTTACTGAAACTACCAATGCGATGACCATTAACCGTGAAGAAGCTTTTGCTCCTATCGCTTGTGTGATTAAAGTGAAAGATTATGACGAAGCATTAGCCACACTAAATGACACTAATTACGGTTTAGTTGGTGGTATTTGTACGCAATCACTCAAAGCAGCTACGCACTTTAAACGCAATGCTCAAACAGGCTGTGCCATGGTGAATTTACCAACAGCTGGCACTGATTATCACGTACCTTTTGGTGGTCGTAAAGATTCTAGTTTTGGTTCACGTGAGATGGGTAGTTACGCAAAAGAATTCTACACCATCGTAAAAACCACTTATATCCGTTCATAAATCGAGTAGTCACTATGCATAACGATCTTATTGTCATTGACGGCCTGCAGTACTCAAATTGGAACCGGGCTATTTTTCAACAGCTTAAAGAAGGTGGTGTAACTATGGTGCATGTCACCGTTGTTTACCACGAACAAATTAGAGAAACATTATTGCGAATAGGTGAATGGAATCGCCAGTTTGAGCTCCATCATGATTTGATCATGCCAGTGAAAAGCGCGGCGGATATCCGTCTCGCTAAAAAACTAGGCAAAGTTGGCATCATGTTTGGCGCGCAAAACTGCTCACCCATTGAAGATGATATCGGCATGGTTGAGATCATGCGTGAGCTTAATCTGATGATTATGCAGCTTACTTATAATAATCAAAGTTTATTGGCTTGTGGTTGCTATGAGGCAGAAGACAGTGGGGTTACTCGCTTTGGTAAACAAGTGATCAAGGAAATGAACCGTGTAGGTATGTTGGTAGATATGAGTCACAGTGCAGAACGCAGTACGTTAGAAGCGATTGATATCTCTGAACGTCCTATCGTGATCTCACATGCCAACCCGAATAGTTTTCATCAGGCTAAGCGCAACAAGTCAGACACAGTGCTAAAAGCATTGGGTGAGTCAGGTGGCTTATTAGGTTTTAGCCTTTACCCATTTCATCTTAAAAATGGCCCTGATTGTAGCTTAGATGACTTTTGCGACATGGTGGCAAATACCGCTGATTTGATGGGCATTGATCATATTGGTATTGGTACAGATTTGTGTCAAGAACAACCCTTATCTGTACTTGAATGGATGCGTAATGGACGTTGGTCAAAGGAAATGGATTATGGCGAAGGCTCAAAAGCGAATGCTGATTGGCCTCGTCCGTTATCTTGGTTTCGTGATAGCCGTGACTTTCCAAATATTACACAAGGTTTACAAAACCGAGGCTTTAGGACGGAAGATATCGCCAAAGTCATGGGCATGAACTGGTTGAACTTACTCGATGAGGGGTTAAAACCACAAGTGTAAAGGCGCTAGTTTGTATTGAGCGGTACCAATGAAATTAATGATGGAGTCAGATTTTAATGAAAGTAAATATTTAGCAGAAAAATGCTTGATTGAACAATGGCGAGCTATTGGGATTACTTGCACTGATGTGACTGGATATTTAGACCTGTTAAAAAGATTGCCTACTTAATTTTATTGGTACAACAATCAATATAGAGATAGTGACATATAAATTATAACGATAAGAGATCTATCAGGAGACTATAATAATGAATACTTCTAAAGCTATTTCGGAAGAGAGCGAGGTACAAATGCCAAAAATCAAATTTCTAGATGGGGTAGATATCCCGGTGTTTTTGATCAGCGGTGGCGCACTAGTGCTATTTTGTATCTTGGCATTGTATGATATCAACATGGTGTCTGGCTGGGTTAATTCAACCTTTGCAGCATCAACCAAAATGTTTGGCGCATACTGGCAAGTACTCCTGCTGTTAACTTTTATTATTGGCATTTTTATGGCGATAAGTCGTACTGGTGGCGTAGTATTAGGCGGATTAAAGGTACCAGAGATGTCGACCTTTAAATGGATCTCCATCATTATGTGTACCTTGCTTGCGGGTGGTGGTGTATTTTGGGCTGCAGCTGAGCCGATGGCACATTTTACTTCTCCATCGCCTTATTTTGGTGGTGAAACTGGCACAACAGAAGCGGCTTATAATGCATTAGCGCAAAGCTTTATGCACTGGGGCTTTTTAGCCTGGGCTATTCTAGGTAGTTTAACGGGTGTAGTGCTTATGCATTTACATTATGATAAAGGCCTACCTCTCAAACCGCGTACTTTACTTTACCCTGTTTTTGGCGATAAGGTCATGAAAGGGGCTTTGGGTACTATCGTTGATTCTTGTTGTGTTCTCGCTGTTGTGGCTGGCACTGTCGGTCCAATAGGATTTCTTGGTTTACAGGTTAGCTTTGGCTTAGAGAAACTGTTTGGTATTCCTGACACATACTCAACTCAGGTGACGATATTAGTTGGTCTTATTTGTATCTATACCCTGTCTGCCGTTAGTGGTGTTACTAAGGGTATTCAACTGTTAAGCAGTATCAATATTGTTTTAGCCATTTTCTTGATGATATTCATTTTACTGTTTGGTCCTACTGCTTTTATCTTTGATAGTTACTTACACTCTTTTGGCCTTTACCTAAATAACTTTATTCCAATGGCAACTTACCGTGCTAATACTGCATGGCTTGATTGGTGGACAGTGTTCTTCTGGGGATGGTTCTTAGGTTACGGCCCGTTAATGGCTATGTTTGTTGCGCGTATTTCTCGCGGTCGTACTATCCGTCAGATGATATTAACTATTTCAGTTGTTGCACCGGTTATCACCTGTTTCTGGTTCACTATTGTCGGTGGCAGTGGTTTAGCTTTTGAATTAGCGACTCCAGGGGTTATTTCAGAACCTTTCACAGGCTTTAATTTACCAGCGGCATTATTGGCTATTACCGAGCAGCTGCCATTTGGTTGGATAATCTCGTTTTTGTTCTTAATATTAACTACTATCTTTGTTGCGACAACGGGTGACTCAATGACATTCTCAGTCTCTATGGTCATGACTGGTACTGATTCTCCGCAGAGTTCTTTACGTGTTTTCTGGGGCATTATGATGGGGGTTATGGCTGCATTGCTTATCTCTATTGGCTCAGGTGGCATATCAGCATTGCAATCCTTTATCGTTGTAACAGCAGTACCTGTGTCTCTGGTCTTGTTACCGTCTTTATGGAACGCACCGCAAATTGCCCGCAAAATGGCTGATGAGCAAGGGCTTTAAGTTATCCCCACATCGAAAAGGCACAACAATTGAACTGTGCCTTTTCGTTGATTAAAAACAGCTAAACAACCCAAAGACTTGTTTTGTTCACACATTCTCTTTTATAAGAACTATTAGAGAAACTTATAGAATTTTATCGATCACTTTTACAATTAGAGAAAATGTTATGAAAACACCTGTAAAAACCGAATTGTTTGCTTCAAAAGCACCGTTAGAATGGGCAATTATTGCTAATAACACCTTATCAACTGCTCAGATCCCAATTAATGCCGAAGGGCAGGTGGTTGAAGGTGGTATTGAAGCACAAGCACGTCAAACAATGGAAAACTTTAAGCACACCATTGAAGCGGCTAAATTGACTATGGATGATGTAACGCAAGTTCTGATTTATGTTACCGCTCGTGAGCAATTGCCAGTATTTAATAAAGTATATGCTGAATATTTTCAAGCGCCATATCCTAACAGAGCTGCTATGATTGTTGCTGGTTTGGCACGCGAAGAAATGCTTTGTGAAGTTGTTGCTTATGCGGCCGTACCACAATAACTATAGTTAGAAATAGTGCGATTAGCTTTGTTAACCGCCTAAAGATTTAACTAAAAAAGCCGGCAATTTGCCGGCTTTTTTGTTATTAAAAATAGCCATAGTTCAGATGTGTTATATCGCGTATTGAAGCGTTATATCTATTTTCTGCTTGTTCTGTACAGCCTAGTTCTTTGTGCTAATCAAGCATTCATTTTGCCCCAGCATCTCAAGTCTAAGTGGCAATGCTCAGTGAATTGGTTTCTATAAAGCATATGGGCTCTAAAGGAGGGAAGTAGTATATCAGTGGGGGATTACTAATAACGCTATACAACAGATGCTGGAGCTTTTTACAGGCATAACCAATACCCCATTACCTGACTCATACACTTTGGATTACTCCTATCAAAACCAAGCTAAATAAAGGATAGCGTTGTGACTAATCAATGCGGATTTTAGTTTCTGTTTTGATAACCGTTATTTTAGGTAAAGCCATTGTTATAAGCTGTAGTAAAAAAAGGCTTTTAGCAAAATAATGCCACAAGAAGTCAGCGAAATCGTAGCAATTAATGGTTTTAGGTAACGCTGACCTAGGTATTTATCCAAATAAAATGATAAAAAAAAGCCAACAAATAAGGCCGGAACCAAAGGTAAAGTTAATTCAACTTGCGCATAATTTATATTGCCTGAAACGAATAACATTGCCAGAGATACCAGCGTACCAATCAGAAAAAAAAGCCCAAGCTCTGCTCTTAGGGTACTGAGATTACTATTTTGGTACACCAAAGCAATTGGAGGCCCCCCTACTGAGGTTGTCGTGCCCATGAGCCCTGAAAAAAAACCGGCTATCACTAAATTTCTCTCACAATGATGAATATCAATACGTCGATAAGTCAGTAGTACAGACAACATGATCAGTAGGGAAAAACCAACAGCAAAGAATATTGGCGGTAATAGTGCTAGTAATAATATACCCAGTATTGAGCCAGGGATTCGTGCCACAAGCGCTAGTTTTATATTACTAAAATGTAACTGTTGTCGATAACGAATACAGTTTAACAGTGACAAAATGCAACCCAATGCCAATATAGGTGCAGGTAAAAAATTGGGGTTAATGATAACCAAAATAGGGGAAGCGATAACGGCTAATCCAAAACCAGACATGCTTTGCAGGGCCGAGCCCGCTACGACAGCAAGTAATGCCACTATGAATAAAGATGGTTCAATGAGCATAGCGGTATGTTAACGAGAGAATATTTCTATTAAGCATGATTTAGGTAAATTTAGTTGCGAGTAAAGACATTATCAAAGAGCGTTTATAAGGATTAACTTTTTAATAACTCTAGCCAGTATTAATGATTAGCTCATCGACGTCTAATGAAAATATATTACTGCTTGATAAGGATTTTAAATAGTCTAATAAGTTGTTCCACAGCTTGTCTATTAATCTTGGTAAGTGAGTCATTGAAAAGCACAATATATTAGTTGTATTACCCTCGTTTTATGAAAAAAATCAAACGAAATACAGCTGGTAAACTACCTATTTTTTATCTAAGTACAATTCATTTATCTCATTTCTATCTTTGGTCAATTGTAACTGCTTTGTAAAAATAACCAGTAATAACAAAGAGGTAGTTTACTTGCTTAATTGTTTTTTTCTTGCGTAATAAGATTCTCTTATTGAGTGATTAAGCTAATTGACTTCAATGTTAGTTGATATCTCCTTAGTATTATTTTCGAACTTAACAAAAACATATTGAAGCAGTTTTAACACGGTTAAGCATTCTGAATATGTTCTAAAAATTAATAACATGAAAAACGTATCTAAATATAAAAACAAATGCGAACTATCTTTTGGAGAATAACTAATGAAAACATCCATCCCAATGCTTGGTTTATTGTTAGCCAGCTCAACAACAGCCTTTGCGGCCACAGAAACTACTAAAATTGAGCGACTAGAGCAACTTGAGAAGCAAGTGGCTGAGCTAAAAAAAGAAGTTAATACCAATACAAAAACCACGACAGATTTAACGCCTAAAATTAACATTGGTGGTGCCGTACGTTTTCAATATAGCTACGAAGATTATGATGATGACAATAAAGATCGTGGTGGAGATTTTGATTTTGACGTCTTTCGTTTGGATGTAAACGGCAGTATTGGTGATGTTAAATTATCAGCTCAATATCGCTGGTATCAATACATGAATGTAGTTCACCACGCCGATGTTGCCTATCAATTCAATGATAACTGGGAAGGAAAAGTGGGTATTACGCAAGTTCCTTTTGGCAACTTAAACTATAACTCTAACAACTTCTTCTTTAGCTCTGGTTATTATGCTGGTTTAGAAGATGACTACGACGCAGGTTTATCATTTACCGGTAAGTATGACAAACATGATATCCGTATTGCTTATTTCTTAAATGATGAAAAAGGTGGTGTTGACGGCTATTCAGGGGATGAAACCCATCGCTATTCTTATGATGTCGTTGGCATCCGTGATTTTGCTGGTGGCGAAGGTATATACAGCGCACCTGCTCAACAAATGGGCGAAAGTAATACGATAAACTTGAGATATACTTATAATTTCTTCTCTAATACCGAAGTGGGTGTCTCATTATTATCAGGTGATCTTGAAGGTGGCTCAGGTGTTGGCTCTGTAGGAGATCACACAGCATACGCTTTTCACGTAAAGAGTAACATTGATAACATTGGTATTATGTTCCAAGCGTCAGAGTATGAATATGACCTAGACAATGGCTCTGATGCTGTCGCAGTGGGCGCTTGGGCATTCTATGACACCATTCCAACAGAAGCTACGGCATATAACCTTAACTTATCTTACAGTCAATCGGTGTCTCTTGGACCTATTACTAACCTGACTTACTACAACGATTATAACTTAATCACTGATAAATCAGCCGGTTTAGACGATACCACAATGAACGCAACGGGCGTTGCGATCAGTGCCGGTGGCGTTTACGCTTATGTAGACTTTGTTATCGCTAAAAACCAGCCATTTCTCGGTGGTACGCTAGTTGGCAATGCTGATGATTGGAATAAGCGATTAAACATCAATATCGGCTATTATTTCTAAGCCTGAGTTTATTTAATTAATGTCAGTATCTTTATAAAAAAACTGGCACTATAAAATACTCTGTTATATCTCCAAATACCTCAATTTTGGGGATATATTCAAGCCATGGATGGCTATTTTAACAACCTCTACTCTACACCCCCAAAGGTCTGTTAACTTCAATAATTACACCTCTTTCGCTATCGAAAAAAAACATAAATTTTCGTTAATCTAATAACGCATTTTCACGCGCTTTTATTGATCTATATCCTTGTCAAATTAAGGAAGAGTTTTACAATGAATTAGAAGCTAAATCCCATCATTACTGAAAAAGGAGTTCAACGATGAAAGCAGCAGTTAACCATCAATTTAAAAGTAAACTTGAAATTGAGCAAGTGGACAAACCAACAATTTCAAGCCATGAAGTATTAGTTAAAATTCACGCTTGTGGTGTCTGTCATACCGATTTACATGCCTGTCATGGCGATTGGCCAGTAAAGCCTAAAATGCCGTTAGTGCCAGGTCATGAAGGCGTTGGCGAGATAGTGGAAGTTGGCGAACAGGTGAGTCATTGTAAAGTAGGTGACCGCGTAGGCATCCCTTGGCTTTATAGCGCTTGTGGATATTGTGATTACTGTTTAACGGGCGATGAAAACCTTTGTTTATCACAGCAAAATGCCGGTTACTCCGTTGATGGCAGCTACGCAGAGTATTGTAAAGCCGATGGAAGTTATGTGGTAAAAATTCCTGATGCTATTGATTACATAGATGCAGCGCCATTATTTTGTGCCGGCGTTACCACATATAAAGCACTGAAAGTGTCCACTGCAAAACCAGGGGAGTGGGTTGCTATTTTCGGTATTGGTGGCTTGGGTCATTTAGCGGTGCAGTATGCCGTTGCTATGGGATTAAATGTTATTGCGGTTGATACAGGTGAGGCCAAGTTAGCACTAGCTAAAAAACTAGGTGCTTCACTTTGTTTAGACTTTAAACATGATGATGTTGTTGCCAAGGTACTTGCTGAAACTGGTGGTGTTCATGCCAGTATTTGTACTGCTGTCAGTAAAAGTGGTTTTGAACAGAGCTATAAAGTTATTCGCCGTGGTGGTAAGTGTGTTTTAGTTGGTTTACCTCCTGAAGATATGCCATTACCAATTTTTGATACTGTACTAAATGGTGTTAGTGTTGTTGGCTCTATTGTTGGCACACGTAAAGATTTAGTCGAGTGTTTAGACTTTGCCGCTCGTGGAAAAGTAAAAGCCATTACCATTGAAAAATCCCTTGAAGATATCAATGATATTTTTGATGAGATGTTAAATGGTGAGATCACGGGTCGTGTTGTTATGAAGTTCTAACATTGCCAATGTTATGACTGTCAGTGCAAACAGTGAATGATAAAGCCCTTTCCCGAATATAACGGTAAAGGGCTTTTTTATGTGCAGAATTTGATAGTACAGTCTTGATAGATAACTACTTTATATGCGTAATAAGCAATATAAAAAGCTCATAAAAAAACACTATCAAAAAAAAGTTAACTTTTTCCAAACTATTTTGCTAACCAACACTACTTTATAGTTGTACCCAAGTAAGAATGAAGCTTATCTTACTGAAGATGACATAATCAAAGTGGTAATAATAATTATAAAAAGGAGCCTTTGTGTTTGAAAGAAGCGATGAAACGCTCATAGCGCAAGCGCTAAAAGGTAAAAAGTCTGCATGGCTTACGTTGGTAAAGCGTTATGAGAAAAACCTCTATAACTACGCTTTACGTATGGTGAATAACCCAACGGATGCTATGGATTTGATGCAAGATATTTTTATCGCGTTATTTCGAAATTTATCTAAGTTTCGTGGTGAATGCCCTTTTAAAAACTGGCTTTTTAAAATTGCTCATTATCGTTGTCTTGAGTTTTATCGCCGAAAAAGGCCGATGCAGTCACTTGATGAAGTACCAGAGCAAGAAGATGCAGAGTCAGTGTGTTTAGAAAAAAACTTACAAATTCAGCAACAAAGTAGTGCTTTGTTAGAGGCTATGCAGTATTTACCCGTTAAACAAAAATTGGTTGTTGAGTTAAAGTTTTTTCAAGAATGTACCTTCGAAGATATCAGTCAGCAGTTAGGGATCTCAACCAATACGGCAAAATCACAACTTTATAGCGCACTCGATAAATTAAAACTGCAATTAGTCGAGGATCCTATCAGCAAGGTAGAGGTGGAGTATGTCTAAGTCAACATCAAAAGATACTCAAATGAGTGAAGATGAACGAGCATTATTTAGCGAAAGTATTGCTCAGCAAGCAAATGTTGAAGTTGAGCAAGAGGTGCCAGATTGGCATAGAGCACAAGCATTTGAACAGCATTTTGAAATAGAAAATAATAAGGCTAAAGCAGGTCCCATTAATTGGGGAATGTGGTTGGGGGTACCTTCATTATCAATGGCGTGTTCAGCATTTGCCATTACCATTGTAATGACTTTTATGCAGGGTAAAGGGTTTGATCAACAGGCATTTGATAAGCAAGTAACAGCGATGATTGATCAACAAGTCCAGCAAAAGGTGGCTGCCCAGTTAACCACTACTTTGGCCAACAAAGACAATAGTGACATTGAACGGTTAGTGAATTTAAAGTTACGTGAATTTGCAGCCGAGCAACAAGTTATTTTAGCTAATTACCGTACCGATATCAGTGAACAACAGCAAAATAATAACCTAGCTTTGGCTGGTTATGTGATTGGCGCGTCGAGAAAAGAACGTAAAGAAGATATGAGTGACTTCATCAGTTTCTTTAACGCACAGCGACAAGATGAGCAATTAGCGCAAAAAATTAAATTCCAGCAACTTGAGCGAGAAATTAGTTTTAAAAATATTGCTCTAGAGCGAAATAACAAGGTCGATAACAGCTCAACTAAACCAGTAAACACCAAAGGTTAAGTATCTTTAAGCCCGTGTTTTGTAGTTCATGGGGTTACCCAAGCTACCTGAAAATACGTATCTTCAAGTGGTTTGGGTATATACGTTTTGATTTAGAAAATGATCATTAATTAGAACTAAGTTAGCTTAGGCCAACTCAGGGATATAAAACAGATATCAGTACTATCTATAGAGAGGCAATTTATGAAAACATCAGCAATAGTTTTTCCCGCGTCAAAATTTCGAAGCAATCTAGCAAAGCTAAAAGTAAAATTTGCAGTCGCAAGCGCTGCATTATTGCTTGCCTTTAGCGCGCAAAGTGCTGATAAAAACTATGATAATTTGCACAAGCAATTAACGATTATGAATGACATTATGTTGTCATCGGCTAAAGCGACACAACACTCGCGTCAATCTCTGATTCGTTCAATTGAGAGTGTTTATTTACAAGGACAAGGGGCTATTTTTACTATCAAGTCCAATCATAGAGGCTCTTCACATCGTCAATTTTTTCAAACAGTGGCACCACTAGAGCCACTAGCACCTTTAGAGCCATTAGCCGCATTAGAAGTCTTAGCTCCAGTGAGTGGTGGTGAAAGAGTTATTATTTCAAATGATGAAGATTTAGTTGTTGATTTTGGCGATATTGATTTCGAAGCGCATGAAGATGAACTCGAACGCGTCATAGAAGTCTTTGAGCAACAACGCGAAGGGGCTAGAGAAATACGGGGTGAGCAACGAGAAATTGCTTACGAACTGCGTGACATTGATCGACAACGTAAAGATATTGAGTACCAATTACAACGTGCAGAGAACAAGAGTAAAAAAGAGTTAAAAGCTGAGCTTAAAAAGCTTGAAGTAAACCGCAATGCTCTAAATAAAAATAAAATTAAGCTAGAGCAAAAAGTGACTAAATTAAACCAGCAGCGAGAAGCACAAAAAACAGCTCAAAGCGAAGCAAGAAAAGAGCATTTTTCAGCATTGAATAATGCTTTAGTTGAGACATTATGTTTATACGGCAATGGATTACGAGAAGTACCAAGTAAAGAATACGTTAGCTTCATCATTAAAGGTGCAGGCGAGCAGCAGGACCGAGGTTTTAAAGACCAAATATTGGTATTTAATAAACAAGATATTAATGCATGTGCTAATAGTAAGTTGACAGCTAAAAAGTTATTAGCAGCAGCAGAGCGATATCAATTTTAATTCAGTTAGCTAACAGTAGGTCACATAAAGCCATAAATAATCTACTATTTATGGCTTTTTCTTTATCACTATTTTACTTTCCAATGAGCCAGTTTTTGATTGATAAAATAAAAGCG
>ERZ1027231.93-NODE-93-length-52455-cov-219.914847_pt1 | contig 52455 bp, 47 predicted proteins | sample MGYA00520866_ERZ1027231 | MGnify/ENA primary metagenome ERZ1027231 (study PRJEB33311, sample SAMEA4378411) | marine metagenome | biome: Marine biome; feature: Fjord; material: Water | collected 2014-07-20T08:00:00Z/2014-07-... | depth 75 m ...
CGTTCTTAACCCCTCAAGAAGCACAGCTTCATCCCATTACACCCCAGTTAGCTGATTTTATTAAAAGCCGAAATACCCTAAGGGCAGTGGGAACACCGGAACAGGTAAAAAGTAAAATAGAAGCGATCGCACAGCGCTTTGCGGTAGACGAAATTATGATGGTTTCAAATATGCATTATTTAAGCGACAGAAAGCGCAGCTTTGAGTTAGTTATGAATGCATTCTCTGAATAGTTAGGCGCTACTGCCTAATAGGCATAAAAAAGGCTAGTAGTTATATGACGACTAGCCTTTTTTGTTGCTGTTATTTCGCACTTGTCAGCGCGATTATTTAGCCATTAATGGATTGCAGTTTTTAATCAAAACCTTACCTTCTAATACCGCCCCTTTAGAATACTCTCTAAAGTGGCAGGTGTTGGTTTTAGGTTCATAGTTTTCTATCCACAAATTATCGTTTTTCCAAGTGGCCATCATATGCAGTTGACCTTCAGGAACGGTAATGGTCATAACGCCCCCCCAGTTTTTTACAAACACTTGCTGAAAGTGAAAGAAATACATAAGCGAGCCCGTAATCACAATGCTAATGGCTGCAATGCTGGCAAACTTCCAGTTTTTAAGCTTAGCCCCTGCAATATAAAGAGCGAGCCCAGCGGTGGCCACAACCGCAAGCCAATATAAATACGTAATCATAAAAACACCTGTTAATTGTTAGAACTATTTTTTAACTTGTTTTGAAGCCCAAATGGCTATTTTGTGTTGCATGGACTTCTGCGTAACCTGATCTTCAGGCAGGGCTTGAATAATCTTGTCGTGAACGAACAAGCGGTACACATACTCAACCTTTTCAGAGGCTGAATCAGTGGCTTCAAACTTCGCCGCGCCACGTTTTTCGGCGTAAGACATGCCCAGTAAAATACCTTTTTTAACCAGCTCTTTTTCGTCTTTTAGCTTTTTCATTTATCCCTCAAGAATAACGACTATTACTAGGTATATTAATACAGGCTGTAAAGATTTATGTACAGTGATTAATCCTTGTGATCATAGGCATAGAAGTAAACTTTAAACATGTCTAATGGACGTTTTTGTTACTGATGCTTGCACCCTTTACGCTCTCACATAGTGGGTTAAGATAATCACTAAAGATTGCCGCTATTACCTGGTAATTTGAATATTTCAAAATGGATGGTTATGTAATAAATGTGTTTACATACACGCCATATTCCCTAAAATGCGGCTTGCTAAAAATAAATGGAATTTAAAATGCGCAAGTCAATCATCATCCCCGCTGTACTATTCACCGCTGCCGGTATCGCAAGCCCGTTATTAATGGGTCTAGTAGCCGAAAACCAATTTACAACACAATTAGAACAAATGTCTGCTGAACAAACAGCCGGCAAAGCCAGTATTTCAGACGTACAATTTAACCGTGGTTATGCCCAGTCTGAAGCCAGCTTTGTGATGACAATCGAAGACCCAAGCACAGACCTTCCTGCGGTATCTATTTTAATCGAATCAGACCTGCAACACGCACCGATCAGCATAAGCGAGTTTGGTTTATCAGCACTTGAAATTAATTCACAAGACCGCTTTTCATTGATACAAGGCCCAGAAGATTTCATCGCGTTTATCAATGACAACATGCAAGGGTACTTTTTAACCGGTTACTCGCGTGCCAATGTTCTGGGCAACTTTGATAGTGTGCTTTCCTCTCCTGCGTTAGATTTTAGCAGCGAAGCAGGAGACTTTAATATTCTAATGGATTCAATGGTCATCAACACCAGTGGAAAGCTAGATGGATCCGTTACCGATTTTGATGTGAAGCTCCCAAGCACCACCATCAAGGGCACCGAATTCAGTGTGAACGTGGCCAGTGTCACAGCCATTGGTGATCGCTATACCGATACCAGCGGTGTTGAACTGGGCAAAACTCTAATGGAAGTGGCACAAGTATCCGTTGTATCTGCAATGGGCGGCGCCGAAATTAAAAACATTACGTTATCAGCCGTCAGTGACCTTGTAGGTGACAAAATTGATACCAATGTACATTACAACGTAGAAAGCATTGTGGCGCCTTTACCGGTTAGCTCGGCCAGCTACCATGTTGATTTTAATGGCTTGTCAGTGGCGTCGGCTCAACTTGTACAAGACTTACAAAAACACCTAAATGAAATGGAAGCCAATCCAGAATCGGCTGACCAATTCTTTAATCAACTAATAAGTGCCACGCTTCAACCAGGTTTACAAATAAACCAAGAACTAAAAGCCAATGCGTTTGGTGGTGATTGGGTAGCCGACCTTGATGTTGAATACACAGGCATCGAAGGCGTTGAACTGGCCGCCATGAAAGACCCTAAAGTCGCCGTGCAAGGCATCGCCGCAACATTAGTGATAACCGCTGATAATGCAGCGTTACTAAGAACCCCATTGGCCCCAATGCTTGATGGCTTGTTGCAGCAAGGTTTTATCACGCTAGACAATACCAACCTAACCACAGCTGCTTACCTAAATGCAGGTAAGCTAACCATCAATGAAGTTGAGATGCCGGTAGACTCAATCATCGACGCCATATTGCTTAAGCTTGCACAGTCGCAACAAGAAGAAGTGGCCGTTAATTAATTGCGGGTTGATAACAATAACTAAGTCGCCATAGTTTAACCGCCCCATAACGGCGGTTATAAATGGAGATCAGTAGTGTTGATAACGAACATAAAAAAAGCGAACCTAGTTTAGGTTCGCTTTTTTTATGCCTGTACTTAGTGTGTATAAGCCACTCAATAAATTTTAGAAACTTGTACCTTGCCGTTATTAAACGTGATTTCAGAATTGGCCACGGCATTCTTACTGGCGTTCACCAGCCATTGGCCAGCGGCTTCTTCGTCCATGCCCCCTTCAATTTTTTCCATCCACTGTTGATGCAGCTCATAAATTTTTTGCAGGGTGGTGTAAATCTCGGTTTTTACAAAGCCTTGTTGTAAATCGGGATTGTCATTAAACAGGGCTTCAATTTTGTCTTTATCGGGGTGATCGTTAGACACCACAACACCGCCTTCACCATCGTTAGTCAGTTTAATCGGCAGGCTGGTATCCACACCGGCCTTGGCCAGTTCTTGCGCAAACAGTTTCTCAAACGATTCCACGTCGGCCTTGGTAGGCAAAGACAAGGGCGCCAGATTGAACGCATGGGTTTCAGCACCATCAGGCGCCGTATTTTCATGCTCAGGCTTCTGACTATCCACAGCCTGATTCACATCAGCCATTGGTGCTGCAAACAAGGCACGGCTGGTTTCTTCAAACTTCTCAGTAATCCGCTGGCCCCTAGAATACTCACCGGTCACGTCATCACTTAACGACACCTTAACCGAAGGCGCAGGGGTGGCAACAGCTTGCCCATGGGGCAAGGCTTGGCCGCGATTTGCATTAATAGATTGAATCGATTGCGAAGACTGCGCCCCCGCGGTTGACCGCGTAGGCTGTGGAATATGAGGAGCGTGGGGCCTAGTCAGGCCGCCCGTTAAGGCTGTCAGCGCATTATTGTTCATTACTCATCTCGACAGGGCATGCTTATAAAATTAGTTTAAGCAGTCGAGATTGCAGCTAGTGTGCCAAGGGATAAGCGGCGACACCTTTTTGTAGGCGCTCACTTTGTGCCCGATGTTTCTTCGTTAAACCCAAACCTAATGATTAATCCAAATCGTCCTATTTTTTGTAGGAGGGCACTTTGTGCCCGATGTTTCTTCGTTAAACCCAAGCCTAATTATTAAGCCAAACCGTCATACCGGACCCGCGCAGCGGACTCGAAGAGCGGCGCAGCCAATTGATCCGGTATCCATTTTTTAACGCTAGTGACGGGTTAGTTTATATATTTTGATTAGCTGATTGATTCCCAACAAAGCCATCCCCCGACTATATAGCGCTACCCACATGCCAGCCCTTTTGCTTGCCCCGCTGCGTCCGTGCGACAAAGGCAAACAAAAGGGCCGCCATATGGGTTTTAGGCAGAGCGATGCAGCCCCATATTTATCAAACAACAGACGGTAAATTTCTCGCAAAGCGAAGCAATTGTAAAATCTTCGGTGTTTAGATCAATATTCATTCAATATTCATACTTTCCATATTCCAAAAAGTAATAAGTGATGGTATGTTATTGCACGATTAATAGCGCTAAAAAATAAAAATAGAATGCATTACACGTAATTTTCCAGCTTCGCGATTATTTTGAAAAACTGAAATGGATTTTGGTCTGCAGCCTAGAAGGGCAATTAGTTTTACCATATATTTTTTTGAAGAATTTTAACGTCAGCAATACTTAAGCTATGGGGCTAAACATGGTTAGAGTGTAAATACTCATTCAGAATTTAAAATGCAATGTAAAAGGAATTTATATGAATAATGATTACACGTTTAAATTTATACTGGGCAGCTCATTGTTTTTTGCTGCTATAGCTGGTTATTTTGGCGGGAAAAATTGGGCGATAGGGATAGGCATTGCTTTTTTATTGACGGGTTTAAAGCAGTTGTGGGATCAGTACTCGAAAAACAAAAAGGATCTAGCTGATAAGGAAAATAAGGCTGTCATTTCAACCTCAGGTGAAAAGAATAGTCGGGAAAATGTTTATCAGGTAGTAAAAAAAGCCAAGCCCTTAAATCAATCAATGGACCTAATTAACTTTGAATATCGTACAGCTGAAGGTATGCAAGGATTTTACACTATTCAAGTTGCAACAGGTATTACGGGTAACATAAAAGGTTGGTGCAAAGAGCGCCAAGACGCACGCGAGTTTAGAATAGATCGAATAATTAATGACAGCATCACTCGGGTAGAAACGGGTGAAGTTATGACTGTAAAAGAATGGCGTAAATTAATGCGCGAAAATAATGCTAAAAATCGAGTTAAGGCCAGTTGAAATACTTCACTGCAGGCTAGAGTTAAAATTAGATCATGCCATAAAGGCGTTATCTGATTTGGTGAGCCATAAAACTAAGATTGATAGTTTGTTTTTAGATGAAGGTTTTGGCACGTTGGACAGAGAGACGCTGGCACGTTGGATAGAGAGACGTTGGATGCTTTGGATAACTTGAATGCTTCTGGGAAGATGATTGGGGTGATTAGTCATGTTGAGGCGCTTAAAGAGCGGATACCTGTGCAGATTGAGATTAAGAAGATGAGTGGGTTGGGGGTTAGTCGGTTGGATCGGCGGTTTGGGGTTTAGGGGGTTGTTAGGTGGGTGTGTTGTTTGATTTTTGTTTCTTAATAAAGGTTTTTTGGCTAGTGTGTTAAATGGTATTAGGGCAGTATTAAAGATGCTTAAATAATAAAAAATTTAATCACAAAATAGCAGAGTATTCACGCTGCGGGATCAGGTCTTGCCTTTTTGTCTTGGAAGCACAAAACAATACCTGCCCCCCGCGCCATGAATAAGTGAGTAGTGATGGGGGGTGCTGGATGAATAGTAGAAAAAGACAGTCCCCCTAAAATCCTTTATATAGTAGAGTAGACATCTACATTTAAAATAAATTACATAATCTCAAAAGGAAAAGTTGAATCTAATGTCATGCTTGATTGTAAATGTTACGAGAAGTGAAGAAGTTTTACAGGGTGATATTTTCAAAATAACTAATTCTGATAATGAGTTGTTTTCAAAAGGCGAGGTGTTTGTTTTTATTGTTACAGCTGATTGTGATATAGCGAATAATAAAATGGGGAATTACTATTCTGTGCTACCTATTATTTCGGCAGAATTTTATTTAGAAAATTATTGGGTTAAAGAATTTTTTAAAAAAGAAAATGAGAAAATATTGACTGAATTGGTATCTAGATTAAATAAGTCAGAGTATATAAAGAACCAGAGCTATGACCCTTTAACCTCACAATCTTTGCAAAAGTGGTTGGGTGAAGAGTCTTTAGGTAGGGTCGTTGAAACATTAAACCTGAAAGAATCCTTTAAAGGAGTTGATGGTGTAGGTGAAAGGTTGTTGTTAATTAAAAATAGTGTAGGTATTGATTGCTATGTTAATTATCGGAAGCTAAGTGGTGTAAACGATAGGAATATAATAAAAGATATGATGTCTGCTTTAAAAAATTGCCGCGAAGAGTTTTACTTCCTTCCTCAAGTTTCTAGTAAAGGGTCTTTGGGGTCTGTTATTAAACTAAGGGAAATTAGACCTGTGCATAAAAGCAAGCTATTTTTAGATGAAACTTCAGAAAGGCTTTCTCCTTCTACTATAAATAACATTGTTAGGATTTGTCGATTACCTGACAATTTGAGGTATAGCATATCACAAACCTTCGCACTCTTATTTTCGCGAATAGGCCTTTCAACAGAATTTGAAAAAAATAAAAATGAATCAATTTCAATGATTTCGGAAAATATAATGAGTAAATATAATGACGTTTAAGACGCTGGTGTTTGATGAAGAAGCGGTCAATATATTCTCTTATGCTTCAGTAGATGTAGATTGGTTCGATGAATTTGGTCTTTCTAATTCTAACTTAAGTGTGAAGAAAATTGTTGTTGGTGAATCGCTTTATTTTCTATCTAAAAAATCTTCATCTGAGTCCAGAAAATTGATTATTAAGATGGAAGAGAATGGACTTTTCACGGGGCTAATAGAAAAGGATAAGTCAAATACATTTGATCGTATAATAACCTTTGCTTTAAGTAAGTTCGGTAAGGCTATAAGCCCTAAGCATAACTGGGGCTCTTATAAAGATGGAAATGTATATTCTTTTTTTGCCACATTAAAACATTCAGCTGATAGAAAGAGGGTGCTTGTTGATTCCTTTCCATGTGGTACTGATGATTTATATGTATTTGATTTACAAAATGACGATAAAAAGTTTAAAAAATATGAATCTGATGAAGATGTTTTTATTGAAGCTGTAGATGGCTATGATATCGCGTTAGAAAGAAAAAACGATAGAATAGAAGATGAACAATCCACAGTTAATTTTGGAATAGAGTTAACTGAAACATTGGCCCATAATTTTATAACAAATTATTCTTTAGCTCGTTGGTATGATTCAGAGTTGACTGCTGAGCAAATTAAATTTGTAGATAAAAGTTATGATGAACCTGTAAGACTAAAAGGTGCGGCAGGAACAGGTAAGACGCTGGCATTGGCTGTAAAATTTTTAAAGGATGCCTATTCTTTTGAAGATAAAAAACAACATAAAAGGTTGTTATTTTTGACTCATAGTCATTCTAGCTCTGAAAATATACTAAATATTATTAAGTCAATGGATGAAGAGTGTCTTTATGGTGAATTTAAATTCGTCGATTTAAAAATATCATCGTTATACGATTTAGCACAAGAGTTACTTAATTTTGATCTAAGTAATTTAAAACCACTGTCAACTGATGGTATGGAGGGCCGAGAATTACAGTACATGATTGTTGAGGATTTGATAAAATCTAAAGTCAGAGATATATATTTTTGTAAATCAAAACTTGATAAATCATCGGATGAATTTAAAAATAATTTTTTAGATGATTCTAAAAGGAATTATTTTATTCTAGAAGTTTTGAATGAGTTTGCATGTGTTCTTGATGCAGAGAATATTAATATGGGTACGGTTGCGGCGGAGAGGTATCTATCTGGAAACAGGGAAGTATGGCAAATGAATTTGGCTTTGGAAACAGATCGAAAAATTGTATTGGAGCTTCATAATGAATATAAAGAAAAATTAATCAAGCTGGATGCTTTGAGCATGGATCAGATGATAGCTGATCTTGGGAGCTATTTTCGTTCACATACTTGGAATCGATTATTGGCTGACAAAGGGTATGATGCAATATTTGTTGATGAGTTACATTACTTTACTAAACCTGAGCGTATGCTGTTACATGAGTTTTACCGCGGTAAATCAAGTGATAAAGTACCAATGTTCATGGCATATGACATGAAGCAAAGTAATAATGATAGTTTTTTATATCAAATGAGGGATGAATCAGCAGCGACGCTTTTTAAATCTACAAAAGTTGGATCTACTGACCTTGTAGAATTAACTAAAGTTTTTAGGTATACACCTGAGATAGCGTCTTTTTTAAATGACTTGGATGCTTCATTTCCAGCTTTAGATTTAGTGGCTGAGTGGGGAGGGCTAAATTTAAACACGGATAAAGATAGTGGCGAAAGGCCTAAGTTAACAATTTATAGTGGTGATATGGCCCTGGTTGATGATGTTTTTAAAAAAGCAAATAATATTGCTATAAGAGACAAAAAAAAGACGGTAGCAATTTTGTGCCCTAATAGAGATATTTTTTCAAAATATCTGGAGCTTGGTCGTATACGCAGGTATTACGAGGCAATTACATCCCGTGATGATTCATACTCACCAGCCAAATTAAAAGGGAAATGTATATTTAGTATGCCGGAGTATGTAGCGGGGCATCAATTTAATACTGTATTTCTTATTCATGTCGATAAAAATGAACTAGATGAAGAGAATCCATATAGTGGAGCATATAGAAGATTTGTGTCCCAAGTCTATTTGGCTTCAAGCAGAGCGCAAGAGTGTCTATTTTTATCCACTTCTGAAAACCGTAGAGGGAAATCGCAAGTTGTTGATTGTGCAATTGATAATGGAAGCTTAGAGGTTGAACGCTTTATTAAAAAATAATAGGCGCAGGGTCACACGGGCGCGAGGGGCACGGCTGTAAGGCGCCGGGGTAAGGTCTTGCCTTTTGCCTAAGCGCACAACCTGACCCAAAGCGTGATTTTTTGCCTAGTGTACTAAATGGTATTAGGGCAGTATTAAAGATATTTAAATAATAAAAAATCGAATCAAAAAATAGAAAAGTATTCACGCTGCTGGGTCAAGTATTGCCTTTTACCTTAGAAGCACAAAACAAGACCTGACCCCGTAGCTTTACACAAATCAATAAGGTTAATTAACAGCCTATTAAATTAAGTTGCGAAAAGCATTACAAAGTAGTGCGTTCAATGGAGTGAATAAAGAGTGTTATTACCTACTCAAAATTTTGATGATTCAGATCCTGGTGATCTAGTTCAAGAAAAATTCCGATATCAACATGCCTATACCGTAATTCTACTGTGCATTGCTGCTAGAAAATTAAAAAATATAACCTCCGTTTGGTGTGAGCAGGAGGAGGACATATTGTGTCAGTATGATGACAAAACATATAGCTATTATCAAATAAAAACTAGAAAGAGTGAACTTGGTTATTGGACATTAAGTGATGCTGCACTGATAAGTAGTATTGGAAGATTTGTTTCACATGAAAGCAAATACGGTTTGAATGCCAAGGAATATGTCTTTGTCTCAAATTGTGAGTTTAGAAAATCTAAAGAATCTACAAAAGACAGCGAAAGAGCAAATTCGCCAGTTAATTTTTTTAAAAAAATTCATAGTTCAAAAAATGTAAGTGACATAGATGGCGAGTTTAAAGTAAAGCTTGAAAAGTTATCAGGGATTATTGGATGTGAACTTGAAGCACTATATGAAGTGATTAAAAAAACTCAATTGGTAATTGGACCCGCTGAATTTTCAATCGATAATGAATTAACATCTGGGCATTTATCGAAAATTAATGAATTAGAAAATCTGCCGATAAAAGAGATTCATAAAGTTCGTGATGAATTAATTTATTTGGTATTCAAATCATCTTCATTTCATAACGATATACCTGATTTATGTGCAGCCTCCATAATAAATGGTGATGCGGATTTACTTAGAGTAAATGCGAAAATGATTACAGTCGATAATTTTCTAGACCTCATTACTACAAGTCGTAAGATTCCTTTTACATATTTTTCGGGGTCATCCACGTTACAGTTGGGTGAAGGCTCAAATAACCTTAAAATACTTAGAAAAAAGTTTGAAAAAGGCGGTTTGACGTCACAGTCGTTAGACATTGAAAGAAAAGCTTTATCTGCTGAGCAGCAATTGTTGGAAATGGTTGCTAAAGATCCTCGTAGTGTTAGTGAGTCGCTTGATCAAATTGAAAGTGAAGTGCTTTCTATTTGTAGTGGAGCAATTCTTGATTATCAGGATGATCACGGAATTATAAATGGAATTAGATCTTATAGGCATGTGCGCAATACATTTAAAGACTTAGAGAAGAATAAAGGTAGTCATTTATTTGATACTTGTGAATTTAATATTGGAATTGTTGGGTTGTTAACTGGTGAGTGTAAAATATGGTGGTCTGATACTTTTGATTTGGAGCTGGATACATGAGTTTTCCACTGATTAGAGCTGCATTACATGCGGAAAATTCGGACGATATCCATGTTTTGAGGCTATTGATATTAATTGGTGCTTCATCAAATAGAAAATCAACTAGGGTGATTGCTGGTATAGCAAAACTGGCGAAGTTAGATTTTTTACTTCGATATCCAAACTGTTTAAAAAAAGCGATAAAGTATGAAGGTAAAGAAAAAATATTAGATGAGTTAGATTTTTTTGATTTCGAGGGGCATTCTTTTGAAAGTAAAATGATCAGGTTTAGATACGGTCCTTGGGATGTTAGGTATCGAAGATGGTTGGGTATTTTAAAGTCAAAGAACTTGATAGATGTATACCTTACAGGAAAAACCGTAAACGTTGTAATAACGGATCTAGGAAAAGAGATATATGGTGGTTTGATTTTGTCAAATGAAAATATTGAACTTAATAAGAGAAGTGAAGCAATATCTAAAGTTTTTGGTGGTTTTACGGGCAAGAAATTAATGGACTTTATGTATATTGTATTCCCTGAGATATCGTCCATGAAACAAGGGCAGGAAATTTCGAAATGAAAATAAAACTGAATAACTTAGAGATGTCATTTAAGCAGTCACGCGAGACTATTAATTTTGGGGGTGTGACTTATTTTTATGGCCAAATGGGCGCAGGTAAAACTAGTATCGTGAAGATAGTAGACTACTGCTTAGGTGGTAAACTCGAGTACAGTCCTGCACTACAGCAAGAGTTTATTTCCTCTACTTTGACGTTGACAGTTTGTGATGAGTTACTTTCTATTCAGAGAGTTAAAGATACAGAGAAAGTGATTGTCAGAACAGCAATAAATGGGAGCTCAATAGAAGCCGTAATTCCATTATCTCCCACCCCTAGTAGGGAGGTAATACCAGGGACTGAAATTGAGACACTATCCGATCTTATTTATCATTTATCTGGAGTAATACCACCTAAAGTTAGGAGAAGTAAAAAGAGTGATGACTCAAAAATTCAACGGCTAAGTATAAGAAATCTCCTTTGGTATTGTTATTTGGATCAAGATCATATCGATAGTAATTTTTTCAATCTAGATGAAACATCTGATACCTTTAAAAAGTTACAAAGCCGAGATGTGCTAAGGTATATTATTGGATTTCATCAGGAGAAAGTTACTGAATTAGAAATCACATTGCAGGAATTAAGAGATGAAAGAAGAGAGCTGAACTCAGCGGCGATAACGCTAGACTCAGCGCTTGACGAACTAGGTATTGAGTCAACAATAACTATAGTCGATAAAATTTTGGCACTTGAGAAAGAGCTAGAAAAAGAAGTCTCAGACCTTAACGAATTGAAAAGTAATTTAGTTGAAAGTTATGTTCCACACGAATCTGAAACTTTAAAGATTAAGGCCCGTTACTTAGCTACTGAAATTGATGCCCTGAGTGACTCTATTCTAGATGTCGCACGAGTGATTGAAAGAGACTCTGAACATTTAAATGAAATTAAAATTCTCAAAGTTAAAGTTAAACGCGATAGAAGTGCGCGTGAAGTTTTAAGTGGTATAGCTTATGAAACATGTCCTTGCTGTACGATGAACCTACTGGCTCGAAAGTTAGACGAATGTGCTGTTTGTGGGCAGATTCAGGTAAAGGAGGTTGAGGATGAAAGTGCTTTAGTGCTGGAAGCTGATGCTAACGCTAGAATTTCCGACTTAAAGGCATCGATAGCTAATCATAATAAACAATTAAAGACCATGGAACGAAGACTTTTTGGATTTTCAAAGGAAAAGGAGTTGGTTGACAGAGATGTTGAAGAGTCATTAAAAGAGTATGATTCAGCCTTCCTATCTACAGTGTTAGGAAAAGAAAAAAGTAAGCTTTCGATAGAAGAGAAAATTTACTCTTTAAATAAATTAAAAAGATTGCCGGATAAAGTAAATGCTTTAAAGAAAAAATCAAATGATTTGACACCAGAAATTAGTGAGTTAGCTGGCGAGCTTAAAATTTGTCGTGAGGAAGCAGAAAAAGATACAAGTAATTTGAAAAAGCTAGAAGATGAATTTCTAAAGTGTCTGGTTGGGTCTAAAATGCCAGGAATTAAAAGCTCAGACACTGTAGAGATTCATTCACCAGATTTTCTTCCAGAAGTTATAGATAGTAATATTGGGGGATTGGCAACAACATCGTTTTCAAATTTGAGTAGTGGTGGTAAAAAGACACTTTATAAGTGTTGTTTCGCACTTGCATTTCATTTGTTGGCTAAAAAAACAAAATCCAATCTCCCTTCATTGCTTATAATTGATTCACCAATGAAGAATATTAGTGAGCGAGAGAATAAAGATCAATTTACTAGTTTTTTGAATCTTATATATGAATTAGCTGATGGTCCTTTATCAAATACTCAATTCATCTTAGTTGATAAGGAATTTCATGCACCGCCTGAAGACTTTAGTCGCGAAATTGTATCACGACATATGCAACCAAATAGTAAGGTCCATCCACCTCTAATACCTTATTATCAGGGACATTGAAGGTTAGCGGTAGAATATTTCGGACAGTCATGGTTAGAAACGAATGATTTCAATGACTAAGAGATATTCAGACAGTCATGTTGAACCACAAAGGACAGTCACTCTAAATAACTGTCACTCTAACTAGCTGAGTATTTGAATGCTGATATGCAGAGATGCATCTTGAAAATATCAGTCTGATGTTTAATAGAAGGTGTTAAGCAGGCCGTCGAGCGTTCTTAGTGATAGGTGCCGTTTAATTCTCAAATGTCAGGCAAGGCGGTTTACACTGGGCAGTGTAATAGGGTGTTTTTTTGGTGTTGGATATTTAGTTAAGCAGGGCTTTGCAGTTTTTAATGCCGGGTCGTCGTTTACGATTCATGAGTTCAATGGCGATATCCATTTTTGATGGTGTACCCACTAAATCTTTAAACATGACTTCAAAGCTTTTGGTCATTTTAATCCAGCTTTCAGCTCCAATGCCTAATCTTTGTAAGATAGGCGGTTGATGTTTTTCAATATAGCCGCGCTTGTCTTCTCTGATAACTCGGCCTGTTAGTGCAAGCAATTCGAATTCAAGGGGGTCAGAGTACTTGATCCTCCTGCTGATTACCCTTGCTCGAGTTATCAATTCAATGGCGTGGGTAGGGCTATTAGTTTGATCACACCGCATCAAGAATATTTGGCCTTGGGAGGTACAGAGAAAGCGAGACTGTTAATTTATCGCAGTTTGTTTAAAAGTTGTATGCAGCAAAAGGATATTGCAGAAATTAATGAATCTATTAATAAAGAATGGATTCTGGGCTGTGATCGATTTAAGAAAAAGATAGAGAAGCCACTGGCAGAAAACGATTGCAGCATGGTGGCGATAGAAAGTCAGAGGCTTATCAGGATCAAGTACTCTGCCCCCTTGATAGCCTTGTTACTGTATACTCGTGATGGTGAACGCGCAGCTATCTCTTCCTTGGTCAACAGGACTCGCCATGAATTTTGCGAAGAATAATTTGGTACTTTATAAACAGTCTCCCGCTTTAATCGAAGCGCTGGGGGATAAAATTTCCATTCATCTAGAGAATGGTAAAAAGATTAAGGTTCGTGAAAAAGACATCCAATTTCTTCATGCCGGCCCCCTTACAGCGTTTAGTCAATTAAAGGCAGCACCTGAAGGCAGTGTAGAAGACGCTTGGGAATTACTGCAGGGCGAAACGGTTGGCTTGAGTGATGTGGCCGACTTAATGTATGGTGAAACCACGGTGGCATCCGTTTGGTATGCTTGGTTAGTACTGAATGAAAACACGTATTTTACCGGCTCAATCGATGAAGTAAGCACTCGAATGCCCGAAGAAGTAGACGGGATTCTGTCAAAGCAACGCGAAAAAGAACAAGAGGCCGCTCGCTGGTCAGACTACCTGCAACGGGTGCGAGATAATGAAATTCTACCTGAAGACGCTACCCAATTAAGCGATGTAGAGCGTGTGGCTTATGGTAAGGCATCTGTCAGTCGCACTCTAAAATCCCTTGATCTAGAAGCCGTTCCGGAACAGGCCCATAAGCAACTACTTAGGTTAGGGCTGTGGACCGAGACGGTGAACCCGTATCCGGCACGATTTGATTGTGCCACTACAGAACCCGATCTAGACGTGCCCCAGTTGCCAGAAGAAACCCGTGAAGATTTAACCTATCTAGAAACATTTGCCATAGATGATGAAAATTGCAGTGACCCAGACGATGCCATCAGCCTAGATGGTAAAACCATCTGGGTTCACGTGGCCGATGCGGCGGCTTTAATACCGCCGGACTCGCCCCTTGATCAAGAGGCGAGATCCCGTGGTGCGAATCTTTACATTCCAGAGCAGGTTGTTCATATGCTTCCCGAGGGTGTAACCACCGTCTTGGGACTGGGGCTGAGTGAAACATCTCCGGCGCTTTCGATTCAAATAGGGGTGGGTGAAGACGGCTCGATTTCTTGTTTAAAAATTATTCCCAGCTGGGTTCGTGTGCAGCGACTAAGTTACTCAGAAGCCAATGAGCGTTTGCATGAGTTTAAGCAATTACACGCGCTTACCGATGTATTTAGAGCCCGCCGTCTGGCTAAAGGGGCCGCGCAAATTAACCTGCCAGAAGTGAAAATTAATACCAGCATAAATGGCGACATCTATCACCTGGGCGCCCCGCAAAAACTGAATGTGCACAAGCCCACCCAGTGCACGGTACACATTAAGGACTTGCCCAGCTTGCAAAGCCGAGACATGGTGACCGATGCCATGTTAATGGCAGGGGAAGCCGTGGGCAGGTATTTAATTGAACACGAGATTCCAGCCCCTTTTGTCTCTCAGCCACCACCAGACGAAGAAGCCATACCAGAGACCATGTCGCAGATGTTTGCCTACCGCAAAAAGTTCAAGCGATCTGGCCTGCACCTAGAACCGGGCATGCATTCGGGACTGGGGTTAGAGCCGTATACTCGGGCCACCAGCCCATTGCGCCGCTATTCAGATCTATTGGTTCATCAGCAACTGCGTGCCTTTATCAGTGGCGCGCCGTTAATCAGTGAAGCCGATATGTTAGCGCGCATGGCCGAAGCAGAACAGGGTGGCAGCAATACCGCACGGGCCGAACGCCTTAGTAATCGCCACTGGACCTTGCTACACATGCAGCAAAACCCAGACACAGTCTATCGCGGAGTGGTGGTAGATAAGCGGGGAGACCGAGGAATCGTCATGCTGCCTGAGCTGGCCATAGAGGTAAAAATGCCCAGCATGGCCGCTTATGAACTGGATCAAGAGCTTGAGCTAAAGCTGGGCGCTATTAATCTGACTGAGCTGGATTTTTCATGCAGGCTTGTTTGATGCTGGTCGTGGCCTGGCAGGTTGAATTCTAAAGCAAGCCAAAACCACTAGACTAAAATCGGGTAAAAGCGGCCGTTTACTGTGTATCGTTATATTGAATTAAACCCTGTTAGGGTGAGTGTGGTGCATCATGCTGCTGATGACCCTTGCTCGAATTATCAATGTAATGGCGTGGGTAGGGTTATTAGTTTGATAACACCGCATCAAGAATATTTGGCCTTGGGACGTACAGATAAAGCGAGGCTTTTAACTTATCGCAGTTTGTTTAAGGCTTGTATGCAAGAAAGGGATATTGCAGAAATTAATGCACCTATTAATAAAGAATGGATTCTGGGCTGTGATCGGTTTAAGAATAAAGACAAAGACAAAGACAAAGATGAAAGATAGAGAAGCAACTTGGCAGAAAGCGATTGCAGCATGCTGGCAATAGAAAGTCAGGGGCTTATCAGGATCAAGTACTCTGACCCCTTGATCGTTCCTTGATCGTTGTAATATCAGAACATAGACTTAAGATGAATGTCCCTTAGGTTTTTAGGTTTTTTAGCACCGTGGTGTCAGTAGAGATTTTCGAAAACTCATTTATCTTCAGGCAAGCTAAGGGGCTATGCATAAGTCACCATCTAATTCCCTAAGCCCTAGCATATACAGCCATTTTCTCTATACAGATTTACTTTAATTACCTGGCTAAGGATAAAATAAGCTATAATTCATCAGTAAATATTCTTAGATAAATCTTGCAAGTGCACACACTACCTTTGTCAGGTTGTAAAAATGAAAGTATTGTTCGTTTTCCTCATATTACTGCTATCCAGTCCCTCCTACGCGTCAACGGCTATCCCTATTCATCCGCAAAATGACTACGACCTAATTAAAGGCGTGGACTATTTAATCGATGATTCAAGGTCTCTAGAATTAAACGGCATTCAAAAAAATTCAAACTGGCAGGCTGTGGATAAACGCAATCTTAACTTTGGTTTTTTACAAGCCACTCTTTGGCTGAGATTCAAGGTCGTCGCTGAAGAGGATAGTGACTGGCTTTTAAATATTCCTTACCCGTTATTGGATCACTTAGAAAGCACCAGCATTATTAATGGAAATTTGGGTAAAACCATAATTACAGGCGATCAGGTTGAATTTTCAGCTCGTGCAGTTAACAACCCCGGATTCGTATTTCCTTATGAATTAAAAAAACATGATGTTCTTGAGGTGTATTTAAAGGTAAATGCATCAGGGGCTAATGAAGTCCCGCTTAAGTTAATGAGTCGATCGAGCTACGTTGAAGAAGAAAGCATTAGGAACTTTATTTTAGGGTGGATGAACGGAATATTGATCATCATGTTGCTTTACAATCTCACTATATTTTTTATAGTTCGTGAAAAAGTATACCTTTATTATGTTCTTAGCGTGATAGCCAACCTGACCTTTGTGGGTGTATTTAATGGCACTGGCTTCCAATTTTTATGGCCTAATTCCCCTGGAATTAATAATGAAATTTTTCCACTGGCTACCGGTTTTGCGAATTTCTTTCATCTTTTATTTATCATGGAGTTCCTACAGATACGGACTCGAAAATCTTGGTACACGTATTATTTTAAGTGTTTATTGGTGGTATTGTTTTTCATACCGATTATTAGTCTATTAGCTCCTTATCAATCTATTGTTCTGGTCGAGGTGGTGGGTGCCTTAATATTGTACTTCTCGGGGCTAGCGATTGGTGTGTACTTATCATTTAAAGGTGAGACGTTAGCAAGATTACTCACCCTTGCTTGGTCTATTTTGATGCTTGGTTTGATTTGCGCCAACCTTAAAAGCTTTGGTTTATTCCCCTCAAATTGGTTTACGACTTACGCCTATCAGTTTGGTATATTTATTGAGTTGACAGTGCTGTCTATCGCCTTAGCACATCGCATTGAAGCGCTGAATAAAGAGAAATCAACAGCCCAATTGGACAGTATTAAAAACCTAAAGCGTTATCAAAATCTGTATCGAGATTCCTTATCCGGACAATTTGAAATGACCATCGACGGAACCCTTATTAACATCAACCCTGCTTTTTATAAAATGCTTGGGTATTCATCTGCCGAGCAACTGCTGTCTTTATCTAATAATGAACGTAATCAGACCTTTAATATAAACCAAAACGGATTCGATATTTTCTTAGAGGCGCTTCAAAAAAATAAAGAAGTGCTCAGCTTTGAAACTCAATTAACCGACAAACATAATAATTACAAATGGTATTCAATCTCTATGGTAGGGGTTAATAACGAACAAGGTGCCTTTAAATATTACGAAGGCTCTATGATTAGTATTAATGAATTAAAAGAAAATGAACAAATTAAAATCAATGCTGTAAAAGAAAGAATGATCGCAATGGAGCAGTTAGTGATTGGAATTTGTCATGAAATGAATACTCCATTAGGTGTAGTGACAACAGGGCTTAGTCACTTGGCTAAGGGAACTGAAGAGTTAAATGATATTTTTAAGTCGGGCCAGCTTACTAGGTCCGAATTCACAGATTTCATTAATGATGGCAGCGAAGCCATTACATTGATCAACAAGAATTTAGATAGACTTAATATTCTTATTACGAGTTTTAAAAATATTTCGATTCTACAACGTAGTTATGCACACACGTCATTCAATATAGCGGCTGTTATAGATGAACAAGTATTCTTTTCGAAGAAAAGCTTAGCTGGTCATACCATTAAGGTAAGCTGCCCCACAGATTTAACAATTAAAAGCTACCCGCAAGCTCTTTCAGATATGATCCAGCAATTTATAAATAACAGTCTTCGCCATGGCTTTGTCGATGAAACCGCTGGGGAAATTGATATTTCTGTACAACTAAATGGCAAGCATTTAGAGATTGTATATAGGGATAATGGCATTGGTATATCACAGGACAAACATAAAGATATATTTAACCCTTTTTACACCACTAAAAGGGGCTCAAACGATAATGTAGGCTTGGGTATGTTTCAGGTGTACAACATTGTTACGCAATTGTTAGAGGGGGATATACACATTGCCGATACAGTTAACGGCTTTGAAGTGATTGTTCGTTTTCCAATTGAGGGCACTTAATATTTCAGCTGTGAATTCAAGGGGGCGGAGTGAAGCTCCTCCAGTTATCGGAGACCCTAATCAGTAGCGGGGCCTTGCCTTCTGCCTTAAACACAAAAAACAAGACCCACAAGTACCTTAGCCAGCTAGCCCATTATCGACAAATAATCGATAGCGGCTAATAATCGATAACAGTATTGTCGCCAAAATCGCTAATAAGATCCGTATCAAATGGCAAGTCTGCTTCTTCTTCACCAGGCAAGTCTTTGAAGTCGGCTTCAGATTCTATTTGCATTTTAAGGTCTGGGTACAGCTGTCTTTCTGGCTCTAACAGACTTTCATAGGCGTGAACAAAATGCGTGGGGTTTATATTGCCACGCAAGACTTGTTCAAAAAAGCTGATGTATATTTCAGGTCCGCTGTTCTCAAAGGCAAGCAGTGCAAACGCTTTGTGAAAGTTTTCCTTAATACTGGGTAGCCAGTCTTCGATCCGTTTACTTATTGTGGCACCGTATTTCTTCTGGATAGTTTCAGTGGCGTCACTGAAGTCATCGTTAAACATTTCGGTTTTATCATTGTAAGAAGACAGCAGGGCTTTTATCTCATCATACTGTTTATGGCCAAGGTCATGGCGCTTCATGATGGTCTCAAATATCCATAGCTGAACATCCGCCTGAATGGTCGCCTCATCAAGTTCAAGCAGGTCCATGTCTGATCCTATGCCTGACAACGGATTTTTAAACCGATTGGCAATTTGCTTTAACAGTTTAACATCCTGTTGAGTGGCTATAAGTGACGCATGAATCGACACAATATCCTTGTGTTCATTGTCGCTGTATTGGTAGTTGGTTAACAATATTGCGCGATTCGCGTCGGGACCATGTGCCTTAAAGAGTGCGTCTACGTTTTCCCAGCCCTTGCGGAAACAGGTAAGCACCGTATCTTCTTGCAGAATTTTTTGTGCTTTAAGGGTATCGCCTTCACTTAGCTTTAACAGCCCAAGTGTGGTTACGCCTAGCACAATAGAGCACGACTTTTTCAGGTCATGACTGATCACCGGTGAAAAAAAGCTCTTGGCTATTTTTAAAGACATGTCGACCAGCAGGCTTTCCATTTTCGACATTTGTTCAGGCGTGATTAAGCCGCTATCAACGGCATCGCTGATCATCAATAATAAAAAGGGCCTAGTCCTGACTTTATCAATATTCATCTGTCAGTCTCTCTTATAGTGGCTCGAACATGTCGTCGGTATCGCTGCTTATCTCGCCAACCCTGATGTTATTAGCTTGGGACTTAAGAATGGCTTCAATGTTTTCAAGGTCACCGTTTTTAGACGTGGCCACAATCGCTTTATATATCGGCTCGCGCAGTGATTTAATCATAAGCAGTAATTCTTCATCGCTACCGGATACGGGCTCTTCTTCGAAGTCGATTGATTCAAAATCAAAACCAATAAACGGCAGTGACAAATATAGCAGTCCCGTTTCAGAATGATTGATGGCATCTAGAATTTCGGCTTGTCTTTCTTCGTCGTCTGTTCGGGTTAAAAATATTTGCGACAACATGGATTTCACTGAATCTTGTGCGGTCACGCCGCCTTTTTCAAGTTCATTTTCCCAATACGAAGGCTCTACATCTAACATTTCTCCGATGGTTTCTGGGTCCATCAGCCAAGCCGCGATTGATGGGATAGTGGCGTCAAAATCCCTCAATATTTTAGCAACACTCATGATGTCTAGTTCAGAAATAACAGCGATCATTTTCTGATCGCCCTCGGCAGATGCAATATCTTCTAAAATATCACCCCCATTGCGACCACTCTCACGGGTTATCGCAACGACTTTTTCAGCTAAAATGGCAACTTCTTGGCTCAAAATAAAATCCTGTCAATTCGTGTGGTATTAATAATCGTTTAAATTTAGCTGGTGTTCATATTCGCCATGAATTACAGGCTCTTCTACCTCAGCGTGAAACTCTTCTTTTGTCGCGCCTAAATCATAAAAGCAAAGCAGCAGTATCGCCGTTTTCAATTGCTCTTGGTATTCATTAGAAAGTGTCGACAGTAAGTCTCGATAATTCTTATGTACGTTGACGCAGGTTTTTACGTCTTCCCATTGGGGCTCTGAGTCTGAACACAGTGGCAATAATTTTGCCGTATTCACTTTAACCACATACAGCAAACACATAGAAAGCTGGTCGGGCATACCGGCTAAAAATCCGGGTGTTTTGATAAGCTGACCTAATAAACTATCAACATATTTTTTGAATAAATCGGGATCTTCTGGGTCTTGATAAGATTCGATATTTTCAGTCAGCATTAGATATTCGTCAGCCAAATAGGCTGGCACTTTAACAGTCTTAGACATATTTACTCTTAAGCATTTAAAACACGGTTCCAGTAGGTCTCAGTAAACGCTTTCGGGTTCAAGACTTCTGTGTATTCTTGTTCAATGTAATGGGTGCGCTTTTTAGGGTCGGATAATACGCTGTACGACTCTTGAATGTGTTGGAAGCGTTCAATGGCATCTTCTGATTTATTTCTATCAGGGTGATATTTAGCGGCTAATCGTCGGTAAGACTTTTTAATATCAGCTTGCGAGGCTGACTTATCGACTTCTAATATTTCAAAATAATCCAAAATCATCTCCTAAATATGTCATAAGGTATTCATCACATGGGTGTAAAACGGGCGGATATTTGTGTGTTTTGCACAAAGCCACGCTTAACAATACGGATGGGATACGGGTTGTTTAAATTGAAAGTTTAACGCCTGCTTTAGGGCAGTGGCATTAATGGACTAGAACTCAATCAGAACTGCGAAATTAGAGGGCCTAGGTTCGGTCGAGTACCATTTTCCACCTGCTCTTATCTCGTTCTGCCTGCTCTTAGATAATGCGTGGATTATAGGTGAATGGGGATTTGGTGTCGACCATTGAGGTCGGTGGGGCTAATGGATAGCGGGGTTGCTCATTAACGACTGCCTAACCGGTAATTAGGGGTCTGTAGGGTCAGATCTTGCCCTTTGCCCTAAACGCACAAAATCAAAGTCTCTGACCCCTGTGATAGAAAGGCTCTGACCCTTTTGATCAGAGCTCATATTCAGATAAATTTAATAGCTGAAGGGTTCTGCATGATCAAAGTAGATCTTGCACGTAATAGAGCATCAAATAACTCGATAGCAATACCGCGACCCACAGCACCATGGTTTCGATTGGCCAAAGTTTCGCGAAGTAACCCTTGGGTTGACCTGATTTTGTATCATACGAATTCTGGATAACCTGCTTGATGGATGCCACCACAGATTTCTCAAAGCGGCCGTAGGCGCCGTATACGCTACCCCCAACCCTTTTTACAACATTCGGTGCAAGCTTACGGTAAATCCAGTCCACATCGAGATTGGTTGACGGCAGCTCAGGGGGGTACATATTCTTAAGGTTGAGCCAAACAAAGGCCAGCGCTGAGAAGAATAACAGTTGAAGTTGGGTCAATACGTGGGTCATATCATAAGGGTTGTAGTTATGCTCCCAAGGTAAAAGCGCGTAAACCGTTTGCGCAGGGAAGGTACCTATCACAACACAGGCTACCGCCGCTATGGTCATGGCGATGAGCATATTTTTTGGCGGTTCGGTTGTGCGAATACCAGAGTCATGGGCAAAAAAGGCGAAGTAAGGAATTTTAACACCGGCGTGGTGGAACACCCCTGCGGCAGCAAAAAGCAGCAATAACCAAACTACGTCGTAACCTTCGGCCACCGCTGCTGCCATGATCATGGATTTTGATACAAAGCCGCTGAACAGTGGAAAGGCTGAGATAGATGCGGCGCCCACAATACAGAGTATGGTGGTTTTGGGCATGCTCTTGTATAAACCTCCCAATTCGGACCCATTAATCTTGCCGGTCATATGCAATACCGCACCCATAGACATCATGAGTAAGCCTTTAAATATGACATCGTTAAACGCGTGAGCAACCGCGCCGTTTAACGCGAGGGCGGTACCAATACCAATGCCCACGATCATAAAGCCGATTTGGTTTATCAAGCTGTAGGCCAGCACTCGACGTAAATCGTTTTCGATAACTGCAAAGAAAATCGGAAAGCACGCCATGCTTACGCCTATCCAAATAAGAATTTCTTCTCCGGGGTAGCCACGGGCAAACGCATAGACTGCAACTTTAGTGGTGAATGAAGCTAAAAAAACAGTGCCAGTGGGTGTTGCTTCTGGGTACGCATCGGTTAACCAGTTATGCATAAATGGAAACGCACACTTGATGCCAAAGGCCAAGAAAATCAACCAAGCCCCAACTTGCGCAAGACCTTCATGATTCAATGATATTTGATTAAACAACAGGCTGTTATTCACCTGTGCAAGAATCAACAGCCCCGCGAGCAGCAAAACACCAGATAAGACTTGAATGATGAGGTAGCGAAAACCAGACGAATAGGCTCGGTCAGTTTTGCGTGCCCAAATCAAAAACACAGACGTTAGCGCAAGCAACTCCCAAAATACAAATAACGTGAGTAAGTCACCGGCAAATACCGCACCCACTGCACTGGCAGCATACGCAAGTCCGGCTACATGCTGCACGGTATCTTTAATATGAAGTGCATAAACAACGGCAATAAATGACGCAAGGTGAAAGAGGTAGCCAAACATTAAGCTCAGTTTATCGACCCGCACTGGTTCAAGTACGTACCCCATGAACTCCATAGACCAGAACACACCGTGTTCTATCCCCATTAAATTTAATGCTCCTGCTATGGGAGCGAGCAACATTAGAAGGTTACGCAGCCAGCCTCGCAGTACAATAGCCGCGAGAGCACCCAGCAATAGTGGAATAAACGGTATGATACTATTCATCGTAGTAATCTTCCCCGCGCATTAGCACTTTGCGTAATTCTTTGGCAATTATCACTAATACCACACAACCGACAAAACCATAGATGGCATAGAAGGCGGGAATTTTTTCCCAGTCGTGGTAAATATGGCGATGCACAATAAAGTCGGCAACCACCAACAGACCACAAATGACGTAAAAAACTTTGAGCATTTTGCGGATGTTTTCGGGCTTATCAAAGAAGCCACTGGGTTCATGCTGTTCAGCCATTTAGCCTTCTCCTTTTAAGTTGCTTGTTATCTCTGCATTGGTTGATACACCAGGGATTAGATTAATCAAATCAATCAATGGCTGAGGATAGAAAAACAATGCGAGACAACATACAGAGGTGGTGCTCAGTGCAATCAACATTAGTAGGGGGGCTTCTTTAGTCTCAGCCCATGTCCAAGGTTTAGATTCACCGGGCTGGGTATGAAAGAACGCTTTTATAGGAATGGGCAACAGGTACGCAATATTAAGCAGTGAACTGATCATTAAGGTGGCCACAATAAATAGCTTATCGGCTTCTAACGCGCCCACGACCAGATACCATTTACTCCAGGTTCCTGCCATGGGTGGTAAACCAATAATACTGATGGCACCGATGGTAAACGCGGCCATTGTAATGGGCATTTGCCTGCCGAGACCGCCCATGTCGCTGATGTTCTTTTTATGACTGGCCACCATGATGGCGCCCGCACAGAAAAATAAAGTAATTTTACCCACCGCGTGAGTAGCAATGTGCAATGCAGCACCCGCACTGGCAATAGACGATGCCAAAAGTGCACCCACGACTATGTAGCTCAATTGACTGATGGTGGAGTAGGCGAGTCGCGCTTTTAGATTGTCTTTGGTCATTGCGATGCAGGACGAAAGCAATATGGTCGCGGCACCTATGTAAAGCATCATATCAGTGGTAGCGAGTTCTTTAAGTGTGTCTAAACCAAAAATATAAATCACGACTTTTAAAATACAGAATACACCGGCTTTTACCACGGCCACCGCATGGAGGAGTGCGCTTACAGGTGTGGGTGCAACCATCGCTGCTGGCAACCAACGATGAAAAGGCATGATGGCAGCCTTGCCAATGCCATAACAGAAAAGCACAAGCAGAACGCTTAGAATAACTTTACTGTGGGAATCGTCAAAAATACCACCGGCTTTAAAATCTAAGGTTCCGGTCAAGCTGTAAGTGCCTAACACAGCAAACAGAAAAAACGCGATGGATGTGCTGAGCAAAATACCAAGATAGACGCGTCCACCTTGTTTGGCGGCATCATTCCCGGCATGGGTAACCAATGGGTAGGTCGAAAGTGTTAAGACTTCATAAAATATAAAGAGTGTTAATAAGTTGCCTGAAAAACAAATCGCCATAACGGAACTGATGGCTAGTGCAAAGCAACAGAAAAACCGTGTTTGGTTTTCTTCGTTATGCCCGCGCATGTAACCAATGGCGTAGATACTGGTAATGATCCACAAAAAACTGGCCACTAATGCAAATAGGACACCCAGAGGCTCTACCGCAAAGCTAATGCTAAGCCCTGGGAAAAGTTCTGCCACATCAAGACGCAGCTCGACCCCTTGGAATGTGTAGTCAGTAATAGCAAGCACAATGCTGAACAAAATAGTGGCCGTTATTAATGTAACGGCTTCTCTTAAGTTCGGGTTTTTTCCGGTTGCCACAACCAGCAACGCGCCAATAAAGGGAATTAATATAGAAAGACTAATGAGCTGTGAAGGCTCGACACTTTGCCAAAGATTCATTGAGGCACCTCTGCACTACTGGTCGCTGCAATGGTGCTGGTTTGGAAAAGCCATTCAGATGCACTTCTAGCCGCTTCAGTGGTTAAGCTTGTATCAACACCAAAATAAATGTTGGCTAACACCAGTGCCCACATTGGAGCCAGCATCAACCAGGGGGCTTCTTTCACTTGTTTAGAATCTTGGGTTGCTGGTGGTTTTTGAAAATACGCGGCTTCAATCACTCGCCCTATATAGATCACGGCTAACAATGAACCCGCTAAAACTAATGCGGCTAAAATCCAATGTTGTTGCTCTAGTGCCGCGGTAACCAAATACCATTTACTGATAAACCCAACAGTCAGTGGCACACCAATAATGCTGAGACCTGCAATGGTAAATGCCGCCATGGTAAGCGGCATCTGTTTGCCTAATCCTTTGAATGCATTGATATCCACCGATCCGACGCGATAAAAAACCGCACCAACCGCCATGAACAACGCACCTTTCATTAACGCGTGGTTAAATATATGAATCAGACCTGCCATTAAACCTGTCACACTGCCCAGGCTGATACCAAGAATCATGTAACCGATTTGAGCCACACTACTATAGGCCAGTACGGTTTTGACATTGCTTTGAACAGTTGCCATGTAAGAACATTTGAAGATAGCGACAATGGCCAATACCATTAAAATTAAATCCATCCCCATTTCGTCGAACACATAATTCAACCCAAATATTGTGAAGATAAAACGAATCATCACATAGAAAGCAACCTTGGTTGCGGTACTGGCTAAAAACGCCGTTACGGCAGAAGGTGCGTGGGTGTATGCGGCTGGAAGCCACATATGTAATGGGAACAACGCAAGTTTAATACTGACACCAACCATGATAAAAGCTAAGCCAGTGTTGATTGTGCGGTTGCTTTCGTAGATATCAATTCTATGGGCTAGATCAAGCATATTAAGGGTGCCCGTATTCATATAGAGCATGCCGACACCGATTAGGATAAACGTGGCACCTATGGTTCCCATAACCAGATATCTAAATGCTGCTGTTAGGCAACGACGGTCAGATCCCAAACTTACTAAGGTATAAGTGGCCAGCGAAGAGACTTCTAGAAAAACGAAAAGGTTAAAGGCGTCGCCTGTTAACAAAATTCCGGACAAGCCCGCAAAGCAAAGCATGTGTGCTGTGTAATATAAGGTATGTTTGGATGGCTCGATTTCTTTTTCAATGCTGTCTTTTGAATAAATTAATACAAGCGTAGAAAGCGCAGAGACTGCCAACAATACAAAGGCATTGGCCGCATCAACACGTAATTCAATTCCCCATGGGGCAGGCCAGCCACCCACCGCATAACTGAGCACAGATTCGGTTAAGGCAGCGCTTAATAGCAGCCAAGAAAAATAACAGGCTATGGCACTAATAGCAGTGGCAAATACCCATGCAAACAGTGAACGCCCTAGAAGTAAGGTAATTGGTGCTGCAATTAAAGGCAAAAGTATAGGAAGTGCAGCCAAGTGTTGATCAAGCATTATATGGCATCATCCTGTTTTTCAAATTCATTTTCTTCAACGGTGCCATAAGCTCGTTTGATCCGGATAATAAGTGCAAGACCCACTGAAGTTGTGGCTACGCCAACCACAATAGCGGTGAGAATGAGTACATGGGGTAAAGGGTTTGAATAAAGGGTGACACCGTCCACCAAAATGGGGGCGGTACCTCCATTCACTTTACCCATGGAGATATAAAGCATGAACACAGACGTTTGAAAGACATTAAGGCCAACAATTTTTTTAATAAGATTGTTGGCCGATATTACGATGTAAAACCCTGTCATCATCAAAAAGACGACGATCCAGTAGTTGTAATAATCAAGAATAAAATTCACTGTATGTTTGACCTCTCTGCCTGGCTACCAAAGGCATAAAAAATACTCAGCATGACTGCAAATACTGTGATACCAACGCCTAACTCAATTACGATTATGCCGTAGTGTTGGCCGACGATCGGATCGGTTGCGAGCTTGCTGTAATCCAGAAACTGGCCGCCTTTATACATGCTGAACAAACCAACACTGGCGTATAGTAAAACCCCAATGGATGCCAATACCTGTAAAAACTTGGGACCTACCACGGAAAATGAACGAGATAAGCCAAACACCAAGGTGTATAAAATAAACGCGGCAGCTGCAATGACGCCGGCTTGGAAGCCTCCTCCCGGACCGAAATCACCATGGAATTGCACATAGAGTGCGAACAGAATGATCAATGGAATAAAAAATCGGGCCACAACGTGGAGTACATGATGGGCTTTAAAACCCGACTCTGGAACGTCGTTTTCTTCTTGTCTGCGTACGCCTAACAATGCAAGCACACCGATTAGAGCCGCGAATACAACCACTGTCTCGCCTAATGTATCAAAGCCTCTATAACTTGCTAAGACAGACGTGACCATATTGGGCAGACCAACCTCTTTTGGTGACTCTTCAATGTATCGAGGAGCAACATGTTCATGAATAGGATTATTGGGGTGACCAAATGGAGGCATATCGAGCGTGCCATATATCAGCGCTGCACCCGTGATGCAGACAACCAGTAAAGGCAAAAAAGAAGAGTGCGCGCTTTTCTTTTCTTTTCGCCCCGTTATAGCCAGCGTCCCCAGCATCAAAACCGTAGATATACCCGCACCAACGGATGCTTCGGTAAAGGCCACATCAACCGCATCAAGATTGATAAATATCAAAGCAGACAAAAAGCTGAATATGCCAAACAGCATAACGACAGCAAACAAATCTTTTAAAAAAATCATCTGTAAAGCGGTAATGGCCAACATGGCCAGCAATACTAAATCAATCAAATCGCCCATTAATGTGTTCGCTCTTGTTGTTTTGCTTGCACTTCAGGCAATGTTAATAAACCACCATGGCGAGCTGATTTAGCTAATGCATGAGACGCGGTTGGGCTGGTAATCATGAGAAAGGCCAGAATGAAAAGAAGCTTGGCAGTATTTATATCGAAGGACGTTTGCAGAATTAATCCGAACAGAATCAATATTGTAGCAATTGAATCGGTGACGCTTGCTGCGTGCATGCGCGTAAAAAAATCTGGAAATTTGAACAGCCCTAGAGCGCCACTAAATCCAAAAAACACCCCCGCAATAAGCAGGATACTACTGATGATGTCTAAGATGAGCATGTCTATCCATTACCGTTAATGTGTTAATCAATGGGGGCTGTGTACTCGAAAAATCGAAGTACTGCCACCATTCCAATAAAGTTGATAAGAGCATAAACAATCGCAATATCTAGAAAATCTGGACGCCCCATCAAATAGCCGCCAACAGCAATAAACAATACTGTTTTTGTACCAAACATATTCACACCCAGTATGCGGTCATACACCGTCGGCGCGCTAATGGCTCTTGCAAGCGCCATTGCCATCACAACTAAAATAGCAATCGTTACGGCTGTATACACTTCAGTCATTTATAGACTCCCACTTATAAACACCCGTCATTCACTTTTACCCCAGATGCCAGTGATTTTATGTTCCATATAACCTTCTTCTAGTTCGGTAATGGACGATTTTTGCAATGCATGAATCGTCAACTCGTCATCTTTTAAATCGACACACAATGTACCCGGTGTCAGAGTGATTGAATTTGCGTATAAAACACGCTTGCTTGCGGGCACATGCGATATATTTATTTTTGCTAAGGTAGGGGAAACCTTACTTGGCGAACCCCAAATAAGTTTTGTTACTTGAATGCTAGATTTTACTATCTGTGCAATTAGCCAGGGTATGTAACGAATAAGTCGAAGGCCTGTACCGACTTGCTGACGTTTTTTGTCGACGTCTTCCATGCGCCTTAAAACCAACAGCACCACAAAGATGGATGCCACACCAAAGCCGATCATTAATGGATTGTAGATACCCGAAAGCAACAGCCAGAAAACAGACAATATAAGAGTCCATATGGCGATATGGGTATAGGTACGACGGGATTTTTTTTCGATACTTGACATACTTAACAAGGGTACCTAATTTTCAACGCTCTTAATATAGCATCTTGTAATGGGAGCTCTTTATCTATATCGGCCATAATCTCATGGGCATTAACATCTTTTGGTAGACAAAGGTTCAGTTCCTTCTTAATCACGTCTGCTAGGTAAGTCTTACCAACTCGTGTATTAAAAGCATGCTGTTCAAACTCAGAAAATTTTGAATTGAAACCTACTTCATTAAGTTGCAGTAGCGCATCTAAATAGCCGCGAATAAATTGTACACATTGCTCCTGCGATACATCATTGGATGAACATACATTTGGCAGGGACTGGCCATTATTCTCCATATTGGCAAATGCGCAGAAAGAATACGCCAGTAAAATACTGGCTAGTAACGAACGCATGCAGTGTGATTGTAGATTCATCATATCTCAACTTATTATTATTAGGTTAGTTCAGTGGGTTGATAATCTCGATTTTTAATTGAGGCAGTAACAAATATATACACTGCCAATGCATTATTCTAGGTACGTTGCCTTAGTATACAGGCTGCTTAATTGAGATTTGACTATCTTTTAATCAGTTTTGCCATATCCGTTTACTCTATAGGTCTATAAGTTAAGAGTGGCGGTAATATGAAGTGCTTGGCGTGATAGCTCAATAGAAGTTATTCAGTTTTCATGATAGGATTTTCCTATCACCTGAAAATAACGCTCGGCGAGCTAGGCATTAGAATGGCGCTTGAAACCCCAACCATCAAACAGCTGGAATACTTTGTCGGTCTAGCGGAAGCCACATCTTTTCGCCGTGCTGCAGAGCGCCTTAATATCAGCCAGCCTACTCTTACCGCTCAGATCTATAATCTAGAAAAAGTCTTAAATTTAACCTTGGTTGAACGCAGCCGCAATGGCACTACCCTAACACCAGCGGGTAGAGATTTACTGGTGAATGCACGACAAGTGATTGAGGAAATGTGTGGTCTGATGGATCAGGCTGCGATGATCAATAGTGGGCCAGGGGGAACATTTCGTATGGGCGTATCACCCACTTCAGGCCCTTATTTATTACCTCACATATTACCTGGCCTGCATCAAGCTTATTCATCCCTTAAACTCTATGTGAGGGAAAATATGCCGAAAACGTTAGAGCTCGACTTATTAGAAGGAAGGCTGGATCTAGTACTTATTCCTAAGCCTTTCGACAACTCTAGTTTGACGAGTGAGGTGCTGTTTCATGAGCCGATGCAATTGGTTATCCCTGAAGATCATGAACTGTCAAAGCTAAAAAAAATAAAACCCCATCACTTACGCGGGCAAACGATTCTTACGCTGCTAGAACAATACAGTAGCTACCATCAAACGGAGTCGCTGTGTGCAGAGCTGGGGGCCAATATTGCTAGGGATTACGAAGGCAGTAGTCTGGATGCTTTACGTCAGATGGTGATGATGAGAATGGGGTTGACCTTTCTACCTACACTTTATATCCACTCTGAAATACATCAGCCACAGGGGCTAAATGTAAGAGAAGTAGAACAGATAAAACTCTATCGTACTCATGCATTGGCCTGGCGACGGAATTCTCCAAATAGAGGGTTTTACAGGCAATTGGCCGAGCTTATACGTTCACTTGTGAAAAGCCAGTTGAGTGAAGTGAAACTAATCTTTTGATTGTACAGACAGGTGCCAAGTGTTTATTTAGTGACAGTTTATGGCGTTTTTTTGCTGAGCGGCAACCGCTACGGGGTCACTCATTAGCTTTACCCGTCAAGCGATCATTTAAACTTCTCCAATGAACCGCGTGCTGTTAAGTATTGAATTAATAAATGGTACGCACCTTTCGCACTAGTCAGTTGAATTCACCAAGAACAATCGAGACCGTTAAGATTATACTGTTAAGGTTAGAATGCGGCTTGGGTAAGTACTTATTTTAAATAGAGTGAGGCATCACTGATTTCTATTGGGTGTAAATTGTCGAATGCGACTTGATAAATATATTTGTAAGAGCACTGAGCTAAATAGAGTTGAAGCGAATGATGTTCTACAGCGCAGATTGGTGAAAGTAGATAATAAGGTTTTTTCGAATGGTGCGACTCAGGTGCATGACATTCATTGTGTCACACTGAATGATATTACACTGAAGCTGCGCCCCTTTCGCTATATCTTAATCCATAAACCTGCGAATACCATGTGTTCGAATGTGGACGAACGCCACCCTTCCATTCTTAACCATATTGATGTGAATAATAAATCAGAGCTGCATATTGTTGGGCGGTTAGATGCCGATACAACGGGTTTATTGCTGATTACCGATGACGGATATTGGACCTCAAAAATAATCACGCCCAACGCCCAGTGTGAAAAAGTGTACCGAGTGACGTTACGTGATGAATTGACTGACGAGGCTATTCAAAAGCTTGAAAAGGGGCTTTTGTTAAAAGGAATAGATGAGCCAACACGGCCTGCAAAAGTAATACTAGTAAGTACTCACGAAGCACTGTTGACGATTACGCAAGGTAAGTTTCGTCAAGTTAAGCGAATGTTTCGGGCGGTGGGTAACCGTGTTAAACATTTGCATCGAGAAAAAATTGGCCAAGTCTCTTTAGATGTTGAACTGGGCCAGTGGCGTTATTTAACCTCGGATGAGGTCGACTCGTTCAATAAGTAAAAGGCGCAAGGGTCGAGGCGTGCGTTTTTCTTTAAGGTATAAAACAATATATTTAACTGCCTACCATACTTTCCACTTTATAAGCCCCGTTAATTTATTTAAGAAATGGCTTTAAATTTGCTATATTGGCCTTTAAGTTGAGAGTACCAAGACGGCAGTTTATAACGTGAATATACGGCTGATTCTAATATTCTGTTACATTTAATTGGGTCACGATTCAAAATTGAAAAGCCAAAGATGAAAAGCCAAATATGAAATGTTTTTGTATGTACTGCGGTAATGACAAACCCGAGGCCCATGAAGTATGTGGGTCTTGTGATGCCATTCCTGAAACGCATGAAGATCTAATTTACTCAATTATCATGTGCTACAGTGCGAACGAGCCCTATTTAAATTTTTTGAGCATTGAAGAAATTGAAGCGCTATGCGAAGAAATTGCAAGAGGCCATAAAGTTAAAGTAAAGCCAGAGGTGTTTGCTCAGGCTGCAGAAGCTTATAGCGCGGTTAGGTCACTGGGATCTCCACCGCTATTAAATAAATTTGCTAGAACGGCTTCGCCACTGCATGTGGTCATAGTGGTTTTAGTATTATTGGGGTTTATATTCGGGGCATAACTGTCAAAGAGTAAGACCCTGCATGCGCGTGGAGTTGCCTTTTTTCTAATTGAACCTTGCTCACGTACGAGTAAATAAGACAGGCGCACTGAGAAGCCGTTATAATTAAAGGCGTTACGGTAAACAAGACAATCGCCACCATGAAAAACCAGCTGCCTCAGAAAGCCTCTACGACTATCTCTACCCTTGACGATCTTGCGAAGTTGGCTAGCTATTCGCTCATGGACACGCTCAACCGTGATCCTGACGCCACCCAAAACGGTGTCGATCATGCACCTCGACAAGTCTTCACGGGCCATTATGTGCCCGTTAATCCCACTGCAATCACCGATCCCGAGTACGTAACACACAGCAAAGACTTTTTTTCGCAACTTGGTTTTGCCGACAGTATGGCCACATCCAGTGACTTCATCCGCATGTTCTCTGGCGATCTCTCGCAAGTTCCCGCGCCCATGCGCAAGTTTGGTTGGGCAACTGGGTATGCACTTTCGATTTATGGCACTGAATACATTCAGCAGTGCCCGTTTCAAACCGGCAACGGTTATGGCGATGGCCGTGCTGTATCTGTGCTTGAGGCGGTGATTGATGGTCAACGCTGGGAAATGCAGCTGAAAGGGGGTGGGCGCACGCCATATTGCCGCGGCGCAGATGGCCGTGCTGTATTGCGGTCAAGTATTCGCGAATTTTTGGCTCAGGATCACATGCACGCACTGGGTGTGCCCACATCACGGTCTTTAAGTTTGTACGTGTCAAAAACGGAAAAGGTACAGCGGCCTTGGTATTCACCGGGTTCGCATTCACACAATCCCGACATGCTTGTATCTGAAGCCGCGGCCATTTCAACACGGGTGGCACCGTCCTTTATCCGCGTGGGTCAGCTTGAATTGTTTGCTCGTCGTACCCGTAAAAACGAACATCCCAAAGCGATGGAAGAACTTGAAAAGATTGTGCTGCACTTGATTGATCGTGAGTACGCTAACGTGATTGACAGCCAACTCAGTACCCCTGAAAAAGTGGTGTTGCTGGCGCGTGAATTTCAAAACCGCCTCACGTCACTGGTGGCAAACTGGATTCGTGTTGGCTTTTGCCAGGGTAACTTTAACAGCGACAACTGCGCAGCCGGTGGCTTTACACTTGATTATGGTCCTTTCGGTTTTTGCGATGTGTTTAGTCCGCAGTACCAACCTTGGACGGGCGGTGGTCATCACTTCTCGTTTATGAATCAACCTGGCGCCGCGCACAAAAACTTCGGCATGTTTTGTTCGGCGTTACGGCCGTTACTGGCATCGCATCAAGATGCTTTATTAGAACTTGATGAAATTCAAGGCGGGTTTTTGAGTGTCATGCACACACAAATGCAAAAGATGTGGGCTGCCAAATTGGGTTTGGATTTAACTCAGGAAAGTAGCACTTTGAATACAGAGTCTCAGCAAACACCTTGTAACGAATTGATCAGCGAGCTACAAACACTGATGGTGCAAACCCCTGTTGATTACACTATTTTCTTCCGTGAACTCTCGTCAATCCCTCGTGATATTACTCCACTCAAGAAAAGCTTTTACACTGGTTTATCCAATAATAGAGCACAAGATGCAGACTCTATAGCCATGGATTCGCGCTGGAACCACTGGCTAGAAAAATGGCAAACGTTGCTTATCAGCGGCAGTGACGTGAATGACACAAATGGTTCTACGCTGCGATCCCGTGAAGAAATATCTAGGCAAATGAAACTCGTTAACCCAAAGTATATTTTGCGCGAATGGTTTGTTGTGCCAGCTTATCAGCAGGCAACTTCTGGTGATTACACTTTAATTAAAGAGCTGCAAGACGTGATGACGCAGCCTTATGCAGAGCAGTCGCAGGAAATAGAGGATAAATACTATCGGTTGAAACCGCTTGAGTTTTTTGAAGTTGGAGGATTGTCCCACCTTAGTTGCTCATCGTAAGGTAAGGACAGGGCTTGCCACATAAGCGTACGATAAAACCATTCTGTTACATTCACCGCTTTAAGGCTAAAGAACACCAGCGATAAAACAAAAAACAAGATGGGCGTTTCAAATTGATTCGCATTGTTATAAAGGGGATTTTGTATCTATCTACTTGCCGCCTACGATAACGTCAATTTTGGCTCACGCTTTTCCCAAAATCCATTTTATTTTGCAATAAAATACGTTCTGCTTTAGCACCAAGATACACATAGCCGCCTAAACCCAGTAATAACCCCACTACAGAGAGCATCATAAACACGGCGGAATACATGAGCTCTACTTCGCCTAATGAGGCTTTAAACATTGTAAGCAGTGCTTCGATAGAAACGGCGATTAATATGGCGGCAATAAAACGAGTAATCGTACGCCTTGTGGAGCTGTGCCTGAAAACATCCTTGTGCATTAATACTTCTTCTTCCAAAATAGTTTTGCCTAAATCAAAAATCGCCAAACTTAGTGTGATAAAAATAATTATTTCAAATAATTTGTAGGAAGGAGCACCGGAAATATGCTTTATGGGAAATATACCGATCAAATCAATAAAGGCCATGTAAAGCATAATGCCCGCCACTGACATGAGCGCTGCGACCATAAGGGTGTATACCCCATAAAAATAAGGGGTGGTGCGGCGTCGCATTTCATCCCCCTGTAAAAATTCAATGACCTTTGAAAGATTTATGTCAATCACCAAGTATCCCGTAGTGGTATTGTTTTTATCCTTCCACTTTAACGCCGCCGATAAACACAAATGTCCGGTGGTAGTAGACATATAAGGTGGCGTAACAACAATGTCATCAGAGTCTTTGGCTAATTTAAAATAAAGGCGTTGACTGCGATCAATATGTTTTCCGCCTAGTATCACCTCGGCACCATTTTTCGAGCTAGCAATATTTTCACTGGTTTGAACGCCTTCACTATCTAGCGTGTAAATCAGTTCGGCGAACGGATAGCGTGCGTTAATATCGCGCAGGGTTTGCAGTATCGCACCATCCTCTACAAACAAATCTTGTTGAGCGACGCCTGAAAGAATAGAAGATATTAGGTTATGCACCACGATTTTGTAGTCGTGGTAGCTTTCAATCACACTTAAATAACTCATAGCTGCCATGGTATCTACTCCTAAATTGGGGTCTTTATATAAGGGTAGCAAGTACTAAGCCATGGGGAGTTAACAATAAATAAAAGGCGTCAGAGTCGTTGGTTGGCAGCGCTCATGTTGCTGTTGTGTCAGGTCTATTTTTCCTAATTGCAAAACACAAGAACTGCTCTCGAACTTTCCAGTTAGCCCTAGGCATCAGCCAAGCATCAAGCCCTTCATAGCCAAAACAACTAATACAATTAAAATAACACAGCCCACCATAAATACGCCGAGTCTTTTGGGTACGTAGTTTGATGTTACATGAATATAAGCGTGCACGATTCGGCTTGCCACATACATACAAGATAAAACCAGTACTGTTACATCCACCGCTTTAAGGCTAAAGAACACCAGCGACAAAACAAAAAACAAGATGGGTGTTTCAAATTGATTCGCAATGTTATTCGAAACCCTTAACACATGGTCAGGCCAGGCGTCGTTATGTAACGCCGTTATTTTCCTGTCAACGGTACCTGCCTTAACGGCTTTTGATTTTTCAATGCCTAATAAAATATACAAAAGTAATACCAGCATGATTTGTATGAGTAGCGGATAAAAAATAATATTCTGATTCATCATTACATCCTTAGTTATGGTTCTAGTTAAAGGGACTGTTAAAGTTAAGCTCTAGTGAGTGTTAAATCACTCTGTGCACAGCGCTAACGGGCAAGGCCCAGAATAAGTTGTGCAATTTTTAGTGTATTAAGCGCTTTTAATTAACGCGGACTGATTTCTATAAGCCGTTAATGCAGCCCAAGCAAATACAACAAAAACAAAAGTAAATACAAGCACGCCTGCATTCATTCCCATTAGGGTGGCCTCACTTCCGTCGGGGTGCACCATGGACCCTTCAAAGGTTTCTTTTAGTAAGAAAGCCAGCAAAAAGCCCCCTGTAACCAACATGCCAATGACGCTGGATAAGATAAGGTCTTTTTTCACCCACGTAAGCCACAGGCAATATAGCCCCAGCATAGAGTTAGTGATCAGTTGCCATACCTCGTGCAGTAAGGCATGGGCGGGCCAGTCTGGGTTGAAAACGTGGCTAGGGTTTACCTCTAGAATGGGCACCAGTAGGCCATAAACCAGTATGCCTAGGGTTATCAATGCTTTTAGAATCATCATTTTCTCCAGTCTGTTTAGCTCAATTGCTTCAAATTGAGGGGATCATGAATTAATATGGACACTGTCAATTTAGAATAAAATATGGACGCTGTCTACATGAATGCCAAATCGAGCACTTATCACCATGGAAACTTGCGCGAAGAACTATTAAAAGCGGCCATGGGCATTTTGGATGAATCGGGCATCGAGGCCGTTACCATCAGGCAGGTAGCCCGAAAGGTGGGGGTGGGCCATTCGGCGCCGGCCAATCACTTTGCCGATAAGCGGGCCTTATTAACCCAGCTGGCCATTGATACATTTATTGAGCTAGGGGAGCTGATCAAGCGCGATTTGCAGTTAGCGCCCCAAGGCCTAAGTGAAAAAGTACGAGTATTCACCGACACCCTGATTGAATTTGGCCTGTCGCAACCCAATCGCTATAGGCTGCTGTGGCGCAGAGATTACTTGGATAATGACAGCATAGAATTGAACGGTGCCATGGATGTGATTTACGATGCACTTTTGGCGACCCTTGCCACCGATAAAAAATCGAACATCAGCGTGGAATCCAAAGCCATTGCATTATGGTCCATGTTGCAAGGGTATGTGACCATGCGCATTGATGGCAATTTAGAACCCAAGCAAGATGAGGTGTCGGGTAAGGATAGACAGCAAGCCATTGTGGATGTGTTATTGAATGGCCTTATTGATTAAAATACAGATTTCCTAAATTAAATATAAATACGAAAATCAAGAATAAATCGCCTAGGTAATACCAGAATGATGACAACCCCGCACAGACTAGATGGCCATGTTAGTTAATATCATTCTTAATGGATTTGTAAAAAGAACCTTAAATACAGATGCACTTAAGGTAGCCATAAAATCCACTGGCGCTAAGCTAAGTCGTAAAGGACGTTCTAGAAATTGGCTATTACAAGCTAATGAAGAACAGATACGCAATATCATTAAGCTGATTGCTCAATCAGAAGAAACCAGTTGGGATTGGCTTACAAAAAAGTTAATGGAAGAAAAACCTAAACTTAATCGGGATGAACTTCGAAAGATAGCCATACAAGATCCATCTATGACAATTGCCCAGTTAACGTTATTAACCGACTGCAGCCATTTAGATGCGCGAAAGGTATTGGATGAAATTGAGTGGGAGTAAATGGTTTTATCCATAGGATAAAGCAAAGGCCACATTCCAAAAATCGCAGCCAAAAAAACCAGCTCAAAAACAGTCGCCCAAAAAAAACCACCCAAGCTTTAAAAGCAGAGGTGGTTTTTTTATTGATTCTAAAAAGTCTAAAAACTAAATTAAGCTTGGTATAACAAGCTCAAAAATTCTTTAGATGCTTTTCGATCAGTAAATTCAAATAACTGTGAACCAGATTGATCCTTTACAACAATGTTTAGCTTGTTGACTGCAATGGATATTACCGGCGATGTAATTGAATAATTTTTACCCTTGTATGTATAAGGCATAATAAACTCTTTCTAATGTGCGCTTAAGCGCTGACTAAGTAAGAGCTGGATTATTGATGATTGCTTAAATTTTTTAAAAATAACAACAGCGTTTTCGAATCGCATCGAAAATGTGGACAATAAATTAGCTCTGTTTTGAGTGCTGTCTAACTGTGAACGGGAAGGCAAGGCACAAATTATCACGTTGGATAATAAGTTAAATAAACTAGATAGGGATAAATAACGTTCTTGATAGTACGGGCAGGCGGTTAAAAAGTAAACAACTAATTTCATTTAATGATTTTACGGGGTTCTGTCTTGCTTCAGCCGCTTGGTTTAAAGCCTTAAAATAGGGGCCAAAACAGGGTTTAGTCTTGCTAATTCCCCCTTAATTTTAAGGCTGAGCATGTTTTACGCGCTGTGTGTATTGACTGAAAACTTGCTTCGATATTCTGTGGGAGCAAGCCCGCTTAGGCGCTTGAACAACTGCCTGAAAAACCGCAGGTCTTCGTAGCCCACGCTGTTGGCCACCTTTTCCACTTGTTGATTGGTGCTTTGCAGCAGGTGTTTGGCGTGTTCAATTCTTAATTCTTGTATGTAGCCCAGGGGTGTTAGGCCGGTAGCTTGTTTGAAGCGACGCTTTAGCTGGCGTTCACTTAAATGGCTTTGCTGGGCCAGCATGTCGATGGATACATTTTTGTAGGCGTGTTGTTTTAGCCAGTCTTGAACCTGATGAATGCTGGTATCTTGGTGCTGGCGGGTGGGCATAAACTGGCGGTAAATATTTTGATTGTGGCGGTCCATATCAATCAGGGCACGCCTGGCCACTTGCTGGGCCACGTCTTCGCCGTAATATTTTTGCACCAAGTAAATGCTCATGTCTTGATAGGCGCTGGCACCACCGGAGCAATATAGGTTGCCGTCTTGAGTCAGCATTTGCTCACTTTGTAAATTCACATTGGGGTACAGAGATCGAAACAGATCTTCGGTGGCCCAATGCGTGGTGGCTTGTTTGCCATCTAATAAACCGGTGGCAGCCAATACAAATGCACCGCTACAAATACTCACCAATGTGGCCCCTTGTTGGTACTGGGATTTAATCCAATTTAAGGTGGCGGGTTGAATATTTAGCGATCGATCCCCTGGGTGCCCAATGGCCCCGATGATTAATAGATCGGTTTGCTGCACATCACTTAATGATCCATGGGCGCGCAGCTGCATGCCAGCAAAGCAATCAATGTTTTGGCCTTCGCCCACTATTTGCAGGCTAAGTCTGTGTTCTTTGCCCACAAGGGCATTGGCCAAAGAAAGTATCTCTAACGGCCCAGCCACCGAGGATAGGGGGCAGCCTTCTAGTGCCAGTAATGTGCATTTCATAGTATCTGCATACCTTTATATATTCGTCGAAAGGCCTAATCGCAACCCTATGTTGGCATATACGCCACTGGTGCACAATGCTATGACTCTCTACTATTAAGTCATTCACTTATGGGAATTTTCACATGCATGCCAATCACGCATTAATCGAGCAGTTTTATACAGCGTTTCAAAACAAGGACCATGAGGCCATGGCCGCTTGTTATCACCAAGACGCTTACTTTCGTGACGAAGCGTTTGAACTAACGGGTAAGCAAATAGGGGCCATGTGGCATATGTTATGTGAACGTGGCACCGACATGACAATGACGTTTTTGGTACAAGAGAAAGCAGGTGAAGTAACGGCCCATTGGGAACCGCGTTATACCTTTAGCCAGAACGGGCGCAAGGTTCATAACATCATAGATGCCACATTTGAATTTAAAGATGGCTTGATCATTAATCACATTGATCAGTTTAATTTTTGGAGCTGGAGCAAACAGGCGCTGGGCACAATAGGGGCGCTGTTGGGCTGGAGTGGTTTTTTACGCAATAAAGTCAAAACCATGGCCAATAAAAACTTAACGCATTTTATTGCTAAGCATGGGCAATATCAGGCGTAGTTTAAGTGGGTGTTAGTATTTGAATCATCATGCTTTGTAGCCTTACTCATAACAAAATGAGTAAGGCTTTTTTATTTAACCATCGGCAATTCTGTTCCAGACAGATATACTGGCTTTGCTTGCAGCGGCATGGCAATTAATCCAATCAGCATTTAGTCTTGAAATTGTCTTACACATTTCAGATTCCATGATCCAGCTTTACAAAAACCATTTGAGGTATTTTAAACATGCAAGAAAACACGCTGCACAGTAAAACCAAAACCAGTTTTTATCGTCGTTTATACCTTGCCCATTTAATTGAGACAGGCACCAATACCGTACCTGCTATTTGTGAAGCCACTGGTATGCCAAGACGCACCGCGCAAGATACTATTTTGGCACTTCAAGAATTGGATATACGCTGTGAATTTATAGGTGAAAAAAAGAATGGGCATTACGCCATTTTAGATTGGGGGCCGATTGCTGAAAAATGGATCGCTAAGAATGTATCGCTTATTAAAGGTGTGCTGCAATATCCGTAAATGTAGGGATGTTAGGTCGATTCAGCTAAAGACAGATATTTTTAAATAAGCTGCATCCTTTTTGTTTTTCTTACGTCTTATTAAGTGAACATCACTTATTAACCGGAGAAAACAACATGAACCAACAAAATACACAGGTTAAGCAAGATCAGCCCCAAGCACAAAATTGTAAGTGCCCACCGGGATGTTGTGAGAATCAAGTATCTTGTGAGGGTTGCAAATGCAGTTGTACATGTAGCTGTAAAGGGGATGCATGCTGCGACAATGGCAATAATAGCGGTTACTGTGACACAACATCAGCTTGCTGTTAAGTGTATAAGTTACCACCAGTATACTAGTCATGATAAAACACCTGAGATCCCTCGGGTGTTTTACCTATTAATATAAATAACAGTATTGATTTATGATTGAAGATATTTGGACGCAGTTTCACCAGCAGTTATTAGTGTTTATCACGGGTAAGGTAAACGATAAACACCTGGCCGAAGACATTCTGCAAGATGTATTTATTAAAGTGATTAAAAATATCGACCAGCTTGATCAGCCAATAGGATTGCAAGCCTGGCTATATAAAATTTGCCGAAATAGCATTATTGATTATTATCGAAGTAAAAAAATTGACAAGGATGATGCCGCTTCTGGCATGCTGGATACTTTGCAAGTATACGAAGACAATCAAGAAAGCTTTGCCGATCAAGCACAATTAAGTGCCTGCCTAAGTATTTTAATCAATGAGCTGCCCGATGATTTTAACTCGATCATGCACGCAAGTGAGTTGGAGTTAATAAAGCAAAAAAATATTGCGGAAACACACCAGCTTTCTTTGTCGGCAACTAAATCACGGATTTTAACAGGCCGAAAGTTATTAAAGAAAAAACTACAGGTGTGCTGTGATTTTGAGTTTAATGAAAATGGCCCAGAAGCCAATTGCAAATCTGACTGTGGCTGCAGCGATTAAATGAATGTCATTACTTGCCAGCTATAAGATGTAAACTGGCCGCTGATCATGGCTGATATTTATAACCGTTATATATGATAGATGATAGGACACAAGGTATAACAGGCAAGGGTTTAATCAGAAGAAAGAAATGTATCGTGCTAGCTATAGCGTTGTTTATAAAGACGAGAAAAATAGCCCGGGCTGCTAAAACCAACCGAGTAGGCCACTTCGGCGAGTGTACGATAAGTATTTGATTCAATTAATTGGTGTGCTTTTTCTAAGCGAATATTCCGCATAAAAGCAGCCGGTGTTGTTTGACCAGCCCGTTCCATATGACGATGCAAGGTGGGTTTGCTCATGTTCAGTGCTTGGGCAAGTTGCTTGCTATCGAAGCAGCTTGTTTGAATATTATCCAATATTATTTTAGTGGCTTGTTCGAGCCATACTTCGTCAACGCTGGGTGAAATTTCTGGCTTGCGTGATTCAATATTACATGGCGTTGCTGATCGATTTATTAAATTCCGGACGCGTAAGGTAAGCTCTTGGCTGTCGAATGGTTTTGCTAGATAGTCATCTGCACTATTAGACAGTGCATGGTTGCGATCTTCATTTGTTGATCGAGCTGACAAAATAAGCACAGGTACAGTGTTAAGTGTTTTGTGTTGGCGAATGTTATCAAGTAAATCAAGGCCACTCATTACTGGCATCATGACATCAGTCACCACCACATCGAATGATTGTCGCTGTAATATCCCCCAAGCCTTCTGACCGTCGACTGCTGTAACCACATTATAGTCATTATCAAAATGACTCTTTATGTAGTCACGCATATCTTTTACATCTTCAACTAAAAGTAATTTGGGCTTGTTTGTATTATCTGAAGATATGGAATCTTGAGTGCTTGAAACAGGTGTTATGGTTTCATGGTTTGGTGATTGATCAAGCTGAGTGGAAAACTCATCTTTCGAAAAATGCTGATAGCCAAGGGGCAGTTCAACCTCAAAATCACTGCCGCCTTTGTCGCTCTTAGTCACGGAGACTCGGCCTCCGTGTATATCGGCAAGTTCGCGCACTAAAGACAAACCAATTCCGCTGCCTTCTACAGCCCCTTTATCATCCTGCTCCATACGATAAAAGCGTTCAAATATACGCTCTTTCATCGCAATAGGAATGCCGGGCCCAGTATCACAGACATTGAACTTGCAGGCATTACCTGTGGATTCGTCAGGGGACTCTGATGAAATTTTGAAATGAATGGCGCCCTGGCTAGGTGTGTACTTAAATGCGTTTGACAGTAAATTACATAGAAGCGTTTCCATTTTGTTAGGATCAAAAAACAAAACCAAGTCATGAGATAAAAATTGTGTAGTAAACGTCAAATTTTGTTCTGCCGCCTGATGTTCAAAGAGGGAGCTGATGCGACGACAAAAACTGTTGATTTCGATGGCCTGCACCTGGAGCCTAAGTTGGTTTGATTCCAAGTGCGATAGCATCAGCAGTTCTTCCATTAATCTTGAAAGTCGGCCGACATTGCGATTTGATACTTGCAAAGCGTTTAATGTATCTGGGTTTAGTTTCCCATATTCCCCGCTTAGTATTCGACGTAATGGACCTTTAATAAGTGTTAACGGAGTACGGAACTCGTGACTGATATTGGCAAGAAATTGAGATTTTAGCTTGTCCATTTGCAGTAATTTTTCATTTTGTGTTTCTAACACGGTTTGCTGATTTTTTAACTGGGCTGTGCGTTCAAGCACTTTATTCTGCAAATTCACATTGAGCTCGTTAACCTCTTTAACTAAAACTTCTTCCATTCTTGACGCTCTGATCATTCGAATCATAAGCACAGTAATATTACCGGCAATAATGGCTAGGTACGTTATATTGACCATGGACCGGCCTGCATAAATTTGGAACCACAATAGATAGTCATTCATGGTGCTTAAAACCACAATACACATAAATATACCGATAACTTTTGCATATTGGCGATTGTGAAAAATGGCATTTGCAATCACATAAATAATGTATAAAAAGCCAATGGGGTAAATGATGATCCAGGGGTCACGCAGCCAAGCATAAATGTCGCTGGGTGCAAAAGTCGTTAGTAGGGTACTCAATACACCTAAAGCTAAAATCGCAATACAAGATTTTAAGTTGGTATTTTCTGGGAATAGACTTCGTAAAAAGAAGAGGCAAGCGGGTAGTGCTAAATACAGGCCATAGTATTCATATCTGAGAATCCAATTGGCATCAGCTTTGGGGTCTAATAATAACCAGATTTGCTCGACACCTATCACTCTTAGGCTCAGTGCAAAAATTGTCATGGACCCTGTTAGGTATACCCAGTCAACCCGATTAGTACCGCGAACCCCAATAAAAAGAAAATACAAAGCAAAGCTGAGAGAAGAGCCCACTAAGAAAATGGAACTGGCAGACCGGATGCGCTCGTACTGGCGTAAGTCACCCAGCAGAGCCAGCTCTAATGGCTGATTAATCCCTCCGTCTATATGGCTAAAGCTAGAAGTATGAATGACGATATCGATGGTTTTTTTATCAAGCGGCAAAGGAATGATCGAAGATGCATCGCTGGGGGTTTCTGTTGCACCATTGATGCCAGGCTTACCAATTTCATGAACAAGTTCGCCATCGATAAATACATGTGCAGCCCGGTAAAGTGTTGGTACAAACAGCGCAAGTGGCTGCTCACTTTTTGGTAGCTGGATGCGAGCGCTATAACTTGCATAGCCTTGGCGAGGGTAGCTGGCATCACCCAATTTATTCCATTTAGACGGTACTTCAATAAATACGCTGTTGTGAGGGCAAATACTACGAACGTTGATAAATTCTTGCCAGTTAAAGCACCATTGGCCTGGCAATGACAGGCGTTGCTTGGATTCTAGTATTCGCTCGCTTGCATCAATACTGCCTTTAATGGCGAATAAGGGCTCTTGAGCAGAAGCCGATTGAAATAAGTGACATAGGCAGAAAATAAACAACCCAATAATCGATTTCTGCCAGGTAAAATACACTAATTAAGATTCCTTTAATAACGGCTAAAACAGGTTTAACCATAAGCTAGCGGATAGCCAGTAATGTGACAATTGAACTTTCTGATTATATTGCATTACAGGGTGTTATAGACGTCTCAAATATTGTAAAAACGTCTCATAAGTGAGTCACCACTCGCCTCAAAAACGCATAAATTATCACAGAATTCTCATTCTCTTTCTCATACGTATCAGGTTTTGATTCTAGCAATACGGCGGCTTTTTGACCGAATATAATTATTTTAACGAACTAAGTATGTGTGTTGAAACGCATCGGTTTAAATCAAAAATAGAAAAATAATGAGGTTAAGTATGAACCGTTTATTTAAAGGAATGTCCTGGCTTGCTCTAGCCAGTGCTGTCGCGGCATGCATCCCCGAAGAAGGGCTATCAGAAAAGGATTCTGATGGAGATGGTTTAAGTGATGAAAAAGAACTTACGGTTTACTTTACTCACCCTGGGCGTGCGGATACTGACGGAGATGGTTACAGCGATTATGAAGAATTGATCAATAAAGGGTTTGCAGAATCAAATAATAATTACCGTTGGAATCCTTTGATTGCCGATATACCAGAGCTTAACGTTAATTACGGAACTCCTAGCTTTTCAATTTCAGGGTCTACGACCACAGGTGAATCAATTAATGTATCTCATGGCTTGGAAGAAAGCATTAGTGAGTCAACGACACAAAGCCAAGGCGGTTCTTCAAGTCACGCTCGAGCCGCTGAAGTGTATGGCGAATTTACAACAAAGCTAAGCAGTAAGGTGAGTATGACCCCAGAGGTCACTGTCGAAGTGTCCGGTACAGTGGGTCGAAAAACAACGAATACCAACACCAAGAGTAATAATTGGTCCGAAGCCGAATCATCTACACAAACCGAAAACTACAGTGAGATAAGAGGCTACACACAGGACAGCAGCAATGTCATTGACGGTGGCACCATGCGCTTATTTGTACAGGCCGAAAATACAGGCCATGTTGCATACCAGTTGAGTGATTTGAATATCAATGCCGCCATTGCCGACAGCCGCTATGCCAGCTTTGGCAAACCAATCGGTACATTCAAACGAATTGCCAGCTCTCAAATTGAAATGCCTATTAGCGGTGTTCAAAATGAAATTTATGAACTAGACGTTGAAGTCGACGACTTAAATGAATTAATGGCCCACTACCCACAATTGATTCTAACGCCAGTTATAGGTGCGCAGACACTAGGAGTTGATAATACAGAAACAAACTGGTCACTTATCAGTGATGATATAGCCGCATTAACGGCCCGCATTGAAATTGACTATGGTTATTTTGGCCGAGAGCCAGAATCTTATAATGTCGCCACCGTGAGTAATGGAGATACGAACGGGTTAACGGTTGCAGCATTATTAGAGAACGTGCTTAAAATTCCGTTCAATCTTGAGCAATATGGGGATGAAAATTTATTCACTCGCTTGGCTAGCCTTCGTGAATACAATAATAACTTTGATGTAAACCAATATTGGGCCGTAGCTCACCAATATGCCGTCGACAATGGTGTTAATACACGCATAAACATCTATACCCCAATGACTGAAAATCAAGACTTCGCAAATCTAGAGGTGCATGCAGGTGATACCTTATTCCTTACTCTGATTACAGATGAGGATAAAGATGCTTTGGACGACAGTATGGAAATTTTACTGGGAACCAATCCAGAACTTGCCGACAGTGATGAAGACGGCCTAGCGGATGGTGAGGAAGTATATGGTTGGCTCAGTGAAAATGGCGCCATAGCGTATACCAGTGATCCAAAAAATGCCGACAGTGATGGCGATGGACTTTCTGATGCCCACGAGCAAACATTTAACACCGACCCAGGCGATAGAGATACAGATAATGATGGTGCATCTGACGGCTACGAAGTAGCTGAAACAAGAACCAGTCCCACAACGTCAAACACCGGCTATACAGCTGATGACGATGGCGACTATCTCACTAACCTAGATGAAACCTACATCTTTGGTACCGATCCAAATAACAAAGATAGCGATGGTGATGGGCTTTTAGACTATCAAGAACTGGGTTTCATTAGCGAAGCAAGCTCGATGGCCGAAGCGTACCTGAGTGAATTCGGTTCTGATAAAATAGACACCTGTGTGAGCCTGTATAATGACCGTCTAGCACAGCTTAATGACAGCTTAGGTTTTGATTTATACATTGAAAGGCTTATCGATAAAAACAGCGACCTTGTTTGTGATCCAAATAATCCTGACACCGATGATGATGGTCTATCCGACGGCCGAGAAGTGAAAGTTGGTTGGGTGCCTGCCTATCCTGTAACAGATGCCCCGACCATTGTGAGCAATCCATTTCATCCAGACAGCGATGATGATGGGCTTACTGACCTTGAAGAATATAATTTTTCATCAAACCCATTAAACGCCGATACCGATGGCGATAAGGCCCCCGATTATGCTGAAGTTAACTCTGCGGTCGAGCGCAGCCTGGTTGTTCCTGAAGTGGCGGTTACCGCCAGTGTAGTGAGGCTACAAGGTGACAGTTGCTTTGGGCACCTTGGCGGCATTTTGGGGTTTGTTAGTTCGGGTGATCAAAATGGTCAAACGTTGTTGGATATCGGTGCTGCATTTAATGGAAAATTTATGACCCGCTGGGCAAAGTGGAATAATTACTACACAAAGTTTGAAGATGGAGGGGACCTAACAGGCTTTGGTACTAACTTACTCTGGCGTATGGATATTGAACGAGGCAGAACCGATGGTAAGTTTGATATCAGGGCAGATGTTAGTTTGCTTGACTGGAAGGGAGTTGAGTTTGTTAATGATAATATTCATAAGGGCGCTGCAGGCAATCCTGTTGAGTATAATTCTGATTTTTTCAGGATTACCGATGATAACAACGCAACAAATATGGAGCGTGATGTGATGGGCCGTTTGCAAAAATTAAGGGGGGGTAATATATACAGACCTAAAACCTATATTATTGGCAAAGACGAATATCTTGAAGCATGGAGTTACCACCTTTGCAAAAGCTATACGGCCAGTCCATATGGATATGCTTCATTTCAAGACGGACAATTTTTAGCGCGCAACGATAATGCAAACGACATAAATTCTTGCGCAGAAGACCCTAACAAACACCCATTATATCCGTTGGAAATGACTTGGTCGTACGATGAACTTCTTGCAGGCGACTTGGAGACAACAGAATCTGTGACGGTGAACAGTAACCGTGATGATCAATGCGAACTCACGTTTAACTATCAGCTGGATATTTCGGATGTGCAATAAAAATGTATGAATGAACTATAATAAAATGAGCCTTCTAGCATGGGCGCAATGTCCATGTTAGAAACTAATGCCACAAGGGTAATGGTGTGGGCTACTAGGTAGGCCTTACGTATTGATTAACTCACTTTCTCAAATTATTTACAGATTGAGTGGGTTAACAAAATTCTAAAAAATGTAAATTCCTTAGATATAAAAATCTCTTGTACCTCTATTGATAAATGAAATAGAGCTGCAGACTAAGACTTGATGATGGCAGTCTTGTTCTAACCCGCTCCAGTTATCATCAAACGAGAAAGGAATTGTAATTTATTTAAAAATCATCTTAGAGTAGCTGTGTTCCACCTCTCAAAATTATAACGTAAAACACATAATCATGTGCGCCAGTCGTGCCTTATCGGAATGATGCGCTTCTTTGGCTTGAAGATTCTATAGTGGCCGTTAAGATCAATAAAAATAACATTCAGTACTCAGTTATGTGTACTTAAAAATACAGAGAATACAAAAGGAGAGGGTGATTATGGACAATGAAGAGAATATCGATTTGATCGCAGTGTTAAGCAATAACTGATCATTTTAGAGATAGATTCAAAAATTTTTAGGTTTATAAAAAAACTGATAACATGGCGGTCTTATTAGTTATTATCCGCAGCCCGTCTTATGAGTCCGCTACAGCGCTATCAAACATCAATTGCCGCGGGGCTTGTCAGTTTTGATGTCGCGCAACAGCAGGCATTGAACGCGCTAGAAGAATTGCATCAGCAGATAGGCAGTACAAGCAATCCATCTCCCATTTTAGGCCTATACCTATGGGGTAAGGTCGGGCGAGGCAAAACATTATTAATGGACAGCTTTGTCGAATCGTTTGATAACGGTGTGTGTCTACGTCAGCACTTTCATCACTTTATGCAGCATGTACATCATCAGCTAACTGCGTTATCAGGCAGTCAAGACCCACTTAAATTAATTGCCAAGAAACTGAGGTCACGCCATCAAGTGCTGTGCTTTGACGAGTTTTTTGTCAATGACATTGGCGATGCCATGCTACTGGGCCGTTTGATTATGTATTTGTTTGAACAAAATATGGTAGTGGTAGCTACCAGCAATTGCGCACCTAATGATCTATACAAAGATGGATTGCAGCGGAGTAATTTTTTACCCGCAATTAATGCCATTAATCAACACATGCACATTGTTGAATTAACCGGGATTATAGATCATCGCGAACGTCAGTTACATACGTTGCAAAACTATTTTGTCGTAAATAAAATCGATGCAGCTAGCAGTGATAACCATATAAAAAATACAAGGTTATTAGCTGATATTTTTGATCAATATAGCTTACCAACAGAATTAACAGTTACTTTAACGAAACAGCACATTCAAGGGGCGCTTAAAACATCGGGCACCTTAGAAGTGTTGGGTCGTGATATTCATTACTTGGCTATAAAAAATAAAACAATCGTATTTGATTTCTCAGGCTTATGCCTTGGCCCTAGAAGCCATTTTGATTACATTGAACTGGCCAAGCAGTTTGATACCGTATTTTTAATGAACGTGCCGGTATTAGGTGGTCAAACATACGAGCGCATAAAAGCCCGTGGTACCGAAGACGGCAGTGTGGGTTCAGGCAACACAGGTGAACGAGAAGTTCTGCTTGCCCCAATGGATGACGGCGCTCGGCGGTTTATTGCCTTAATTGATGAACTCTACGATCAGCAAGTTAACGTATTTTTGACCTGCCAGGTGCCACTTAAGCAGCTGTATACCCATGGCAGTTTGGACTTTCAATTTGAAAGGGCCCGAAGCCGTTTAATTGAAATGGGCAGCGAAGAATATATAAATCGCTCAATGGCCTTACGCTCACACAATGATGATTCTCTTAATGACTAAATTTTTCTGATGATATTAATCACATGGCTATGATCGAATTAACAGGCCCTAAAGCGTTAACCCAGTTACGCCGCATTGCGTTAGATGCTCAAGGCTTAATAAAAGCACAGCCTTTTGGGCGTGGAATCGAGGGCGCTCGCCAAGCCATTAACCATTTGGGTTATGTTCAGATAGATACCATATCGGTGGTCGAACGGGCACATCATCATGTATTGAATACTAGAGTGCCTAACTACAGCCCCGAGATGTTGAATGACATCTTGATGAATGGCAATGTGTTTGAGTACTGGTCTCATGCCGCTGCTTTTTTACCCATGGCCGATTTCCGTTATTCATTACCTTACAAAAATGCCATTAAAGGTGGCCAAACCCACTGGTATAAAACCCCTGATCAAAAACTCATGGGTGAGTTATTAACCCGCATACGTGTAGACGGCCCTTTACGATCTCGTGATTTAGAAACGGATAGTAAAAAGCGATCAGGTTGGTGGGACTTAAAGCCTGCAAAAAAAGCACTTGAACAGTTGTATATGCAAGGGGACCTAATGGTGTGCGATCGCACCGGTTTTCAAAAAACCTATGATCTTACCGAGCGGGTATTACCCAAGCATGTGAACATACAGGTGCCTACAATTGAAGAATTTGCATCGTACATGGTGAGCCAACAACTGCGTTGCCATGGTTTGGTTACCCTGAAAGGGGTTACGTATCTGCGCCGAAATACTCCATTGCGCAATGCGGTAAAGTCTTTTGTAAGTGATGGCTTGCAACAGGGTAGGTTACAAGAGGTAAAGGTACCCAGTGGAGAAGTGTTTGTATTGGAAACGGGAGCGCTTGATCAACCCCTTTCACGTATGAGTAATCGCTTAACCATTCTTTCGCCATTTGATAATAGTGTGATTCAACGGGATCGGCTTAAATCCTTATTTCAATACGACTATCAAATTGAGTGTTATGTGCCAGCAGCCAAACGTCAGTATGGATACTTCTGTTTGCCGCTTCTATTTAAGGGTGAGTTTATTGGCAGGATGGACTGCAAGGCGCACCGTAAAGACCGCCATTTAGAAATAAAGGCACTGTATTTTGAATCGTATAATTTTGATGATGACGCCTTAGTGGCGGCATTTGTGAAAGCCATCAAACAATTTTGTCTCTTTCAAAAATGCGAATCGCTGTCTTTAATTAAAACGTATCCAAAACACATGGAGAGAAATTTAAAACAAGCTTTAAGGCTGGATTTATAACATCTAGAGTGAGTCTAGGATCAACATAGAATACAGTTAGTATTAATTTCTGTCGTTAGTTTTTGTGTTGATAAGATCACTGGCCTAATGTACAAAATTCAATTCTAGAATTTATTTATAACCATAGGGATATTATGAAAAAATTAGTGATACTAGGCAGCGTATTAACGGCGGCCATGTTAATGACAGCTTGCGGCTCTAGCGATGATGAGACTGAAGAGGTTGTAACCAGCTGGTATCAGGATACAGATGGCGATAACTTTGGTGACCCTGCTACAGAATTTATAGGTGACAGGCCTGATGAATCCTATGTGAGTGACAATACGGATTGCGATGATACTGGTGATGATGCAGACATCAAATTTCCGGGTAATACAGAAATTTTGGATGGCATAGATAATAACTGTGACGGAAACATAGATGAAGGGCTTCAAGTACAAAGTGAAGTGCCGCTTAATGGCTGTACCGAAGAGACCGCAACTGATTTAACCGGCCAATCGACAGTTAGTATGGCAGACACATCGCCTTGGGCGGGCGGTCATTCCGCTTGTATTATAGTGTCAGCGAATACTACGGTGACTTGGGCAGGTAATTTTTCTTCTCATCCATTGATCGGCGGTATGACCCCGACAGAAAATACCACCAGCCCGATTACAATTGCAGGGCCGGGTGTTGGTACTTCAACGGTAGCCGTTAACTTTGTTAATACAGGGGATTACCCGTATTTTTGCCGCATTCATACAAGCAGTATGCAAGGCGTGGTTTACGTGCGCTAAACAGACCTTTAAAAACACGTTTAATCAGGTTTTGTGCTTACAAAATGAAACACAAGATCAATCCCTTAATAACACGGATACTTATTTAAAGTAGCCGTGTTTTTAGTAAGCATGGCCTGATACCTTACCTAGACAAGGTTAACAGAGCATGTGCCTTTCCATTTAGATTTCCCCTGTAAAAACTTATACACTCACTGTCTTTTGGTCTTTCTATTTGAAATGGCCTCGTTACCTTCTTAATTATATATAGGCTATGAAATATATGAGCCGAAAAGAGAAACCATTTACATGATGCAAACGGCTTATAACGTTTTAAGTACTGTTTTTGGTTACGGAGAGTTTCGCCCACCGCAAGACCAGGTTATTGAATCGGTACTAAACGGCGATGATGTATTTGTACTCATGCCTACCGGTGGCGGCAAGTCTTTGTGTTATCAAATCCCTGCACTGGTGCGCCCCGGTGTGGGCATTGTGATCTCGCCGTTAATTGCATTGATGCAAGACCAAGTAAGTGCTCTTACACAGGCAGGGGTGCGTGCCGCCTGTATGAACTCGGCCATGGGCAGTGATCATA
>ERZ1027231.94-NODE-94-length-52217-cov-280.152448_pt1 | contig 52217 bp, 42 predicted proteins | sample MGYA00520866_ERZ1027231 | MGnify/ENA primary metagenome ERZ1027231 (study PRJEB33311, sample SAMEA4378411) | marine metagenome | biome: Marine biome; feature: Fjord; material: Water | collected 2014-07-20T08:00:00Z/2014-07-... | depth 75 m ...
CTTATGTTGTGGGAGGGCGCTTGCGCGCGAAAAAGTCTGTATGCGTTGAATTATTCTAAATAGTGCGTGTTACGACTGGTACTTAAAAAATAAATCATGCAGAATCTAAGTCTTATAAAATAATGGAAAAGAGATAACGCCTAGATATTAAGATAGCGTTATTTTACAAACTGAGCATGCGTGTCTTTCTGGGTCATCTGAAATGGAAATTTTTGGCGTTATCTTTAATCACTTTAAATGCTTATATTTTCATACAGAATGTGAAAACGAGCATGCTCTCGATTAAAATCGTTAGGCTTATAATGAAACTGAGAAAGTCATGGATTCTAGTCAAGAAAAAAATGCAGGTAGAGTTGCCCTGATCACGGGTTCGACATCAGGAATAGGTAAAGCTATTGCACTACAGCTTGCTAATGATGGTTTCACTATTGTCTTTCATTCAAGATTATCTGTAATCGAAGGAGAGAAGCTGGCGAGTATTACTCCGAATGCAACATACATCCAAGCTGATTTGTCTGATCAAGTTCAGGCAAAACGTTTAGTGTCAGATACTTTATCTAAATATGGGCGCTTAGATGTTTTAGTTAACAATGCCGGAATCAATACTTCTATTCCTCATGGTTCATTGAAAGAAGCGACTCCGGAAATATGGAGAGACCTCTATGAGGTAAATGTCATTGCTCCTTGGACCTTAATCGCTGAGGCAGAGCAAGCCCTTAGAAAAGCATCAACGCAAGAATGTCCAGCTAGTATCATTAATATCAGCTCACATGCAGGTGTGCGCCCTAAAGGTGCTTCGATTCCTTACGCGGCGAGTAAATCCGCTCTTAATCATATAACTCAACTTTTGGCATTAACCCTATCACCTGATATTAGGGTGAATGGAATTGCCCCAGGGCTTGTAGATACGCCGATGACAGAAAGCTGGATTGAGGCGCATAAGCTTTGGAAAGAAAAATCACCAATGAAACGCGGTGCAAAACCAAGTGAAATTGCACATACGGCTTCAATGCTTATTTCTAGTAGTTACCTAACAGGTGAAATAATTCTTTCTGATGGCGGCCTTAATCTTACGTGAATACAAACACCTGCCGGTACATTGGAGTTAACCCTAAAATTCAACCATGAACTACAACGACTTCAACAAATTCTGCAAGACCCTCCCAGCAACGACTTATGTCGTTCAGTGGGGTGGCTCGCATGTATGGAAGGTAGGAGGTAAGGTTTTTGCCATCGGTGGCTGGGCGAAAGACACACAACCCGCGTTTACGTTTAAAACATCAGACTTAGATTATGCTTTTTTAAGTGAGAGTGAAGGCTATAAGCCCGCGCCTTATTTTGCCACAAGAGGCATGAAGTGGATTCAGCATTATGAGTGCACTGAAAAAAACCGAGCAGATTTAGAGTATTACCTTAAAGAATCCCATCGGCTTGTATCCTTAGGGCTGACAAAGAAGAAACAAAAAGAACTTGGGTTAAACCAATCATAGTTTTTTTGATCTCGTATTCATCAGCTATCTTGTACCCCAAAAAATAGTATTTACGATCAACATATTCAAAGGTGTATTACTGGCCAACGGCCCTAATATCACCCTACGAATGTATTACCCATTTTCAGTCTGCCAGAAAACTAAATAAGAGCATGCAAATCCGTAGGGTGATATTAGCGCGAAGTGCGTAATACACCTGAATGAGTGGTAAGTCGTCTGCTGCTGACAAAATCGCGAGCAAGCTCCCTCCCACAGCTAGTGAGAATGTAGCCATAATCAAAGTCTAAATCGAATGTGTGCAGTCACTTGTCAATCATAGCCCCGATACAAAAATGGATTAGGGTTTCCTTCGGTGATCCAGATCGTTCACTTCGGCAAACTCTGGGCTGGCTCACTACACGTCTGGAATGACGGCGTGTAGCATCCTGCTATAGTCGTGAATTACTGTACACATTCTAGTTTCAAACAGAAATTATCCTGCCCCTCCTCAAAAATTAACCCTACACGCCAGAAAAAGAACTTTTAGGTCAAGATTGGGGGTAATCTAACAGGTATATTTTCTAATCAAATTTATAAACTGAGTCATATCATGACAAATACTGCTCAATCAGACACTTCTCAAGTGATATTGATCACAGGCGCCGCAAGTGGACTTGGTTGGGCGCTGACACAGCGGTATTCGGCTATGGGGCATGTTGTGGTGATGATGGATGTACAAGCTCAGTTATTACAAGAAAAGGCCGATCAATTGATTGCTGGCGGCCTGAATGCCAACAAGTTGCATGTGGTGGTAGCCGATATCACCAATACCGATGCCATAAACAATTTGGTGAATGATATTCAAAGCAAGTTTGGCTGTTTAGATGTGTTGATAAACAACGCGGGTATTACGCATCGTTCATTGGTTGAAAAAACCAAAGCCGAAGTGATTCGAAAAGTCATGGCGGTGGATTATCAAGGGCCGGTTGAACTGGCTGTGGCTGCGCTGCCTTTATTAAAAGAATCAAAAGGTACGATCATTAATGTGAGTTCGATGGCGGGTTGGATGCCTGTATTAGGGCGTGCAGGGTATTGTGCAGCTAAGAGTGCCTTACATCAATTTTTTGAAGTGATGCGATGCGAGATCAAACAATACGATGTAAAAATATTAATGGTGTACCCTAGCTTTTTAGACACACCCATTGAAGTGAATGCATTGGGCCATGATGGCAAAAAAGCCACTCATGCTCGATCCATGGTGGGTGGATTAGGTTCGGCAGATACCGTGGCCGATTCTATTATTGCGGCTCATAAAAAAGGCAAACAACGGTTATTCCCGAATAAGTTTACCTGGGTGGCGTCTGTGCTTTATAAATTATTGCCAAGTGTATTTTTGAACGGCATGACAAAGAAGTTTGCCAGCGAACTGGATGCCTAATAAAACGTATAAAGTGTGTATTGTGAATAAATAGTGCTTGTTAGTTGAAAATGCATGCAACTAACAAGTCAAAAAAATTAAAAGTATTAATTAGTACCTAATAATAACCGTCATAATAATAAAAATAGTCGAGTTTTTTATGGAACCAATCACCATAGACTTTAATCCTGAAAGTCTGATCGCTTTGAATGTCATTATCGCCATTATGATGTTTGGTGTGTCATTAGAATTAAAGCTAGAAGATTTTAAGCGCATCATTAAAAACCCTAAAGCCCCAGCCATTGGCTTAAGCATTCAGTTTTTAATATTACCCGCAGTGACCTGTTTAATGACATGGGTGCTCAACATTGAACCCATGTTGGCCATGGGTATGATGTTGGTGGCGTCTTGTCCCGGTGGTACGTTTTCGAACATCATGGCGTGGATGGCAAAAGGCAATGTGGCGGTATCGGTTTCAATGACCGCCGTATCCAGTTTGGCTGCCACGGTCATGACACCTTTTAACTTTGCTTTTTACGCCTGGTTAAACCCCAATACACGCCCCTTGTTAACCGATATTGCCATGGATTCCACAGGCTTACTTTTATTGGTGCTTATGGTGCTGGGTGTGCCGCTGGTATTGGGCATGATGGCGGGCAAACGCTTTCCTACCTTGTCTCGTAAGGTAGAAAAACCCCTTAGGTTGATTGCTATGTCGATCATGGTGGCTTTAGCGTGTGTGGCATTTTTAAAAAATACCGATCAGTTTGTTCAGTACTTTGATTTGTTTTTTGTCTTGGTGGTTGCCCATAACGGGCTGGCTATTTTCTTGGGTTATACCGGTGCCATGTTAATGAAGTTGCCAATCGCAGATAGGCGATCCATTGCGTTAGAAGTGGGCATTCAAAATGGCGCATTGGCACTGGTGATTATTTTTACGTTTTTCCCACAGGCAAGTGGCATGTTATTGATCGCCGCTTTTTGGGGGATCTGGCATCTTGTGAGTGGTCTTATACTTTCGACCATTTGGTCACGCATGCCGATTAAGGATTCAGCTGAACATTTCGAACGACATTCTCGTACTGAAGCTGTTTAACCTTCATGGCATTTGATCAGATAGCCTTGTTTTATGGGGTCATTATTTTATTGGCCTATATCGTACAAGCCATTACAGGATTTGGCAGTACGGTGATTGCTTTATCCCTAGGGGTGATCTGGTATTCATTAGATGAGTTACTGCCATTTTTAATTTTTTCGAATATTTTATTTTCCAGTGTATTGGTATTTAAACACTGGAAAAGTATGCACAGCTACCTAACGTTCCAGGTGATTTTACCTGGCATGTTACTCGGTATGGTTGTGGGCTACTTGATTAAGCCATTACTGAATGACGATATGCTCAAACAAATATTGGGTGTGTTAATTATCTGGGTATCGGTTTTAGAGCTGCATCGATTATTTAAAAAACAGCCACCTAAGATTATTGGGACGTTGAAACGCCATGTATTGATTCTGTTGGCAGGTATGAGTCACGGTGTGTTCGCCAGTGGTGGCCCCTTAATGGTGTATACCATCAGTGGTTTTAAGGTAGATAAAACACAATTTAGGGCCACCGTTGTTGTGTGCTTGTTTATTGTAAATTGTATTTTGACCAGTGCGTTTTTAGTGGATGGCAGACTGGCCCCTGTGTTGCCTTTTGTTATAGCGGTGGTGCCGATTATTTTTATGGCCGTAAAAATTGGCAATCATATTCATGGGCACATTAATGAACAGAATTTCAAAAAGGGCATTTTCATTCTGCTCTTAATATCGGGGCTAAATCTAGTGGTCTCAGGTCATTCATTTTAAAACGATCAAAAATTCACTGATAAATAAATATCATAAAACTTAGTTAGACAATATAAAAATAACAGGTCAAACCATGTACGACATTATCATAAAAAACGGCACCTACTTTGATGGCTCAGGCAGTGATGGCATGCTGGCTAATCTTGCCATTAATGATGGAAAAATAGCACTGGTCAGTCACGCTGATATTCTAGATGAAGCCACTCAGGTATTTGATGCTCATGGTAAATGGGTTGCCCCAGGGTTTTTAGAAATCCACAGCCATTATGATGCTGAAGTGGTGGCGGCTCCTGCGCTTAAAGAATCGGTACGCCACGGTATCACCACGGTGGCCATTGGTTCGTGTTCTATTTCTATGATCAATGCTGACGCGGAAGATTGCTCCGATTTATTTACCCGGGTTGAAGCGGTGCCACGCGAGGCGGTGTTGCCAATATTACGTGAAAAGAAAACGTGGAAAGATGCTAAGGGTTATCGTGAATTTTATGATCAGCATACTTTAGGGCCAAATGTGTGTTCGTTTATCGGCCACAGTGATATTCGAGTGGCATCAATGGGGGTTGATCGAGCCACCAGTGATGTACAGCCTACCGAAGTTGAAATGCAGGCCATGGAGCGCATGTTAGAAGAAGCGCTAGATGCCGGCTGTTTAGGTCTGTCTATGATGACCACCAAGCTAGATAAGATGGACGGTGATCGCGCTTGGAGCCAGCCGTTGCCTTCGACATTTTCAACCTGGTGGGAGTTCAAACGCTTATTCAAAATTTTAAGAAAACGTAATGCCATTTTACAGGGTGCCCCTGATGCCATTAAAAAGATCAATGTCTTTGGTTTTTTATGGCAAGCACACGGACTGTTTAGAAGACCAATGAAAGTGACCATGCTTACGGCGCTGGATTTAAAGTCGAATCCGTTTTTGCATATCATTACCCGCACCAGTGGTTGGCTGGCGAATAAAGTATTACGCGGCAATTATCGCTGGCAAACCTTGCCTGCACCGTTTGCGGTTCATCTAGAAGGCTTAAACGTTAATGCCTTTGAAGAGTTTGAAACCGGTGCGCTATTGCGCGATATGAAAGATGAAAGCGAACTTTATCAAAAGATAAACGAACCCGAGTTCAGAGCTGAATTTAAAAAGCATGTATCTGAAATATTTACAGTGGGGTTATGGCACCGCGATTTCAGTGACGGCTGGATAACCCATTGCCCAGATGAATCTCTTGTGGGTAAAAACTTGAAACAAGTGGGTGATGAATACGGTGTTGATCCGGTTGATGCGTATTTTGATCTGGCCACCAAGTATAAAGAATCATTACGTTGGATGACTAATTACAGTAATGCTCGCCCTCATATTATGCATAAGTTAATAGCCAGCCCGTTTACGCACATTGGCTTTGGGGACAGTGGTGCGCATATCCGTTCGCTGGCCATGTATAACTTTCCATTGCGCATGCTTAAGTATGTGCAAGATGCAAAATTAAAAGGCGAGGCGTTCATGACCGATGGACAAGCCATTCATAAGTTAACCGCTGACCTTGCGGATTGGTTTGGCTTAGACGCTGGGCATATACGCGTAGGGGACCGAGCAGACGTTGTGATCATTAACCCAAATGGAATCAATGACGATGTGGATAAAATAAGTGAAGCACCCATGGAAGGATTTGGCATTGACCGCTTAGTAAAGCGCAATGATGATGCCATAGACGCCACTATTATCAATGGTAAGGTCGCCTATAAAAAAGGCGATTACTTTGATGCAGACCTAGGTAAAGAAAAAGGGTTTGGCAGCTTCTTAGAAAATAGATTTGTGGAAGATCGCGAAGTGAATAAGCAAAGTGATTCAATTAATAAACCGGCTTTTAGTTAATTCTATTTATAGTCTAGTCTGACTGGACTGATTGTAGTTATGTAGGATGGGTTAGTATGTAGGATGGGTTAGAGTCGAGTATCACGAGAGTCGTAACCCATCGCTTTAAATGATGGGTTACAATAAATTCGTCCCTCATTTTTTAACCCATCCTACAAAATCTGGCGGCCATTTGTGGGGTGAATGTTAAAACATCGGGCGCAGGGCACCCTCATACAGAGTATATAGTTGTTATAATATTCGTAGGCTGGGCTAAGGAGGTACGACGCAGCCCAGATATAATTTATTAATTTAAGAAGTCAGCTATGTAGGATGGATTAGATTTTCTATCTTTCTATTTAGCTGCTTTCTTGGTTTGACGATTAACATACCAAGCCAAAGCACGATCAACTAAACCTTTAGGAGCTTCATCTTCCTGACTTGCATTAGCTTCAGCGGATAAATCCATCGAGCCACCACCTGCACGGTAAAGGTCAGAATACATCTCTAATACTTTCTTTTTGATCATGCCGCGCAAAGGTACGTGGGCAATCATGCCGTAAGTGGCGGCCCCACCTTGATTGGCCAGTTCTGGATTGGCTTTTACAGTGGCCACAGCGACTTTTAAATCGGCAATGTATTCATGCACTACTTTAAGGTGTTGTGCGGTTACCATGGCGTGCAGACCATCAGGCTTTTGGTTTTTATTGACCTTCCAGCCTTTGTCATCCATTTGATCCCCTACTGCAAAAATATTCACATCTGGGTCCCGTGATTGGTACGCGAATAAAGGCCCTTGTGGATTGCCCATTACTTCCAGTTCTGGGATGTCTGCAATGGCGTTCTTTAATATGTTCACGGCTTCAAGTGTTTCTGCTGCCAGTTTTTTATAGCCATCAATGCCAAAGTATTGCAGTGCCGCCCAAGCACCAGCATAGGCACCACCCGGGCGAGTACCTAATAATGCAGACGATGCAAACACACCACCCGACCAGTTAGGCTGAACAAACATTTGATACCTAAGGTAATCAAGGTTGCGATAGGTAATGGTACTGGCACCTTTTGCAGCGTATCCGTATTTATGAATATCGGCCGAAATTGAAGTAACACCGGGTACGCGGTAATCCCATTTAGGAATGTTTTCACCGTTCATTTCCATAAACGGAAGAATGAACCCACCCACACACGCGTCTACATGCAAAGGAATATTATGTTTTTGCGCAATCTCGCCCATGGCTTCAATAGGATCGATGGTGCCGTGGGGGTATTCAGGGGCGCTGCCCAGGATCATAACCGTGTTGCGGTTGATCATTTTTTTTAATTTGTTAAGGTCAGGCACTAGGTTGTCATCTAATGGCACCTGACGAATCTTCACATTGAAATACTCACTGGCTTTGTACCAAGCCACGTGTGCCGTTTCAGGAATGATCATTTCTGGTTTATTAACGCGGCGTTTGTCTTTGGCTAAATCGCGATACGTTTTAACGGCCATTAGACAGCTTTCGGTGCCACCTGATGTGACAACGCCACAAACATCTTCAGTGCCGTTTAGTATATCTGCGGTGGCGCTGATGATTTCGTTTTCCATCTTCTTAAGGCTTTTAAACGCAGTGGGGTTTAAGCCGTTTTCAGAAGAATATTTGAAGTACGATTCTTTTAAAAAATCTTGGTGGGCTTCGTCAATATAATAAACAAGGCTCCATACTTTACCGTTTTTGTATTCAGGGTCTTCCCCTTTAAACGCATCCAGCTGTGACAGGATGGCTTGGCTTTCTTGTCCAGAAGAAGGCATGGATTTATGAATAGTGTCGGTCATACGGGCCTCGCGACTTATATCGAATTTATTATTATTTTTATGTGAATGTAGTGTGTGTTTTTCATAAGCTTTGCAAAAACAACGCTAAGCTGATTCCAAGGTAATTTCCTAAGGCAAAACCAATAATGCCTGTGGTCATGCCGCTTAATAAAACGCTTGGATTGTTAAGGGCTTTTACCATCATGGGCACAAACGGTGGAGAGCAAATTGCGCTTACCGAAGTCACCATAAAGGTATCGCTGTCTACTTTTGCAATTCGACAAAGTAAAGCGTGTAAAACTAAGCTGCCAATGACGGTGCCAAACAAAAATATGGCCACGGTTGCATCAAATTCTAAAAGCTTTTTAAGGTCGGCCATAGACGCCACGACCATGCAAAACACTAAGATCAAATACATGCCCATCTTGTAGGCCAGATCCAGTGAGCGAATTTTATTGCTCAGTGAAAACACAATGCCAAAACTGGTGAGTAAAATAATGGTAGCCGCCCCCGTGCTGTTTAGACCGAATACAAGCTTGCATAATTCAGCCCCCCCTAAAGATAAAACAAGCGCGACAACCGTCAGTGTTAGCACCTTACTCATGTGTTTTAGGTTACTGACTTTTAATAGGGGTGAATAATCATCGTTATAGGCATCATCCACTTTTGCAGAATGTACGGTGCCTGTTTGCTTGGCAGGTGCAGGTAAAATAAAACGGAACAATGGAATGGCGATGCTCACCATAAACAGCATGTAGGTGGCACCCAGCAAGGTATCAAAGCTGTGGAATAATAAGTACAGGTCGTTATCGATGCCTAAGCCACTTTTAATTGCAGCAAGGTTGGGCGTGCCCCCTGTGTATACACCCACAGACATGGCGGCAAGGTGACTGCTTTGCACAGCATTGCTGTCAGCGTAAATAAAGTAGAAGGTGCTGGCGATGGCGACCACAGACGTGGTGGCAAAGATTAAACTCAACATGGCTTTACCTGCCATTTGAGACCAGTCTTTAATGTTCAGTGTGAACAGCAGCATGGGTAACGCCAATGCAATGCTGATTTCTGACAAGCTGCTTTGTACGTGATTGACAGAATTAGGTATGACACCTGTATTGCCCAATAGTAATCCACAGGCATAACACAGGATGATGGCACCAATCTTTTGTGCCCAACTTTGTTTTTCCATCAGCCATAAAAGCGCGGCAGGCAGAAGTAAAAACAGTAATGTAAAGATAATCGTCATTACACGTGATTCCATATATTTGGCATCTAGGTCTATCAAACCACGAAGGGCCGACTCAAAGTATGTTTAAAAGAGTCATTTGATGTGAATAGTGGCCGTATTGAGTTAGGTTTCAGTATAGCGGTTAGCGTGATTGAGTGTAGAGGGGTTGAGCAATGCTTGTGGTGTGGGTTCGATATAGCGAGGATGTTAGGCCGAAGTTGTTAAGATAAGTGGCTTGCCCACAAGGCGCTTGGGATCAGTAGGCACATTAGAAGGGTTAACAATGATGGGGTTACTCTAGGGAGGGTCTGTTTGTTTTACCTATAGTTGCATTGTTTTAGGTGCATTACTTTTTAACGCTCTTTTTATAACTTTTCTTCTTAAATGCTCCTTTATCTGAAAATGCATTTACGGGGGATTTAACCCCTTGTAATGCCACTGGAATATGCTGCTTGGCTTGGGTGATTAGGCCGTGTAAATGCACATTCATGGGCTCCATAAAACCTTGGTAATTTAATTGTTTGCTACAAACAGCGTTCAGCTGCTGCTCCCAAAGGGCGGTCATGTCGGGCGTTGTGGCTGAGCTGGGCAGGCTTTTAATAAGCGCGGCTCCAACTTGAGTGGCCAGTATCTTTTTACCTTGGCGCTGTAAAAACTTGCGCTTAAATAATAATTCGATAATGCCCGCACGTGTGGCTTCGGTACCCAGTCCATCGGTTTCTTTTAGGGTTTTTCGAATGTGATCATCTTGTACAAAGCGTGAAATGCCTGTCATGGCCGCCAGTAATGTGGCATCAGTGAAGTGCTCCGGAGGCTGGGTTTTTTTATCTGTTATGTTGGCTTCTTGGCAAAACCAGATGTCACCTTTTTGAACGTTAGGCAGGTTAATCGGTGATGAGTCGTCGTCACTTGATTCTTTCTTTTTTGGATACAGGGCTTTCCAGCCAAGGTCTATGGCCATGCGTGCTTGTGTTTTAAATAAGCCGCCGGCAATGGTGGCTTCTACTTGAGTGTGTGCATATTCATAAGCGGGATAAAATTGCATTAAATATTGGCGGGCAATATGTTGGTAAATTTGTTGCTCTGATTTGCTTAAGCGTGAAAGGTCCATGGTTTTCTGAGTTGGGATGATCCCGTGATGCGCTTCTACTTTTTTGTCGTCCCAGGTTTTACTGCACAGACTGGCATCGGCATTTTCACAAAACGGTGCCAGCGGCTGGCAATTGTTTGCAATCGTGCTTAACACCGCAGGTGCCATAGCGTGTTGTTCAACCGGTAAGTGACGGCTGTCGGATCTTGGGTAGGTAATAAGTTGATGGCGCTCATACAAGGTTTGGCACACATCTAAAACTTGTTGAGCGTTAAAACCGTAAGCTTTGGCGGCTTCAATTTGTAAACTTGATAAGCTAAAAGGCAAAGGAGGCGCTTGTTTTTTGTTTTGTTTTTTTACCTGAGTAATCCGTGCATCTTGATGTGTTATACGCTCACACACATTAACGGCAAGTGGGCGGTGTAATAGGCGGCCTTCTTCATCTTGGTATTTTTCACACGCGCTGCTTGGCTGCCATTTCATGGCAAACTTAACATCGTCTTTCGTTAATTGGGCGTGCACTTCATAAAAGTCTTTTGATACAAATTGCTCTATATCTTGGTCTCGTTTAGCCACTAAACCTAATAAAGGGGTTTGGACTCGGCCCACTGACAAGACACCTTTATAGCCAGCTTTGCCCCCTTGAATGGTATAGGCTCGGGTCATGTTCATACCAAATAACCAGTCTGCCCGGGAGCGGCATAACGCAGATACTGATAGCGGGATAAATTCTTGATTACTGCGCAATTGTGTTAATGATCGCTGCACAGCTTGTGGATTTAAATCGCTGATTAACAAGCGCTGAATACCGTCTTTTTTTGCCCCTTTAACAGATAAGTAGCCCAGTACTTCATCCACCAGTAATTGCCCTTCGCGGTCAGGGTCGCCCGCATGGACAATGTGCTTTGCTTTTTTGACCAATTTTCGTAAGACCGTTAATTGTTGACGGGTTTTACTTTTAGGGTTTAGCTGCCACTGTTGCGGCACAATCGGCAAGTGTTCGAGTTTCCAGGATTTATAAGCCCCATCGTAGGCATCTGGCTCGGCCTGTTCCAATAAATGACCAATGCACCAGCTAACCACATCACCATTACCCAGCTCAATATAACCGGGTTGCTTGTTGTGTGGCTTAGGCAGAACGGCTGCAATGGCGCGGCCTAGGCTGGGTTTTTCGGCGATATAAAGTCTCATGAATTTAACTGTATATATAAACAGTTTTTAATTCAAGGTCTGTTACCCTCATATTCTTGTGGTTAAGAGTGGCGGCCTTGTTTACCGGAGGCTTGTTAAGACTACAACACGTAGGAGTCGCACCCTGTGCGCGATATCAAAATTCCAATTTAAACGGCTAAGCTGTGATGGTGAATAATCTAATTTGGTTGCTCGCCATCGTTTCTTTGTGGTTGGTTATTAGGTTGCGGGTATCGCGCACAAAGTGCGACTCGTACGGGCGCTGGTTACATAAGAACATGGTGTTTTTTATTTAAAGCCATTAACAAGTAGGTGTTCACAGTATCTAAAACCGATTCTATAAGACCACAATATCGTAGGAGTCGCACTTTGTGCGCGATATCAAAATTTCAATACAAACGGCTGGGCTGTGATTGTGAATATATTAATTTAATTTGGTTGCTCGCCATCGCTTCTTTGTGGCTGGTTGTTAAATCACGGGTATCGCGCACGGGGTGCGACTCGTACGAGTGATTGTTGAATAAGAATAATTGGGTGGTTTATTTAAAGCCATTAGCAAGTATGTGTTCACAGTATCTAAAACCGATTTCACAATATCGTAGGAGTCGCACCCTGTGCGCGATATCAAAGTTCCAATTTTAACGGCTAAGCTGTGGTGGTGAATAATCTAATTGGATTATTCACCATCGTTTCTTTGTGGCTGGTAATTCGTTTGCGGGTATCGCGCACGGGGTGCGACTCGTACGAGTGATTGTTGCATGCGAATAATAGGGTGGTTTATTTAAAGCCATTAGCAAGTATGTGTTCACAGTATCTAAAACCGATTTCACAATATCGTAGGAGTCGCACCCTGTGCGCGATATCAAAGTTCCAATTTTAACGGCTAAGCTGTGGTGGTGAATAATCTAATTGGATTATTCACCATCGTTTCTTTGTGGCTGGTAATTCGTTTGCGGGTATCGCGCACGGGGTGCGACTCGTACGAGTGATTGTTGCATGCGAATAATAGGGTGGTTTATTTAAAGCCACTAGCAAGTATGTGTTCACAGTATCTAAACCCGATTTCACAATATCGTAGGAGTGGAGTTCCCTTCGGTGATCGCACTTTGTGCGCGATATCAAAAATCCAAGTTAAACGGCTGAGCTGTGGTGGTGAATAATCTAATTGGATTATTCACCATCGTTTCTTTGTGGCTGGTAATTCGTTTGCGGGTATCGCGCACGGGGTGCGACTCGTACGAGTGATTGTTGCATGCGAATAATAGGGTGGTTTATTTAAAGCCATTAGCAAGTATGTGTTCACAGTATCTAAAACCGATTTCACTATATCGTAGGAGTCGCACTTTGTGCGCGATATCAAAATTTCAGTTTAAACGGCTGGGCTGTGATGGTGAATATATTAATTTAATTTGGTTGCTCGCCATCGAATCTATGTGACTGCTAATTCAGTTACGGGTATTGCGCACGGGGTGCGACTCGTACGAGTGATTTTTGAATAAGAATAATACGGATTATGGCTGCATAAGAATAATACGAGTGATTATTGAATGAAAGTAAACCCCTCGAGATATTAACAGCCACAAAAAAGGCCCACCTAGGTGAACCTTTTTTGTTATTAACTTTTTAGCCGTTTTGAATGACGGCTAAAACCGAACTAGATCAATTCGATTGCCATTGCAGTGGCTTCACCACCACCAATACAAAGTGCCGCAACACCTTTTGTTTTGCCTTTTACTTTAAGTGCATTCATCAAGGTTACGATTAAGCGTGAACCAGTAGAACCAACTGGGTGACCTTGTGCACAAGCACCACCGAAGATGTTTACGGTTTCAGGGTCTAGGCCTAGGTCGATGATTGGCATCATCGCTACCATTGCGAATGCTTCGTTGATTTCGAAAAGATCAACATCATCTTTGGTCCAGCCCGCTTTCGCGAATAAGTTTTCAATGGCACCTACTGGTGCAATTGTAAATTCGCTTGGGTGTTGTGACTGCGTTGCGTGAGCAACAATGCGGGCTAATGGCTTAAGGCCACGAGCTTCAGCTTCTGATTCGCGCATAAGAAGTAATGCAGATGCGCCGTCAGAGATAGATGATGCGTTGGCAGCTGTGATGGTGCCGTCTTTAGCAAATGCTGGGCGTAAAGTCGGGATTTTTTCGATGTTAGCGTTAAACGGCTGTTCGTCTTGATCGACAACGGTTTCGCCACGGCGAGTTTTAACCGTTACAGGAACGATTTCATCTTTAAGCTGGCCAGCTTCGATAGCGGCTTTAGCACGAGTAAGGGATTGGATCGCGTAGTTATCCATGTCTTCACGGCTATAACCTTTTTGCGTAGCCACGTCTTGTGCGAACGAACCCATTAGGCGACCTGTTTCTGCGTCTTCTAGTCCGTCTAAGAACATGTGGTCCATTGCTTGGTCTTGGTGACCCATGCGGTAGCCTTTACGAGCATTTTGTAGAATGTAAGGTGCGTTAGTCATGCTTTCCATGCCGCCTGCAACCATGATGTCGTTCGTGCCTGCTTTGATTAGGTCATGGGCAAACATCGCGGCTTTCATACCAGAACCACATAGCTTGTTGATTGTGGTGGCACCTGTTGTATCTGGTAGACCCGCTTTACGCATTGCTTGACGAGCAGGACCTTGTTTAAGGCCTGCAGGTAATACGTTACCCATGATGACTTCTTGAACGTCTTCCGCTTTGATACCCGCGCGTTCAACCACTTCTTTAATTACAATTGCGCCTAACTCAGGTGCTGTAACAGCAGACAAGCTGCCTTGAAATCCGCCCATTGGAGTACGAACACCACTTACAATAACAACGCTATCTTGCTTAGACATTTTTAGATCTTCTCTTTATGAACAAATGATTCAGCCTGCTTAAAAGGCCAATCTATAGGTGAATGAGTGTTGCTTAAAAATTAGGGGGTGGAGTATACCAAAGCATCCACATACGAACCAATATCCAAAACGGACTATTCCAGTGATATTGGGTCTACCGTACGAATAAAACCTATTTGCATGCTACGAGGGACAATAGGGTACTGTGGTCTGAATAATCAGGATAAAAGTCATAAAAAAGTAGGGCGGTAGTTGAACTTCAAGCGGTGAAGTGTTCTCATTTGGCTCGTAAAAAAACGCCAACCTAAAAATAACAAAATCAGGGGCGAATCTTGTTTTCTGCAGAAGATTCAGTGGTGAAGTCACTGTCGCAACATAGTGTGCGCGTGCTCGCTATGAAGTTACAATTTCCACTCACAACGCCTTACCATGTAAAGCGGGATGCCATCTTAGACATTGTTCAAAATGTCGATGCTCGTACACGTGTCTTTTTAATTGAAGGGGCAGCTGGATACGGTAAATCTTTGTGCTTAAGCCAATTCATACAGCAAAAAATTCAAGCCTTTGAATGTGCAGCCTGGGTAACATTAGATCCTAAAGAAAATGACCCGCTAAGATTTGTCACCTACATGGTATGTGCTTTAAATGCTATGGCACCCACATTAGGAACAAATGCGTTAACGAAAATTGAGCAAGGGCAAAATGCCAAAACGGTCTTTCAGTCATTAATGGATGACATTCAAAAATTTGAATTACCGGTGCACCTTGCATTAGATGATATTCACCATATTCATAGTGAAGCTTCTGTGGATATACTTAACGAGCTTATCCAATACGCCCCAGACAATCTTAAGATATATTTAACCAGTCGCTCGCGCCCACCCGTGCCTTTGGCCCGTTTAGTGGCGCAACATACAGTCATGGTCATTGACGAAAGCTTATTAGCATTTTCGTATGATGAAACCAAAAGGTGGCTGAAAAAGAACATTGATGAATCCATCAGTGAGATTCAAATTGAATCGTTTGTGACGCTTTCCCATGGCTGGCCAACAGGCCTAGAATTATTAAAAGACATCTATATCAGTCGCGGTAATTTGGACCTTGAAGGTGATGAGGCCATTTTTACCGATTACTTACATCAAGAATGGCTGCCAAACCTAAGCGAAGAAGAGCTGGTGGTTTGTCGACATCTCGCCATATTAACTTCGGCTAATGAACAATATTTATCGGCTGTATTTAACGAAGAATACAGATCTTTGAATTTGGCCGATTTATACGACAAACATGTATTCTTATTGCGTAACCCAAAAAGAAACAGCTGGTATTCGATTCATCCAATGTTTCGAATCTATTTATTACACGGACAAGACCTTACCGAGAAAAAAGAAATGTATCGGTCGGCCTGCGATTGGTTGTACGAACAAGGTCTGAATGTACCCGCCGTAGAAATGGCCTTAAAATCCGACGACAAATTACGCGCGTCTGAATTGCTTGAACTAACGGCCGAACGAATTTTAGAAGAACAAGACGTTGCCCAGCTATTAGAATGGAAGAAAAAACTGCCAGATGCGGTGATCACCACTTCCCCTCGTTTAATCGTGATTTTTAGTTGGACTCTGGTTCTGGCACAACAGCTGGATGAAGCTGAACGCTTAATGGCACAAATGGATCGGTTATTGTCATTGGATAAAAAGTTAATCAATGATGAAATTTCTGGTCAATTGTTTGCTATTCGAGCCTACATTGCCCGAGGCCGTGGCAACATAGATAACGCCATTGCATTGTGCGAGCAAGCGATTGATAAGCTGCCCGAAAAAACCTATGTAGCCCGTGCCATTACTTATGTGAACCTGTGCAATTGTTACATGACACTTGAGAAAGTGTCTCAAGCCCGGGAATACAATCGATTGGCGTTTGAAACTGCGAGAGCAGCAGGCAGCATTCATTTAGAAGTATTGGCTCTGCATGAGCAGGCACGAATTGAGCAAGTGAAAGGCAATCTGAATATTTCACAAAAATTGCTAAGCAATGCGCTAAACGTTTCAGAAAAATTAAAGTATAAAAATCGAGCCGCGGCTTACGGACGTGCTCTGATTTATAAGGGCTACATCAGTTGGCTTCAGCATGATATTGAAGCGTCTGAAAAATACATTCGATTGGGCATGCAGGTATCTGAACGTTGCCATGATGCCTATATTCTTATGGGTTTTGTCTTGCTTTCAAATATTGCCCGTCAAAAAGCTCAAACTGAATTAGCCTATGATGAACTGGCCAATGCTGAAGCGTTAATGCAGCGCTGGATGGTGCCGGCGCAAATTTTTCAGCCATGGCTAACCACCATGAAGGTGAATTTGTTAATTGATCAGGGCAAAGTAGACAGCGCACTTTCTAACTTAAAGAATCTATACGCACTGTTGGATCATAACCCTTATGCGTTATCGCCCGAGCACTACCCCGCGTTAAAAGGTTTAGTGGACGTGTTTTTTGTTCGCGCAAAATCTATATCAGGCAATCATAAAGATGCATTATTAATGTTGGATAAAAAAGTAGAGCTGAGTCAATCTTCTCAACATGGCTTTGCTTTGATCTTTATTCATATCATGCGAGCGCTTTTAAGGTTTCAGCTAGGGCAAGAAGACCTGGCTTTGCAGGATTTTCGCAAAGCGCTCACCATGGCCGAACCCGAAAATAACTTTATGCCGTTCATTGAATACAGTTCTGGTATGAATGCCTTGTATGGACAACTGCCGCAACAAATAAAGAGTCGTCCGTTTGTTGAAAAAATATTGCAGAATATTGAAGTATCGACAGAAGATGGCCATAACCAAGAATTTGCTAAGGCTCGTGCGGTATTAAGTCAGCGTGAACTGGGTGTGTTGGAGTTGATCGCGCAAGGTATGTCGAATCAAGAAATTGCTGAGAAGCTGTTTATCAGTTTGCACACAGTGAAAACCCATGCTCGTAGAATCAATTCTAAGTTAACTGTGAAAAGTCGAACTCAAGCCATTATCAAAGCCAGAGAAATTGGCCTGATCTAAGTATTGTTATCAATAGATCAAGCCAGCTCAAAGTGTTTAATGGCTTTTTTATTTGTAAATGGCTTATTTGTTTAAGGCGTCACAATCCCCGTGAATGCCTTTAAAGTCTACTTCCCAAGGCTGCTCTTTGCGTAGCTCATCAACCACGTAGTCTACAAAAGAACGAACCTTAACGCTTAAATGACGATTACTTGGGTAGATAGCGTGTATAGGTACCGCATCTGAACTCCAATCGCATAAAATAGGCATCAGCTTTTTATCAGTAATATCTTGTGCGCAAATAAAGGTAGGCAGCTTTGCAATGCCTAAACCGTTTAAAGCCATTTTATGCAAGCTTTGAGCGTCGTTAACTTGTACACGAGGCTTAAGATCAATTGAAAGCTTTTCAGGTTTTTCAAACGTCCAGCTATCCCCACGCGCCCAATTAACCACGCTGTGCTGCTTTAATTCGTTAGGGTGCGTAGGTACGCCGTGTTCCGCAATATAATCTGGGCTGGCACAGGTAACCACATTCACTTTGCCCAAAGGCCGGGCAATCAGTGATGAATCAGCTAGCACGCCTACACGAAACGCCACATCGATCCCTTCTTGTATCAAATCAAGCGATTGGTCTGTTAATACTATCTCTACCTGAATTTCAGGGTTGGACTTTAAAAATACTGAAACCAAGTCACTTAACACCCAGGTGCCGAACAGCATAGGCGCTGTAATGCGCAGCAGGCCTTTGGGTTTGGATTGCATTTCGGTAACGGCGATATTGGCTTCTTCTACATCACCAATAATTCGCGAGCATTGGTTGTAGTAAGCACTTCCTGTGTCGGTCAGGCTAAGTGTGCGAGTGGTTCGCTGAAGTAAGCGCACACCCAATCGTTCTTCTAGCTGAGTAATCTTGCGACTGACGGTGGACTTCGGCAGGCCTAAGTTCTTGGCTGCTCCAGTGAAGCTACCGGCATCAACGACTTTCACAAAAATAGCGATTTCATTGAGATCGAACTGGTCCATAACGGAAACCTATTTGGAATTTGACTGTTGCTATTGTGGAACAATGATGGTGTTTTATCTAGTTCTTTTGCTGGTACATTTGTACATGTAGTGGTGTTTTTTTATACAGTAAAAGCATAAAAAACAGTAAGTTCCACGTTTTAGGACAATATTGCTATGGTGGCGTAAATTGGCTACTGGCATACTGCGCGCGTACATTCCCACCAAAAATAAAAATAAGATCGCGGAATCAAGGTCACCAAAAAATTAGATTGCTGTTGTGTAACGCTTTATTGCAGCTCTAGAAACGGTGACAGACGACAGATAATAATAGGTAACTATCGTGATGAAAAAGACGACTTATTTGCAAGCCGCTATTACAGCCGCTGCTTTACTACCAACTGTGACGTTCGCGTCTGGTTATAAGCTAAACGAACAAAGTGCCGCGGGCATGGGTACAGCACACGCTGGCCGTGCAGCCATGGCAGAAGATGCATCGGTTGTTTTCTACAACCCTGCTGCCATGACAGAATTAGATGGGCCACAGCTTACTGCTGGTTTTACATATATTAATGGCTACGGCGATTTTGATGGCAATGCTACCGATGCCTCTGGTCTTCAACCTATTACTGGTGCTGATGATACAGATGGTTACTCTGACGGCGGGAATTACTTAGGCGAATCATTTATCCCTTTCTTTTATTATGCGCGGCCAATTAATGATAAATTCTCTGTTGGTCTAGGTGTATTCGTTCCATTTGGTACTAACACTGATTATGACAGTGATTTTGTTGGCGGTGCATTTGCTGATGAAACGTCACTCTCTAGCATCGAAATTGCTCCTACTTTTGCTTACAAAGTGAATGACCAATTGAGTGTTGGCGGTGGTGTGGATATTGTTTATATGGAAGGAACACTTTCTAAATTTGTAGACTCAATTCCAACTGCTGTTAATCCAGCATACGCAGGATTTGAAAACCACTTTGAAGTATCGGGTGATGACTGGGGCTATGGTTGGAATTTAGGTGCTTATTATAAGCTAAATGATACAACGACACTTGCCGTAGCTTATCGCTCTGAAATAGAATTTACTTTAGAAGGTGATTCGGAGTTTGCGAATGATTTTTCATTCTTTGATAGTGGATCAGGTACAATAGTTGATCTTGGTACTATTCGCCCTCAAGCTTCAGAAGTTCCGATAACAACCCCTCAATCACTTACGTTCTCAGCTACACACCAGTTAACCGATGCTGTTTTATTACAGGCTGGTGCGACTTGGACCGGTTGGTCTTCATTTGAATACTTCGATGTTATTGCAACAGAAAACCTTGCTGATGCAACGCCTGATGTTTCTGATATTGCTGCGAATAACGGGTTAGGTAATGGTTATATTGGCCATATTGTTGAAAAATGGAGTGATGTTTGGGCTCTCGCACTAGGTAGTACTTACCAGTTAAATGACAAGATCGCACTACGCGCTGGTTATGCGTACGATCAATCACCTGTTTCAGATGAGTATCGTACAGCGCGTGTACCATCTTCAGATCGCCAATGGGTAACCTTGGGAGCTCAATATGTGATTGATTCAAACCTATCTGTAGATTTGGCAGCTGGCTACTTATTCATGTACCCAATGTCTTTAGAAGAAACAAACAAAGACTTGAATGATGAAACGATTAATGTCGCTTCTACAGGGCAGCCTGTGAAAGTTACTGGCGAATACGAAATCGATGTATTCGGTTTGTCTGCTCAAGTTAACTACAAGTTCTAAGCAAAATTTGTTGAAACCAATTTAATCATTGGTGTCTCCATTTGCCCTTTAGTCGTTTGGCTAAAGGGCTTTTTTGTGTCTGTTATTTCCATTTGAGGCTTACATAAATAGGTGCACACTTTTGGCGCAAACAGAGCAATACTTTTTTAGATGAAAAATATCATGCATTTTAAATGGGCTTTACGCACAAACAAGGTGCGCAATACACACTGGTAATTGAGGGGGAGGGCCTAAGGCCTTGATATCTATAGAAAAAATAAACTGGTATGCGACTTGCAGATAAACAGGAAAGATTTGTAGAGAAAGCACAAAAGTGAATCAACCCATGCAAGATGCCCAATTAAATAGCGTGCCTTTGGCGGCGTTACATCAAAACCAACAGCTGAGATTAAAAGCGTTGGATTTGGTGAAGGCCTTGTATGATCAAGTTAGGGTGATTCAACAGCATCGCGCTGCCACAAATGGAGCCCTTGCCGGGAATCCATTCTTTGAAAGTAAAACACGCATTCTAGCCCGTGAAGTGAATAATCGATTCAAAGAATTAAACCGCATGATGGAAGACAGACCTGAGTTGCATAATAACTTGGTTTGGTCAGACGTTAATAATGCGTGGCAAACCGTGCACCTGCAATGGCGCCATGATGAGGTGATTGAAAATTTTGAATTACACAGCCATCTGGTTAAGCAAATCTTAAGCTACATTGCTGAAGTTGGGCATAAAGCAGAAGGCCTGATTGAAACCAACTTTCACAATAGAGCCTTAAGTCACTACGTATTTGAAGATTTACCTTGGTTTATTGAACTGCTGGGTCAGATTAGGGCATTAGGAACATCGGCTGCGGTAGTGGGCGTTTTGGATGAACCCAGTGAAATGCGCCTTCGCTTTTTGATGGGGCAATTACAAAAACAACAAACCACTGTAAAAGAACAGGCGCAACAATTCTCGCAAGAAGTGATTGAAATCACATCGGCACTTATTGATGCCTTGTTATGCGAACCCAAGCTAGAGCGGCTGTACGGCATTATCAATCATGATGTGTTGAGTGGCAGTGATATCACGACCAGTGCCGATGAGATATTTAAAATGAGTACCTCAATTATTGATGCCCACTATAATGTAATGAATGAAGGCTTAAGATTACTCAGGTTGAGTATGGACAAGCGTATTCAGGCTTGGGTAGTTCGATAACGTGTTTAAATGTGTATTGCTTAGATAAGTAGAATCGCACTTTCAGTTTTAAATTTCACACAAAAAAGCCGATGTTATATATAAATATTACATCGGCTTTTTTGTGTGATACCTGCGTTAGAACACTAACTTGGCCCCTATTGAGAAAATAGTGGGTAATGATTCTACTGCTTCTCTTTCTGTGTAATCTTTGTTGTATTCATAATCACTGACGTTGGCCTGATTATAAAGATTGATGATTTCAAAGTAGAAGGTACTGCGACCCGATAATTTATGGTCAGCTCTGAAATCTAAACGATGATAAGCAGGTAAACGCTCTGAGTTGTTTTCGGCGTAAGTAGGGATATACAAATACGCATCTGCAGGAGCGGATGTGTTTCCATTTTGGTCAACTGGACGTGCGCTTAATACAGGAGTGAACAATGATCCACTTTGATAGCGCCATTTAAAACCGTAAGACGTTTTTTCATTCTTTTGATAAGCGGCTACTAAGTTTACTACCCACGGGCGATCAAGGCCGTAATCGGTTTCTAGGCCAGTGCTTTCTGTTGTACGTTTGGTTTTACTGTATGCGGCACTTAACCAGCCGTACCACTTATCGGTTAGGTTTTTATTGATCAATAATTCTAGACCATATGCTTTACCGGTTGAGCCGTTTATATAAGGAATGGGTGTGCTGGCCGTTGCTGTACCATCACTTAAATCAGCAATGTCTTGTGCGGTTAAATCGGGATTTGTAACAATCAGGTTATCAATTTCTTTGTAATACACTTCAACTTTTGCACTTAAGGAATTATCTATTAAGTGTTCCAGCCCCATCACGTAATGCTTGGATTCTGGTGATTTTAAATCAGGGTTACCTATATCTTTTGCAATAAATCGAAATTCACGAATAAATTGATCGTGACGCCCCATGGATGCGGTGAGTGTCCAGTCATCTGTCAGGCTGTAGCGTGAAGAAATTCTAGGCAGTATCCGTTGATCTTCATTAAAGTCATTGTAGCTGCTACCCAAACCCAAGGTGACTTCCAAGTTTGGCGTAGCAAGCCAATCGTAGGCCATGAAGCTATAGGCGCCATTAATAGTTAGTGTATCCTCAAGAGTAAAAGGGTCGCCTAGTGATGCTGGTTCACAGGGGCCTTGGACATCGTCATTGCAAGGGTTGTACAAACCAGAGGCGGTGTATTCAATTCTTGTTGAACTAAGGTCAATACCAAGGCGAACACTGTCCCCATTATTTAATGGAATATAGTAATGATTTTTAAGTCGGTGTTCGTAATTAATGGCATCTAGTTCAAACAGTGAACCAATACCAAAGCTGACGTCTTCTTCTTTTCTGCTCAAAGAGATAATTGTACCAATGCCTCCCGGTAGCACTGTATCAAATAATATAGCTTGGCTATGATAGTAAGTATCGGCGGCTAGACCTCCGTCAACGGCAGGTTCTGTTTCTGTTATTTTTGACTCAGGCCCAAACTCAAGGCCAACGCTATCATTGGCACCAGTGGCAATTAACCTAAGGTTGCTCGAACCGCTTATATTCCATTGATATTTTAATTGATAGTCAGAGTTTTTAGGTACTTCGGTAAACACTAGCTCATCTTCATCGATGATATTTTCAATATAAAATTCTAATAAGCTTTGACGATATGATGCATAGAATGCGCTGTCTTCGCTTATGGCGCCTTCAATTAATGCGCCTGCCCTTAAAAAACTGACATCGACAGTAGTATGGATGGGTTCGATATACGGGTCTCTTAGCTTGGTCGTTAATACTGCGCCAATTGCATTGTTGTATTCAGCTCCCCAGGCACCTGCTTTTAAACTGAAGTCTTCGATTAAATTATCATTATAAGTGCTGCCGCCATCGTTATGAAAAACGTAACCAACAGGCACAAAGTCGGTGATGTAAGAATTATCAAATGGGTTAGAGCCTCGAACTGCTGGAATACTAAAAGGTCCAAAGCCCCCAAGCACCACACCAGGCAGTGCTTCAATGGCTTTAAGTGGGTCGCCGCCAGAGCCGGGAACTTGTAGCAATTTTTTAGTGGTGATTTTTGGTCCTTGCTGCTGACTGCCTTTGACGCTGATTGTCGAAAGTTCGGCGACCTCTGAAACTTCGCTGGCTGAGGGTTCCGTCTCTTCAGCGGCATGGCTAACTTGTGCAATCTGATAACCGAACAAGGTGGCCGCTATTAAGGCTGGCCGCAGAATGGGGCTTGTTATTCGCGAAAAAATCATTGTGTACCTATGTGTATTTTTATATTTTTCATGACTTTAACAAACTTGCTTTTTTAAAGGTAGATTTGTCTTTGCTATAAAGTGGTTAAGTTTAAAAGTCAGGTGTTTATTATTAGTTTGGATGGATAGTCTGAACGTAAGCTTAACAAGAGTGAGTTAAGCTTACGTTTCGATTAAATAGCGTTTAGAAGTGACAGCTCAAAAGGGTGTGGGTGCAAGTACTTTTGTGTGCGCAGATAATGGGTTTCATCGGTATGTTGTTCAATGTGATGATTCAACATTGTAAGCGGTACAATTAATGGCAAGTGGCCTTTTCTATATTGGGTAAATAAGGTATCTAATTCTTGCTTGCTGTTACTGTTTAAGTCTTTTTTCAAGTAGCCCTGTAAATGCTGCAATACGTTTGTATGTTTATTTCTATTGGCCATGTGCATCAATGCCTGCATAAATTCTTCGATGTAGTCGGCCGCAATCTCTTCAAGAGGCTTTGCCTTTAAGTTGCTGACCATACGACCTAGCGCATTGTAGCTAGGAATATGGTGAGACATGAGCTTGTATTTATAGCGCACATGAAAGTCTGTTAGCGTTTTTTTAGTTAGGTTACTTTGCACATTCTCTTGCCAATCTGAATAGGCCGATACACGAGACAAAAAATTCTCTCTGATGAAGGGGTCATTTAATCGAGCCGCATCTTCTTTTGGCATTAATGGCAATAAGCGATCAATTTCAGCGGCATAAACACCTTGGGTTTTATCTAATGGCATACCGTTGTTGTGATAGAGCTTAACCGGCTTGTAACCACAGCTGGGGCTTTTTTGCATGAAGATATAGCCACTTGCATCGGTTAATTTTTCAGCCTGCTGCACGGCGTATTGCTTTAGATCTTTGGTAAACCGAACCTCGTGATCATTCACTAAAGCGGCTTCTACCGTTTGACCTTCGGTTTCTGACTCTATGGCAATTAGGTGTATAGGAGGTCTTGGAATCGACATGCCAATGCCAACTTCTGGGCAAAGCGGCAGCAATTCAAAATGCTGAGATAAGATGGCATCTATAAAATTAGAACGCTTGTGCCCGCCATTGAATCGAACTTCATGGCCAACTAGGCAAGCGCTTACAGCTACTTTAATCGACATATTGAGCCTTTGACCTTTTATTGGTTTGCCATCATTGGCGTAAACCATCGATTTAATAATACGCCTAATAGAGTAATTTGGATGCCTTGTTGAGTAAAAATATTGTTAGCCCTGTTGATATGGTTGATATTGCCTGATTCCTGACGCCGTTATAAAAGATGAAAACTCAATAAATACAAGGTGGGTTATGAAGGCATTTAGCCTAATTGGCTATAAGTACGGTGAGTTTAATTATTTGTTAGCTTTTATGTCACATGTTTTTGCAATGTCAGCAAAGTCGAGCTAAATATTTAAGTATGAGGTTTGAATTAGTAGGTTGTAAATATGAGTTTAAGTAAGCAGCAGAGTGCACAGGTTCTTTTTCAGTTTGATGCATCTTTTGAAGTAAGTTATGTAAATTACTATCGCGGCAATGATTTGGCGGATCCCCAGTTGGTTGTTACGCTAGAGCGAGATAGCGAGCGCCAGTCATTTGCATTCATGCATCCTCATTTTAATGATGTGGATCGTAACTTAATAAGCGCACAAGGGCTTGCCATTAGCTCTGTGAAGCTTTCTCCATTCGGGCAGAACCAGATAGAGGTGGCAGATTTAAAAGACGGCATGGTGTATTTCACAGCCCGTATAGTTAAAAATATTACACCAACCGCGTAATCCTACACATACTTAGGACAGAATTAAAACCAAGCCTAGCTTGGTTTTTTTTTGCCTGCCGTTTGAGTCGTATATAAATTGAAGGGGCAGATGATAGAAAGGAGTCGTGACAAACAAATAAAAACACCCGCCTTGGCGAGTGTTTAGTCTGGGAATAATTGAGGTGGAGTCAGATTGCTATATTACGCGGATCAATGGAGCTGGAGCACCAGGGCCGCTTTTTCGCAGTAGTCTTTTTTCTTGGTATCATTCTTTTGTTTACTTTGATTGGATTTGATCCAGATATAACTAGAAGCCTTACCCTTACAAAGCTCTAACCCCAGCACACTGTTTTTAGATTTTACAAATAAGTTCATGGTGACTTCGCCACGGCCCATTGTGCGTAAGTGCATTTTTTTAGGGGATAGTGTGTAAGATTTCACACCACTGCGACCATTAACGCTGATACTTTTTCCGGGAGGCGCATTCACCCATTCAGCATCATCACGAATTTCTAAGCTGGTCCAGCTGCTGTCAGTTGAAACAGAAAGCTCATAAATGGTGTCTTCAGCGGCATAGCTTGAAGAAGCCATCATAGCTATTATCAGCCATAATCCTTTCATCTTATTCTTCCTTGGTATAAGCCTTCTAAAAATGTAGGAAAGATTTTGGATTTCGTCAAATGGCGTAGGTGAAAATGGAGGGGAATCTCCCTGCCTGTGTCAGAGAGATTCGGTTGTTTCATATGGTTACAGGTGTGTCTCGGCGTATTCCGCTAGAATCGATCTAGGGACCCCTTGCAGCTCGATTGCACCGCCATATTCGAACCCTTTAAAGCGCTCATTCAAATACGTTAAGCCCGAATTGGTCGCGTTTAAATAAGGCGTGTCAATTTGCGCCAAGTTACCAAGGCAAACCACTTTTGATCCAGTGCCTGCTCGGGTAATAATGGTTTTCATTTGGTGTGGTGTCAGGTTTTGGCTTTCATCAATGATGATTAGGCTGCGCTGAAAACTGCGACCTCGAATGTAGTTGAGTGATTTAAATTGCATGGGCACTTTTTGCAGTATGTAATCAATGCTGCTGTGGGAGTTTTCATCTTCCATGTGCAGGGCTTCTAAATTATCAGTGATGGCTCCTAACCAGGGCTCCATCTTTTCAGCCTCGGTACCGGGTAAAAATCCAATATCTTCATCCAGACCTCTTACGCTTCTGGTGGCAATGATGCGCTTGTACTTATTTTGCGCCACCGTCATTTCAATTGCGGCGGCTAAGGCGAGAATGGTTTTACCCGATCCTGCTGCACCTGATAAATTAACAAGATGGATATCTGGATCAAGCAATAGATCCAACGCAGCCGCCTGATAGCGATCTCGCGGTTTAAGCCCCCAGGCTTCTTGCTGCATTAAGCGATCGTTTGAACGGTCCCAGACGGTGATGGTTTCTTCATCCAGTTTGACAATTCGGCCTATGAATCCTTGCTCATCCATGATGTATTGATTGATGAAAAAATCGTTACTTAATTCGGAACGCGCTATTTTATGAAGGGCTCGGCCAGGTTCATGAATGGTTTCAACTTTATTCACGTTATCCCAAAAACTATTTTCAAAATCATGAAAGCCTTTTGATAGTGACTCGACGTCACTGACAAGCTGATCGTTGTGATAGTCTTCGGCCGCAATGCCACAGCCTCTGGATTTCAATCGCATATTGATATCTTTGGTGACCAATACGATTTGTGTTTTTAAATTTTGCTGCTGTAAAAAAATAAGACTATTGATGATTTTATTGTCGTTTAAATCATTGGGCAGCATGTTGCTTTGCTGTACGGGTTTATCCATTAATATTTTTAGTGAGCCAGATGTTTCCAATGCTGATGGAATTGAAACCCCATCGCTGATTTCTTCAGGTGAGGCCTCACCAATAATTTTATCGATATTGCGAATGGCTTGTCGGCATTCCATGGATACACCAGACTTACCGGTTTTGAGTTTGTCTAGCTCTTCTAATACGGTCATGGGGATGACCACTTGATGTTCTTCGAAATTGAATATGGCAGAGGGGTCGTGGATCAATACGTTTGTATCAATAACATAGGCTTTTGCACTGGGGCGGTTTGGCATTCAGCACTCCTTAGAGCTACTTGAAAAAATAACTGAAGGCATGGCACCACTGAACGACTACACACTGTTCTGGGCTATTGCTTGCCCTATCAGAATAAGTTGACTGCCATTTCATTCAACCTTCATTTGTTTGCTATGGCAAGCAATATAAAAAATATATTTAAACGGGTGTTTTATTTATATCCTTGTTAAAAAGCCATAAAAAAGGCCCGCATATAGCGGGCCTTACATGGTTATTAATTTTAATGTCTATTGTGGCGTTGCTGCCGTTTCTCCTCCGTTGAATTCCTCTGGCATAGTGTCAAAGTCAGGGCCATCATAGGTGGTATCAGGTGTCACGGCTTCTTCGTGGTAATCACACATTCCAGTTGTATTGTCGCAACTGCTTCGCCCTAGGCGCAAGACACCACCCCATGTGTTGAAGTTAACATGATTCATTGACCAGAATTGAGGCTCACCTTGGAAGTTATTAGCTTCGGTTGGCGCATCAAACACATCATCACCATCTTCATCAATGAACATCAGGATGTTCAGCCAGCTGCCAGCGGTTCCTTTTGCTTGGGCAAAGGTTGGGGATAATGTATAGGTAAAGTCACTACCGTCGACGGTAAGGGCTGATACTAATACAGTGGTGTTTGAACAACTTGTCTGATCACATGACTCTTCAATCAATGCCACCTTGTAGCTGCTAGCGGGATGAACGGTACCACTGTCATTAGTGAACTTGTCATCAGGGACATTGGTTGCTGAGCCGTTTAAAGTGAAAATATCAGTTGGATCAATGGCCTCACCTACACGGAACTGTGCGTGTGACCAACCACCATTACCAAGGTATTCACCTGTTTGAGCATCTAAGAAGCTGATCCCAATATTAATGTTGTATAGATTTGTATCGCTTAGCTCTATAGCGATTAATTGATCTTTCGCATCTTGAGGTAATTCAAATTGGGTATCAAATATCTGGATGTTATCTTCCCATGTATTGAAAATACTCTCCCAGCCATTGCACTGACCACTACCATCACAATTTGTATTGCGACCGATATCAATGTTGTAAGCTGCAATCACACCTTCAGGTACAGATTCAGCTAGACCTACAGGTGCATTCCATTCAATGGTACCTATAGCTCCTGCAGGAAACGTGGTAGGAACAAAACCTTGCTGGGCTGCAAAATAAGCTTGCCATTCAGCTTCAGTTACATTGCCTTCAGGGTGACGAGGTTGCGAAGCAGGAGTTGTTAAGCGTGGATTTAATTGCTGTAAACCCGTTATGATTTTTTTGTTAAAGGTTTTAGTAACGGAATCACTTCCATTTGAATCCGTGTAGTTCACGGTTACAATATAATCACCAGATGCGAAGTCGCTAATGATTTTCCCATCATCGATAAGCGCTTGAGTGATGGCATTCCAGTCTTTATCTTGGCCGTTTGCATCATCAGCTATATCATAGGTACCACTCAGCTCAAGAGTGCGTTGCTCACGCCATGTGTCCCAAACCCAGCAACTGCTTTCATCGCCACCATGGCTTTCAGGGTACGTAGATTCATCAACAAGGTCGATTGTTGCGGTAGAGCTTGCTGTTGGGTAAGTCAGTGTGACACTGGTAATAGCAAAGCTGTCGACTAAAAACGCATCGACACAGGTATAAGCATTCATAACATCTAATTCTTCACCGGCACCAGTCGTATCATTTGTAGTGATCCACATGCGACCAGGGTGTATACCTAACCAGTTTAAATCAACACTGGCATAAGCGGCTTGGGCACTTGCAGCAAGGTCATCAAATCCATATAAAGATAATAAGGCTTTAGGATCAAAATCGTCCCCTTCATCTGCACCACCAGCCGCTGAATTATCTTCCTCTTCATCAAGGTAAACATCCAGTACATAAAAGATCATGGTTATGGCTTGGGGTACATCAAAAGAAGAAGCCGTTGTTAATGCGGCTAATTCTGCGCTTTCACTTGGTGGGAAAACGGCTAATAGCATTTGAGGAATATCAGATAAAAGCTCTTGCGCCTCTTGTGTCGCAGCTTCACTTGCTGAGCCGCTATCCAGCGCTGTAATAGCGGCATAAATGGCTGCAAAATCACCTTTGAACTCTGCAAGAGCAGTGGTTTGTTCTTGGCTTGTGAATAGTGATGGCCCTGATTCATCAACCCCTGCTGTGTCTGGGTCATCTTGAGGCGTTAAGCCTAAGGCAAGAGCATCAAATATTTGTTGTATTGAACGCTCCTGATTCGCAAAGTATTGGTCGCCAAAAAAGTCGATGAATAACTGCGGGGCACCACCACCTTCTTCACCTGGATCATTGTCATTGAATAATTCGTTAAACAAACGACCGATATACTGCTGCGCTGTGTCTGCATCAGCAATAGTTGTGGGCGCTTCAAATTTCTCTTCAACAGCCACATCTTCTAACTTTTCTAGGCCAGCATTCACGTTTTCGTCAGCGAGCAACTTACTGACTAAATTATCTACACCTGTATCAGAAGTGATGGCCACTTCGAAATTGGTAATGGATATTTCAGGGTTGTTTTCAATGACCTCTTCGATAATTGCGGTCATGGTTTCATTTAAATCGCTAATGTAATCCTGTGAGAATTTGTCACCACCCGTTGCAAAGAAACCGCTGGTCACTTTCTCTTGAACAGCTTCAGCGACCACTGTACTGATGGGATCAATTACCGCTTTTTCTGATTTGGTTGCACCTGGTGGTACAAAGGCTAAAGATTTCAAATTAAGGTCTTCACCATCAACAGTGACGGCTACTTCGACAATATAATTGATGCCATCACCAAGGCCTTCAATGATGAATTGAGGATCACTGCCATCGCTGGGGTAATGGATTAATACTGTATAATTACCACTGGTCAGGGTTTCTTTTTGGCCGCTACCGTTAATAAAGGAAACGGTAAAACTGCCGGAGGTTAGTGTGTCGACAGTACGCCCTTGTATGCGACTTGAGACGGTTGATTGGTTTAAACTATTGGCTTGAGTGGGATCCTCTAGTGCGCTTAGGGCTATCTCCCCACCTATACGAGCACTGCCTTGAGTATCTGCTATTTCAACATCAGTATCCCCTAAATAATCTTTATCTCGGGCATCTGAGATGCTGACTTCTTCATTTTCCTCTTCGGCGTAGCCATCTAAAAATGATTTCAATTCTTCTTGTTCTGAATCTGATAAATCAATACACCCTGTAATAAGAGTAAATGATATAAGCAGAGTGCTGAGCAGTCTGACCGGTTTCATGTTAAATCCTTTGCATTGTTTTGGTGTACTTATCAGGTTAGCCAAATAACGAATGTCGGCACGAAAAAACCGTATTTTTTATGGGTATATTAAACAATGAACTGTAAGGGGAATTTAATAGTCGGAAAAAAAATAAGGGCTGATTCTCATCTTGAAAATCAGCCCTTGCGGAATTGAATATTTGTGATTGAAAGCGTGCTTAAGGTCGAATACGAATGCGGATACTGGATTGATCAGAGAATTTGATACCGCTAATAACTACATCGCCAAATGTGTTTTCAGAACTGGAGCCCGCCACTCTTAAATCCCTGAATGCAATCTCTTCAATTTCAGAAGGCAGGGCCAGCTCTATGCTGCCGTCCTCGTGAATGATTTGTTTTACTTTGGAGTTGTTATATTTCACACCTTTCACTGTGATATCTGCATCTAACATTGATGAAAGCGGATTTAACAAGCTGGCAATTTCGTCTAGCGGGCCAAGTTCGTCTCCTTCCTCACCATTAGCCTGTTGCATTAATGAGGTAAAGGCCTCATTAGGAGACTGAAAACCTTGTCCTTGGATATCGTCAAGGGCGTCGTCACCCAGTGCTTTTAAGCCTTGGTAATTATCCATTTGAGCCCCAGCGCTGGCTTGATCAGATTGAGAGCCGTTTAAAGTGAAAATATCAGTTGGATCAATGGCCTCACCTACACGGAACTGTGCGTGTGACCAACCACCATTACCAAGGTATTCACCTGTTTGAGCATCTAAGAAGCTGATCCCAATATTAATGTTGTATAGATTTGTATCGCTTAGCTCTATAGCGATTAATTGATCTTTCGCATCTTGAGGTAATTCAAATTGGGTATCAAATATCTGGATGTTATCTTCCCATGTATTGAAAATACTCTCCCAGCCATTGCACTGACCACTACCATCACAATTTGTATTGCGACCGATATCAATGTTGTAAGCTGCAATCACACCTTCAGGTACAGATTCAGCTAGACCTACAGGTGCATTCCATTCAATGGTACCTATAGCTCCTGCAGGAAACGTGGTAGGAACAAAACCTTGCTGGGCTGCAAAATAAGCTTGCCATTCAGCTTCAGTTACATTGCCTTCAGGGTGACGAGGTTGCGAAGCAGGAGTTGTTAAGCGTGGATTTAATTGCTGTAAACCCGTTATGATTTTTTTGTTAAAGGTTTTAGTAACGGAATCACTTCCATTTGAATCCGTGTAGTTCACGGTTACAATATAATCACCAGATGCGAAGTCGCTAATGATTTTCCCATCATCGATAAGCGCTTGAGTGATGGCATTCCAGTCTTTATCTTGGCCGTTTGCATCATCAGCTATATCATAGGTACCACTCAGCTCAAGAGTGCGTTGCTCACGCCATGTGTCCCAAACCCAGCAACTGCTTTCATCGCCACCATGGCTTTCAGGGTACGTAGATTCATCAACAAGGTCGATTGTTGCGGTAGAGCTTGCTGTTGGGTAAGTCAGTGTGACACTGGTAATAGCAAAGCTGTCGACTAAAAACGCATCGACACAGGTATAAGCATTCATAACATCTAATTCTTCACCGGCACCAGTCGTATCATTTGTAGTGATCCACATGCGACCAGGGTGTATACCTAACCAGTTTAAATCAACACTGGCATAAGCGGCTTGGGCACTTGCAGCAAGGTCATCAAATCCATATAAAGATAATAAGGCTTTAGGATCAAAATCGTCCCCTTCATCTGCACCACCAGCCGCTGAATTATCTTCCTCTTCATCAAGGTAAACATCCAGTACATAAAAGATCATGGTTATGGCTTGGGGTACATCAAAAGAAGAAGCCGTTGTTAATGCGGCTAATTCTGCGCTTTCACTTGGTGGGAAAACGGCTAATAGCATTTGAGGAATATCAGATAAAAGCTCTTGCGCCTCTTGTGTCGCAGCTTCACTTGCTGAGCCGCTATCCAGCGCTGTAATAGCGGCATAAATGGCTGCAAAATCACCTTTGAACTCTGCAAGAGCAGTGGTTTGTTCTTGGCTTGTGAATAGTGATGGCCCTGATTCATCAACCCCTGCTGTGTCTGGGTCATCTTGAGGCGTTAAGCCTAAGGCAAGAGCATCAAATATTTGTTGTATTGAACGCTCCTGATTCGCAAAGTATTGGTCGCCAAAAAAGTCGATGAATAACTGCGGGGCACCACCACCTTCTTCACCTGGATCATTGTCATTGAATAATTCGTTAAACAAACGACCGATATACTGCTGCGCTGTGTCTGCATCAGCAATAGTTGTGGGCGCTTCAAATTTCTCTTCAACAGCCACATCTTCTAACTTTTCTAGGCCAGCATTCACGTTTTCGTCAGCGAGCAACTTACTGACTAAATTATCTACACCTGTATCAGAAGTGATGGCCACTTCGAAATTGGTAATGGATATTTCAGGGTTGTTTTCAATGACCTCTTCGATAATTGCGGTCATGGTTTCATTTAAATCGCTAATGTAATCCTGTGAGAATTTGTCACCACCCGTTGCAAAGAAACCGCTGGTCACTTTCTCTTGAACAGCTTCAGCGACCACTGTACTGATGGGATCAATTACCGCTTTTTCTGATTTGGTTGCACCTGGTGGTACAAAGGCTAAAGATTTCAAATTAAGGTCTTCACCATCAACAGTGACGGCTACTTCGACAATATAATTGATGCCATCACCAAGGCCTTCAATGATGAATTGAGGATCACTGCCATCGCTGGGGTAATGGATTAATACTGTATAATTACCACTGGTCAGGGTTTCTTTTTGGCCGCTACCGTTAATAAAGGAAACGGTAAAACTGCCGGAGGTTAGTGTGTCGACAGTACGCCCTTGTATGCGACTTGAGACGGTTGATTGGTTTAAACTATTGGCTTGAGTGGGATCCTCTAGTGCGCTTAGGGCTATCTCCCCACCTATACGAGCACTGCCTTGAGTATCTGCTATTTCAACATCAGTATCCCCTAAATAATCTTTATCTCGGGCATCTGAGATGCTGACTTCTTCATTTTCCTCTTCGGCGTAGCCATCTAAAAATGATTTCAATTCTTCTTGTTCTGAATCTGATAAATCAATACACCCTGTAATAAGAGTAAATGATATAAGCAGAGTGCTGAGCAGTCTGACCGGTTTCATGTTAAATCCTTTGCATTGTTTTGGTGTACTTATCAGGTTAGCCAAATAACGAATGTCGGCACGAAAAAACCGTATTTTTTATGGGTATATTAAACAATGAACTGTAAGGGGAATTTAATAGTCGGAAAAAAAATAAGGGCTGATTCTCATCTTGAAAATCAGCCCTTGCGGAATTGAATATTTGTGATTGAAAGCGTGCTTAAGGTCGAATACGAATGCGGATACTGGATTGATCAGAGAATTTGATACCGCTAATAACTACATCGCCAAATGTGTTTTCAGAACTGGAGCCCGCCACTCTTAAATCCCTGAATGCAATCTCTTCAATTTCAGAAGGCAGGGCCAGCTCTATGCTGCCGTCCTCGTGAATGATTTGTTTTACTTTGGAGTTGTTATATTTCACACCTTTCACTGTGATATCTGCATCTAACATTGATGAAAGCGGATTTAACAAGCTGGCAATTTCGTCTAGCGGGCCAAGTTCGTCTCCTTCCTCACCATTAGCCTGTTGCATTAATGAGGTAAAGGCCTCATTAGGAGACTGAAAACCTTGTCCTTGGATATCGTCAAGGGCGTCGTCACCCAGTGCTTTTAAGCCTTGGTAATTATCCATTTGAGCCCCAGCGCTGGCTTGATCAGATTGAGAGCTGGTTGAATGGCTCGCAAACGCGCCAAAAGACATGGGGCCTAATATCATGGCCATAAAAGCGGCTACGATACGTTTTCGGTTTTGCTTTTTTAAGGCCTTGGTAAGCTGGCGCTCAGTCAATAGGCCTTGCTCAACAAGAACTTCACCTAGGCGTTGCTGAGTTTTTAATTGAACTTGTAAGGCTGTATCAAGCTGGGATTGGGTCAGCAAGCCTTTACGGATTAATAACGAACCTAAGCGGCTCTTTTGAGTGGCATCAGACATCTTAGTTATATCCTGAATCTTATATTCTGCTTCTGTGCAGTGAATCTATTTGTCTCTGAATATAATGTTGGCTGTTAGCTGAGAATGAGGCAACGAGTGTTATTTGACGCTATTGGACTTAACAGGTTAATGAGATCTAAGGCATTGAAACTACAGTTATTTATACCTTTAGTAAGATATTAAAAATTAGGGGTACAAGGGTACAATTGTTAAAATTAATTAGGCTGATAGCCAAAATTGATGTGATCCTGCATTTGAGTTCTATTAATCTAAGCTTTGAGCGTGCCTCGTTAGATTCTTAAGTCTATTTTAATAAAGAATTTGTTATAGTGTCGCGCTTGAAATATGGGTTCTATCCCTCATATCTAGGGAATATTATTATTTTTACAATGTTTGAATGATTTGAAATGTTTATTGGTCGCCAGTGACCATTATCAAATTATTGATTTTTAGGAGTAGGTTATGTCAGATCGTCATATTAAGTTGTTGATTTTAGGTTCAGGCCCTGCGGGTTACACAGCAGCGGTATATGCAGCCAGAGCCAACCTTAACCCAGTGGTTATTACGGGTATGCAAATGGGTGGTCAGCTGACTACCACGACAGAGGTTGATAACTGGCCGGGTGATGTTGAAGGGCTGCAAGGCCCTGCTTTAATGCAGCGCATGCAGGCTCATGCAGAGCGCTTTAATACAGAGATTTTGTTTGATCACATTAATAATGTAGATCTAAGCAAGAAGCCTTATACGCTAACAGGTGATCAAGGTACGTATACGTGTGACGCTATGATCATTTGTACGGGCGCCAGTGCTCAGTATCTGGGTCTTGATAGCGAAGAAGCGTTTAAAGGTAAGGGCGTATCAGCTTGTGCTACGTGTGACGGATTTTTCTATAAAGGAAAAGAAGTATGTGTTGTAGGTGGTGGTAATACAGCGGTTGAAGAAGCGCTTTACCTGTCAAACATCGCATCAAAAGTTCATGTTATTCACCGTCGTGATAGTTTCCGAAGTGAAAAAATTCTATCTGATAAGCTGTTGGAAAAAGCGAAAACTGGCAATGTAGAAATTCATTGGCATAACGAGCTAGACGAAGTGCTAGGGGATGCAATGGGTGTGACCGGTGTGCGCATTAAGAACAAGCAAACGGGTGAAACTCAAGAGCTACCAACTGAAGGCGCATTCATTGCTATTGGTCATACACCCAATACAGAAATATTTGCTGGTCAGTTAGAAATGAAAAATGGTTACCTGAAAGTTCAAAGTGGCTTAGAAGGCAATGCCACATTAACCAGTAAAGAAGGTGTATTTGCAGCGGGTGATGTAATGGATCACATTTACCGTCAAGCGATTACATCAGCTGGCACAGGTTGCATGGCTGCATTGGATGCTGAGCGTTATTTAGATGATCTAGAAGCGTAATCCATTTAGCGACAGCGTATCGAGTGCTGAGCACTCGGTAATAAAAAAGCCCCTTAACCAATTTAACGGTTAGGGGGCTTTTTGCATTTTGAGCTGGCGGTTTTATTTTTCAGTCGACTTGAATCGGTTTACCGCGCTAAGCTAAGGATTCAATCTTGATAAGATGCAGGCCGTGACGGCTTTCAACGGGGCCAATAACCTGTCCCACCTCGGTATCTTCTAGTGCTTGCTTGAATGATTCTGGCAGGCTCAAGCCTGAAATTTGAGCCAGGCTGCCACCATTTATTTTGCTGGGACAGGCACTATGATCTCGGGCCATTTGGGCAAAGTCAGCGCCTTGATTAAGTGACTGCATCACGGGCTCTACTAAAAGAGGGGTTTTCAATAAAATATGTCGTAATTGCATGATTCAATCCAAGCTTAAGCTATTTTGAGTCTAGACTATTAAGCAGGCAGGCAAATAGGTAGAATGCGCCGCCCAGAGTTCAATTACTGAGTGACGGCCAGTGAATCTCATGAGTGCATTTAATTAGGTGTGCTATTGATGATGTGCCGTGAAAGCTGTTGAGTGATTATTTACAAACGATTAAGGAAATATGTATGGCCCGTGGTGGATTTAGTCGCAATAAAATACAAAAGCTGCAAGGTAAAGGCGAGCTTCAGTCTGCTGAAACGGAAGGACCGTTTATTGAATGGGTCGGTCGTCCTGAATATTTTAGACACACGTTAGTGATTGATGAAAAACAATACCGCTATGAATCGGGCAGTACTGATTTAGGTGTAGAAGTGGGTGAGATTGTGGTGTTTAGGTATGTAGACCATAAAGACGGCTTAATTGTAGATCGTCGCTCATTAGGCCGTTGGATTGATCCAGCACAGTTTAACTAATTTGAAAATTTCTATTCGCAGTTTTTAAGGCTGCGAATAGCGAAAAATTTTAATGAAAACCGCTTTTTAACTAAGACAGTTTGATGCGTAGGTTATCGATTAAACGGGCTTTACCCAAAATGGCCGCTGCCAACACAACCAAGTTTTTATCTGATTCTAATGCCGGTGCTAGTGTATCTGCGTTACGAACTTCCAGGTAATCAGGCTCAAAACCTAGATTAGCCAATTCAGTATTGCCAGCTATACACAATTCTAAGAAATTTCTTTTACCAGATTGAACGGCATCTGAGATATGAGTCAGTATGCGGTAAATATTGCTGGCTTTGGCTTTTTCTTCTGGGCTCAAAAGGTGATTACGAGAGCTCATGGCCAGTCCATTAACTTCACGACACGTGGCTACGCCAATGGCTTCAAACGGTAGGTTTAAATCACCGATCATTTTTCGAATAACGGCTAATTGCTGAAAGTCTTTTTCACCAAAAAATGTGACGTCTGGCGCCACCATGTGAAACAGTTTCATAACCACCGTCGCCATGCCGTCAAAATGACCTGGACGGCTATCTCCGCATAAACCTTCACTTACAACCGGTACACTTACTGTTGACTGTGCGTCTTGGCCATGAGGGTACATTTCATCAAAAGAGGGAAAGAATAATAGGTCGCAGTGACGTTCGATTAATAGCTTGCTGTCAGCATCAAATGACTTTGGGTAGCGCCCCAGATCATCAATGTCGTTGAATTGAAGCGGGTTGATAAAAATACTGCAAACCACAAAGTCACAATCTTTAACCGCTTGATCAACAAGCATCATGTGGCCTTCATGCAGGCTGCCCATGGTGGGAACAAAGCCTACTTTTTTACCTTGTGCGCGCGCTTGTTTGATTTGATCTTGTAAATCGCGAACGCTTTCAACTACTTTCATGCTTTAAATCCGTGCTCCGGTCCAGGAAAGGTACCGTTTTTTACTTCAACTGCGAATGTCTCAAAGGCTTGTGCAATGGTGCGACCTTCGATCATGTAGTTTTTTACAAATTTAGGTATATGGCCAGGGTTCATGCCCAACATGTCGTAACACACCAATACTTGGCCGTCGGTGTCAGAACCTGCGCCAATGCCAATGACAGGGATGCTAACCGCTTCTGTTAAGGTTTTAGCCAGTTCAGAAGGCACACACTCTAATAACAATAAATCAGCGCCAGCGGCTTCCATGGCTTTTGCATCGGCGATCATTTGCTTTGCGGCGGCATCGCTGCGGCCTTGTACTTTGTAGCCGCCAAATTTGTGCACGTATTGCGGTGTAAGACCTAGATGGGCGCAAACAGGAATGCCGCGCTCACTGAGAAGTTCAACGGTGTCTACTAACCATGCGCCGCCTTCTAGCTTCACCATTTCAGCGCCAGCTTGCATCAGCATGGCCGAGCTATCGATGGCTTGTTCTGGTGTGGCGTAAGACATAAAAGGCAAATCAGACATGATTAATGCCCCTTGATTACCTTGTTTCACGGCTTCTGTGTGGTAACACATGTGTTCTAACGTAACAGGTACAGTGCTGTCTTTACCCTGTAGAACCATGCCTAATGAGTCACCCACTAATATCACTTCGATATCTGCGCTGCTGGCTAGATGCGAAAACGTTGCGTCATAGGCTGTGACTACGGCGAACTTCTTTTTGTCTTGTTTGCATTGATGCAGGGTGTTTATGGTTGTTTTGCTCATAAAGCACTCATTTCATATATTGTTAGGGGCGTATAGTCCGGATTTACACTTGGAAGTCAATTGCCATTTTTGACAACTAAGGCAGCATTTGAAGATCAAATGGTACTTGCTTGAGGTGTTGTTTAAGCGAGGTTCCGTTAGCAAGTACCATATCAGGTGCTAAATCATGTAACGGATAGAGCACAAAGCTGCGTTCTAGCATGTATGGGTGAGGTACGGTGAGTCTGGGGGTGTGTATTTGAGCGGTGCCGTAACACAGTAAATCTAAGTCTAGAGTTCTTTCACCCCAGTGGCGTTTACGTTCCCTACCATGGTCTTGTTCGATGCTTTGCAGAAGGTCTAGTAAGTCGTGAGGGCCAAGCTGAGTCTTGCAATACACAGTGGCATTGATGTAGTCAGGTTGGTCTTGAGGACCAACTGGTTTGCTACTATAAAGAGGGCTGGCTTTTACGTCAGAAAGAAGGCGATGCTGACTCAGCTCTACGATAGCTTGCTGAGCCTGTTCTAAAGGCCTGCGGAGATTACTGCCCAAGCCTATGTAAACATCAATCCAGGGTTTCATAATTGCTATCGCTTCGTGCTAACTTTTTACCAAGTGCTCATTCAGGCTGAATTAAGACTCAGGGCGACGTCTTGGTTTGCGATCGTTAGATCGATTGCCACTGCGGTTACCGCCACGGTTGTTGTAGCGCTTTCTGGTTGGTGGCGTGTATTCACGAGGATTCTCTTTTTGGTAATCAGTCCACCAAACCCCTGTTCCGTCTAAATCTTCGCCCGCTTCTTCTCTTAACAAAATAAAGTCATAAGCCGCTCGGAAGCGCTCATGGCCATAAATGGTATCGATGTTTTTAGGTAAGCGTTTAACTAAGCGATGCTGTAAGTCCCAAATATCACGCATCGGGAAAACAAAGCGCTTAGGAATGGATGTACTTTGCTGTTGCTTTGAAATCACTTCTTGTGCGGCTTGTTGCATAGCAGGGCCAGCAGGCATTTCACTTTGAAGCTGCTTAGCGCGCTCTAGCATGCAAGGCCATAAGAATACTGACAACAAAAACGCTGGCGTTAATGACTTGCCCTGAGAGATACGTAAGTCACTATTTTTTAAGGCTTGCACAACCATGTCACGATAAAAGCTGTCTTTATCAATAACCGCTTGGGTCTGAGGGAACAACTGTTTGAATAGATCTCGTGTTTGCAGTAGCTCAAATGTATTGTGAGCATGGCCTGCCATAAACAGTTTTAAGGCTTCTTCGAATAAGCGCGCAGCGGGGATATCTTGAAGTAACGGTGCTAATGAACGAATAGGGGCGTCGGTTTTCTTTTCGATATCAAAGCCCAATTTACCGGCAAAGCGAACAGCACGCAGCATGCGTACCGGGTCTTCGCGGTAGCGTGTTTCAGGGTCACCAATCATACGAATAGAAGCGTTGTGTATATCTTGAATGCCGCCTTCATAACTGCGAACTGAAAAATCTTTCACATTGTAATAAAGCGCGTTGATTGTGAAGTCACGACGAATGGCATCTTCATCAATTGTGCCGTAAACGTTATCGCGCAATAACATGCCCGATTCGTTTTGTTTGGATTCTTGTTTGCCCTGAGCGTTGTCATGGTTACCACGGAAGGTGGCCACTTCAATGACATCGCGACCAAAAACAACGTGGACTAAGCGAAAGCGACGACCGATTAGGCGAGAGTTACGAAACAGCTTATGAACTTCTTCTGGTTTGGCATCGGTAGCAATATCAAAGTCTTTTGGTTCTTGGCCCAGTAATAAATCACGAACACCACCACCAACAAGGTGGGCCTCAAATCCAGATTTTTGCAGGCGATAAAGAACCTTAATTGCATTTTCGCTGATTTGCGTGCGGCTAATGCCATGGGCTTTACGCGCAATGACTTCAACACCGGAATTAGTTGGCTGGGATTTTGTAAGCTTAGATATTAGACGTTTAAGCATGATTCACATGAATAAAATTAAGTAGTGTAACCATGGTCTTTTGTTTTGATGTAGCGTGTAAGCTGCATTAACCGTGGGTTTGAGAGTCTGGCGAGTGTACAGAAGTTATACGAAATGACAAGTTTGAGCGGTGTATCTTGATGCAATTTAAGCGAGTTTTAATTAGGTTGGTAATAAAGAGACTTAATGGAACAAAATGTCGAGGGTAGCTTATTTATTTTTATTATTGGCTACCCAAGCTTGATTCGAGTGTTTTCTTATTTTTATTATTTAGGTTCGAATTGCGTTTTGAGTGTCTGGTACGCCCTTATTGTTATTTTTATAATGGGTCACTACACACTCAAAACACGAATTCTGGTTAGCCTGTTATTTTAATTATTATGGCTACAGAGATTAAAGAGCACTTTATTATTTTTATTTGTGTGTCTCTTATAATCTCCGTGCAACCTGACTTTGTTATTTTTATAAGTATCAGTGTTGCAAGTGATCAGTATAAAGCATTTGCTGTGCCAACTTTTAAAAACCCTTTAAAATCAATAGCTTACAATAAGTGTGAACTAATCCCCCCCGTTTGTGTCATGGCTTTGTTACCGTTATTCGCCATTTGGTACCCACATGTGGGGTAACAGGTAACATCGGTAACAACATTGGCACACTTTGTCTTTGCATCACGGCTTGCTTGAACTAATAAATGGGAAATATCCAGCCTTTCACTGTTTTTGAGCATGAAGATTGACAAAAATGTGGCAGGTAGATTGGCTGAAGCCAAGGGAATGAAAGGGGTTGAGTAAATAAATGAAACTAATTGCTTTAAACTCGTGAAGTTGAGCTTACGAACCTAAAGCAATCAGTTTTAGATGCCTATTTTTATTTTTATATATGGCAAGGTAATTAAACGGTGATTTTTATTCTTATTGTTACCGCTTATTTACCAAGCAAATGACTTTATTATTGTTGTTTGTGTCTATTTGCTGTCTTGCTATGTCTATTGCACAGGATGTGCCACTCTAAATAAATCCTTATAAAACAACAGCTTATGATTATTGCGTGCTAGGTGTGCAAGAAAATGACTGAAAAGTGTTACTAATTTTGACGTAAGTGTTCGCTGTGTGGGCAGTCAGGTAACGAGTAAAGCCGTTACTTAGAAAAGGGCTTTCAAAAGAAGCTGTGAGCAGGGCTTTACCTTACGAGGGTAAATATTTAGGCAATAAAAAAGGCGAGCATGGCTCACCTTTTATTTTGTTGAGAGAATTGAGCTTATTTTGCCTTTTTTCGAGGGATTCCAAGACGTTGCCTGCGCTCCCAAAGGCTTTTACGGCTAATTCCTAGCTTAAGGGCCAATTCTGTTTCAGTCATCTTGTCTTCATTTTCTAAAACAAAATGCTGGAAATAATCATCAAGCGACAGTTCTGATGGGCTGGTTTCTGCAACAGGCTGAGATTGCTGAGCAGGTTGCTGCAATGATTCCATCATGGATGGTGAGATACTGCGATCTAATTGCAAGTCAATGGCCATGGCATCGGCTTCTATGGCCTCACCATCATTCAGAATCACAGAGCGTTCTACTGCGTTTTCAAGCTCTCGAACGTTACCTGGCCAGCTGTATTGAGAGATGGCACTTAGACAGCTCTCAGAAAAGGCCAACAATGGCCTGTTCAGCTTGTCACATGCTCTTTGTAAAAGTTTTTGAGCCAATTCCATGACGTCATCACCACGGTCTCTTAGTGGCGGAAGCTTTAGCTCAACAACATTCAGTCGGTAATATAAATCTTCTCGGAACTCACCTTTACGAGCTAGGTCTTTTAAGTTTCTATGGGTGGCAGCCACTAAGCGAACATTTACTTTTTTACTCTGTACGCTGCCCACTCTGCGAATCTCACTTTCTTGAAGAACCCGCAGTAACCGCGCTTGCGCTTCCAGTGGCAGTTCGCCGATTTCATCTAAAAATAAGGTTCCGCCATCAGCGGCTTCAACCAAGCCTTGGCGAACGGATGTGGCACCTGTGAATGCACCTTTTTCGTGACCAAACAGTTCGGATTCAATTAAGGTTTCGGGAATGGCTGCGCAGTTAACACTGATCATGGGCGCATCAACACGGGGGCTTTGCTCATGAATGGCTCGGGCAACCAATTCTTTACCTGTGCCTGATTCCCCTAAGATTAATACGGTGGCATCAGTTGGGCTCACTTTTCCTATCTTCTTAAAAAGATCCAGCATCGGCGGGCAACTTCCAATGAAACTTGAAGTCGGATGAACCTTTTGAATCTCTTTTTTAAGAACTGTATTCTGACGTTCTAGATTACGTTCTTTTAAGATACGTTGAACCGCAATCACCATTTCATCATGATCAAACGGTTTTGCAATGTAGTCGACCGCCCCCAGCTTCATGGCGTCGACGGCACTGCGCAAACTGGCAAAACTGGTCATGATCAAAACAGGAGTGACTTTGGCTTGAGTAATTAGCTCTGTGCCATTGCCGCCTGGCAAACGCAGATCACTGATAACAAGGTCATAGCTGTCTAGGTCTTTTTCTTTGGCTTCAGTAAGCGTAGGGGCTTCGTCTACCTGGTACCCATTACGCTCAAGCAAGCGACGAAGTGCGTTACGAATTACTTTTTCATCTTCGACAATTAAGATATGCGCCATTATACGTCTCTTGTTAATAGGCCATCATCGTGTTGATAGCTGGGTAAGTTAATAATCACGCAAGTGCCTGTACCAGATGTTTCATCGGCAGGGCTTAAAATACTGATGTGACCGTAATGTTCTTCAATGATGCTATAAACCAGCGACAAGCCTAAGCCGGTGCCTTTACCCACTTCTTTGGTGGTGAAGAAGGGTTCAAAGATCTGTTCTATTTGATCCTGAGGGATGCCTTCGCCTTGGTCGATTACTCGAATTTCTACTGTATGGGCGCCAATGGTGGCCTTTGCAGTAATCGTTGTATTGTCAGGGCTGGCGTCTCTGGCGTTACTAAGCAGGTTAACAAATACCTGCTGAATACGCTGTTCATCACCCAGTACAATGGCGTCTTGCGGGCATTCATTTACATAATCGATGCAGCGTTCTTTGCCGCTAAGCTGTAATAGATCCATGGCATCTTGTGCGCATTGAAAAATACTCACCGGGCCTTGCTCTTGGTGCTGTAAATGGTTGCCAGTATGTGAAAAGTTCATTAAAGATTGAACGATGCGCGTCACACGCTGTGTTTGCTCTAAAATTTGCTCACCAATATCCAGAAGTGTTTCATTATCCGTTTCATATTTAATATCTTGCGCTAAACATGCAATGCCAGTGATTGGGTTACCTATTTCATGGGCCACCCCTGCGGCCAACCGTCCAACTGAGGCCAGTCGTTCGCTGTGAATTAACTCTTCTTCTAAAAGCTGGGTATCGGTTTGGTCTTCTAGCAATATAACCACGCCGCCGTATTCACGGCTGTCGGGGTTTTCTAATGCCCCTTTGTGTAGATTGATCCATCTTGGGCGTCCATTTACTTCAATGGTTTTTTTATGAAGGTGGGAGTTTCCATCAGCTATGAAATCCACCAGTAAGCTTTTTAAAGGCTCTTTTAGGTTGGTGACTTTACTGCCAACCACTTCATCAGCGGTTATTTGGGTTTGTTCAGCCAGTGCGCTGTTCCACATTAGAATTTCACCATCGGCGCCTAGACTACAAGCCCCCATAGGAAGGCGCTCTAGTGTTTGTCTATGAAAGCGACGCAGGCTATCGAGTTCAGCGGCTAAGCCGGTTAAACGGGAGTGATAAGCTTCTAAGCCTTTTTCGATGAAGTGGATATCGTTACTCACTTGCAGTTCATCAGTGTGCTTGTATTTAACATATTGATTCACAATTCGGTGAGCAACCGAGGGGCCCATCAAGCCCGATAAATTGACCTCTATGCGGCTTCGTAAGCGACGTAATTGGTAAGGGCGGTTTTCATTGGCGCTTAGACCTAGATCATTCAGCGCTTGAGTCACTTCTCGTTTTGAGGCCTTGTCGCCTAAAGGCTTAGCAAGCCCAAGCATAAAGTCGTTGGCATTATTGGCTTCTAGTTCTTTTCGTTGAGGGGCGCTTAACGTATCAATGCTACACGCTTCAGCAGCACTTTCTTCCAAGGGCCTTGTTGGGCTGATCAACGAAACAATCACAAATACTACAAAGTTAAGCAAAACCGAACCGGTTGCAGCAAGGTACCAATTGTCATGGTCAGTGGTGGGAAGTAATGGCGCTATCCATGACAAGACCGAAAAATCCATCATGGGCAGAAGCAAGGCCCAAAGCCAAACGATGACCCCCATGGTTAAGCCGAATAAAAAGCCTTGTCGGTTTGCGTTGGGCCAGTAAAGCACGCCCAAAATACCGGGTAAAAACTGAAGTGTTGCCACAAAGGCAATGATCCCTAGTTCGGCTAAGTCTCGATCTTGTGCAAAGAAGCGGTAAAACCCATAGCTGGCAATAAAAATGGCGGCGATTAACCAGCGTCGTACCCACAATAACCAGGCATACATATCTTTATTAGGGTTAGGCTGAAAAGCAGGAAGCACAATATGGTTAAGTGACATGGCCGCCATGGCCAGAGTGGTCACAATGACAATGCCCGATGCTGCAGCTAGCCCACCGGTAAATGCCACTGCCGCAAGCCAGGGGCTTTCTAATTCAAGTCCTATCCCAATGGCATAGTATTCCGCGGGCGTATCAGCTTCTAGATAAACACCCGCCCATAAAATAGGGGGCACCATGATCGCCATGATCAATAAGAATAAAGGCAGTCCCCAGCTGGCAATGCCAAGGGCTCGGGTAGAGGAGTTCTCGGTGAAGGCCATATGAAACATATGAGGCATAACTATGGCCGCTGCAAAAAAGATCAATAACAGGGTGCGCCATGGTCCTTCTTGAATAGGGTCTTGCATGCTTGTCAGTTTAAAGTGATTGGCTTGCAGCCAAACATCCATGGCATCAGGGCCATCAAAAATACTGAACATGGCAACGCAGCCAATAATCGTAATGGCGATAAGCTTGACGACTGACTCAAATGCAATGGCAAATACTAGGCTTTCATGTTTTTCGCGCGGGCTAACGTGACGTGCACCAAATAAAATGGCAAACAAGGTCATCACACCACAATAGCCAAGGGCAATATCAACTCGTCCAAGTTCTTTGTTTAAAAGGTGAAAGGTATCGGTAACCGCTGTTATTTGCAGGGTGATAAGAGGTAGAACGGCTGCCAGCATGACAAGGGTTGTAAAAGTGCCCGCAGCGCGAGAGCGAAATCGAAATCGAAATGCAAATAAATCAGCTAAAGACGTTAACTGATAGCTTTTGGTGATGCGTAAGATGGGCTTAAGTAAGATGGGGGCTAAAACAAATGCCCCACTGATGCCGATGTAATAGGTTAGATATCCATAGCCGTATTGCTGAGCTAATCCAACGCTGCCATAAAAAGCCCATGCACTGGCATAAACCCCTAAAGACAGAACATAAACAATTGGGTGTCGTACCCAGCGCTGGGGAATCCAGTTTCTCTCAACGGCATAGGCTGCAAAAAATAGGGTGAACAGGTATATCAGAATGATACTGATAAGCGCGCCTAAGCTAAACGTCATTGCTCATCTCCTTCCTGCCAACGCTGTAACCAAACGGATACGCCAATTAAAATTAACCATAACGCAAAGGGGCGATACCAGCTGCCAGATGTAGCAAGCCACCAGTCGATAATGACGGGAGAGAATAAAAAGGCGCCGAAAACAAACAGCAAAATAAGGCGATGAAAATACATATATCTCCTGTTTTGGCTTTGATATTGGTTGAAATTGGCCATGATGTTACTGGGGGTAACAACTTCAGGCAAGGTAAAGTTAAGGCTGTGAGATTAGGTGGCCCGAATGGCCTATCTCATAAAAAGAATTGAGCAAGGCATTGCATCTCTAATCGAGGATTCCTGCATGACTTGGGGTGATAGAGGTTGGATGCCAGTGTTGTATCGCCCAATCTAAAATCTGGCTAACGGTTGTTTGATTCGTTGGCTCGGGTAAAGATTGATTAAGGAAGGCCAGCGCAGAGAGCAAGTTGGCAGCCGGGTTGTTTAAGTCCAATGCCTTGGCTTGATTTTGTTTGCTTAGCTTTTGACCTGATTCGTTAGTGATTAAAGGTATGTGTAAATAAGTGGGCACAGGCCAGCCTAGTTGTTGCAATAGATGGATCTGCCTAGGGGTGTTATCTAGTAGATCAACACCTCTGACTACATTGGTTACTTTGGAGTTAAAGTCATCGACCAATACCGCAAGTTGATATGCATATAAGTGATCCTTGCGCTTTAGTACCTGGTCTCCAATGTTACTTAGGGCTTGTTGGTATTGGCCGTAAATAGAATCAATAAATTTGATGGTTTTGTTTTCCACTAAAAGCCGAAGAGCGTGAGGTTTTTGGTCTGTGCTGTGACAAATGCCATGATGCAGACCCTTTTGATCGGCTAGGTCTTTTCTAGAGCAGTTACATGGAAATAGCAGGTTTTTATCTTTCAGTATTTGTAAGACGTCTTCGTACTGTTTGTGATGATGACTTTGAAATTGAACATCGCCATCCCAAATCAAACCATGGGCTTCAAGTTGATTGGGAATAAGAGTGCTTGCTGTGGGATCTTCTCTTGGAGGATCAAGGTCTTCGATTCTTAATAGCCATTGCCCATTATTGGCTTTAGCGTCTAAGTAACTGGCTAGGGCTGCGACAAGTGAGCCAAAGTGCAGAGGGCCGGTTGGGGTGGGGGCAAATCGACCAATATATGACATAGCGTATTAAGGGCCAGTTGGCATGGTATTCATCAAATATGATGAAACACGAGAATCAAAAAAGGCCCCGAAGGGCCTTGATTTAATAAAGGAGGTTACTTATCCCTTTATTTGTTTTTCTTTCATTTCTGACAGTGTTTTACAGTCAATGCAAAGGTCAGCGGTTGGGCGTGCTTCTAAGCGACGAACGCCAATTTCAATACCGCATGTTTCACAGTAGCCGTAGTCATCATTTTCGATGAACTCAAGCGTCTTTTCGATCTTCTTGATAAGCTTGCGTTCACGGTCACGAGTACGCAGCTCTAAGCTGAACTCTTCTTCTTGGCTGGCGCGATCATTCGGATCCGCATAGTTCTCAGCATCCGTTTGCATATGAACCTTAGTTCGGTCCGCTTCTTCCATTAACTCCTGTTTCCAGTTGTTAAGGATGGCCTTAAAGTGATCCTTCATTGGATCACCCATGTATTCTTCGCCTTTCTTCTCTTTATAAGGAGTAAAGTTGGATAGAGCAAAAGCGTTTTGAGCATCTGTTGGCATTAATACCTGCCTCACGTTCGCTGATCGAAATCAGACTTGTTTCCATGATTAGCCCCTTTCTTCGTGGGCTATTTTAAATTTCGGCGAAAAACTATCAGATAATTTTTCCCGAATCTACATTTATTATCAAAAAATGAAGACGTTTGCCTTAAAATCCGGACAATAAACCAAAAATAACCGGATGCCACTATGAAATCGGCCAAAAGACTAAAAAATATAGCGCCTTTTCATGTCATGGACTTATTAGCTAAGGCTAAACAAATGCAGGCCGAAGGTCGAGACATTATTCACTTAGAAGTGGGCGAACCTGATTTTTCTAGTCCAAAAGCGGTTATTGATGCCGGAATCGAGGCTCTAAAGCAGGGCGAAACTCATTATACCGCTGCAACCGGCTTACCCGAGCTAAAGCGAGCCGTTAGTGCGTTTTATTTAGACAGATATGAGCAAAAGGTCGATCCTGATCAAATAATCATCACGCCAGGCGCATCAGGTGCATTACAGTTAATCACTTCTTTGCTGGTGGATCCTGGTGAAAGCCTATTGCTAACTGATCCGGGTTACCCATGTAATCGACACTTTTTAGCCAACATTAATGGTCATGGCAATCTTGTGCCTACTTTGTCTGGTGAGGGTTTTCATTTAACCGCTGAGCTAGCAAAAAGTCATTGGGATGACTCAACCATTGGTGCACTAGTGGCCAGTCCAGCCAACCCTACAGGGGCTGTCATGAGCAAACAGCAGTTATGTGCGCTGCACCAAGAAGTAAATGATCAAAATGGCTATTTGATTGTTGATGAGATTTACCACGGCCTAACGTATGGCTGTAATGCAGATACAGCGGTTAATCTGGGTGACAATGTTTTTATAATTAATAGTTTCTCAAAATACTTTTCTATGACGGGCTGGCGGCTAGGTTGGCTGGTTGCACCTAAGTGGGCAATAAAAGATTTAGATAAGCTGGCGCAGAACTTATTTTTGGCCCCTTCTACACCGGCACAGCATGCAGCATTGGCAGTATTTAATGATGATTGCATTCATGAGTTAGAAGCACGTCGGGAGCAATTTTCACAACGGTTGCAGTATTTATTACCAGAAATAGAGCGATTGGGTTTTGTCGTTCCAGCAAGGCCTGAAGGGGCATTTTATATTTATGCTGACATCAGTGCGCTGAATCACAGGTATTCAAATGACAGCATGCTATTTTGTCAGACCCTGTTACAAGAAACTGGGGTAGCGATTACACCCGGTATTGATTTTGGTGAGCAGCATGGGCATCACTTTGTACGCTTTGCCTACACCGCCGATATACCAGTATTACAAGATGCTATTGAACGCATTCAACAATTTTTGAATTCATCATCGAATTAAGATAAAAAATATTATGAAGTTTGATTTTCCATTACAAAAAGCAAAGTGGATAAAGCGATATAAGCGCTTTATGGTGGATTTAGATCTTGGGAACGATCAAGAGCTAACAGTACATTGTGCTAATACGGGCTCCATGAAAAACTGTTTTGTAGAAGGCGGTGACGCTTGGTATTGGGACAGTAAAAATGAAAAAAGAAAATACCCTCATAGCTTAGAATTGGTCGAAACGCCTTCAGGGCATGTAGCTTGTATTAATACTTCAAAACCTAATTATTTGGTGGCCGAAGCCATTCAAAATAAAACGGTGATAGAACTTCAAGACTATAGTGAGCTTAAAATGGAAGTTCGATATGGTGGTGAGAAAAGCCGCATAGATATTCTGTTAAGCGGTGGTGAAAAAAATATTTATGTTGAAGTAAAAAACACAACGCTTTTAGAGAACACTAAAAACGGTGTGGTAGATAGCGATGGTGACGCCAATGAAGGCATTGGCTTTTTTCCGGATAGTGTCAGTGATCGAGCAAGTAAACATTTAAGAGAATTAATGCTTATGGTCGATGAAGGGCATCGAGGTGTGATCTTCTTTTGTGTGAATCATACGGGCATTAAAGAAGTAAGGCCGGCTGATCATATTGATAAACTGTATGGCCAATTATTACGTGAGGCAAAACAAAAAGGCGTTGAAATATTGGCCTACCGAAGTCATATTTCGGATGACGAAATTATACTTAGAGACCCTGTACCTGTTGTATTGCCTTAGTGGTTTGTTAATTAGCAATATACGGATATGGGTAAAGCAAGAATTAAACGGAGTGTGAAATGAAGTTACTGTTAATTGCAATATTGGTGAGTTTTTCGATAGGCTTGTGGTTTGGTATAAATATTGGAAAAGGAAATGCCTTATACGACAACCCTTTAAGTGATCCTGATATCATCGAAGAAGCACACGAAAGCGCAGATGATGCAGGCCTGATCGATCAAGGAAAAGAGTTTTTAGACAATAAAACAGAAGAAATGAAAGACAAGGTTAAGGACGCCATCGACGATATGTAACGTCTTTATTAATAGTGTGTAATATGAGAAAGGTGAGCTATGCTCACCTTTTTTATATGTGAAACCTTGGTGATTATAAAAACTAATCGTTAATTACACCAAGTTTATTAAGCCCTTCAAGTATCAATTCCATACATGCATCAGGACCCTCTAATGGAAATAAATGAGAGAATTGAGTGTTTTGTAAATATATAGCATTGGGTTGCTTGGCTTGCCACTTTTGCCATAGTTGATTGGTAAAAAACAGGTTGGGCTTACCGCGGATCGCAACTGTTGGAATGTTAAGTTGATCCAGTTTTTTTAAATCGTTCAATAAATAAGGTGGGTTTGTATAGTTATAGGCTTCCCATTCCTTGTGAAAAACCAGTCTGTAATCATCTTTGACTTGTTGAATGCCGTGATCCATGAAAGCGTCAAACGTCTCTTTTGAAAATTGGCGGTAGCCCTTAAATTTTTTAATATAATTACCGTACTCTTCTTTCGATCCCCAGCTATCAGGCTTGCTAGCTGTGCCCTTAACTAGCTTGGTGTTGTGTATAGCCTTCTTAGGCATTAATTTTAGTAGCATAGATGTAGAAAGGTTCACCATAGCGGGTTCAATTAGAACAACCGCTTTGAATAATTCAGGGCGCTTAACCGCGGCCAAAATGGTACTGCTTGCCCCCATGCTATGACCAATTGCGATAATTGGCTTGCCTTGTTTTTCAAGAAATCGAATTAAATCATCAGCGTATATATTCCAATCCTTATGATCCGGTTTTGGTGTATTTAATTGAGTGGCCCTGCTTTGCAGTGCGAATACATCAAACTCTTTATTTAGAGCATGCAAAAAAGGTTGATAGACCCCTGCTGGAAACCCGTTAGCGTGATAAAAGTGTATGGCATCGCCAGAGCCAGTTATATGAAGGTAGGATTCGGTCATGATGGTGCTTCGTTGTCGATCAGTCTCTCTAGGCTCTCATAGAGTCCGTCAATTAGTAATGATCAAAGTATTCAATTTTGTTACCCAAAATAACGAGAATCATGGGCGTTTTTCAATGGGCCTGAATAATGATCGTGATGAATGGTAGAGCTTATTCGTTAATAATGGCTTCTATATTCATGGGTACTACTAGGTGTAACCATTGCCAATGGATAGGTATTAATGGGCACTGGGGCTGAGCAGTAGGCTTGTTAGTGGCTTCAGGCCTTTTGATCTTGCTTATGCATAAATGAGCATACCTAGTTACTGATTGAATCTGCTACAATAGGCACATACATATCTATTCGTAACACTCTATTCCATAGGCATTCGTCTTGAGCGCAATTAAATTTTCAACCCTACCATTACATGCAGA
>ERZ1027231.95-NODE-95-length-51984-cov-48.973329_pt1 | contig 51984 bp, 36 predicted proteins | sample MGYA00520866_ERZ1027231 | MGnify/ENA primary metagenome ERZ1027231 (study PRJEB33311, sample SAMEA4378411) | marine metagenome | biome: Marine biome; feature: Fjord; material: Water | collected 2014-07-20T08:00:00Z/2014-07-... | depth 75 m ...
ATGTCAGCATGATGAAACGTTTTGCCTACCGATTTTTAGAACTACTTGAAGATGTTAGTCTCGATGATAAAGATGCCTTTGTTGATATGTTTAATAATGTTTCTGATTGGTTTGGCGATTATGCTGGAGACTTCCTCGAAGAAAGTAAGTCAATGTTATTAAAAGCTAACGAACTTAAAAAGTAATAAGGTAGCTTTAACGAATTCAAACCTTTGCGCTAGTATTTTTACTAGCGCAATCACCCTTTCTTATTTTAATATTACGTGATGTTTGTTGATTAAATAAAATTTAAAATTCATTTTAGCGATCTAACGTTAATAAAGTACCATTTTTTCCGATATTAACTTTTCAAACTGAGCTATTGGCAGAGGCTTACTATAAAGATAACCTTGAAATTTCTTACATCCGTTAGCGAGTAAAAAATTTCTTTGCTCTAGAGTTTCAACACCTTCAGCTATTACATCCATTTTTAAATTATGAGCCATACCAATAATAGTTTTGGTAATTATGTCACTGCTTTCATCATGTGAGATATGTTTAATAAATGATTGATCAATTTTGAGTTGGTTAAGCGGCAATTTACTTAAGCAGTTTAAAGATGAAAAGCCAGTGCCAAAATCATCCAGTGAAAGAGATATTCCGGCTAAACGAAGGGCCTTCATTTTAATAATATTACCTTCAATATCTAACTGATCAAGGGACTCAGTCAACTCTATTTTTAGATTATTTAATGGCTCACTGCACATTTTCATTATTTGCATGACACTATCTACAAAATTTTCTTGGTGGAACTGTTTTGCACTGACATTAACGGATAAGGTTAAATGAGCTAACAATGGATTTTTTTTCCATTGTAGTAACTGAGCACATCCTTGTTGAATCACCCAATTTCCTAAAGCGATTATGGTATTATTTTCTTCGGCCAGTGGTATAAAGTCAGCGGGAGAAATCAACCCTTTTTCCAAGTGATTCCAACGAATTAATGCCTCAGCCCCTATCACCCTGTTGCTAGAATCTACTTGAGGTTGATAATATAACTCAAAGTCATTATTTACTATTGCATTGACTATTTCAGATGAAATTTTCGCTCTGTATTCCAGTTCACTTTGCAGCGATGGGTCAAAGAACTTATAGTTGTTTCGTCCCGAGTTTTTAGCCTGATACATGGCACTATCAACTCGTTTAAATAACTCTTCGGGGGTGATCACGTTACCAATAAACATGGTAATACCAATACTGGCTGTAACACTGTGCTGAAAATCATCGCCGACAAACACAGTTTCCAAAGAGGATAAAACCCTATCTGCAACTAATGTTACGTCTTCAAGTGCTATCTCTTTATTGCTGTCTAAATATGGCAAGATAATTAAAAACTCATCCCCGCCAAAGCGAGCCACGGTATCACAATCTCTAATGCATTTTGAAAGTATCTTTGCTGTGTCTTTCAACAACTTGTCACCGTAAGAATGTCCCTTAGTGTCATTTAGGGTTTTAAAGTTGTCTAAATCAATAAAAATAAGTGCACCATATTTATTTAAACTAAGACTAAGATCAAGAGCTTTGTTCAGTTCTTTATTTATTGACAGGCGGTTCGGGAGTTGAGTCAAATAGTCAAAGTGCGCCAGATGGTGTATTTTTTCTTCCGACTTGCGTCTGGCTGTGATATCAGTCGATATCGTACAGATTGCATCGACTTCATTATTATTAAAAATGGGCGACCTTTCACTTAAAAAAGTTCTTATTCCGCATTTTGTCGGTAGATCTTCTTCAAATTCCACGCTTTGTTGTTGTTGAATTACTTTATTCTGATGATCGTTAATTAATTGGCAGGTATCAGGTGGGAATAAGTCATGTATGCTGTTCCCTGTAAGTATTCTGCCACTGTTGTTAAAAATCTTATCGTAATAATCATTAGTCAATAAATAATTACCATCGAGGTCTTGTATAGAGATTGCTGAGTTAGTGTTATTAAGCAAGGCACGCTGCATGGCCTCACTTTTTTGTATTTTTTGCATGGACAAAGCGCTAGATAGACCATCGGTGATTCTTCCACCTAACGCCTGAAATAATTTAATATCGTTGTCGTTATAAATGCGTTCTTTGCCACAATGGTGGATACCTAAAAGCCAAGGTTGATCTACTTTAGGGTGGATCGCGAACACTATCATTGACTCAACACCAAACTGGCTATTTGTCTTTGAGTCAACGCTTCTTTTTTCAGAGTCATATGCAACGGGCACATTGCTTGATAAGGCAAGTGAAAATACTTCTCTAGTATAGTCATCACAAGGAAGTTCAACTATATCTCCCCCTGCACCTGGCCATTCTGGGCGTGTTTTTTCTTTGGGTATTGTGGTGAATTTAGAATGTGGATCGCAAGGGTATAACAACCATGCTCGCTGACAATCAAACAGATTCAAAAACTCACCTAAAACACTATCCAACATTAAGTCTAGTGAGCTCGAGTTAATCACGATCTGATTTATAGTGTTAACCGCCTCAAGCTGACGATTCTGCTCAGCATGTTCTTTTGAAAGGCGTTGAATGATTAACTCTAATTCTGTTGTTTTTTTATCTGTATTTAACATGATTTATAGCTAAGTTAATTAAAATGTTTTTTATGACGATAGGCAAGCATGATAACAGATTGAATTATTATAAAAATTGTTTTATATCAGGTTCATGAGGTCTATTTTTGTTACAAAAAAAATAGAAAGTCACTTGATTTATCTAAATATGGAGGCCAATGCACTTAGCCATTAGATACTCTTACTCGCCAACTTATATTGGCTAATTTGAATAGCTATATTGGCATAATTTTGCTGGGCTTACTCTAACTGATAAACATCCATAGACTTGCATCTTATAATGACTGCAATGCGCTCCTTGACAGCGAATTTTGTTGGGATAGATCGAGCAAAGGTGAGGCTAACTGAGACAAAGCAGACATTACAGTAATATTTATTAAATTCTTCTGTACGCACTTTTAACTAAAAAATCAGCCAAGAGAATTGTTTTTAATTTATTTAATCAATGGTATGACCTTTTTATAAAAGCTAACTTATATGGCTGGGTGCTGTTTTGGTTGATATTACTGAGTTATTAGTCCGTTAATATTTGTTGAACTTCCAGCTAATTAAATAATGCTTATGTCTACTATCTCTGGATATTGTGAACGAAAAATTGAAATATTTTAACCTCAAGTTTTAGAGCGTTTAGTGAATTTTGTTTAGAAAAATCTCTATTGCTGATGGGTAATATCAAATATCATGCATCGTCATAAATGATTATGAAAAGCTTAATTCAATGCAGAATTAGCTTGCAGATCTTCAGCGAGTAAGTCGATAAAACTCCTAACTTTTGCAGAGGAAAATTTATCTTCTCTGTGCACTATATTAATGGGTTTAGCTGGGTATTCAAAAGCTTCTAATAGTATTTTAAGTTTATTATTTTTAAGCTCTTGGGCAACTTGATATGAAATAATTCGTGTTATTCCTAAGCCTTTTATTGCCGCATTGATTGCCCCCTGATTTGTGGTGACAGTTAATCTAGGATTAATCTTTATTGTTTGATTTTGCTTATTTACTAGAAACTGCCAATTAGGGTTTAAGCTACCTGTATTGGCGGCAATGAGTGAATGCTGTGCCAGCTCCTGACAGTTTGTGGGTATACCATTTTTAGCTAAATATTCAGGAGAGGCTACGAGTATCAGCCTAACGTTACCGACCTTTTTCGCTCGCATACTTGAATCAACTAGCTCACCAATGCGAATACCAACATCATGACCTTCTTCGAGCAAATTAACGACTCTATCTAAAAAAACAGCATTCACTTGTGTTTGCGGATAACGCGCTAAATAATCAGTGATAGTGGGTAATACAAACTGCTGGCCAAAAAGCACTGGGGCGGTGACACTAATTCTTCCTTGCGGGGTAGCGTTAATACCTAATGCAGCTTCGTTGGCAATTTTTACATCATGCAAAATTCTTCTGGCATCTTCCAAATAACGAGCACCAGCCTCAGTCATTCTGACATATCGGGTGGTTCTATTGAGTAACTTTACTTTTAAGGTTTCTTCTAAGTGTGCTATTGCTCTGGTAACGGTAGGTGCAGACATATTGAGGCGTCTACTGGCCGCTGAGAAACCTTGCTCTTCAGCAACGGCAATATAGACCTTCATTAAGTGGAATGTATCCATTGTCTGTCTCTCTGCTTATTATTTCATTATCTGAAATAATTAATTGTAAATCATGCTTATTCTTAATTAAACCGTTTTGTTTCACAATAGCTTCATCGTTTGGTTAGCAGTAGTAAATCATCAGATAAGATGACAATAACTAAACGAGATAGGTCAGATCATCTTTTATATTTTAATGAGAATAAGGAAGAACAATGAGTCGTATTAATTTAGTTACCCCAGAACAAGCAAATCCAGAACAAGCAGAACTTTATACCGCGATAACAAGCCAGCTTGGCATGGTACCAAATTTTTTAAAAGTCTTTGCCAACTCACCTGCAGCCTTAAAAGCATTTTTAGGTTTACACGCTATCGCTAACGAGGGAGAGTTAACTGCTAAAACGAAAGAGCGTATTGCCTTAGGTTTGGCTGAACAAAATGCCTGTGAATATTGTGTTTCGGCGCATACTGCAATTGGTAAAGGGGCTGGTTTAACAGAAGATGAAATGGCTGAAAACAGAGCGGGTGGTAGTCAAGATGCACAAGCGGCTATCGCAGTGAAATTTGCGCGTTCTTTAGCTGAGCATAGTGGGGAAGTGACTACTGCTGAGTTACTTGAAATTCGCAATGCAGGTTATTCAGATGCTGAGATTGTTGAAATTATTACGCATGTCGGCATGAATATCATGACCAATATTTTGGCTAAGGCAAGTCGTGTCGCTATCGACTTTCCTAAAATAGCCTTGCAAAAAGCATCGTAAGAACAATAGTTAAAATGAACAGGGAGTTCATTTTAACTATTTCAATGTGATAGCTTTAATTATTCACTATCAACATAGCGTAACAATTTACTTAGATTATCAGTTTAATGATCCTGTAGGAGTCGACCATGGCACATAAATACGCACAACTAGCCTTTACTGAGACAGTAAGAGCAATGCAGCAAGAGCAAAATAGCCGGGCAGGTTATGCCAGTATGGACCAAGGCGAAGATTACAACTTTCTCTTATCCGCAGTTGAAGCCGAGTTTATTGCCCAGCGAGACAGTTTATATATGGCCAGCGTTAGTGAAACTGATTGGCCCTACGTTCAACACCGTGGCGGGCCTAAAGGTTTTCTCAAGGTGCTTGATGCTTCTACAATAGGTTTTGCTGATTATAAAGGTAATCGCCAGTATGTAAGTGCAGGAAACTTTCGTAATAATGATCGTGTTGCTTTAATCTTTGTCGATTATCCCAATAAACGTCGCTTAAAATTGATGGGACGGATCAGTCAAGTTGCTGAAGATGATTGGCAAACACTTGCTAGTCTTGAAGATGATGATTATCGCGCTAAAGTAGAACGAGGTTTTATCATTAAAGTAGAAGCATTTGATTGGAACTGCCCACAGCATATAACACCTAGATATAGTGAAAGTGAAATTGAGTCATTCATTACGCCGCTCACTAATGAGCTATCAGAGCTAAAAGCACGGTTGAAACAGCAGCTGAAAACGCAGCAGAGCGCCTCTTTAACAAATGAAGGTTTGGCACAAAACTCTTCAATAGCCAAAACAAGCTTAGCGGATTACCCGCAAAACTCTGGGGAAGGAGAGTTACCATTAGTGATCAGTGGGATTAGACAATTGACTCCTCGTATTCGAGCTATTGAACTTAGACATGCAAAGGGGCAGGCATTACCTGCTTTTGAGGCAGGAGCACACTTGGCGATACCTGTAATATTGAGTGACGGGAAACTTACCCATAGACATTATTCGCTCTGTTCGAACCCCAATAGAACCGATTGTTATGAAATTGCTGTGTTAAACGATCATAATGATTTGAAAATAGCCAATGAATTAGATAAGAGCGATATTGAAGAAAGTGGTTCTTCGACTATCCATCAGCATTTCACCCTTGGGCTTCAGTTAAACTGCGCCCAGCCAAAAAATTACTTTCCCCTTGAGCAGTCAACAGATCCTGTTGTGTTGATCGCTGGCGGAATTGGCATTACGCCCATTAAAGCAATGGCCTTAACACTAACAAGTCTGCAGCGTGATTTTTCATTGCATTATTGCGGTCGCTCACTTGATGAAATGGCATTCAGTGATCGCTTAGTTAGACAACTCGGCGATAAATTACATTTATATGTGAGCGATGAAGGCAACAAACTGAAAATTGAAAAGCTATTAGTTAGTGCTCCTATAAAGGCACACTTTTACTTTTGTGGCCCGCAAAAGATGATAGATCAATTGCTTAAACTGGCTCAACAGCATGGCATTGAAAGCTGCCGTCTGCATTTCGAGCGTTTTGAGCATAAGATCGATGCTAGTGCAAAATCCTTTACGGTAAAACTTAAGCGCTCGGCAAAACAATTTAGGGTATCGGCTCAAGAATCTATTTTAGACGCTGTGTTAGCTCAAGGTATTGATGTGCCTTTCAGTTGTAAAACGGGCGAATGTAAAACATGTGTTGTGCCTGTTGCTAAAGGCAATGTTATCCACAACGATGAATGTTTAACCAATACCGAAAAAGCCAATAAACTTATGTGCCTGTGCGTCTCTAGAGCTGCCCAAGACACGTTAGAGCTAGATCTTTAACGCAAAGAAATCTCTACTTTACTCTTGAGGTGGGCTTCTCTTATTTAGCTAGCCTGAACTCTGGATAATGAGTGCTTGGTGTTTAAGTCAAATCAACAACTTAGGTTGTTACGTATAAAAAGTAATAAAATTAAAGTAGTTATAAGCTTTATCAATGTTTCATTTTATTCAATTATCAAGGCAAAACGTTTATGAATAGCTGGCTATTTATCGACGTTTTAACGCTGAGAATTGGATGAAGAGGAATGTTGAGCTAGTACTGCTTATCCATAGTTCAGGTTAGCTATTAACGCTTAACAAAGCATGAAGAAATTTAGGCCATGACTCTATCATTGGTCTAAAGAATGCTTTATGCGCAATATTACTAATGATATTGAAAATCAACTTACAGTAGAGAATGATTTGTAGACATCTTTAGGCAACAAACTAACTTAAAGATAATGGCCTTACTATGTTAATAAACGGATTAACTATCAAGTAAGCTTATGTTCACTTTGTGCTGTGATTTAAAACGGTCAGTGCAACACAGTCTATTCTTAGTTAAAAAGAAAGGAGTGTTAAAATGGTTCATCGTTCACGAATTAAATACACCACAGAGAAAATGACCTTAATATGGAATTGCTGGAAAGAGGGGCAATCTTTAAGAGCTATATGCGGATACTCAATCACTTCTCATCTTTTTTAAGACCAGATAACAAGTTACTTTTTCACTTCTAAAAATGGATTATTGGCTTTCATGAATTGTATTGGTATATAGTTTTCACTTTGCGCTAGTTGGATAATGTATATAGGGCGATATAGCTTAATGCCTATTGTTAGGTCTTCAAATTGAATATAAGTAACAGTCCAATCATATAAGCCGTATTTCATGTCGATAACCTTTCCGTAAATACAAAACTCTTCAATGTTTTTTTTGGTAGGCGAAAAAAGCACTTCTGTAGCTTTGGCACTTAATTTCTTCCATATAATAACAATGCTGAGCAATAACAAAATTGAAGCGACGAGAAAACGTACAATGCTTTAACCACTTCATATTTGTTCGGTTAAGCAACCAGAGCAAACTGGTGATAAAAATGGCAAAGCCTATTGCATATATCATAGGTAGAAGATAGATCTCAGTATGGGGTTTACACCAGTTACAATTTTAACTGCTCAAATCATTCTTATCCGGGGTGTTTTTTGGGTTTGCTACTTGGCTTTTGCTCAAAAGCAATGAGCGCAAGTAGCACTCAGCATTTAATTTGATGTTACTTATTTCATATGGTTGTCAACGCTGTATTTCAGTAGGAAGTCTGCTTCTTTATAATCAGGGTATAACGCCTTCATTTTTCTCATCGCCTCTTCTCTAGACTTAGCTGTTGAAGTTATGTGATTAAAGTCGTCGATATATGTCACCAAATTGTCAAATAACTTTATATCCGCAGGTTTACCATGACCCGGATAGACTTTAGGGTTGCGCTGAGTGTATTCAGACCTAAATGTCCTTAACATTGCTCGCCAGTTAGCCACATGCTTTTTAGTTACCCCTTGTCCCATCCATAAGTGCACTTTGTTGTATGCTAGGTCAGAGGTAAAAAGGCCATTTAAGTCATCAACAAACACGGTTGTTACATGCTCAGCTTCAGCAGGAGAATAGTGAGTGGAAAGTGTTAACTCGCCACCTCCATTCATGCTTAACTTATTGCTTGGCAGTACATTAATATTTTTCAAATAATCAAATCCGTTTGGCTGTTTTGCAGATTTTGGTTTAAGTAGCGGCTCTGCATCTAACCAACCAACACTTTCCATCCACGTTGAAAAACCAAGTATATCTTTTTTAATGTCTTCATTAGCCACAACAATTTTTGCCTTTGGAAACTGCTTAAGCAACCAGCTCATGCCAGTATAGTGATCTGGATGACCGTGAGAAATTAAAATATGGGTTAATGGTAAGCCTTTATCTTTTATCATTTCAGCTAGGTTTTTCGCTTCTGCAGTCGAGCGCTGAACATCCATAACAACTAAGGATTTGCCATTTGAGAATAGGTAAGAGTTTACGGTTGCTGTTTCACCTTCAAAAATATCAACACTAACCGCACCAGATGCATAAGCTATCGACGGAGTCCCAACTAATAGAACCATGGTTGCCACGATAAGGGGCATAATAATATTTTTCATTTTTTTTCACCTGTAAATTTGAATAGTTTTTATTTAATTTGTTTTACTTAGTTACCTGCAAAGGCCTTAAGAATTTGCCCTGTTTCAACACCTAATATTGAGCGAAGATAAAATTTAGCGACATCTTTGGCACTAATTGAATTAAATCCTGGGAAGTAATCACCATAAATATCTAATGATTCCGTCACTACTGATGGACTAACAACATTAATACGAATGCTTTTTGGTAACTCAACAGAAACTGCTTTAGCAAAATGCTCTATTGCACCATTTAAAGTTGCAGCACTGGTGCCATAAGCAATGGGATAATCCGCGATAATGCCACTGGTTAGCGTTATGCTTCCGCCAGCATTAAGATATTGATGGCCAATTTGGGTTAAATTTATTTGCCCCATCAGTCGACTATTAATACCTACATCCCATTCGTCGCGAGATAACTCAGAAAAAGTATTAAAAGCAACATTTCCTGTAGCGCAGACAATGGCATCGACCATGCCAACAGTGTTAAACATTGATTGAATTGATCTGGTATCTGAAATATCAATTCTCACATCACCACTGTTAAAATTTGCCTGAATAACTTCATGCTTATCAGTTAAGGCCGTGACTATTTGGTTTCCTATGGTGCCTGATGCACCTATGATTAATATTTTCATTTTTACTCCTGTAAATTCACTTTTGAAATCATATATAATTGCTATCGAGCAAGAAACAGCACAAAATAAACGTATTGTTTACTAAATAGGGTTAATGAATGAACCTCTCCTACGTACAGACATTTTTAACCGTTGCTGAAGAAGGCAGTTTTACTAAAGCTGCGGAAGCGTTAGAAGTATCGAAAGGTTTGGTGTCACGTCATGTTAGTCATCTTGAAACAGCGCTAAATGCTAAATTGTTTCATCGAACAACTCGGCGTATTGCACTGACTGAAGTGGGAGAAGAGTTATTTGCTAAAGCGAAACAAATTCAGTTATTAGCTTCAGAAGCCGAAATTCGGGTGAAAGATATTACGCAAGAATTCGCTGGTGATTTAAAGGTTACTGCGCCATTTGAATTTGGCCGGGCACTTTGCCGCCATGTTATCCCTTCTTTTGTTCGCCAGCATCCGCAAATAAACCTTATTTTAGATTTTGGGCCGATAAAAAAAGAAATCGTGTCGGGGGATTTTGATGTAGCGTTTCGAGCCTATGATGAACTACCTAATGATGTCGTTGGCAAAGAGTTAGGCTTTATCAGGAATGTTCTGGTGTGCAGCGAAGGCTTTGCACTACACAATGATGTTAAATCGATCGACGATTTACATCGTTGTGCCTTTGTTTTAAATGGCCAAGACGAACGCTGGAATCAGCTTGAACTGGTAAAAAATGACCAGCAATATCAAATTGAAGTAGGTGGAAGCCTAAGTTCAAATACTTATAGCTCTATATTGCAGCTAGCTAAGCAAGGATTAGGCATCGCCTGTTTGCCGTATTATCAAGTTGAACAGTTAGTAAAAAATGGGGAACTCATTCATCTTCTTCCAAATTGGGCCGTGAAAACTCATAAACTAAGTTTAATATATGCCCAAAGAAGAGTTACGCCAAGAAAACTGGTTACATTCAATCTAGCGGTAAAGGAGTGGCTCGAATCTAGTCCGCTATATTTGATATAAAAGAAATAACCAATGTCAGCAATAGGCTCATAGTGACTGCTAGATATATTGATTCGGCTCTTAAGTTATGACCGCTTACAGCCCCAAAGCTGTCGGTATGGTGCTAAACCCTTAGGCCTTCAAAGTGGCAGCTACAGCCCTTAGCAACCATTCTAAGAATCTTTTAATTATTAAATATCACCCCATGTCAAAAATGTGCGCTTAGTTGACATGCCCTAGTGATGGTTCTTTACGACAACTGATCGCTATGACCGGACATTAGCTTAGATTCAATCCCCGTTATGGCAATTTGGATCTAAAGCTCAAAATTGAGTTGATATTTTTGAATATTACAATATATTTTTTAGTACTTAAGTTATAAAGCATCATTGCCGATATGGTATCAAATACCTTGGAAATATGACATATTATGCTCAATAATTGAGGTGGTTATCTCAATACTGTCAAAAATTTTATTAACTGAGAATGGTCCAGAAATGATTATAAAATCACAATATCGTATTGTGTCCATTTACCTTTTATTAGGGCTGCTATGGATATTCTTTTCAGATATGGCAGTAGAATATTTATTTGAAAGCAAAGAGCAACTAATTTTTGCACAAAACATTAAGGGATGGTGCTTTATTACATTTACCGGATTACTTTTGTTCGTGCTTATTAATAAGGAAATCAATAAAGTAAATGCAGTAAACACTCAATTAATAAACAGTTATGAACAAACAATTGAGGGGTGGGTCCATGTGATGGATCTGCACAATAAAGAGACAAAAGACCATACACAACGTGTAACTACAATGACCATTGAGTTTGCAAAAATATATGGGATAACCAATAAAGATGAACTCGATATTATTGGGCGCGGCGCAGTTCTTCATGATATAGGAAAAATTGGTATATCCGATGCTGTTTTGCTTAAGGAAGGAAAATTGGATGAAAAAGAATGGTCTCAAATTAAAATGCACCCCAAAATAGCACATGACATAATATCTAATATTAACTTTCTTAACCCGTCCATTGATATTCCATATTATCATCACGAAAAATGGGATGGTAGTGGTTATCCCACAGGTATAAAAGGTGAATCGATACCAATAGCAGCCAGACTATTTGCAGTGATAGACGTTTGGGATGCGCTTATTCATCCGCGAGTTTACAAATCAGCATGGCCGGAACAAAAAGTATTGAGCTACATCCAAAAAGGGTCAGGAAAACATTTTGATCCAAAGGTCGTAAAGATCTTTTTAGAAAACTACGAACAAATAAAGGGGGAAGTCATATGTCCGCTAACCCTTTGTACTACAACAAACACCACTCGTTCAGCGGTAGTATAACTAAGTCGGCCAGAATTTTAGATTATAAATGAATAATTAAAGGTATATATCGTATCAAAGTGATCGTTAGGTAGGATGATTTGCAATTGTAAATTTAGACCGCTGTGTGGCACTAGTTAATATTCAACATTTATCTATCGATGTCAGCTTCACTCTTTAAATTAGTGATTATAATTTGAAACCTGTTAACAACGATTGTGTTTCCAAACCGACCAAAATTGAAAGAGAAAGCTAATACTGAAAATCCTTTTCGTTATCATTAAAAAGGAATATTCGAAAAATTGCGTATTAGCCTTTTTAAATTGAACAATCATTTTTATTCTCTATTAAAGCGCAAGCATAAGCTGTCCTAACTCTTGCGCTCCCCTTGTTGTTAATTGCTCTGCTAATTCCTTTTGTACTGTTTTTGATTTATTTTGACTGAGCTTAAATCTGCCTTCAAGGTGAGTTATGGTAATGTTAAAAATGGTAATAGCATTAAGCATTTTTTCGATAGCAATTGCCGGCGCTTCTTCTATTGACCAAGGTTGTGTCATGCTGTTTTTCGATAGACGTTGTTCAAAGTAAGCCGTACTCGCTGCCATATATTGATATTTATCATCACTTTCTTTTATCTCGTGGGCGATGCCAGAAACGTGTACCTTGGCATAATTCCAAGTGGGTACGCTTTGCGCTTGGCTATTTTCTATAGCAACATCCCGTGGTGATATGTAGGCATCTTTACCATGAAAAACTAATTGAAGGGCTACTGTTGATGAACGTAGCACTTCGGCTAACGGATGATGATTACTCACATGAGCCGTTAACGTGCTTCTTTCTAATTGCTCTGTGTTCTTGTTAGAAGTCTTGATAGAAAAATGACAAGGAATGTGGCTAATATCAATTTCAGAGTTATGACTAAATACTAGTGTTGCTAAAGGGTTACTCTCAATAATGTCATGATAATGGCTAATGTTTTCCTCGATTGTTTGATAATGCTTAGCAGGGTACATGGCTAAATTCCTCTTGGTTTTTTGCTGTGCTTAACAAGTACTGTTTTACGTGAGGCCATTCATCATCAATGATGCTAAATAGTGCGGTATTTCGATAATCACCATTGGGTGCTCGGCGATGTTTTCTTAAAATACCTTCAAAGTGCCCACCAATACGGGCAATCGCTTGCCGAGATTGTTGGTTATCTTCATGAGTACAGATTTCAACACGTGCCATTTTTAAATGTTCAAAGGCATGTTTTAACATTAAGTATTTTGCATGTGAGTTAACGTAACTTCGCTGGAAATCAGGGGTGATAAAGGTATGACCAATCTCAATGCTCTTATCTTTAGTATTACAACGAAACAAACGTGTTGAACCAATAATTGTGTTGCTTTTCTTATCAATGGTGACAAAGGCTATCTGTAAACCTTGGCTCATTTCATCGATTGCTTCTTTCATCCAAGGTGTGGCAACTTCTGAGCTTTGACAGCGATTTATTGGCATATGCTGCCAAACTTGTGGGTGATTTCCTGCTGAGCAAAAACCAGCTAAGTGTTGCAAAGTCATCGGCTCTAATTTTAGTAAACTGGTTTCTAATGTCGTGGGTGATAGCGTTGGTTGTAGCATAGGTTACTCCATAAAGGTTAGGTAATAGTTGTTATTATGCTTGTCATTATGATTTATTTTGGTATAACCACTACAACCAGATATCGAAAACTTGGTATACCAGATTGAAAGCGTTAACCCTGAAAGTAGTGTATGAAAACTCGGATCCTAATAAATCGTCAAAGAAACAAGCAAAGTATTTGGCGATTGCTGATGCTTTGAGAAAGGCGATTAGAGAGAGACAGATTGCACCGACAGAAGCGCTACCTTCTGCGCGAAATCTTGCTCAGCAGTTATCAGTAAATCGTCATACTATTATGGCTGCATTGGCTGAGTTAGTTGCACAAGGTTGGGTTGAAGCAAGAGAACGCTCAGGTTACAAAGTAGTCGAAAACCTGCCAATTCAAGGCAGTCGTCTTATAAATAAAGTGGCAAAAGTACCGCAAAGTTTTGCGTGGGAATTTCGAGTAAAGCAAAACTGTGCTAATACGCCAAAAGTGAAAGCCAGCCAATATCGTTATAACTTCTCAGGTGGCCAGCCTGACATTAGTAAATTTCCTTTTGATGAGTTAAAGAGCCACTTTTCACAAACTTGCCAGCGACCTAAAATTGATGATTTAAGTTATGGTGATAGTCGTGGAGAAACTGAGCTTATTGAAGAAATAGCTAAGTATTTACGACGCGTTCGTTCGATAACTGAAAAAGAGTTAATGATTTGCAATGGCTCACAAGAAGCCTTGTATATGATTTCACAGTTACTTCTACAGCCCGGAGATAAGGTTGCGGTTGAACAATTAGGTTATCCGCCTGCTTGGGCCGCCTTTGAGCGCACAGGCGCGACATTGATTGCGGTTAAACAAGATGAACGGGGCATTGACCCTGAGCATTTAGCGCAAGTATTCGCGCAGGGTAAAGTGAAATTGCTATATCTTACGCCACTACACCAATACCCAACGACAGTCTCTTTAGATATCTCCAGGCGTATGCAAATTTATCAATTAGCGGTGCAATATGGTGTCGCCATTGTAGAAGATGACTATGACCATGAGTTTCACTATGACAGTCAGCCAATAGCGCCGATGGCTGCAGATGATCCAGCAGGTTTGGTTATTTATATTTCTACTTTTTCAAAACTGATGTTTGGTGGCGCACGTATTGGCTATGTTGTGGCAAACAATGCCTTAATTGAGCAAGTAGCGGCGTATAAAATGGTGATGAACCATAAGTGCAATGTCTTAGTTCAACAAGCGGTGGCTAAGTGGATGCAACAAGGGGGCTTTGAAGCACATTTGCGCCGCATGACGCGCTTATATCAAAAACGTCGTGACTTTATGGTTCAACAGTTAAGATCCTTTCAAGAACACGGTCTGCCAATACACTTTGAAGTACCTGCTGGCGGCATGGCGATATGGCTTGATACGGGTAAGTCGATTGTTGGGTTAAAAGAGAAGTTATTGTCACAGCAAGTGTACTTACAAACTGAAGTCGAATTTTGTAGGTTTACAGTATTACCGGATGAGCTCACTAATAGCTTAGCGAGTAACTTATCGAACAATTTACCGAAGAATCTTCCAAGCAATTTCCTTAAGAAAGAATACCGCTTTATCCGGTTAGGCTTTGCGGCAATGAACGAAGCAGAAGTGAGCCAAGGATTAGCCATTGTGATGAAAACTTTATACGACTTAGACGGTTAATAAGCTAACTACTTGAGTTGAAATAATAGTGAAGTCACAGCCCTAACTTATTTCAACATCACTCCTGAGTGATAGGAAAACGCTAAACTTAATGTGCCTGATGATGTGCATGTAGCGCTTGAGTATTCTGGCGGGCTGAAAATCCTTGATTTATCATCGCCGCTAAAAATGGCGTTGACTCGTTATCGCCAACATCAGCATAGTCAGTACTTTGATAACGCGAATATTCAGTAAAGAGTGCTGCGATTTGTTCGACGCTACCTTGATAATTTGTTAATGACCATTGGCGAGTCAAACTTTTATTTTTGAGCTCGAAGAATTTTACTAACTGAAGGTTAGGTAACCAAACTAATTGATACTCAGATGTTTTCGTTTGTTGAACATAATGCTGTTCTAATTGACATCCTGAATGTTTTTGCTTAACAAGCTGCATTTTATCAAGATCAGGAATTGCTACTAGGTGAAAAATATCTTGCCACGTTGGCTGATATCGTAATTCATTTGATTGGTACTCAATGCTATGTTGGTATTGCTCAAAAGCTCTATTTAACGATAAACGATTGCCATTATGCGACCAAATATCATTAACGCCATGGCTAAGATCTCGCTGCAAGACTCTATTATTATATCGATGTAATTCAAATGATTGTGTTTTTTTTGTTGCAGTTAGTCGCTGTTTTTGTTGCTCTATATTATTGGTTTTCTGTTGGTTAAAGTCATAATAAGCACTAAGTACCTTGGGTAATATTTTGCACTCATTGGCAGCACTGCTGACTGATGTGGTTACTGCTATTATTGTAAGTAGTACTAAAGTTAATTGAGAGATTGTTTTCATACTAAGATTGCTCTTAAGAAAGGAATGAATTGAGTAAAATGAAATAATAAAAAGGAAGCTGTCTTTTGTTTGAAAAAGGACAACTTCCTTTATTGTTTCTGCTAATGCTAGGACTTAAAGGCCAATTAGTTCATTGCTTTTTCAGCTTGTTTCACTAAGTCAGCGGCATAATCCATTACATGGAAAATAATACTTTGCTCATTTGTACCGGTAACTAGGTGAGAACCTGGCCCCATTGCATAAATACCGACATCTTCACCTGCATGTGTTTCTGAGCCTCTTGGTACTAGAGATTCTTGGTGGAAACCAGCTGTTTCAGTATCAATTAGGCTGAGATCTTGACGACCTGTTATCGCATCGCCGTTATAGCCTTCATCTGCATCAGTTTCTGAGCCTAAATTTCTAAAGCCTTTACCATTGGTGTAACCTAATGTTGTGTAAGGCATGCCATCCTTGGCTAGGCTTGGCTCTGTTTTACCTACACTCACCACTTTACCTAAAATTGGATTACCACGTTTTGGATAACCTGCCATAGTAAATACATGACTATGATCGGCAGTAACAATAATCAAGGTTTCTTCAGGGTCAGTGTTATCAACCGCAGCTTGAACCGCTTCAGCAAAAGCGATGGTATCGGTTAATGCCCCGTGCGCACTTCCGGCATGATGGCCATGATCTATACGACCCGCTTCAACCATTAAGAAAAAACCTTCCTTATTATTATCAAGGATATCAATAGCCTTATCTGTCATCTCACGTAAAGAAGGCTCACCCGAAATATCATTTCTGCGGTCAGCTTCGTATCGCATATGTGATTCATTAAATAACCCGAATAAATGTTGCGTTGCATCGGTATCAACTGCATCAAAACCAGCTTGATCAATCACGAAACTACCTGTTGGATATTGTGCTTGCCATTCAGCTGTTAAGTCTCGACCATCGGTTCTATCACCTTCGATAGTACTTGTTGCATCAGCAGTATTGAAGGCAACATCTTTTGGCAAGAAGTGACGTCTTCCGCCACCTAATACAACATCAATACCATCAATATCTGTACCGGAAAAACGACTTTCAACGTCATTTTCAAAACTGATAAGTTGCGACGCTATATCAACACAACCTGCCGCGATAGCTTCTGCAGGCATATCTGAAATATCTTCCCAGTTTCTCTCTGCAGACTTAGCATAAGTTGCAGCGGGGGTTGCATGAGTAATACGCGCTGTAGAGATAATACCCGTCGATTTTCCTGCAATCTCAGCTAATTCTAATGCCGTAACTAGTTCATTACCTGATGCGGTAGCACAATCGCCACGACTGATAGCTTCAGCAACACCAATAACACCAGCATCAGTTTTAACGCCGGACATCATTGCTGTCATCGTACCGGCAGAGTCAGGCGTTTGTGCATCAACATTGTAGGTTTTAGCAAAACCAGAATAAGGGAACTTATCAAAACTTAATTCGTGCTCTTCACCTAATTTTCCTAATTGCTGGCCTGCTAGTATACGAGCGGCGGTAACGGTTGATAAACCCATACCATCACCAACAAATATAATGACATTTTTTGCTTTACCGCGAGCATTGACCAAAGATTTAGCATTTAACTGCGCTTGGCCTAAAATATTTTGTCCTTGTTCATACCAAAGGTTATTGGTCGTCGCGGTCAGTGATGAACCCTGCATTTGTGTCACTGTTGCTTTACAAACAAATTCTGTTGTTGTAATTTCACCCGCGTCTAAAATACCTGAGCTATCGCTATCTAAGCCTGAATCAATTTGTACGCCACCGTTAAGACATTGTTCGTGACCAACAGCAACTAAGGTTTGGCTGATTAAACTGCTTGTACCTTGGGTACCGTTATCACCACTTGTTCCGTCGCTGCCATCACAACCTGCTAAAGCGGCTAACACGGCTAATGAGATTAAATTTACTGTTTTATTTAATTTATGATTTAATTTTTTATTTAAGGCTTTCATTGTTAATTCCTTTCTATTAGCAAGTTACTGAGCAATTAAGCCAAGAGATTGATTGATGATGTGAAAAACAACACTTTGCTCGATAACACCTTGTGCTAAATGAGCACCAGGGCCAGAAGCGTGTAAGCTGATATCTTCACCTGCATGGGTTTCTGAACCTAGTGGAACAGCCGCTTCTTGATGGAAGCCTGTTGAAGTTGTATCAACGGTTGTTAAGTCTTGACGGCCAGCAACGGCATCATCGTTATAAGAAAGGTCGGCATTGGTTTCATTAACTAAATTTCTAAAGCCTTTACCGTTGGTATAGCCTAAGGTGGTGTATGGCATGTTGTCGTCAGCGAGTGCTGGCTCAGTATCACCAACATTAACTACCTTGCCTAATATCGGATTGCCACGTTTAGGGTAACCGGCAATGGTAAATACATGACTATGATCCGCCGTCACTAATATCAAGGTTTCTTCAGGGTTAGTATTGTTAATCGCCGCTTGTACTGCATTTGAAAACTCTATGGTATCGGTTAATGCATTGTAGGCAGAGCCTGCATGATGACCGTGGTCAATGCGCCCAGATTCAACCACAAGAAAATAACCTTTGTCATTGTTATCTAAAATATCAATGGCTTTACTAGTTAGCTGAGTTAATGACGGTTCACCAGCAATATCATTTTGTCGGTCGGCTTCGTATTGCATATGAGATTCATTGAATAGTCCTAATACGCGCTCAGTGTTAGAGGCATCAATAGCATCAAAGCCTGCTTGGTCAATAACATATTTACCGTTTTGATATTGCTCTTGCCACTTTGCAGTTAGGTCAATGCCATCAGTGCGATCACCTTCAACAGCACTATTGGCATCAGCACTGTTATAACTTTCATCTTTTGGTAGGAAGTGTCTGCGACCACCACCAAAAGCAACCTCAATACCATCCACATCAATGCCAGGGAAACGCTGTTCTAAGTTTTTCTCAAAATCAATAAGCTGTGTTGCAATATCAACACAACCAGCTGTTACCGCCGCTTCAGGCATATCAGAGATATCTTCCCAGTTACGATCAGCTGATTTTGCGTAAGTTGCAGCAGGTGTTGCGTGGGTAATGCGCGCCGTTGAAATAATGCCCGTTGATAGGCCCTTAATTTCTGCAGCCTCAAGTGAAGTCACTAACTCATTACCAGCAACGGTAGAGCAATCACCTCGTGCTATATCTTCATCAACACCAATAACGCCGACATCTGTTTTTACGCCTGACATCATTGCCGTCATGGTGCCAGCAGAATCAGGCGTTTGAGCATCGACATTGTAGGTTTTGACTTGCGCTGAATAAGGAAAAGTTTCAAAACTTAAATAACCTTCTTCACCTGATTTACCTTCATTTTGTCCGGCTAAAATTCGCGCTGCAGTTAAGGTTGATAAACCCATACCGTCACCGACAAATAAAATGACGTTTTTTGCTTTATTGCGTGGCGTTAGTTTAGTTTTGGCAGTAACAGCTTGCTCGCCATTGGCAAACCACTGACTGTTTTTTTGCACGTCAGGTAAAACGCCAGCAACAGCGACGCTAGAGAGTAAAAATGATGACAAAGCTGAAAGTGAAACCCACATTGAGTTCATAGTGCTTCCTTTGTTTTTAATTTAAAGTTAGAAGTTAAGAAGTTAATGCACATGCAATAACAGCCTCTGTATCCTAGTGATTAAAAATGACAGTTTGGTAAAGTAAAGATGAATGAACGATGAAGGATTTGTAACAGCATTGTGACAAGGTATTAGAGGTACTCTACTCAATAGCTTAATTAGAGAACTTGAGGGGGACACAGGAGGTAACAATTTCACCTTGCTATTACGGCTAATTTACGAGATAAACACCCTTAATTCGTTATTTAATTGATAACTTTAAAACATAATAGAGACATAAGTGTTAGCAGACATTTTAGTAGGGCCAATTTTACGACGTTTAACAACACAGCAATTAGTGCTGTGGTGGCTTAGTCCATTTGAGTGTCGTGGAGAACTTTGCTGTTATTTAAGTAATGAAACCTCAGCTGATGGTACAGATACCGCTGATGAAAATACCACAGAGACAGATTCGTTAATCTTCACTGAAGCGCTTGATGAAAGTAATTTATCGACTTTTCGTGTTGGAGAAAAAGCAGTTGTTCATTTGTTGGATGTAAGCATTAACTTACCAGTAGAGACTTATATTGAGTATGACTTACGGCTGGTAAATTCAACCTTTAGCGTTGATAACAGTGACAGAAACACTCAAAACAGAAACGGTATGACCGCAACTCCTAGCCCCGCAGAGCACAGTAAATGTCTCGCTGATATTATTCCGCATTTAGCCTATAACAATAAAAGTCGCCCCTCTTTTATTATCCAAGAAAATATAAATAACTTACTGCATGGCTCCTGTCGTAATCCACATCATGAGAGCCCTGATAGCTTATTGGCAGGCGATGAATTAGTTGAACAAACCTTGTCAGATGTTGAAAAAAGGCCGGCGTTGTTGATGATGTCTGGTGATCAAATTTATGCTGATCATGTTGCTGGTGTAACGCTATATGCTATTCACCAAGTCATTGCTTTGTTAGGATTAAATGATGAGAGTTTTAGTGATGAAAATTTAGCAAAGCAAGGCATTACTTGCGGTAGTGAGCTTTATCAGTTTAGTGGACAATACTTTCAACGGGAGTTACTGTTACCTAAAAGTGCTTCATCAGCCGTATGGTTTAGACCTGCTTTTTTAACCTCAAAAAATCAGCAGGCCATTTTTACCTCCACTTATGCTCATAATCATGTGATGACCTTTGCTGAGAATATGGCGATGTATTTTTTAGTGTGGTCACCTACCTTATGGCAGCAGGTGACGTTGGAAGGTTTTAATGTCCCTAATAAATACCAAGCGATCCATCAGCAAGAATTAGCTGCTATTAAAGATTTCGTTAGCGGCTTAGATAAAGTTCAGCGCTTACTCGCGCACACGCCAACTTATATGATTTTTGATGATCATGATGTTACCGATGATTGGAATTTATCGGCAGCATGGGAGCAGGCTGCTTATCAAGATCCATTGGCAAAACGCATTATTGGTAATAGTTTGTTTGCTTATTGGTTATGCCAAGGTTGGGGTAACGATCCTAAACAATTTGAAGGGGATTTTTATCAAGTTGCCAATGCATATCAAGTAGCAAATGCTAGTCAAAAAACATCAAATTCAGCGCAACAAGACAGTGATTCGCAAGACTTAAGTCCGCAAGACAGGTTTATTGACTATTTGTTGAAGTTCTCTCATTGGCAGTACACTCTTGATAGTCAGCCTAAGTTAGTGGTACTTGATAGTAGAACACGCCGTTGGCGCTCAGAGCAGGCACTGGATGACCCTTCAGGGTTAATGGATTGGGAAGCCTTGTGTGAACTACAACAAGAATTGATAGGTCATAACGCTATTTTATTGGTATCACCAGCGCCTATTTTTGGGGTCAAGGTTATTGAAACTATTCAGCGTATTGCCACTTTAGCCGGACAGCCATTAGCGGTAGATGCCGAAAACTGGATGGCGCATCCTGGCGCTGCGAGTACCTTATTGAATATTTTTAAACACCCTAAAACACCAGAGCACTTTGTTATTCTGTCAGGTGATGTGCATTACTCTTTTGTTTATGATGTTGAATTGCGCTTTCGTCACCATTCACCTCATATTTGGCAAATCACTTCTAGTGGTATTAAGAACCAATTTCCTCAACCGCTCATTGGTTTATTTGATCGAATGAATCGTTGGTTTTATGGGCCTTACTCACCGCTAAATTTATTTACAAAACGTCGCTCAATGCGTATTAAAGGACGTAAATTAATGGTTGATGAACAAGAGCAGAAATTGAAGTTAGGTCACCAACGTCTGCAATCAAAAAGTGGCTTGGGTTATTTAGAGTTACATGATGATGGCTCGCCACAGTTAATCGCAGACTTGCATTGTGATGGCAGTAAAACTGTATTTATAGAAACCAGTGAAGAACTTCTTCCTTAGTGTTTTTTCTTTACTGGTAACATACGGGTTAGCGTGTCATCTTTTTGAATGTAATGATGCACTAAGGCGGCGACCGCATGAAAAGCAATCAGATAATAACCCCATGAGCCAATCTCTTTGTGCCAGCCCTCTAATACTTTGCCAAAGTCTTTATCGTAGGGAATAAGCGCGGGTAACTCTAAGCCAAAAAAAGGAATGACTTTGCCTTTGGCACTGAGCACAAACCAGCCAAAGATTGGCATGGCAATCATGAAAACATAAAGTACCAAGTGCGCCATATGGGCGCCCCTAGCTTGAAGCGCTGAAAGTGGTGGGGTAATTTGGGGAGTAACTTGTACACAGCGTAAATAAAATCGTGCACAGACTAAACTAAAAACCAATAAACCGAGCATGAAATGCCACATTTTAAAGAGGTCTCTCAGCTCGGTACCTTTCTCAAAAAACACTCTGCCTTCAATACTGGCAAAAACAAATATCATTAAAATCACCATGAACCAGTGCATTTTAATTGACAACGAACCATAGTGGTTTTGTGTGTTTTTCCAAGTCATGATCAGTCCTTATACCAATTTTATTAAATAATTCTCCACTTGTCGGGTTAAAAGATTCCAAGGACGCGTTGACCTCAATGCTAATAACAGGCTATTACTCAATCAAACGGCTTGCCTTGAACTATTCTCTCTACGTACAACAAACCACATGCCTAATGATAGTGGTATTAATTATTTTTTGGGGACAAAGGTGCTCGCAAGATCGGCAATATCATCAACACTTCTTGCCAACTGTTCCATTTGTTCAGCGACATTGTCAGTTTGCTGCCAAGTTGAATCGGTATTTTGTGCAATATCGGTTAAATGGCTATTTATTTCGTGAGTCACGCAAGACTGCTCTTCAGCTGCGGTGGCTATTTGAGTTGCCGCTTGGTTAATATTTTGCATTTTTTCGACTACAGAATTTATTTGCTGATGAGATGCTTGAGCACTATCAACACAGAACTGCGCTTCATCTTTATTTTTATTCATCAAGCTGACCCATTCCTCTATGGTATTAAGCATAATGGTTAAGCGTTGGTGAATCTTTTCAGCTGAATCTTGAGTGCGTGATGATAAGTTGCGTACTTCATCAGCAACTACGGCAAAACCTCGGCCGTGTTCACCTGCACGTGCGGCTTCAATGGCAGCATTTAATGCCAATAAGTTTGTTTGGTCGGCAATTGATTGAATCTCTTCCATCAAGGCACCAACATTATTAGCCGATTGCGTTAAGCTATCAGCTGAGCTTGAGGCACTTTCTACCGACTGGGCCAAATGACTTATTTTATCGCTAGTTTCAAAAATGCTTTGCTGAGACTGCTCACAGTGTTCGAAAGTGATCTCTAATTCGCTGGCAACATTAACCGTATTTTGCGCAATATCTTGCGTAGAACCCTGCATTTGACTCATTGCAGTACTGAGCTGTTCTAAATCACTTTTTTGCTGTGCTAATGTTGTTCTAGTATCTGTTAAACCTTGACTTACTTTTGCCATAACGGCTTTTATCGGTTTAGCAGCGTCAAGCGTACGTTCAATAATGGCTCTAATTTTGGTTTTTAACAGTAAGAAATTAAAATCAAATACACTGGCGGTGCCTTTGCCGAAATACACTTTACGAGCGACAGAATCAAATACGCTTTGCATACGCTGGGCGCGCATAGCCGTTGGAATGATATCAGACCAAAAAACCAGAACAGGGGTAATAGCACTTAAGCCCGCAACAATTGAGGCAAACAAGCCAAGCTGAGTAAAAATAAAGCCTTGCGCGACAATAGACAGGAGTACTAGAAAAGCAAACTTATGGTTTTTGGTAAACTCAAAAGTTGCCCAGCGGTTGTTTTTATTAAGTGCGTGATAGATTTTCTCAGCATTGTTCGCAAGGGAAGGGTCTGCAATTGAGCTAATGCATTGAAAGCCTGTTATTTTATTTTGACTGTATTGTGGAGTAATAAAAACATCCAGCCAAATTGTACTGCCTGTTTTGCTTTTTAGCTGTAATAAACCGTGCCATGAAAAACCTTTTGCTAAGGTTGCGGATAACTCATCAAGTACAACTTTAGGCATTTTTTCATGGGTTAAACTGCGGGTATCAGTATTAAGCAATTCACTTTCTTGGTAGCCGGTGGTTTGGCAGTATGCTTGATTTACATAGGTATAATTACCCTTCAAGTCGGTAACAGTAATTAATTGTTTCATAGTAGACGTCATAGTTGGCACAACTTAAAGTGGTTTGATAATAATAGTGATAAAACCTTATTGTTTTGATCTGTATCGGCAGCTGAGAGTGAACTTTAATGAATTTTTAGTAAATTAAATAAATGCGATAAAAGAGCTATTAAAAAAGTCTTATATTAATTAGCCTATTTTTTCATAGCATTAGAGTTTTCTAACTTGATTAACTTAGCAAGTATTTGTTTAAGTAGTTCACCACCCAACTGATTACTCTCTAGACCATTTTCATTACCAAAACTGCCTAATTGTATGTTTTTAAACTGCTTGGTTTGCGTTTGATTATTGTTAGTAACATTTAAGGTTAATTCATCAATGATCACTGAACTTATTTTTACTCGTGTTATCGCTTTTCCTAACAGGCGTTTTTTCTGCTTAGCTTCCTTAGAAGCAATAATTGCTTGATTGTTTTCAATCGGTTGTACTTTTGGGCTATTTTCTAATGCTGTTAGCGCTAATTTTTCGCTTCGATCAGGATACATTTTTGCATAGATTTCAGCACTTATTTGTGGGTATAAAGCGGGATAGTCTGTTGCGAGTTTGGTATTAACTTGCTCAAGTAACAGGTCTAAATTAGTTTCAGTAGAATCACTACCTTTAAGTACTTCAGACCATGCTTGTAGGCTTCCTAGGCGGAGTTCTTCTACGTGAACGATAGTGGTTGTTTTCTTCTGTATGCTAGGTGAGTCAAGCTGACGAGTGGGGACTTTTGCTAGTTGTGCGTTAATATTATCTACTTTCAACAGTAAGGAGTGAGTAAAGCCGCTAACATTACTCAGCGAAAAATCAGTAAAGTGAGTGATACCAGTAGTATCTGAGTAGCTCGCGCTGAGTAGCTTTGCTTCTTGTGAACTGTAGTAGTTACTTTGCAAAATGACTTGGCTTTTTAGGTAGTCATTTAATGAGCTATTTGCGAGATACCATAACATGGTGCTAAAAAATAATAATAGGGCAAAGGCTAGTACGGCTAATTTGTTCAAGGAGTTATCTCGTTTGCATTAATTTGCGTTAAGTGGTTAATATTTTAAGCTAAGTTACCGTCAAGGTAAATGCTATTAACTAGGCTATAGGTTATAGTCAATGTGTACAAATTTTACTTCGCTATCAATATGCTATTAGAGAATTTTATGTCAAATAAGTCTGTGCCTACAGCACCCGCAAATACCCCGTCTTTCAGCAGTCGTTTACCCTTATTCATTATTGTTGTCATCCTAGTAACTTTGATTACTTATTTGCAATGGCCAGAGGCGACACAAGAAAAAAGTACTTTTAAGCGTGTCGTGGCGGTAAAAATGGTACCGGTATTGCTGGCTGAATTTATTGAAAGTGTCGAAGCCGTTGGTACAGCCAGAGCAAATGAACAAGTTGTAATTACCAGTAAATATTCAGACCTTGTTGATGAAATCTACTTTGATGATGGCCAACGAGTGAAAAAAGGTGCTGTGTTAGTTAAGTTGAATAATCAAGAAGAACTGGCAAAAGTGAGTGAGTTAACCGCTAATTTGTCAGAGTCAAAGGCGCATTTAAAGCGACTTACCGAGCTACTTTCTAGTCGAGCTACTTCGAAGTCTCTCGTTGAGCAACAAGAAGCAAAAACGAAAGCGATTGAAGCACAGCTGATGAGTGCGCGCACTAAATTAAATGACTTAACTATTCGTGCGCCATTTGCTGGTGTCTTGGGTTTTCGCGAGGTAAGCAAAGGTGCCTACATTGATGCGGGTGATGTTATTACTAGCTTAGATGATTTGAGTGTTATCAAAGTAGACTTTCACTTACCTGAGCGTTTACTCACGGATATTCATGTTGGTCAACAAGTCAGTGCAGTGAATACTGCTTATCGAGATAAGGAATTTATTGGTAAAATTACAGCTATTGATAGTCGCATTGATTCAAGTACACGAAGTATCAAAGTTCGGGCGAACATTAGTAATAAAGCATTGAAACTTCACCCCGGCATGTTGCTCAATATTAGCGTGTTATTGCAAGTTGAAAATATATTGCAATTACCTGAAAGCAGTATTATTCCAATTGAAGATAACCATTTTGTTTTTGTTGAAAGTGATGGGAAAGCGATACGAAAAGCGATAAAAATTGGCCGACGTCATCCTGGGGTAGTGGAAGTTCTCTCAGGCTTAGTTGAAGGCGAACATGTCGTTGTTGAAGGTGCACTTAAACTGCGAGACGGATCAGCGGTGAGTATTATTGACCAAATTGCTGAAGTTGAAGCTGAAATTGGTGATAAGACAAGCAAATCAGCTAACGAAAAGGTCAAAAAAACACCCGCTGAAAACGGGAGTAAAACCTAGTGATCCTTTCTGATTTATCGGTTAAAAGACCTGTTTTTGCCACGGTATTGAACTTGCTTATTATAACGTTTGGCATCGTTGCGTTTTTAATGTTGCCATTACGAGAATATCCTGACATTGATCCACCCGTTGTTAATATTGTTACCTCATATCCTGGGGCTTCTTCTGCAATTGTTGAAACTAAAATCACCCAATTGTTGGAAGATAGAATTAGCGGTATTGAGGGAGTTAAAACGATTAACTCTAATAGTCGTGTTGGGCGCTCAAGCATCACTATAGAGTTTAATTTAGATCGTGACATCGATGCTGCGACAAATGATGTGCGTGATCGTATTTCTCGTGCATTAAATAACTTACCTGAGCAAGCTGAACCACCTGAAGTCTCTAAAGCCAATGACGATGAAAGTGTGATTGTTTGGTTTGTTTTACAAAGTGAAACCATGAGTACGTTAGCGCTTACTGATTACGCTAATCGTTATATCGTTGACCGTTTTGCTGTAGTTGATGGTGTTGCTCGTGTACGCGTTGGTGGTGGTCGTATTTATGCCATGAAAATTCGCTTGAATCGCGCTTCTATGGCCGCGAGAGATATTACGGTACAAGATATTGAAAGAACCTTACGCGACGAGAATGTCGAGTTACCAGCAGGGCGAATTGAGTCAATAGACAGAGATTTCTCTATTCGCGTTGAACGTAGTTATTTAACCGAGCAAGACTTTGCCAATATGGTCATTAATCACTCTGAAAGTAACTCAGTAGTGCGATTAGGCGATGTAGCTGAAGTTTTTATTGGTGCGCAAGATGATGAAAACATGTTTCGCGGCAATGGTAAAAATATGGTGGGATTGGGGGTAATTAAACAATCAAAAGCCAATACCTTGGATGTGGTTAAAACGGCTAGAGAAGAAATGATCGCTATTCGTGATTCTCTACCCGTGGGAACAACAATCACCAATAGTTATGATAGTTCGGTATTTATTCAAGGCTCTATCGATGAAGTATATAATACCTTAATTATTGCCATGTTAATGGTTGTTTTAGTTATCTTTTTATTCCTTGGGAATATTCGTGCTACCTTAATTCCCGCTGTTACTGTACCTGTTGCCTTAATTGGTTCGATGATGGCACTTTCTTGGTTTGGTTTTTCAATTAACTTACTTACCTTATTAGCATTGGTACTCGCCATTGGTCTTGTTGTGGACGATGCCATTGTGGTACTTGAAAATATCTATCGTCGCATTGAAAATGGTCAATCGCCTTTAATGGCTGCATACGAAGGGGGCAGGGAAGTCGCCTTTGCCGTTGTCGCCACTACGTTAGTATTGGTTGCTGTATTTGTACCTCTGGTCTTTTTATCTGGCAATATGGGACGTTTATTTACCGAGTTTGCTATTGCGATTGCTGCAGCGGTGGTTTTTTCAAGCCTGACAGCCTTATCACTGACCCCCATGATGTGCTCAAAAATGTTAAAGCATAGAGAGCGAAGTTCTTCATTTGGACAAAAGCTTGATCGTGCTTTTGCACGCTTTGAAGCAGCCTATGGCCGAGCATTAGCAAATAGTATTCATCAGCCATTGTTGATTGTTCTTGTGCTGGGTTTATCATTAACGGCAGTATTTTTGTTATTTAATAAATTACCCTCTGAATATACACCCAAGGAAGACCGTGGGAATTTCTTTTTAATTATGCAAGGTGCAGAGGGCGCGAGTTACGAAAGTAATGTTAAAAACATGCATGAAATTGAAGAGAAGCTGCTAGGTTACCAGGCTGAAGGGGAGTTAGACCGCGTATTAGTACGTGTTCCTGGCTTTGGTGGCAGTGGTGGTATTGCCATTGTAGGTTTACCTGAATGGGATAAACGTAGTATTGATACCTTTAGCTTTATTAATAAAATCAACCGTGACGTGCAAAATGTTACTGATGTACGTGCTTTTGCTATTATGCGTCGTGGTATTGGTGGCGGTGGCGGCAGTAACGCGCCAGTGTCATTTGTTTTACAGGGTAATACTTTTGAAGAGTTAGCTCAATGGCGTGATATTTTGATCACAGAAGCACAAAAGAACCCTAACCTGTCGAATATTAACAGTGACTATAAAGAAACCTACCCTCAGCTATTAGTACAAATAGACCGTGAACGTGCCTATGATTTGGGTGTGCCAGTAGGAGACATAGCGCAAACCTTAGAGACCATGTTAGGTCAACGTCGTGTTACTTCATTCGTTGACCGTGGTGAAGAATATGATGTGATTGTTGAAGGCGATGAAAAGCAATTCCAAAGCCCAACGGATATTGATAACCTCTATGTTCGTTCAAGAACAACAGATAAATTGATTCCATTGGCTAACCTACTCAATATTGGTGAAAATGCAACTTCCTCTAGGTTAAATCGTTATAATCGCTTACGTAGCATTACGGTTACGGCGAACTTAGCTGACGGTTATGCTTTAGGAGATGCGTTAGATTTTCTCGTTGATGTCACTAAAAATAAATTGCCGGAACATGTGCAAGTTGATTATAAAGGTGAGTCGTTATTACTAAAAGAGTCAGGCAATTCTATCTTGTTTGTTTTTTTACTGGCGCTATTAATAACTTACTTAGTGTTGGCTGCACAGTTTGAAAGTTTTATTCATCCTTTTGTTATATTACTTACCGTACCATTGGCATTGGTTGGAGCCCTAACAGGGTTAGAACTTATGGGCATGAGTTTAAACATTTATAGCCAAATTGGCATTGTGATGTTGATTGGTTTAGCGGCAAAAAATGGTATTTTAATTGTTGAGTTTGCTAATCAATTACGTGATAAAGGACTTGCTTTTGAAGAGGCATTAATCAGTGCTGCACAACAAAGACTGCGTCCGATTGTTATGACTACATTTACCACTGTAACAAGTGCCATTCCTTTAGTCTTGGCTGTTGGGCCGGGAGCAGAAAGCCGTATGGTTATTGGTGTGGTTATTTTCGCAGGCGTATCATTAGCAAGTATATTTACTTTGTTTATAGTGCCAGGTGCCTATTATTGGTTATGTCGTAATACAGGCTCACCGCAAGCTATTTCCAATGAAATAGAGAAGGCTGAACAACTAGGAGTATAATAATGCTCTCTTTAAATAAGCTGGTATGCTTTATGAATCAGTGACTAATAACTAAGCCCTTAGATCAAACTAAAAAGCCCTAGTGACTATTGTCTACTAGGGCTTTTTTATGTGCGCATTAACAATTTTGATAAACGCGCTTTGTCAAAATGTTACTTGCTATAAATGAATAGTTTCAATCATGATTATTCGTTATTGAAACTTACACTTTAAATGCTTTAACTTGCTCTGTTAGCTCTACTGCTAAAGCCGCCAATTCATCACTGGCCGAAGATATTTCTTTAGTACTTTCACCCGTTTCAATGGAAATATCACTTATCTCTGTTGCTTGCTGGTTAATATCTCGAGCAACTTCGCTTTGTTGTTGAGTGGCGGTAGATATTTGAATATTCATATCAGAAATCATTGCGACAGAAGATTCAACTTCTGCTAAAGATTGTGTAACTTCATTGGTTTTATCAACGATTAATTGTGCCTGATCAGTACCTGCAACCATAGAATCCGTTGCAGCACTGACGTTTTGCTCTAATGATTTAATCATTTTTTCAATTTCTACAGTAGAATTTTGGGTGTTTTGTGCCAAGTTTCTCACTTCATCAGCGACCACGGCAAAACCTCGACCTTGCTCTCCTGCTCTTGCTGCTTCTATTGCGGCGTTTAATGCGAGCAAGTTTGTTTGATCGGCAATGCCTTTAATCGTGACTAAAATATTTGCGATATCTTTGGTGCCTGCTTGGACATCATCAATTAAGACTTTTGATTTAGTGATGTCATCCGATAATTGTACAATTTGCTCTATGGTCTCATTAACCGCAATTGAACTAATGTGGACGAGTTTAGTTGAAGTATCGGCAGCGTTTGAAGCTTCAGCGGTATTTTGCGTAACCTCATCAATGGAAACACTCATTTCGTTGATTGCCGTTGCCACTTGCTCGGTCGCTTGGTGTTGTCGAGACACATTTTCATCGGTTAGTTCTGTAATGCTGGAGAGTTCTTGAGAAGCAGTCGCTTGCTGATCAGCAGAGCTAGAAATATGCTCAACCATATTCTTCAACTTAACTATCATGTCATGCATAGCCTGTTGTAATAAGCCCAACTCATCACTTTGATCAACGTCAATATCTGCTGTTAAATCACCTGAGGATACTCTTTGCGCTATGGCAACAGCTTGTTCGATAGGACCACTAATATTTTTTGCAATTACAATCGCTATCAATGCAATAATTACAGATACAGCGGTGACAATGATTGCGGTAATATTAAGAAGGGCATTTGATGTTTCAAAAGCTTCTGCTTCATCAATTTCAGCAATAAGGGCCCATTTAAACTCCCCTAAGTCTATAGTGCTAAATGAAGAAAGTACGCTGTTACCGTTATAGTCAATTATAATACGGCTTGCCGTTTCACCAGTAAATGCCGCTTTAACCGCATCGGTATTGACACCATTTTTACTGATATCGCCAGCAAAGGATGCAACAACTGAATGACCTGTTGGGTCTAAATAAGAGTCTGAGCGCATTCTACGGTCTTCACCGACTAGGTAGGTTTCTCCGGTAGCCCCCATACCATCTCGTTGCTGCATTATTTCGTTGACTTTATTTAAAGGAAACTGCAGAGCAATATAACCTATGTGTTTACCTGTTAAGTCATTGAGCTTTGTCATCATAAATGCCGCGGGCTCATCGTTGGAAGGTGGGTATGGCTTAAAATCAGTAACTAATATTTGAGTTAAATTACTTTGCTGTGTTTTTTGAAAAGCTTCGCCTAAACTGGTTTGGTTTATATCAGATTGAGCAATATTTCTCCCCAAATCAGATTCTTTTGCGGCAGTAAATATTATGTCACCCTGTAAATTTATAAAAAAGAGATCATACCAAGCATTCACTTTATTAATGTTAATAAAGCGCTCTGCATATTGATTCTCTGCTTTTCGCCAAGCATCGCTATTTAATCCATCAGTAACTAATGCTTTGTCAAAGGCATTGAAGGCTTCAGACGCATAAGGATCATCATTTAATACCTGTAAACTGGCTTTTAATGAGGAGAGGTAGTTAGAAATTTGTGCTTTTTTAATTGAACGTACAGACTCTAATTGACTAAATGCTTGTGCCTGAATGGAGTCGCTTGCCATATTGATGCTGATATAGGCAAAAATAATGAGTGGTGTTAAAGAAAGTGATAAAAATGTAAAAACTAGCTTGTGATTAATTTTTCGAAATTTGAACATATAAGCTTATACCTTATTAGTGAGGGGCCCTATATAAATCCTCATCCGTTTGGTATATAGAAAACTTAATAAATTAATAACTCATCAATGTCGTCATTAATTATATTTTAGTAAACGTAACACGTACCTAAGCACAATGCGTTAAATCATTAAAAAAATATTGAATGAGATAGTCGATAGCCGTTTGCAGAAAAACATCAAGCAGTAATTGATAACTATTCTTGAACAAGCAGTGATGCTTATTAAGCCTCAAGTTAATGTTAAATTAGTGATAATAGATCGTTACTTTTTATGAGCGATTAATTTCGTATCAGCTGAATCCTTTTAAGTCAATATTATTTAGTACTATCAAGGTCATAAACAGTAGCATTGCTGGTGGTTTTTAAAAGACTAAAGCATGCTATTTGAAAATGAATAGGTATAATGTGCGACTTTAAACGCTTATGGATTTTGCAAGGTAGGTTTGTGAAACAATTATTTAACCCCGCTATAAATTTAATGAACAATCTGAGTTACCCTCGTAAATTAATTGTGCTTGGTGGACTCTCTCTCCTTTCTTTATTGATTGTTTCAATTTCTTTATTAGTCTATTTATCTGGGTCAATTAGTACCGCTAATCAGCAACTAGAAGGATTAAAGCAAGCACAAAAAACATCAAGTCTCATTCAATCATTGCAGCAACATAGAGGGATGTCTGCGGCTGTTATTGCAGGAGTTGATAACAGTGCTGATAAGCAGATGTCAGTTAATAACTTAGCTAATGAAAACTTTTTAAAAGTTAGGGAGGGACTACCTTCAGAACTAAAGCAAGCAGCGAAATGGTCTACTATACAAGAACAATGGCAATATTTGGAAGCTAAAGGTGTTAGCTTAGCACTTGATGAAAGCTTTAATTTGCATACAGAATTAATTCATAACTTGAACTCTTTACAGCTACAAGTGGCTGATCATTACTTCCTACTGGTAATGGATGATCTTGATTCATATTATTTAACAAATAGTTTCTTATTCACTATCCCCATCACGTTAGAGTTACTTGGACAGGCACGTGCTGTTGGTGTTTCATATCTGGTGAATAAGGACAAAAAATCTAGAGAAGAAATGGTATCACTTTTATCAAATACCATTGTGCCTCTTGATGTATTTAAAGAGAACTTACCTAAGGTTAAGAGGGAACTGATTTCGAATGGAGAGAGTCTTTCTGCTCAGGAGCTAAGTCAAAAAATTGAAAGGCATATCAAATTTACCTTAGATGGGGTTTTAGCTGATACCACTTCTTTGAGCTCCCTTGAACTTTACAATCAATCTACTTACGTTATTGATGTAGGTTATCAATTTTTAGATAACTCTCTTTCTTTTACCTTAAGTACTTTACTGCGCAGCAGAGTTAAACAAGCAAACACTCAGTTAATTGTCAGTATCGGTTTTTCATCAGCACTATTTCTAATTGTACTGTATTTTATTATAGGACTGTATTTCTCAACAATTAGAAGTATTAACTCGCTAACTCAAGTGACTGGTAAGTTTTATGGTGGTGACCTTGATGCTCGTGTAACACTTGATACCCATGATGAACTCAATAATATCGCACTAGGCTTTAATGAAATGGCAACATCTTTTCAAAATCTGATGATTGATAAGGAAGAGATAAGTTCTAGGCTACGCGCCATCATTGACAATTCACCGATAGGAATTTGGTTTACAGGAATAGATGGTCGATATCATTTCGTTAATAAGACATTTTGTAATTTAGCGGGAATACAAGAAGAGGATATGCTTAATACTCCTTCTGCTAACCTAGCCCTGTTACTGGGTGATGAAATAGCACATCATTGTTTAAAGTCAGATAGAGCTGCTTTAGCACAAGATTATCCTCATGTCTCTTATGAAACTATTCCGCGTTTAAATGCCAAGCCATATATTCTTGAAATCACAAAAGTAAAATTGAAAAATGCACAAGGTGACGTTGTTGGCTTGATTGGCATCAGTAAAGATATAACCAATAAACGTCAACAGGAAGAAGATTTAAAACTGGCAGATATTGTCTATCAAAATAGCTCGGAAGCTATGATGATCACCAATAGTAATAACGAAATTCTTGCGATTAATCCTGCTTTATCTGAAATTACTGGCTATAGCTCAAGTGAACTCATTGGTAAAAACCCTAGTATATTTAGTTCAGGCAAGCAAAGCACAGAATTTTATCAATCAATGTGGGAAGAAATAAAGCTAACCGGCACATGGCAAGGTGAAATTTGGAATACTAAAAAGAATGGTGGAGAGTTTCCTGAATGGCTTTCAATCAACACCATTTACGATGATTACGGCAATGTTTTCAGACGAATCGCACTATTTTCAGATATAACGGAAAAGAAAAAGAAAGACGCATTGATACTAAGACAAGCTAAATATGACAGCCTGACGAATTTACCCAATAGAATAATGTTTATTGACCGGCTGGAGCAAGAAATAAAGGTTTCTCAGCGTAAGAGGCAAAAGTTTGCTTTGATTTTTATTGATCTAGATAACTTCAAAAAAATAAATGATACTCGGGGTCACGTCTATGGTGATGCGCTACTTATTGAAGCAGGAAAACGAATTACGCATTGTATTCGAGAAGTAGACAGCGTTGCGCGTTTAGGAGGGGATGAATTTACTATTCTATTGTCTGACATAGCCGATATACATAATGTCGAATTAATTTGTCAGAAAGTCTTACAGGCCTTAAGCCAACCTTTTTATATTTCTAAAATTTATACTTATATCTCTGCTAGTTTAGGGGTCACCATCTATCCAAATGATGCAAACAGTACTTTGGAATTATTAAAAAACGCAGACCAAGCAATGTATCTTGCAAAGAATCTTGGGCGTAATAGATTTTGCTACTTTACTGCTTCAATGCAAGAGCAAGCCCTAGACCATTTGGAGTTAATGGATGACTTGCGTGAGGCCATCACTCTGAATCAACTTGTGGTGTTCTATCAACCTATTGTTGACTTAAAAACAGGGGTTATCAGTAAAGCTGAAGCCCTTTTAAGATGGAAACACCCAACTCGAGGTATGGTAAGTCCGGCTGAATTTATCCCTCTTGCAGAAGAGTCTGGCTTGATCATTGAAATAGGTGATTGGGTCTTTAAGCAAACCGTTCAACACATCATTAAGTGTAAAGAACAACTTGGTTTAGATATTCAAATTAGTGTCAATAAATCACCTGTGCAATTTCGAGAATCGATAGACCAATTAGATTGGTTATCCTATCTAGCTGAAAACCAATTGCCAGGAGATAACATTGTTATTGAGATTACCGAAGGTTTGCTAATGAATAATCATATAAGCACCATGGAGCGACTGTCTAAGTTCAGAGCTGCGGGGGTTGGCTTATCTATGGATGATTTCGGCACAGGGTATTCATCACTATCGTACTTGAAAAAGTTTGCGCTTGATTATTTAAAAATAGATCAGTCATTTACTAGAAATATAACACCATCTTCTGAAGATATGATTTTGTCTGAAGCTATTATCACTATGGCTCAAAAGTTAGGTTTGAAAGTGATAGCTGAAGGCATCGAAACAGAAGAGCAAAAGGACTTACTCATTAATGCTGGCTGTGATTATGGTCAAGGCTATTACTTTTCAAAACCTATACCTGGAGATGAGTTTTTGCGGTTATTGACTCGAAGTTCTTGTGATTTAGATATGAATTCCATGTTACCTGCGGGTATTAATAGCCAACAGTTTGATATCTAATTTATGCAGAGGCTGTCGAAGGTATTGTTGGTTCAATACTTGATATTACTGAGCGTAAAAAAGCTGAAAAGCAACTAGGGCGGCTTACGATATTATCTCTTGTCAATATTCATCTGAAGATATGATAAAAAGAGCAGATGCAGCACTATAGCAAGTAAAAAATAATGGCAAAGGCCGTTATCTATTAACAGTCGTTAATTAGTGTAAATATCCATACAGCTTATAGCCAATTTGACTAGTGAAATTGGCCCATACATCTTTATATCTCTATTAAATAAGATTGTTACTTAAGCTGTAGTTGATTGAAATCAGTAAAAATAAACTTACTTTAGATTATAGTTTAATGAATTATTTATTAGTGTGATAAATATAAAAACACTAGGAAATATCATGGTTACTGCCCATCCCAAACTTATTGAAAGTTTAGTTGAACAAACACCAAGAGCAATGATTGCTATGTTGATAGTATCCCTTGCTTATTTTGACATATTTATTAAATTCGTTCCTCTTTCAGTGTTAATTGTTTGGTTTGTTTTTCAAATATTATTGGCTATGTACCGCTTCTATAATGCAATAACGTTTAAAAAATATTTAGCGCAAAAAGCTCATGAAAAATTAGCAAAGCATGAAACATACTTCATGCTTTCTAATGTATTTCAAGCCTTTATGTGGACAGTATCTGCAATCTTATCCATTACATATGCACCACAACCCTATGAATTAGTTAGCTTGATTATGGCCATCGGCATAATCACTGCCGCGGCACTGTCAATGTCATCACTGTATAAGGCATATTTGGTCTTTTTCTTTTCAATGATAATTCCTCAGATTATTATTATGATTTACTATGGAGAGCATCAACATATTGCTTTGCTTGTCTTAATTTTTATTTACATTCCTGCGACGCTTTTACTTTCAAGAGCCATTTACAATAGCCGTTTATCAAGTATTGAGGCTCATGATGAGCTAGAGAAAAGTGTTGGTGAATTACATCGATTATCAATAATGGATAATCTCACCAATATATATAATCGACGTTATTTCTTTGAAATATCTAAGAAGTTAATAGCAACAGCCTCTAGAGAGCACAACCCTGTTTCACTTCTAATGCTTGATATTGATTTATTTAAACAAGTTAATGATAACTATGGCCACCAAGCTGGGGATTTCATCTTAGTAGGGTTAGTTAAAGAGCTAGAGACAATTATGCGCAAAGGTGATGTTTTTGCGCGTATCGGTGGTGAAGAATTTACGGTTTTACTCAATAATACGTCACTGAAAGGCGCACAAGTTATTGCAGAGAAAATACGCAGAACGATTGAAAATAAAGTATTTAGTTATAATCAGACCCCGATTGATATCACTATCAGTATAGGTGTCTCTGAATTGAGTACTGGAAACACTTGCATTGAAGACTTATATAAACAAGCAGATAAGCAGCTTTATATAGCTAAAAATAATGGCAGGAATAGAGTGTCTGTATCACTAGTTATCGCTTAGCGATGACGCAAAATACTTAAACTAGTATTTTGCGTTAACCTTATTGTCAGCCTTAAGCTAAGCTCAACTTTTCAATACCGTATTATTGTTACTTTAAACCGCTATAACATTGCACGATTACAATAAGTACCTTTTTCAAAATCACTAATGTTCATCGCGATGTTAGTAACATCAGGAAACATAGTGGTAAGCATATTGACCATCAGCTTTGATAAATCAGCTTTTTGTTCAGTTGTCCTACCTTGCATTACATGGGCAAAAACATGAATGAAATTGTCAGCTTTATTACCCACGATAAAATTTTTATAAGGGTTTATTCTGACTTTGATATCACCTTCCTCAAATAGTCCTGTTGAATAGGCAATAAGGTGGACTTGTTCGAGAATAGACTCTTCTTTATGAGATTCTAAGATGCTTTGTGAGCAGTCCATTATAAAATGTGGCATTATTATTCCTAGATTGGGGATGATTATTGCTGTAACAATAAGTTATTTTGTTTAAAATGCATAATATAGCTTGGTCTATTGTGAATATATGAGACAATTTAGTTTGCTATCACAATCCAATGGTTCATTATGAAACTTTTAGTTCGTAACCTTTCTCGCTCAACAACTGAGCAAGAACTTCGTATTTTATTTTCCGCCCACGGCACAGTCGCAGAATGTAGCTTAGTTTTAGATCAAGTAACAGCTAAATCAAAAGGTTTTGGCTTTGTTGAAATGCCTAATGAGGTTGAAGCAAAAGCTGCTTTAACCGCTTTGCATGAAACAAGAGTTGCTAAAAATAAGATACGAGTAAAAATAGCTCAGTAGAACTATTTTAAAATAAAAAAAACCAGCGTCTTAGCTGGTTTTTTTATCTCTACGGCTGACTACTAAGCACATATAGTTATCAAATAAACATTGTTGGCACTCTGTTTTAAGCATAACCCTTTTTAAAAGCGAGCATTGATGATTAGAGTGAATTAATCACAAACGATTTTTTGATTGCTGCGTTTTTGATCTTGACCATCATTATTGTTATCCGTCGTTGCGTAAAACCTACCTGACCGGGCTATCACAATAGCTCTAGATTTTTCTTCATATGCCTTCGGGCAATACCTTAGCGTACCATTGCTCAATCCAAATAAGTGACCAGTTGCCTGATAAGTTATTTTAGTTCTATTAGTTGCGTATTTTAATATATCTCCAGAGTTTATAGAGCTCTTTGTCGCAATCAATAGCTCATTATCATCGCGATCAAATTTCTTATTATTGTTAGTATCAACAAAGACTGAGAGCTCTTTATGCCAATCTACAGAGCAGACACCATTTATTTTTAATGGACAAATAATAACATTACATTCGTTATTTATTGCGTGGTTCCGTGCCGCGAGTAACAAACGAGAGAGACGTGAGATTTCACTATCGACCCGTAATTGCACAATAAAATCATTGAAACTAGGCAAAGCGATAGTGATAAGTATCGAGGTAACTCCTATACTCACCATCAATTCAATCAAAGTTATTCCTAACGATAATGTTAATTGATGAGAGGTGTTGGAAGTTCTTATTGGTGTTTTTTTGTCACAATGAGACTGAGTATAAAGCATAAAAAATCCATTTTTATTAACTGCCCTGTGTTATTAAGTTATAGGTAATAAAAATGGATTATGCGAAGTATTGAGAGGGGGTTAAATTACATTTAATCGTAGATTGTTGGTATTGCTTGTCTTTTATGCTGAGTTTTTTTATAAATATTGATGATATGTTCGCTAACGGCATCAGTCACTTTTTTACCTTCTAAAAAATTATCTAATTGCTCGTAGCTAATGCCTAAGGCATCTTCATCTGTTTTACCTGGCTCTAGTTCTTCCAAATCAGCTGTAGGTGCTTTGTCTACCAATATACTTGGTGCTCCAAGCTCTTTTGCTAGTGCTCTGACTTGTCTTTTTGATAAACCAAATAGAGGAGCTAAATCGCAAGCACCATCACCCCATTTAGTAAAAAATCCGGTGATATTTTCTGCGCTATGATCTGTGCCTATCACTAAAGCACCAATAATTCCGGCAATATGATATTGGCTTGCCATACGCACTCTGGCCTTTGCATTACCTTTAGAAAAGTCAATTTGGGCATCACTAGCGGTTAGGATTTCAGCTTTGCTCATTGCTTGTAATACTTCATGGTGAATACCGTCAGCTGCACTAAGAACGTTAGTGGTTAAACAATGACTCGGTTGAATAAAGTCTAACGCTTGTTGCGCGTCATCTTCATCTGCTTGAATACCGTAGGGTAAACGGACAGCAATAAACTGATAGTTTATTTTACTTTTACTCTCACTTTGTTGTTCGTTAAGTTCGTTAACGGCAAGTTGAGCGAGACGTCCACAGGTTGACGAGTCAACGCCACCGCTGATCCCTAGCACTAAATTTTTAAGCCCCGACTGGACTAATTGTTTTTTGATAAAGGCAACACGGCGGTTTATTTCAAATTGAACATCAATTTCAGGTAAAACTTTCATTTCGGCAATGATAATTTGCTGATCCATAGGGTTTCCTAGCAAGGCTTGAGTGTTAATGCCAATCGGACTAATTTATTGTTCACTTAGCGAGAATTAAAAGGCTTATAGGCAAGGCATTGACTGAAGAGAATGGTTATTCCCTTGTTTAAATCAATAACGCTGCATATAGACCTTTACCTTTTATTAGGTACTCGCCTTTCGGGAACTCATTAGCAAACTGATAACATCACAAAATAAATGAAATATAGACTAACTATGTTTAACACATTATGTTTGTTCTAAGCTCGCTAATATAGTTCTAAGTTGGTCAATTAATTAATTCGTTTGGTATAAGTATGTAATTTTTACTAGTTTAACAAAATTAAAAGCCAATTGGATATTGCTAAATTGCAATAAACACGCTGTAATAACTTTATTATTTAAATCAATACAACTTTAACTGACGAGCAACGCAGATGAAAAAAATAGAAGCGATTATTAAACCATTTAAAATGGATGATGTAAGAGAAGCCCTTGGTGAAATTGGTGTCACAGGTATGACTGTTTCTGAGGTTAAAGGTTTTGGCCGTCAAAAGGGTCATACTGAGTTGTATCGCGGTGCAGAGTATATGGTCGATTTTTTGCCTAAAGTGAAATTAGAAATCGTCATTGCTAAAGAAGATGTTGAGCGCTGTGTTAATGCTATTTTAGAAACGGCACAAACGGGGAAAATCGGTGATGGTAAAATCTTCATTACTGATGTTGAACGAGTTATTCGTATCAGAACTGGTGAAGAAAACCGAGAAGCTCTTTAATTTTAGCTTAACTGTATAATGCGGCTGTAATAACATTATAGTCGCGCATCTTTGTTTCCTCCTTTTATCCGCTAAATGATACTCTCATATTGAGTAGTCTGGACTTTCTCTAAGCAGTTACAGCTCAACCTAACCACAGTACCAACTTCGTTATATTCTTGAAATTATCTCAACGTGTTGAAAATATAACTTGATAGCGATAAAAAAAGCTAAATTACCGAAGTAATTTAGCTTTTATTTTGCACTAACCCAAGTTGATTTCGCTTTTAGGGCTAGTTCACTAATTTGTTATTTGGGAAGTTAGCAGCAAGAACTTGCATCGCATTCTTCTTTAAATCAGCTAAACCCAAGTTACCGTAACACTCAATCATGATCTCTAATGCTTGCTCTATTTCTGGGCTTGGTGAGAAATACTCAACCACGTAACGAGCACGATTAGCTGCAGAGGCATATGCTTCACGTTTGATATAATACTTTGCCACGGCAATTTCATATTGAGCAAGTCGAGACTTTATTGAAATCATACGTTTACGTGAATCTGCAGCGTATTTACTGTCTGGGAAGTCCGTGACTATGCTTTTAAAGTCATTGAAAGCACTTCGTGAAGCTTCAGGATCACGATCGCTACGATCTATCCCTGCTAAATCTTGGAACAAGTTTTCTTCAGTAGAAATATTGATAAGCGCGCGCATGTAATAAACGTAATCAATATTTGAATTGTTTGGATTTAACCGTAAAAACCGGTCTGCTAAGGCAATACCTTGTGCAGCATCACCACTTTTGTAATAAGCATAAATTAAATCAAGTTGTACTTGATGCGAAATAGGACCAAAAGGGAAGCGTGAATCAATCGCACCAAGTATTTGAATCGCTTTTTGGTATAAACCATTATCAAGGGCTGATCTAGCATCAACAAATAAAGATTGAGCGGACTTATCTGGTACCTTGTCTATCTCATTTTCCGAAGATGAACAACCAGTTAAGGCCAATGCTAGAACGGTTAAAATAATTTTTACTGTCAATTTTTCCATGAAATTTATTATCGCTACTTTGTTTTAATTAAAATAAATATCAAACCATCGCGTAAACGGGTAAAATGCTTATATATTTAAGAATATGCATTCTACCCTAGCAATCTTACCTTGCACAGTGCAAATGGTAATTTGATTAATACGCTAGGTTTAATCGAGTTTAAAGAGAATTTAATGCCAGAAATCATCCAACATCAAGATACCGTGCCTGAATCGTGTTTAGGTAAACGCTTTGACCAATCATTAGCGCAAATGTTTCCTGATTATTCACGTTCACGCTTAAAAGATTGGATTGTAGCAGGACAAGTACGCGTAAACGGTGAAGTACTCACCCGTGCCAGAGAGAAAATGTATGGCGGTGAACTTATTGAAATTAATGCAAAAGTTGAGCCTGAATTACGTTTTGAAGCGCAAAACATTCCTTTAAATATTGTCTATGAAGATGACGATATTTTAGTGATAAATAAACCTGCCGGTTTAGTTGTTCACCCAGGCGCTGGTAATCCAGATGGCACAGTACTGAATGCATTATTGCATCATTGCCCAGAGCTAAATGTTGTACCACGAGCAGGTATTGTTCATCGTCTAGATAAAGATACTACCGGTTTAATGGTCGTAGCAAAAACCATTGCAGCGCAAACTAACTTGGTTGAAGCGTTACAGTTACGTGAGATCACTCGTGAGTATGAAGCGGTAGCTAATGGTGTTATGACTGCTGGCGGTTTAGTTGATGAGCCTATTGGCCGTCATTCTACTAAACGTACGCAAATGGCCGTTTCTTTTATTGGACGACCTTCGGTAACACATTACCGCGTTATGGAAAAATACCGTTTACATACTCGTTTACGTTTACGTTTAGAAACGGGTAGAACACACCAAATTCGTGTTCATATGTCTCATATTACGCATCCACTTGTTGGTGACCCTGTTTATGGCGGCCGTCCTCGTCCACCAAAAAACTCAACAGAAGCATTATTAATGAAATTGCGTAACTTTAAACGTCAAGCATTACATGCAGCCATGTTATCTTTATTTCATCCAATCACTGGAGAAGAAATGACTTGGCATGCGGATTTACCTGCAGATTTTGTTGAGTTAATTGAATTGCTTCAAGAAGATAATAAGCTCAATGGTCAAGACGAATACTAGCCATAGTAAACAAACACATTTTACCAACTCAACTTTTGAGTTGGTAAAATGGCCATTTAATTTTTCATCGTCTCTTGATGATAAAGTCCTCGCGTTACAAACATCACGCCTTTCACCTCAGTTATCAATAAATCCATCGCAAAACCCTTTGTTAAGTAACCAAGTATCATCAACTTTTGGTGGTTTTAATTTAGGATTACATGTTGGTGATAACGCTGAGCGTGTGACTGACAATCGTAATTTTTTAAATCAATTTATTAGTCAACAACTAATCGCTGTGGCTGTAAAACCAGATACAAAACTAATTGATGAAGTCCACATTCAATGGTTAGAACAGATTCATGGTACTGAAGTCGTGACAGTCACTCGTGTGGATGAACAAGCTATGATTGCTGATGCCAGTATTACTCGTCACAAAAATATAGCTTTGGCCATAATGACTGCCGACTGCCTGCCAATACTATTGAGTCATAAGACGGGTTGTGAGATTGCCGCAATTCATGGTGGTTGGCGCCCATTAGTCGGAAACATTGTTGCTAAAACAATAGCAAAAATGCACAGTAACCCTTCAGATATTGTCGCTTGGCTTGGCCCCTGTATTGGAAAGGACGCGTTTGAAGTGGGGGAGGAGGTTAAGCAAGCCTTTACTCAACTAGATGAGGGGTTTAACAATGCTTTTGTCTTGCAAGATAGTGGAAAATATTTAGCTGATTTACATCAAATTGCTCGATTACAGCTGACATCTCTAGGCGTGACTAACATTGCTAGTCTTGCAAAGTGTACCTATCAAGAAACTGATACATATTATTCGTATAGAAAGCAACAAATAACGGGCCGTATGGCAAGTGTTATTTGTCGACGTTAATACCTACCTTTTTCGCTAAACCATTAACGTCTCCCTCATTGATTTATATCAATCATATGTCTTCATACACATTGAAAAATTATCTTTTAGCCCTATAACTTAACTATGTAATAAGGAAAGTTAGGAGAGTTAACATGCGATTAGATCGCTTTACCCAATCATTTCAAGAATCCATTGCCGACGCACAATCACTTGCTCTTGGCAAAGATCATCAGTTCATAGAACCCGTTCATTTAATGATGGCGTTATTGAATCAAAACGGTAACTCTATTATTGCGTTATTGAAGAGTGCCGGTATTGATGTGCGCTCTTTACGCCAAAAATTAGAAGAGGCTTTGGGGTCTTTAGCACAAGTGCAAGACAGCGCTGGCGATGTGCAATTATCAGCAGCCTCTGGTCGGATATTAAATCTTTGTGATAAACATGCACAAAAAATGTCAGATAAATTCATATCCTCTGAAATGTTCATATTGGCAGCTATAGATGATAAAGGCCTTTTAGGAAAGATCCTTGCTGAATTAGGTGCAAATCATCAACGAATCAAATCGGCAATTGATCACATTCGAGGTGGTCAAAATGTTGATGAGCAAAATGCCGAAGATGTTCGCCAAGCTTTAAATAAATATACCGTTGATTTAACGGAACTTGCTGAGCAAGGAAAGCTTGACCCCGTTATCGGCCGAGATGATGAAATCCGTCGTACTTTACAAGTATTGCAACGCCGTACTAAGAATAATCCCGTTCTTATTGGACAACCTGGTGTTGGTAAAACTGCGATTGCAGAGGGGTTAGCTCAACGTATTGTTGATCATGAAGTGCCGGAAGGTTTAAAAAACAAGCGTGTTTTATCATTGGATATGGGATCTCTAGTTGCAGGGGCAAAATATCGTGGTGAGTTTGAAGAACGCTTAAAAGCCGTGTTAAATGAACTATCAAAAGAGGAAGGGCAAGTCATCCTCTTCATAGATGAATTGCATACTATGGTTGGTGCTGGTAAATCTGACGGTGCAATGGATGCAGGTAATATGTTAAAACCCGCCTTAGCCCGAGGGGATTTACACTGTGTTGGCGCAACTACGCTTGATGAATATCGGAAATACATTGAAAAAGATGCCGCACTTGAGCGTCGTTTTCAAAAGGTGTTAATAGAAGAACCGAGTGTTGAAGATACTATTGCTATTTTACGTGGTTTAAAAGAACGTTATGAACTGCATCATTCAGTTAATATTACCGATCCTGCTATCGTAGCGGCAGCAACATTATCCCACCGTTATATAAGTGATAGGCAATTACCTGATAAAGCTATTGATCTTATAGACGAGGCGGCCTCTAGTATTCGTTTGCAAATGGACTCTAAACCTGAAGATTTAGATAGACTTGAACGTCGATTAATTCAGCTAAAACTGGAGCAAAAGGCACTTGAGAAAGATGATGATGAAGCGTCAATCAAGCGTTTGGCAATCATCTCACAACAAATCACTGATAATCAGCAAAAGTATGATGATTTTGATGAAATCTGGACGACAGAAAAAGCAGCGCTTTATGGTGCTCACACTATAAAAGAAGAGCTGGAGCAAGCACGTATTGAACTCGAAGCAGCAAGACGAACGGGTGACTTAAATCGTATGTCTGAGTTGCAATACGGAAGATTACCTGAATTAGAAAAGCAGCTTGATTTGGCTAGCCAAGCCGAAATGCAAGAAATGACTTTATTGGCTAATAAAGTCACCGATGTTGAAATAGCAGATGTTCTTAGTCGTGCTACAGGAATACCTGTTGCTAAAATGTTGGAGCAAGAGCGGGATAAGTTATTACACATGGAAGATCACTTGCATCAATCCGTTATTGGTCAACATGAAGCTGTCACTTCTGTAGCTAATGCTATTAGGCGGTCACGAGCAGGTTTAAGCGATCCCAATCAACCAATCGGGTCGTTTTTATTTTTAGGACCTACAGGCGTTGGTAAAACGGAGTTAACGAAAGCCCTTGCAGAGTTTTTATTTGACTCTCAAGATGCACTAATTCGCGTTGATATGTCTGAATTTATGGAAAAACATTCGGTGGCACGTTTAGTAGGGGCTCCTCCTGGTTATGTTGGCTATGAAGAGGGGGGCTATTTAACTGAAGCGGTACGGAGAAAACCCTACTCAGTAATATTACTTGATGAGATTGAAAAAGCTCACGCTGATGTATTTAACATATTATTGCAAGTGCTTGACGATGGTAGATTAACTGATGGACAAGGTCGAACTGTAGACTTCAAAAATACTGTCATTATCATGACCTCTAATATTGGCTCAGATATTATCCAAGAGTTAGCTGGAGATAGTCAGTATGAACAAATGAAAATGCAAGTCATGAACATTTTAGGCCAGCATTTCAAACCTGAGTTTATTAATCGTGTTGATGAGTCAGTCGTTTTCCATCCACTGGTTGCAGAACAAATTAAGCAAATTGCAAAAATACAAATTGAAGCTTTAGCAGAGCGTTTAAACGGTCAAGAGCTGAGTTTAACTATAAATGAAGAGGCACTTTCACTCATTTCTACTGTAGGATTTGATCCGATATTTGGAGCTAGACCTTTAAAGCGAGCGATACAGCAAGGGATAGAAAATCCATTGGCGCAAAAAATACTTGGTAATAAATTTACTAAAGGTAGTACAGTAACAGTGGGGGTTGTTGAAGGGGAATTAGTCTTTACGGCTAATTAGCGGTTCCGATATTTTAGATAATAAAGTTCGTCGTATTACTACTATTTAGCCCTACAGTATTGTCTGTAGGGTTAAGTTAATCTGCTCTCTAATTATTACAGTAAAGTTCTTTGTGTTTCTTACTTAATGTTAGTTTTTCTGTTTTTTCAGCAGTAGTCAATGGACGACTGCCTATACTGCCATCACTCTTCTCTTCATTAATATGTATTTCATTTAATGAGTTCAACATTTTGATATTGAGCTGAGCTGCTTTACAGTTTTTCTCATAAGTAGCTTTATTTTGAGCTATGACATCATCTTGATTCTTTTCTTGAACGGCCACTTCCTGTTCGGCAGTCTCTTGTTCAGCAATCAATTTTCTTTCAGCTTTCGATAATGCTTTATAAGACGAGATAGTACTAAATTCTCTATATTCATCACCTTTTGGGAGGTTCTGGCTAAAATGCACTATGTTGTTTTTATCAACCCAACGATAAATAGCAATTTCTTTGGCATATACACAATTAACAACTGCTGAGGTGAGAAGCGCCCCTGTCAATATTGTCGCTGTGAAAGACAATCTCTTTATTCTCATAGAAAAACCTTATTGTTAACTCATGGGAAATAGTAAAAAGAATACTATAGATAATAATAGTGCTAACTAAGCAGTAATAAGTATAGCCGCATTTTCATATTCATAAGCTAGCAAATTATGAATCTAATAACAAATACTTCATATTACTGGTTTATTTTGGATAGTGTCAGTTTTTTTTACACATTCATCGGTCTATGTTAATTTTGTGTAACTTTATTGTTATTTTGATGGTAACATTATGTATTGTATAGTTAAAATTATTTAGGCGTGGTTTTTGCTTTGTATGATGCAATGTCGGCAAAGACTGATAAAGTCATTGATTACCTTTTAAGTGATGCCGCTATTATTACAATAAAAATAAAACAGCCATATTATAAATAGGAAATAACATGTTAAATAAATTAATCTTACGCGCTTTTTTGTCCATCTCTTTAGCGTTAAGTTTTACTGGCGCAGTAAATGCCACATTAATCAGCCAAGATATTCTTTTTAATTCAGAGTTCGACGCAGTCGATGAATTTGAAGTTATCGGTAACGTAACTATCAACCTAGATACTATGGATGATGCTGGTTTCGTGGAAAACACGTGGGAATCTTTCTCATTTTTTGGCTATGAAGTTGATACTTTTGATCCTGTTTTTGATACATTTTTAGCTGCAGTTGATGTGAATGATTTAGCTGCCGGATTGAATTTTTTATACTTTGACGTGACAGTATTTGCAGACCTTAGCTTTTCTGGTGTTATTGATGCTTATGCCATTGATCCAGTACTTGAAAATATAACATTTTCATTGTTCAATAATGCTAATGAAGCTTTATATGATGCTGGAACTCTAGCGTTTGGCAAAGCTACTGCAGTGCCTACTCCTGCTACATTGGTATTGTTTTTAACCGCTGTTGCTGGTTTAGTGGTTCGTCGTAAAAATCACTAATTTACATTTAATTTATTTTTTATACCATGTAACTTTATTGCGTAAGGTATAAGAATAATAAAGAGGCTTTACTTCGGTAAGGCCTTTTTTATATCAGTATTTTCTTAGCCAAGACATTCAAAACTTCTAATCTGTTCCTTTTGGTTTATCCATAATTGCTTAAATCACCTATAACAATTCTATGTTATTAGCCATTGGTATTGAGCTCAATTACTGAAGTGATTAACACTGTTCTGTGTTAGTTTTTTTACATAATTCTAAGTATTTCCTCTATTGGGCCTGGCTAGACGCAAAAAATTATTATGCTTAAGGCTCTTCATTATATTAAGCAGATATGAATTAACTTGTTCAACGGCTATACACTTAGCTAATAATTATGTGGGTAAACTTAGCAGCTATAGGCTAGAGAAAGCTGACAAGGGAATTGTAGCGTGGTGCTATTGTTTATTGCTGTCATAGATAGAAGGGGATTATTAGTAATAGTTTGATTAACCCTATTTACATGTTGTGTAAGAGTTAAGTAGCAAATAATACTTATATAAAAAGCTCTATAGCGGTTAACAGAGTGTGAGTTCTATTAGAAAGAATATGAAAAAAGCCCCCTTAAATTATCTTTAAGAGGGCTTCTCTATATTACTTCGTTAATTTACTAAATTTGTTATTTAATAGTGTTAACTAGTTTTTTAACTCAAGTACAGTAGTACCTTCAGCTTCACCATCAGCATTGAAGTATGTCACAGCACCCATATAGGTAGTACCTGTTGGTAAACCTCGAGTTAATATATTGGTGTAGTTAAAACGACCGTTAATTGCTCTACGGCTTGAAATTACACGAGTAGAACTTTCAGCCTGATCTGCAATCCAACCTACCATAGTATAATCAGTTTCAGTAGCATCACCTGTTGAGTAACCGTGGATCATGGTTACATAAACATCACCAACATCTACATCAGCACGGGGGTCAGGGTTAGTTAATACTACATCCTCATTTGAACCACCATTTAATGAATTAGCAACTTGCGCACAACTCCACTTATCACAACGGTAAACGTAAAGATCAAGGTCACTACCCTCTTCTGTAACTAAAGCATCTGATAAGCTAAAGCGAGCTACTTTTGTTCCTTCTGGAATATGGAATAAATGGTAGTTAGTACCTGCGCCTAAGAACTCAAATTCTTTTGCAGGATCAGCTGCAACAGTACCTGTTGTGCCAAATGGAGCAACTAAACCAGCATGTTCAATACTGGTTCTGCCAGAATAAAGCATTTTAACAGGGAAGCGGAAGCGTCCACGGTTGAGGTCGCCTGATATTAGTTCTGGTACTTCAATTTGAACTGTAGGTATTGCTTTAATTGCTAAAGGCAAACGTACTGAGTGACCAGCGCCATCTGTCCAAGTGATAGCACCAAACTTCCAAGCGTCAATTTCAGTCGTTTCAGTTTGACTAACTGTAATTGCAAAACTAGCTTTCCCACCTTCAGCTGCAACATCTAATGTTGTAGCTTCTGTCTCTTCACCATCAGCATCAAAGGTTTGAATACTAATATCAAAACCAGCTGGCGCTTCAATTGTTGCAGTATAAGAAGAGGCGATTGCAGTTGCATTTGAAACCGTTCTAAAGATCGTTTCAGGGTCTAATAATTCAGCGATAGCAATAGAAGGAAGATTCAACTGGCTAGCATCTGTACTAAAACCTGTACTGGTTAAATCGGCACAACTTGTGTCGTAACCAGAAACAAAAGCTTCTTTATCTTGTCCACAAAGGAATGCTAAGTAATCAGCAAGGTTTGTATCAAACAGTAGACCTGGATCTAAGGCTGAGACAGGAGCTACATGACCAGAACCAAAATCATAAGGGTCTGCTTGTGTCGTTCCATCTTCTTTAGTCAAGTTTTGGCGAGCTGTTGTCATCATCGCTGATTTAATTTGCGCTGGAGACCATGAGCTGTTTGACTCTTTAAATAAAGCGGCTAAACCAGCGATATGTGGGCTAGACATTGATGTACCTTGCAGATACTTAAATGTTTCACCTTGAGTGCCGAACATGGGAGCAGAAGTTGTTGCTGCCAATATTTTAACACCAGGAGCGGTAATATCAGGTTTGATAATGTCGTAAGTATTTAAGTTTGGACCACGTGAAGAGAAATCAGCCATAGTATTGCCAACCTCTACAGCATCACCTGCGGCAGTATTATCAGTAAATTCAACTGAGGTACTTCCATCAGCAATACTTGCAGTTAATGATTGGCCATCCGCAAATGAAATCATTGATCCTGTAATGGTTACTGCAGGATCAGTACCACCCATAGAGAATGGAGATGTACCTTCTGTAGTATAAATGATAGCACCTACCGCACCTGCATTTTGTGCATTGAGAAATTTCTCAGTAAAAGCACATGAGCCGCGCGCAATAAGAGCAATTTTTCCGGCTAAATCATCACCGTTAGTCAACGGAGCATCATTACATGCTTGTACTGGCTCTGCTAAAGCTAGTTCACCTGAAAGGCCTACAGTTGCGGGAGAGAATCCAGAAGGAACAGATAATATTGAAGAGCCAGCTAAAGAACCTGAAGTAATATCAAGCGCTTTACCAACAATAGCTGAAGTCCCATCATAAGTAGATGCAGCGACACTTGTTACCCAAGGAGCTGGAGTACCAACAGTTTCTTTATCTGGTCCGCTATTTCCAGCAGATACGGCAACGAATACACCAGCAGCCGTCGCATTTAACATTGCTGCTGTAGCAGGTACTGTTAAATCTGTTCTGCTACCACCAATAGAATAGTTGATTACATCAACACCATCAGTTACCGCAGCGTCAATAGCTGCCATAGTATCGCCACCGAAACAACCAGCCTCATCACCACCATCAGGGTTTTTGTAATCGCTGTTCCAACATACTTTATAAGCTGCAATACGTGCACGTGGCGCAATGCCTGAAACAGTACCAACAGGCAAGCCAGAAAGCATAGCGGCTACATTTTCATTACCACCCGCTGTGCTTGCAGTATGACTACCGTGGCCATCAGCATCACGAGGAGAATCAAATTCACCTAAATCATATTGAATATCATATTGGCTGCTGAAACTTGAATCAAAATATCGTGCGCCAATTAATTTATTATTACAGGCAAACTCTTCATCATTACCTGTATCACATGTACCCAACCAACCTAAGTCAGCAGGATCTGAATAAGAACCATCGTCAGAAAAGCTAGGGTTTTCAGGCCAAACACCTGTATCGATTACACCGATAATAACGCCTTCACCTTTTATGTTCATAGTGTGTTGGCCACCAGCTCCAGTTAAACCAAGAAACTCAGGAGTGTTTGCCGTGTTAACAATTTCTAATCTATCTTCATATACACCGATAACATCTGGGTGAGATTCTAACTGAGCTTTTTGTTTCGCATTTAACTTGGCAGTGAAACCATTATAAGTATGCTTAAAAGAATGCAGGATATTGATAGAGTCAATAGAGCTAGCAACTTGCTTCTGCTTATTATCAAGCGCTCTGGTATAAGCTTTCATTGCAGGAGTATGAGCGTTATAGCGGTTACCAGTATTGGCAACTAATTGGTTAGTAGGTAAAAGCTCACCAATATCTTGAGCTTGAGCAATGGCAGTTTTACCTTTAAGTTGAACAATATAGCCAGTTGCTTTTTGTTTAGCATTAACCTCACTCCCCACTGATTTGAATTTACTGATATCACCAGATACTTCGCTGGCAATAACAGTTGTGCTAGCGGTAGCTGTGATTGCTAAAGTAATCAGGCTCCTTACTAAAGATTTCTTAAAATGCATGTTTATCTCCGTTTATTATTATGTCGTCGCTGTGTATATTTATTACACTTTCTTTATTTTCATTGATAAACCTCAATGAAAAATAGCGAGTTTCTATTATAAGCAATAATAATGCCTTTGTTGCAAAAATGTTAACTGTCCGTGTGTGGGGCGGTTTAGCAGGAGCCATAAGGAAAATAAAGGCAAATAAACGGTTCTATTTGTAAATAATATTTACATATGAACTGTGGGAATTTGAAATAAATAGGCAAAAAAGTTATTTTATTGACGCTTTAAAGAATGGTTGTTGATGTATTACGTTGTTTCTATTGCCTTTATTTTTATGTTTTTGTTGCAATTTTGAATGTTAAAATACTGTAAAGAAACCTGACACGTTGCGCAGAGTGGTAATAACAATTAAATTGCTTTTTTATTGTGCAAACACACGCCAAAGTTAAATTAGTGCTTGTACTATACAAGGAAGTCTCTACAATGCGCTCCAGTTCCAAGGG